>UMHF01072960.1_pt1 | contig 89008 bp, 80 predicted proteins | sample 1965431 | NCBI WGS metagenome assembly UMHF01 (sample SAMEA4836088, study PRJEB28245) | human gut metagenome | biome: gut microbiome; material: fecal sample | place: Denmark | collected 2008
ATATTTTTATTTATTCTTTATTATATGGTGGAAATATATTTCTAGTGGACTAGCAATTTTCTTCTACACCTATGGAAGTATTTTTCCACCCCGTTTCTGTAACATATAATTTTCTAGTATGATTAATATATTCTATTTTAATTAACCCCTCTTTCTTTAACTTTGCTAAAGATGATGTTATAGTTCTTTTTGATACATTAATTCTTTTAGCCAAATATTCATTACTGGCAAAGCAGTCGTTTCCTTTATAATTTAAAGAGCAAATCATCCCCATTACAAGTTTTTCTGTTGAGTTCAAATTTTTATTTTCACAAACGATGTTAGGAACAATTATATATTTCAAGCTATATCATTCCTCACATCTCCATTGTTCTATCTAATTCTTTTATTTCTTCTTCATAAACTACATTTTTATTTTCTTTATCATAACTGAAATATAATACTTCATCATTTTTATCAGTAACTTTTATTTTATTACTATCTATTAGATAAATCTTAAATTCACTAACATTAAGATTTTTCTTTAAATAATCTAAAATATAAAATTGTGATATAGTATCAACATTACTTTTTAAAATATCTTCATCGTTAAGTATTTTCAAATAATCATTCTCCTTTCTATTTTAGGCAACAAAAAACCTGTATTCACTACAAGCACTCCATCAAAACAGCAATATTCCCCATAGGGCTTATTTTAAATCCTCCCTTTAGGATTATCTTTAATTCATCTTATTCTCATAAGATAGGTACTAACATAAGCCTTATATCTTACTGTACCTTACTTAACTAACGCTTGGTAGCTCTTTAGTTAAGAGTTATGGTATACATACCATTGGAATATTCTTGATAAACTAGATATTTTGCTTGTTCTAGCTTATCGAGACTTTTCCTCAAACCCTTGTTAGTAATTCTAACGGTTTGTTGTATCTCCCCTACATTTATATCTGTAAAGTATCTATTATAGCCTTTACTATAAATGTAAGAGTAGATATACTTGGCTTCCTTTGGAATAGATTTATCTTTCCAAATAACCTGTGGTACTCTTAGCTGGTCTTTAATCATTCATAGATTTCCTCCTCTCTTATAATTTAATTAACAAAGTCTAAGAAATGTTAATTTTTTTTTACACAATATTAATATACATAATAATTACTAACTTGTCAACTTTTTTTTGAAACAAAACTCCGATATTGTTGATTTTTTTTAACATTTATGCTATTATTGTTGCATAAGGAGGTCAATATGCAAGAAAAAAAAGTTGGCGAAATTATTGCAGAAGCAAGAGAAAAAGCTGGTTTATCGCAAAGACAGCTTGCAAAAATTGCTAATATAAGTAATGCTCAACTTTCTAAAATAGAATCTGGAGAAATTGAAATACCTAATCCTAAAATGTTAAGAAAAATATGCGATCACATAGATGCTAACTATCAAGATTTAATGTATATGATAGGTTTAGGTATGGAAGTAAGTCCACTTAACCCTTTTATAAAAAACTATTATTCTAAATTGAACAAAGAAGAATTATATGAGGCAAGATTAAATGTTTTAGGAAGTATAAACAATTCAGAAAAATTAGTAGAATCTTGTAAAGAGAACTTAAATAAAGAAAACATTACTGAAAAAGAAAAAGAATTATTATTACATACAATAGAAGATACAGAATATCAAATTAATACATCAAGGGAGATTATTAAACTTATTGAAAGTATAGAAATAAAGGAGAGAAATAAAAATGCGAAAAACTAAAATTTTAAATAGCCTATTAGTAATATTTAATATCTTAATTATTACTAGTCTGATTTTAGCTTTAATAATAAAAACTAAACTTGCTTATTCTCTATATTGGTTTATCGTTCCATTACTTATTCTGCTTTTAATATTAGTAATTAGAGAATGGAGTAAAAGAGGAAAAGACTCTGACATAGATAAATCAAAAATAATTCAAAGGTCATTTGATGACACGACCACTCTATCAACTGTATTTTATGGAATAATTTATTTAATCATTATGTTTATTGATACCTTTAACGAAAATATAAAAAATAGCCCTTATGTATTAATTGGCTTCTTTGTAATAACAATAATATATGAATTATTTATCTATTTAGCTATTGATAATGCGAATAAAGAAACAGCTAAATTATTAAATGAACAACACAATAATAAATAATTCATAAGAAAACAACCTAGTGTCATCAAAGCACATAGGTTGTTTTCATTTAAAAAGACGTGGCACGTTTTGTTCGCTTTAGCGAATGAAAGTGGCGATAGTCTTTTTCTTTTTTATGAAACGCAAGTAGAAATAAAAAAGGCACTATATTACTACATATCATTAATACACATTTAGTAATATAGTGCTTAAATGGGGTTTCAAAAGGGTTCTCCCTTTGCACACAGCGTTATTGGCTCTGCCAATATCGTAGTGTGTTACTAACTCGCCTAAAGAGTTAGTTTTTTCTTAAATAAAATTAATTTTAAATTAAATAAAGTGGACTTAAAACAAATTTAAAATACTACTACTTTTTACTGCTACATTTTACTATTTACTACTTAAATAATTATATAAAACCGACAATTTTAATATAACCCAATATATAACTTTTTCTATATCATCACTATTAATAATTCCTCGTATTTGTAAATTAATAATATCATCAAGTTTAATAGGTAACTTTAAATTTCTACCATTAAATCCAATTAATTTTAAATATAAATCATCTACAATATCATCTGCTTCTTCCATGGCTTCATATAAAGTAGATTCTTCTTTTTGATCATCTACCCCATACGTGTAATCATAAAATTCCGTAATATCGTTAATATCTTTTGATATATCATTCATACTAGGATAATTTTCCAATAATTTAATCTTCTTTAAATAATCATTAATCAATACTTCATACAAAGAATATTTTTCTTTTAATGATAAATTATCAGTTATAGAAAAAATTTTTTCTAAATCATAATGGTATTCTATTGCCATTATTTTTTTTGTACTATTTTCAAACTCATGTGAAATAGTATCAATGTACTGCTCTAGTGGTAACTTTTCTTTCATTTTCTATCCTTTCTAAAAGTCCACCTTATAGCACATATTTTTTGCCTAACTTCCACATTATAACAATATAACTATCACGTAGTTAGTATGGTTAAGAATTATTAAACTTATTACAATGTTAGTAAGTTTGAAAGGAAGTGATGATTATTAACAAAGTATCTAAAACTAGAAAAATATTAGCCAATAATATTGTTTTCTATCGTTTGAAAAATGGGTGGTCGCAAGAAGATTTTGCAGAAGCTCTTAAGACTACACCAACATACGTATCTGGTCTTGAAAATGCCAAAAGAAATACAAGAATAGATTACGTAGATCATATTGCTAATACACTAGGTGTCGATATTAAAGACTTATTTACCGAAAGACCTAAAGTTGATAATCATCGCAAACCTAGACAAAAGAAGAATGGATAACATTCTTTTTTAGTGCCATCTAAATTATAGCATACTTTTTCTATTAATCATCAATTTATTGCGTTGATATGTGGCTATTTTACTTTTTAATAAATGTCATAATTATATCGAGGTGTAAAATGGTTTTGAATAGTTTTGAAGAATTACAAAGAAAAGTATCTAATATTTCTAAAGATGAAACTTATAAAAAGTTATGTAAAAATATTAAAAAATATCGTTTAGAAAGATATAAACAATTTAAAGAGCATGAAAAAAACAGTACATTAAATCCATATTCTACTGAAAATATATCTGCTTTATTAGATTATAACCATAATCATTACAAAAGATTTGAAAGTGAAAACGACAGCACTAAACGAATGCCTTTAGACAAAATACTAAAATTATCTATTATCTTAAATGTATCTATTGATGAATTGTTAAAATAAAATCTTAAAAATACTAGAAAACACTCTAGTATTTTTTGTTAGAAAAAAGACCGACTATATTAAGTCAATCTTATCAATAAATGCAATTTAACACATTAATTTTCTACATTATATGACACATTTAAATCATTATCCACGATAACTTTAATTTTTTTAGTTACTTTTTTTATTGTTTTACCATTATTATCATATAATTCACAATTAACATTTAAAATGCTAGTGCCACTTTTTTTAGGTATTATATTAACCTCATAATTTATCTTATTATCGTTGTTATAATTATCAACTATAACTAGATCCGCAATATCTGAAGTAACATTATTTGGAATATAATAACTATTATTGGCATTATTTTCTATTTTAATATTAAAATAGGAATATTTATGTTCTATCTTATAATCAATCTGATTATAATTCATACTTTCTAAAAGTCTACTAATATCATAGTTATATTTAGAATTATCTAATAAATCCTTTATGGAAAGTCTATCTTCATTATTAACTATTACATAAAAATCATTATCATTATAACATTTGAAATAATATTTATAAATTTTATCTTCGTAAAACAAATTATTATTACCGCACTTATTTTTATGCTTAAAAATTATATCAGGGTTATTTATTTTATTATATTCCTCATAATTTTGATCATACAGTTTGTTTCTATATAATACAATACCAACGAATACTAAAACAATAATTATTATAAACAAAATTATTCTAATATAAGATTTTTTACTGATTCTATTATGCTCAAGAAGAAAAATATTGTGTACTAAACCTTTTACTGATTTAACATTCAAAAGTACATAAGCAATACAAGCTCCAAATATATTTAAGATTAAATCATCTATATCAAACCTACCAGAACCTGTTATTAATTGTAAAAACTCAATTCCAAGTATCATAGCTATTAATATAATTACAAAATTTCTAAACTTATTTTGTCCTTTAAATAAAAGTGGTAAAAATAAAGCCATTGGCATAAAAGCAAACACATTTCCAAATAAATTAAGAATTATTTGATTCGTTGAATACATACTATTAAATTCTTTTAAGAATGTTATTATTGTCTTAAATGGAATTAAATTAATTCTATCTTTTATATTACTAAAATTTTGAATATTAAAGCCATTTCTAAGCCATAAGCTATCAAATAAAGTGAGTGTAATTAATAAAATTAAATATAAAATAAAGAAAATATATAAATTAATTTTCATTGGTTTATTTTTTTCTAAATATTTCGATAATATGAAGCCGCCAAAATACATAAATAAACAACTGATACACAATAAAATTAGCCTTGAAATCTCTGTTATTTCAAACTTAAAGCCAATTATTAAATAAAATAATAATGTTAAAGCTGCTAAAACATACATTAATATGCTAGAAACTAATTTAATTCTTTTATACATTATTCCACCTCATTACTACACATTTTAAAAGATTTTGTTAATTCTTTTTTTAATTCATTATCAGTCATTTTTGCAATATCTTTAAGAGGCTTATCTGTATAATAAACATTAATCTGTTTATATTGATTATTTTCTTGTTCAAATGTCAATTCAAAGCCAAATGGAATTTTTTTATTATCAACTATACTTGCTAAACTTTCTCCATATTCCCAATTGCTATGCTGTTTGTTATATATATTAATTGTACTATGAAAGAATAAATATTTATCATCATCAACAACACGTTCAATAAAATTAGTATTTAAAACACTGTTACCTATGATTCTATATGTTAAAGTGTTATTATCAAAGCTACATTTCATTAATCTTTCATCATATTTAACATTTATTTCATAAAATCTATATATAAAAACTATAATTATTAAAAAAACAAGTAATATGAAAATTAAAAGACTAAAGATTTTTATTTTTTTATTAACCTGTTTTGTATTTTTAACAGTTAGATTGATTATATTTTCTTCAAATTTTTCTTGATAATCTTTTTCAGTTACTATTTCGCCACTCATCAAATCATTTAAAGAAATATTAAGTTCTTTGCATAAAGGTTTAAATAGTGATAAATCTGGCATATTTCTTCCATTTTCCCAATTACCAATAGTACGATCAGAAACACCTAATTTTTCTGCTAGTTCTTGTTGCGTCATTTTTTTATTTTTTCTACATTCAGCAATGAAATTGCCTATCTTTTCTTGATTCATAATTTTTCTCCTTTCACATTAATAGTTTATAATGTAAAAGTCATTTATTACAGGAAATATCTCAAGGGTATATAAAATAACTAAAAAATATACTTTAAAATATAACATTAGTTCTTCTTTGAATTTTTTATTAAAGATACTATTCCGAATAAAACAATGAATATAATAATAAAGCATATAATTATTCTAAATAATACTACATTAGTCATAGGGCTACCAAAATCATACCAACTCATTATTTCAAATATAAAAAATGTTATTAGCAATGACAATATGACAATCCCAATAACTGATAAAGTTTTTTTCATTATTTACTTACTCCTTTTCGATAAATTGTAATTTATAAGTTTGCTAAAATTAGCATAGCTATAAATAAAGTTAAAATAATACAACCGATTAATGAAATTATATTTATGATTTTTTGCCGATTATTTTTAAATATTTTTGAAATAATAACAGTAATTACAATACCAATAACACCACCTAATGAATTAGATATAATATCAGTAATGTCACTTGCACCAATTCCAAAAACAAATTGTAAAGTTTCAAAGATAAAACTTGTTAAAATAATTGGTAATAATTTTTTAATAAATGATTTTTTATCCCATAACGCACTAATTAAAATACCAAATGGAATAAAAGCCAGTGCATTCTTTATTATTTCAGAAAAAGATATTTCTCCATTTACTATAAGTGAGCCGCCAAATGGAATAAGATTTATATTTCTTATTTCTGGTAAACTATCAAAAGCAAATTGCATTTTAAATACAATAATCCAAGTTAATACTATTAAGTAGAAAACTAATAATCCTAATGTAAGTTTTTTTGATTTCATCACTTTAAATCCACCTTTCAAATTACTATTTGTTGTTTAGATAATTATACCATAGATATAACCATTTAAATAGTTATAAACTAATTTCAAAATCATCTTTATCTCTATCATTATTTTTTCTAGTTTTATAATAACTAGGTATATTAGCATAATCAAAAAGTTCATCTTCTTTAGTAGTACCTCTTGAAATATCGTAAACATCATTACTGTCAAAATCCTTATTATCATAATATTCCTTTATTTCGCTTGTTGTAGCTTCTTTTGTAGGATCATTACCAATTTGTAATAAATTCCTAAAAAAGTGTTTTATTGCCTCCAAAATGGCTTTAATATAAGATTTTAAATTATTATTCTCTTTAGTAAGATTCTGATTTCTAGTAGTTAATGCTTTAATTTCCCTTTTCATATTTTGGTTTTCTTTTTCTAAAGACTGATGGCTTTTAGTAAAACTATCTACTTCATTAAATAAATTTCTAATTTTAGGCTCTAACTCTACTGCTTTTTTTGTTTCTTTAATCACTTTGTTCATACTATCAAAAGTTTCTTTTTCTACTAAAACATGAGTTTTATTAAAAGGAATGTTTTTGGTAGTTTTTTGTTTCTCATTAAATTCTTTCATAGCTTCATCTATTTTAGAGTTTAAAACCTCTACTTTCTGTTCATAATATCTAGTAGTCTTTTTAAAATCTCTAACCTTTTGATGTTTCGCATCACTACCTTTAATACCACGTTCTAAATCATAACCTTTACTAGTTAATCTTTGATGGTATTTATCTTGTAATTCTGATAAATGAATTTTATCTTTAATATAAGCTTTTTTAGAAATAGTATATCTTTCAGTATTAGTTCTTTTATCAAACTTTTTAATTAAAGGTATAACAACACAATGTAAATGAGGAGTTTCTTCATCTAAATGAACTGTGGCATGTAACACTTGCTCTTTAGTATAACCTAAATCTTCATAAACAAACTCCATACAAGTATCAGCCCACTCTTTTATATCTTCCTTACTCATATTATCAAAGAATTGATGTGTTGCTGTGAAAAGTAATTCATCAGCTACTACATTTTTAGATTTATTAAGCATTTGATTAAAAGTTTTTCTTCTATCAGGTCTTTCAGTTTTCATTCTAAGATTATGTTCTTTTTCATAATCCTTAACTTTATTTTTAAAACCTTTAACATATTTCTCTTGTAATGGTACTATTTCTATATTATCTTTAGATAATTCTAATTTTATATTTGGATTAGAATTATAAGCTTTCTTTTCTCTTTTATTATGTGATCCAATTTGTGCCAAATCATTCAAAGTATAAACTGGTTCACTTCTAAATATTGCATAATTAATAATATCTACCTCCTTTTATGCAAAATAAAAAGATATGATTACTCATACCTTTCGTGGATATAACCTTAAACTATTAAATTTTTTTGTTGCGTACTTTCGTGTGTCTGGACGTATACGCCATCATCATTCTTTAAAATAACCTGTGTATGATTATTAGAAGTATTAGTAAGACTAACTCTATAATAATTCTTTTCCTTATAAGCAACTTCTACATCATAATTATAAACATTATCATTATTTACAATCTCTAAAGTACCATCAATATAATAGGATTTTGCATCATCAATTTTTTTACTAAAATCATTTATAGCGTCCTTTTCTCCATATTTACCACACCCTGCAAACAAAAAAATACTAAAAAAGAAAAGCAATAATAATTTTTTCATAATCCACCTCTCATTACATTCTATTAAACTCTATGAAAGATTTCTATTTTTATGCACAAAAAAGGATAGCTTTCACTATCCTTATAAACTCTATGAAATTCTTACTTTAATCTTCTTAGTTTTTGGTGTATAAGTAAGTTTCAAATCAGATTTTTCTACATGTACTTCAACTTCATGTTCACCCACTCCATAATCTTCTAAATCAACGTAGGCAATTATAGATGAAGCATCAAGTTTATCAATAATATCCGAACTACCGCTAACAGAAACTGTAACACTAGTATCTTCAGCAGATAATGCCTGTACCGATAATCCGTCAGCCAAGTTTCTAAATTCAATAGTATTAACAGTAAATTCTTTAGTAGTAGAATTAGCAACTTTAACATCTACTGTAATTGTCTTTTCACTTATTTCAGTAATTCCTTTTGGCTTCTTAAGAGTAACTGTAAATTTCTTATCTTTTTCTAATCCCTTAACATCTACTTCTACTTCCAATTCCTCAATATCATCTATAGCAGATTGCTGTCCATAAACAGTTACTGTAGAAACATTAGTAGTAATAGATTCAATTGACTTACCAAAAGCAAGCTTTCCTGTAGGAACTACTTTTACCGGAATCTCTTTACTTGGAGAAGTAATAGTTAGTTTAGCATCTACAGTAGATGGAACAATCTCTACATCTACTCGTTTACCCTCTTCATCATAAGCCACAAGAGGTACATCTTTTAGTGTAAGTTCTCCAGCCTTTGGATTGCTTATTTCTTCTACATCTACCAAAGCTCTGACTGTTGCAACTTTATCCAATTTATATTGAGCACCTTTAATGATAACGTCTGTACGATCAAGTTCAACATTATCAATATATAATTTACTATCTAATTCATCCTGATGTAAAATATCAACAGTTAAACTCTTCGTTGCACTAACTTTCTCATAAATAGTAACAGTTACTTCTGATGGATCCAAACGATAATCTAAAGATTTAAGTCTTTGTGAATAATTAAGAGTTACTTTATGATTACCCGGTTTCAACCCAGTTAAATCAACAGTCACACCCTTCGAAGGTGCCTGCTTTGCTAAAAATATATGTCTTCTTTGACCAATTAAAGTAATATCAACAGTCTTAGGTAATCCTTCAACAACATAAAGTTCTTCATTATAAACCGCAGTAACTGGTTCATCATATAATACTTCCGCATATTGATCTATCATAACGTTTGATTCTTGGTCAACAATAACAAACACACCAAATGCCAAAATTAAGCTAATAATAATTAAAGTTGATTTCTTCGAAGCAATACGATCTAAACTCTTTGTATTATCCTTAAAGAAAGTAACAATCTTTAACATTAATTTAGTTATGGGAGTAATTAACCATTTATCAAAGAATGATACAATATGACGGAAGAAAATTTTAATACTTCTACTTATTCTCTTCATATATCTCTTCCTCATCTATTTCATCTTCATCTAAATCTATATCTTGTTTAGGACGAAGTTCATCAATTAACATCATACGAACATCATCCAAAGTTAAGTTATATAGCATTTCTCCCTTTAATGCTATAGAAACTCGACCAGTCTCCTCAGAAACCACAATACAAATTGCATCAGTTTCTTCACTTAATCCTAAAGCTGCTCTATGCCTTGTTCCTAATCTACGATTTAGCTTTGGACTACTACTTGTTGGGAATACTGCCCCAGCACAAGTAATTCTATCTCCCTGAATAATAACTCCACCATCATGAAGTGGATTTCCTTCATAAAAAATAGCTATTAACAAATCACTAGACAAATCAGCATAAATCTTTTTTGCTTTCTCAATATAATTACCCAAACTAATATCACGTTCTAAAACAATCAAGGCACCAATACGTTCTTTTCTCATGTAATCAACAGCATTAACAATCTCGTAAACCAAATGTTCACGCTCATCGACAGTTAATGTTTTGTGACGACCAAGTAATTGTGTACGCCCCAACTGTTCCAGTATAGTACGTATCTCTGGCTGAAAAATAATAATCAAAGCAATTGGTCCCCATTGGATTACATAATCCAGTAATACTGCAATAGTCGTAAAGCCTAACCAATCACTCACCAAACTTAAAATAATTACAAAGACAACTCCCTTAAAAATCAAAGAAAGTTTAATATTATTTTTAATATTCTTTAAAATAAAATAAAAAATAATCCAAACAAGACAAATATCACCAAGTTTTCTTAAAATAGATATAATGTCAGTAAGTGTTATTGTCATCAAATCCCTCCATGCTCTATAATAGTATACAAAAAATAACAGAAATAGTAAAGTTATTGTTGCTGTTCAGAAGTAGTATTACTCTCTTTTGGTGGAGATGAAGTAGGAGCAGAAGTTACAGAAGTACCCGTAACTGCCGATACCATATCACTAGTAACTAAAGCTTCAGATTGAGCAATATTAGTTGTATCAACATGACCAACTTGCTGTAACTGAGCAGAAGAAAGTGCTGTTTCCACATTAGTTGCAATAGCAGAAGCACTAGATTCATCAGTAGGCAAAAAATGCACTTCAGCATACATTTCTTTTTGCTTTTTTTCTAATTCTTTTTGCTTTAACGTAGCCTCGGCTAAATAACCAATACAGGCAATAATACCGATAGCAGAAATTATAGCAACAACAATATACAAAGGGCCAGATAAAAAATCACGGAAAAATGAAATAATCACATCCAATATACCACCCCTATTCTTAATTCTAATGATAACATTTTTCAAAGCAAAAGACAACAAAAATCAATCGATTTAAGATTGATTTTCCTATATATAAAGTTTGATATCAAACCCAAATTCCCATATGGTGCCGATTAAAGGACTTGAACCTTCGACCTCCGCATTACGAATGCGCTGCTCTACCAACTGAGCTAAATCGGCAAATAAAAAAGATACAAAAATATTGTATCACTTTTCTAAAGAATTGAAAACTATTTTTAAAAGAAACTATTTAGCCTCAATATGATTAAATAAAATACCGATATTAATTAGTCCACAAATACCAACTAAGCTATAAATAATTCTACTAAATAAAGAACCCGCTCCAAAAATAGTATCCACTAAATTGAAGTCTAATATTCCGATTAATCCCCAATTAATAGCTCCGATAATAGTAATAACTAATAATATCTTTTGTACTGTTTCCATATAATCCCTCCTATCTATAGAATTACCAAGATAAAAAAAATTATACTCTTTTTTTCAAAAATTTAGTTTTAGCACGAAAAACAGGATCATCTCTACCAACTCTAGAAGAAGGAGAAATCTTTTCAAAGCAAAAATCACTTAAGGTATAATTGGAAATAGAGAAATTTTTAGAAGTTTCATCTAAAAAATCAAAACTACCATCACCATAACTAGACAAATTACCCTTAGCTGTTAAATAAATCAAGTCCAAAACATAATCACCAAAAATTCGAATATCATCTTTCCGACTTTCAAGACTATATCCCTGTTTAGAAAAACCAGAATATAATATGTCCTCTTCCCTACGATTTCCAGTTTTAGAATAAGAAATATGTGAACCATTTGTATAATATGCGTCTAATACATCATTAGAAATAGGCTTATGATATTGATCATCAGAAAAACCAATAGAACTCCCTTTATCTTTATTTTCCTCCAAATATAGCGCTTTCTTTGCTGGAGGATACTTAGCTAATCTCATAGGTAATAAAAAAGAATTATAATAATCATTAAATCTTTCAAAAGACTCAACCAACAAATCAGAATAAATCAAACCATTAGTCATCAAAGAAACATGGAAGACAGGCAACTGTTCAGAAATAATTTTGTCAATAGTATAAGCAATTGCTAAAACATTTAAAGTAGGCTCCCCACCAGAAAAAGTGATAGTTTCAATAGCCTTATAATGATTCCTATCTAAATCCAAAAGTAAATCAATAAATTCTAATGGAATATCCAAGTTTTGCTTAGGACCACGCATACAATAATCACGACATTGCTGATTACATCTCCTAGTAACTTCTATTCCAATATCTCTATATACCAAATCCATAAAACACCTCTAAAAAAAGAAACTAGCTATACTAGATTCTTCTAACTGCTATAACGTAAGTACCACTACCACGAGTCCAAGCAGCCACATCGCTCGCAATAACTCCCTGAACAGGATTAGTAGCATGAATCATTTGCCCATTTCCAACATAAATAGCAGAATGAGTAGGAACACCTGAACTATATCCCCAAATAAGAATATCTCCAGGTTGTGCATTTTCATAACTCACAGCAACACCATCATACATTTGGGTAGAACTACTTCTACTAACTGAAATTCCTATCTGACTATATAAATATTGAACAAATCCACTACAATCAAACCCTGCAGGACTATTTCCGCCAGAAACATAAGGACTACCAATAAGAGAATAAGCAAGCTGTACTAAAGAAGTCATATTTCCAGACGCAACATAATCATTTTGATAATTACTACTTGAGTTAGCATTAGAAACAGATGCAACTTCCTCTACTTTTTCTGAAACTTCAACAGAATAAGTAACAGAAGATTGGTTACCATACTTATCAACAGCCCTAACAACAACCTCATAAGTTCCTGGTTTCGTAGTATCCACATTACTTTCGACTGTATAATAATTAGTATCAACATTATCATTAACAATTTCCTTCTGCTGATATTCTATTTTTCCATCTACTTTATCATAAACAGAAGACAAATTACTAAGCATATCAAAATCTTCACCAGTAGTTAAAGATATCATTTTCTCTTTCAATTGAATCTCTGGAGCAACAGTATCTTTAACTTCTACTATAATAGGCACTTCTTTAATAATCTGATTCTTCTCTACTTCAACAATAATTTCTTGTGGACCAATTTTAGTCGTATCTACATCTTTCTTTATCGATACAATTTCACCATCGATAGAATCCACAACTTTACGGATATCATAATTTGGACTTCCGTATTCAATAATAGCCGTTTTTGAAACAGATACATCAATACTGGAATAAATCTGATGATATTCGTAAAAATAACATAACATTAAACTAATAAAAAGAAACATTGTAGTTACCAACAGCTTACGCTTCGACGGTAAATTTTCTGTTTTCATGCATAATCTCCCCCTGAGATAGAGTATATAATAACATATTTGGTAATCTTTGTCAAAATTCATCACCTGTTTATAAAATAACCAATTTTTAATGTAATATACCTTTAACGAAAAAAAGAAAAGTTATCAACACTTTTCCTAATTTAAACATGCAAATCTTGATATTCTTTAGATAACATTTGTAATTTTTGATTAATTTTTTGAGTATCAGATTTTTCTAAAGAATACCATCCTTTGCGAAACATTAATTCATAGACTTCTCGTTGTAACGATATTAATGTTAAAAATACTTGCTTATGCGTTTCAAACAAACTTTCATTACTAGCCTCTGTCATAGCCATAACATAATTCTTAGACATTTCTTTTAGGCACGAAAGTAAAGAATTAAGATAATCCTTATCATTGCAAGCAATTCCCGTAGGCACCTCTACTTTAGGATTACTAATTTGATTATTCATTAGATACACCTCCTAAAATAGACAAAACAGAATTTAAGTTTTGATCAAAAACACTAGCTGCTCTATCCATAACAGCAACAATTTCTTGATCTGTAACTTGTCCTACAGAGTTTTTCATTTTCTTATACGCACCATAGTTCCATTGGAACATATCAGATAAATAATCCAAATCTTTCCCAGTAAGGATATTACTAGGAACTTCCATAAATTGTATATTATTCATAAAAATCCTCCCAAATATAGTGTGTAACAAATAAAAAAAATTAAACAAAAAAAGAGAATCAACTTCTCTTAAATAGTGTTATTATTTTTTCTTTTTTACCTTCTTAACATACTTATTTTGTTTTAATAAAAAGAACACATCTGAAAAATAAAAATAAGAACCGTATAAAAATATAAAAATACCCAATAACAGCATTAATAAAAATACATACCAAACAAATCCAACTTCAACTAAATATTGATAAAACACTAATTTGGAAAATAACAGAAAGGAAATAAACGTATAATTAAATAAATTAGGAATTAAAGCTAAAAAACGCTTGGCAAACAAATCAAATAAAACATGTAAACTGATAAAGAAAATAAAATGAATAATTTCTAAAGAGTCATAAAACAAAGCCCAAATCATAAATACATAAGCAATACTCTTAATAGACAAAAGAAAAATATGATAATTAGACATTCCCATAAAAATACCATAGAATTTTATTTTTTCTTCCTGTTTATCGCGAAAAAACTTGGACTTAAAAATAAACTCTGAAACTAATAAAAAAACAATAACTATAAAGAAAAACGTAAGAATAAAACTTACAAAAAAACTTAACTGATATATAAAATTATCCATTTGTCTCATCCTTTAGAATTATTTCAAAAACATTATTCTGACAAACATAATAACCACGAATATTTGCTAATTCTTTAGTTTCTTTATCAGTTTCAACTTCAAAATCCCCCTCGATTTCACCAATAATTGGAACATAATCCTTCATAATTAATAAATTATAATCCTTACTTTTAATACGAATTACCTTTACGTTTTCTAACACACTCAACCCATTTAATAAACTATAAATTTTAACCAACATAATTATCCCTCATATTTTCCAATATACAAGAACTTGCTTTCATCAACAGAATCATAAGCACCTGTAAGAATAGCTTCTACATCAACTAAAACATCAGTGATAGAGACAAACTTACCAGGAATGTTAGTATAGTTTTCTGCAACAAACATTGGCTGAGTAAAATAATTTCTCAACTTTCTAGAACGATAAAAAATATTTTTGTCATCATCAGACAATTCATCAATTCCTAAAACTGCGATAATTTCTTCTAACTCCTCATACCTCGTTAAATATTTTAAAACTTGCTCTACCAAATGGTAATGTTTCTCTCCAATTTTTTCAACATCAATTAATTTACTGGTTGTTTTAAAAATATTAATAGCAGGATATAAACCTTTTTCAGCCACTTTTCTGTCTAAAACAATTTGTCCATCTGTATGTGCAATAATATTTTGTACAGCCTCGTCATTCATATCATCAGCAGGGACATAAATAGCTTGAAAAGAAGTAATAGAGCCATTCTCTGTAGAGTTAATCCTTTCTTCTACTTCACTGATATCACTAGCCATAGTCGTTGGATAACCATTTTCTACTGGGACTCTTTTTAATTCCGTAGATATTTCAGATTTAGCCTGAACAAAACGATAAATATTATCAATAAACAAAAGTACATCTTGTCCTTCTTGATCTCGCAAATACTCAGCAAGAGTTAAACCACTATAAACCGCTTTACTACGTGAAACAGGATTATCACCCATTTGACCAAACACAATAGAAATCTTATCCAATAACTGTGATTCACGCATCTCATCGTATAATTCCTTACCTTCACGCGAACGTTCACCAACACCAACAAACACAGCATTTGAATTTAAATTTTTATAAACGTTATTAATTAACTCTTTAATCAAAACAGTTTTACCTACTCCTGCACCACCCAAAAGACCCATTTTAAATCCTTTACTTAATGGAGCAAAAAAATCAATTACTTTAATACCGGTCCACAAAATATTAGTCTCTACATCAATATCGGCAACAGTAAGCTTAGAAGAATAAATACTTCTCTTAATAGGATTTTCAATGATAGAATTATCTATTAACTCACCATAAGAATTAAATACTTTTCCTAAAATTTCTTTAGAATACTCAATACTAAGACCTTCTTTTGAAGGATAAACTTCAAGTCCTCGTTTCAGTCCTATGACAGAAGAAAAGGGAATAGTAATAATTGTATTATTTTTAATCTCTACTACCTCAAAACGATATGTATGATTATCAACAACACTGTACAAGATATCACCAATCTTAATCTCCTGAGGAAAATCGGCGAAAATTCTAACATTGATATCAGAAATAGCAACAATTCTACCTATCATACAGTAATCACTCTCCTACACTTTTATAATTATTAATCTGTTTCTTAAATGACTGATATTTTTTATTTTTCATTTCAATCTGTAATTTTTCTTCTTCTAGTTCTTCGATTTTATCAATAGATTCTCTAGTAACACGCTCTCTCATTACATTTTCACTAGCCCAACTATTACTTTCTAATATTTTAATTTGATAACAAATATATAAGGAAATCATACTTGTAAGAACTTTATAAATATCCGCTTCTACAGCAAAATCAACATTTAAATTAATCCCCTCTTGTTCATTATCAGATAATTCTACAGGAAACAATTGTTTCTTTTCAAATCTTATATCATTGACATTATAATAATGATTATAAATGACATTTATCTCTTTCAGTTCTTTTTTATCAACATAATCATAAATTAATTGTTCTAATCTTGGATAATCATCAAAAAAACTTTCTTTTGTAATAAACATCTTAATATTTGAATCAGATTTTGAAAAAATCTTTTTTCCAACAACAACCTTAATGGACTCAGAATCTTCTCGAATCGCCTGTTGTAATTGATGATTAAAATTTCCACAAAACCCCAAATCATTTCCAATATAAATATTTAAAACAACTCCATTTTTATTAGTTAGCAACACTTTTTTATCTAAATTCAAATTTTTGTTATGCACAATTTGATATATCATTCGAGTAAGCTCATGCTCAATAGAAAAATAGCCTTCAGCAACATGTCTCGCCTTCTCAACTCTAATCAACGCATGAAAGTTCATAACTTTAACAATATTTTTAACACTAGCCATTAGTATTGTCCTCTAAGAAACGAAATCTTTCAAAAATTTGCTCTTTAGAAAGCGGAGAATATTTATATTGGATTAAATTATTTAAAATCTTCTTACCTTCAAAAATCTTATCTTGCAACTCTTGACTCATCTCATCAACATTAGCAAGCTCATAGATTTCCCTAGTTTCCAAATAACTAAGTAATTTTTGACGAACTTTAGCTCCCAATTTTTTAACATCTGCTTCTTGCACAGCTCCTCCTAATCTAGAAACAGAAAGTCCATAGTCAATAGCAGGCTTTTCACCTTTTTGAAAACTCTTACTAGACAAAACAATTTGTCCATCAGTAATTGAAATAATATTAGTAGAAATATAACCAGTAATATCTGATGCCGTAGTTTCAACAATTGGTAAAATAGTAATACTAGCACCATTTTTATATTGACAACCTTTTTCTAACAACCGAGAATGAAAGTAGAAAATATCAGAAGGATAAGCATCACGACCTGGTGCCTTTCCAGAAATCAAACTAATTTCACGATAAGCATCTGCATGTCTTTTTAAATCATCAATAACAACTAAAACATCATACCCTTGCATCATATACCATTTAGCAACAGACAATGCATAATAAGGAGTCAACGCTAAAACAGAAGGTAAATCATCATGAAATGCAGTAATAATAACAGTATAGCTCATAGCTTCTTTCTTCATTAACTCATAATAAATTTCTTTTACCTCTTTTTTTGTTTTACCAATCGCAACATAGATACAAATCATATTTTTCCCTTTTTGATTAGCAATAGTATCTAAACAAAGCTGCGTTTTTCCCGTTTTTTTATCCCCTATAATTAATTGTCGTTGACCCTTACCAATAGGATAAATCAAATCAATACCTGCAATTCCCGTAAGTAAAGGTCGATTAACCTCAGTACGATCCATAATAGGAATATTATCTTCTTCTATTTTTAATTTTTCAATAGATTGATACTTTTTATTAGTAAGTTTATCTTCTCCAAAAATATCAATCATTCTACCTAAAGCATCTTTAGAGAAATCTCCCATATATTCTTCGTTACTTTGATAAACAGTATCTCCAATAGAAATCTCTTCTGTTTTTTTCAAAACAGCAATAACAACAGAATTAGTCTCCATCTTCATAACATATCCTACGGCTTTATTAGCAATATTTACTTTTTCATAAAAAGAAACATTTCCTAAACCATTAGCATAAACAATAAAATCTTTGACTTGTACAACTTTACCAACATCATAAACATTCTTCTGTTGCTCTATCTTATTAATTTTATCATCCAACAAATTATCAACATAATCTTTCGCATCTTCACGTGAAACTAATACAGGATCAGTATTCATATTCCCATCCCCTTTAACTCAAACTATAATCGTACATTTTATCTCTATAAATAATCATAAGACCAACATATATTTTATCATTATAAGTAGTAACTACACGATTACTCAAATAATCATAATTCACGTTTTTATCACCAACTTCAACATATATATGTGGATCACACTTTTGTATTTCATTAACTAAATAATTAAGAAACTCTTCGATATTAATAGAATCTACATTAAAAACAAAATTATCAACGATATCTACATCAATCATCCGAAGTTCATTAAACAAATTATTAAGATAGTTTTCATCTTCGTTAGAAATAATATTATAAACACCAATATCTAATATTTTTCGTCTCATTCTCCTAAGTTTATTATAACGTAATAATTCTTCTTTCGTAGGATTATGCTGTAAAAAGGAAGAAACTATTTCTTCTCCATTTACATGAAATTTATCATCGACCTTTTTTACTATCTTTAATAAATCATCGATTTGATACTCTGGATTTTCTTTTTTATAAACAACTACAGAAGGATGATTATTTTCTCGCTCATCATCATTAGAAACAGCCTCTTCTGTCTTTTGCTCGTTTTTTATCTCCTCTAATTTTTCTTCCCTTTCAGTAACTAATTCATCATATTCCTGTAATTTTAAGGCAAAATATAACTTAGATTGCTTATCTACTTGACTAACAATACGCTTCAATAAAAAGAAACTAATCAAAACTAGACAAACTATAATAACAATAACAACAATAAGAATAGTCATATTAAACTAATAATGGATTAAAAAACAATAAGAAGAAAACAAAAGAGAACAAAAACAATAAGAAGACTGTTGTCACAGTTAGAATCGTCATAACAGAATGAACAACATCTGCTTTTGTTTCCGGATTTCTCCCAACCGATTCTGCTACCTTAGAAGCCATAGTTCCAATACCAATACCAAGGCCAAGAAAAGCAAGCCCCAACATAATACCAATACTAATCATTGTCGCTGATAATGCATTCACTTAAACCACTCCTATTCATTAATAAATTTATCACTAACATCTAGATTGATGATAGACCCATTATAAATCATATTTTCTAATCGAATTTCAACCATATACCCCAAAGAAGAATAAGAAATGTTACCCTCATAAGAAACACCGTCTGTTGTTGTTGAAAAATCAACAAGAGCCTCACCAATTCTAGAAGAATCAGAGTATAGAGCAACAGTAGCAGATTCAATACTATAATTAGTATCAATTTTCAAAGTATAATATATCCTATCTCTAGTAACTTTTGTAATTTCCAACTGATAATCCGGTTGTCTAGTCTTTACTGTAACTGTATCAGTATAAACATCCTCATTTTCACCAACCATTTGAAATCCAAAAGAAATTACATATTCGGTATCTGGAGTCAAATTTCTTAAAACATAACCTGTATTATTTTTATTTAACTGAAGTTTTTCAGTCGAATCACCATTAACAGGTTTTACCAAAATAAATACACTTTGATATTCACTATTAGGATCAAAAACTTGATAATCCAAATTAATTGTAGTAACAGAAGGAGTAACTTTTTTCAAAGAAACCCATCTACTAAAATCATAATAAATCTCATTCTTTTTAACAGTATCCTTAGTATTATCATTAACAGAATTAACACTATTAGCCAAATTATTAAAACTATTAACCACATTTTTAAAATACTGATCATAATAACTTAAAGTATTGTTAGAACCACCTTGACTAGAGTTACCGTCTTCACCATCATCATTCTTATCTTTATCAGTAGAATCTTCCTCTGATTCTTTATATTCATTAGTACTACCGATAATATTTTTTAAATCAATTTCTTGACCATCATAAATTAATTTCTCATTAACAACATCAAAATCAAAGACAGTTCCTTTAAGTACAATAGGATTAATAGTTTTTACACTCATTTCAGTATTTACCAAAGTAGCATTTCCTTGCTTATCTAATTCTATAATAAGAAAACCATCAGCTTCAATTTCCTTATTTTGAGTAAAAATATTTTGATCTACAAACAAATATTTTCTATCAGCCAGCTTATAAAACTTAGGAGGAGAGCTTTTAGCAATTTCCGTATGCTTACTAACTCTAGCAACCTCTCCAGAAGTCATTACTTGATAAACACTACCGTATAAATCTATAGCGTAATCATTAGCACTAGTACCAATTGCTAACTTCCCGATTTTATGCTGTTCTTTAGAATCATCAGAAATCAAATAATAATTCCCATCAAATCTTTTTTTCAATTCTGATTCTGTATCAAATGATACAGGAATATAATTTTCATCAAAGAAAACAGTTCCTGCATCAATTTGATAAGAATTATCCCCAGAAAGTGCATAACGAATAAAGAAAATGAAAATAATGATAATGATAACTGTCAAAATAGAAAGCAATACAAACAGTTTCCAATTTTCTTTTCCTAATTTCCGCATATATACACCTCCTTCTAATTTGTATAACGATACTCTATAGACTCTTCAGCAACAACTACATCATCTTTAATAAATTGAATTTGCAAATAATAAATACCATAACCAGGAACAGTTTCTGGTAAGGTCAACGCATAATACTGAACACCAGATGTTGTAGTTAGCGTCGGAGAAAACTCCATAGAATTATCTATAGAATAACTATTAGAATCATAAATAGAATAACGAATCGTATCAATTGTAGTCAATTTATAACTATTATAAAATTGTAGGTTAATCTTAGTTTGATCTTCCAAATTCGTCTGAGCATAAACATCACCAATATTAATATCAGAACCAGTAGTAACAAAACGATATGTTTTTACACCCTGCGTAATTTTAGAAGAAGAGTTATACTTGTCTAATTGATAAACCACTCTAAATGTATATGATTTTCCTTGTTCCAATTCCTCCAAAGTAAACGAATTATTGATAGTTGAAATATCATAATCCTGATTCTTATATTTTTCTGGAGTAATATCTTCTCCATCACTATTTAATAATTGAACCTGATACTTACCATCTACAATAGTCTTCTGTCTATCTAAAACATTTACTCTTAAATTAATAGATAGATTAGAATAAATTACACTAGTAATGCTAATATTTGGAGAATACAACACAGGAAATTCATAAATAGTATTACCTTCACGTTCCAAAGGAATTTCTGTCTTTTCCCCATCCAATTCTAACGTAACATATGGTTGAATAGTAATCAAATATTGTTCCCCAGCTTCAATACCACAATCAAGAGAAATAGGAATTTTTTTAGTCATTTTTTCTTTAAAAACTTTATCATCTTCAATATCTAAATCTACTAACTCATAAGATGGCTCACCTTCTCCATCTTCAGGTTCAATAATTTTATAAATTTTATATTCCAAACGATCATAACCTAAAACTTCACTAAGTTCATAAGATAGATTCAAATATTTCTGCTTATATGAGGTAGAACCATAATACACTTTAAGATTATTGACACCAATTTCATTTAAAGTCTGAAAATAATAATTTCGAGTATTACTTTGAGAATCAATATCATATAATTGTGTTCGAACATAACTATCACCATTAGAAACCTCGGCACAAACCTTAAAATAATAATCAGTTCCTGGTTTTAAACCGTCGATAGTAATAGGTTCATCCAAATCTTTCATAGAAACTTCAACAGTCTTAACAAAGGTAGAGTCTACATTCTCTTCATCCAACTCATAAACATCCAAATAAATTAATTCATTTTTAATAGTAGAAGATGCAATACCATAAATTTTCATCTTAACTCTAGCATCTACTAAACTAGCACTAATATTTAAGCTTCCTTGCTCATTCATCAAACTTACACCAGGAATTATCATATCAAAAGAGAAAGAATCAGTACCATCACTAGAAACCCTAATATCTTTCAATTGCTTAGGCATAAAATATTCGTAATTATAGCTAACACCCTGTTCATCAATAGATAGCTTTAACTCCTTTTTCTCATTATCAACCACATCAACAATAGATAACTTTTCTTCATCCAAATTAAAATCGACATTGAATAAAGAACCCGAAGCAGAAGTAGAAATAGCCAAATTACCTTCTTCTGTTAGTGTATAATAATAACTTTCTTGATTTTCAGTTTGAATAGATTGCAAAGTAACATTATCATCATCAAAATCAAATCCAGCCAATCCAGAATCATATAGTAGTGAAACAGAAACATTAATATCCCTTCCAATAAAATCTTCCAAATCAGCAAGATCAACAACAATAATTCCATTATATAATGACAGATTTTTCTTAACAATTTTCTCTTTTCCTACCATAAATGTGACATCTGCTGAAGTAACTCTATTATAGAAATCAGAATTAGTCTCATAATCAAGGAAAGAAATCAAAAGACGATTAGTCTCTAAAGACAAATGATAAGTACCAACATTAGGTGTATACTCATTCTCATGATATTGCTCTACCTTAACAGCATCTGTAAGATTATCCTCAATTTTAATCAATGCTTCTTTTGTATAAATAGACAAAAATCCATTGGATAAAGAAGTAAGTTTAAAAGAATTATATTTGTCAGTCGTTTTATAAATATCCACAGATCCAATTTCTGAAGAACCTATCCGATAATATAGCTTATTATCAACTACTGCACTATCAATATCGCTATAAGTATATTTCCAAGTCATTGTATCATCTTTAGAAGTAGATGGATACAATTTAAACTTTGGTTCTTGTTTTTCAGGAGAAATCCAAGTAGAACTTAAAACCACATCCCCCGTAGGATAGTTGGTCTCCGCTTCCCCATCAAAATTCAAATCTAACTGAGCAGTATAAGTAAAATAATAAGAATTACCCCTACGGAAAGAAGTATCGTCCACATCATAAGCAGTACCATCTTTCAACCAAAACGTCATATAATGCAATTCACCATCACCAGTAATGGTATCTACTTGAGTGTCAATGACTTCACCAGTATGAGCATCATGCAATTGATAAGTAATTGTTTTAGCATATTTCTTAGAATTATCATAACCTGCTATAATCTTATATCCTACAACCGTTTCAGGATCCAAATTCTCACGATATCTATCACCAGCATCACGATTACGAATAACATTAGTTTCAATAGCAGAAGTTGGATCAGACGGAACATCAGGAACAAATCCATTTGGTTTAACTGTAATAACATTATTTACAATTGGTAATTCATTTTGATAATCCGTATAATCATATGCCCCAGTAACTTCAATAGTATAATAAGACGAACTTAAATCTTGATTTCTAAGGCCAAATAAACTAGGAGAAATTTCGAAAGAATTATCATAATATTCTGTTTGTAAATCACTAGAATAATATTGCAAATCTCGGTCAACTTTTCTTACTGATTTTACTAAAGCACCACTAGTTGTAGTTCCAGAATATAAATTAAAATTAATTCCAGTTAAAGTGCTAGCTTCTAATGAAGTATCCACTCCTTCTGCAGAAGAAAGCTGAGCATTAATGGAAAATGCTTTACTAATATCCGAATCATCCACAGTCCATTTTAAAGTAAAGGAATCAGGATCAACCGTTTTAACTATAACACTACCAATATAACAATTATCTATCGTTGGATTACCATCCTGTAAATCCACATTAGCATAAACAGAAAGAGTATAAGTCTCGTTTGCTCTTAAATTATTAGCCGAAAAAGGAATACGTAAATTACCACTAGTAGTAATAGTATTAACATTACCTACAGAATCTTGATAAGTAATAGTAATTAAGCTTCCATCATCCAAGTTGATTGTATTACCACTATCATTAATAATGATATTACCAACAATTCTTTCAAAAGTTATTTCTGTTTCTTCAAAACGAATACTTGGAAACTCAACTCCATCCATTTTCATAACTTCACTAAAATCAGTTTCATATTCATAGACTTTATCATTATCATCAAATGTAAGAACAACCTTAAAAGCATAAGGAACACCACGAGATATAACATTATTATCAACAGATACAGAAACACTACCATTAGAATTCTTATCAACCACTTTAATTGGCTCGGCAGCATCATCAGAAATGGTTCTAGCATCATAAACTTCATAACGATAATTAGTAATTCCATTATCAGGGTCCGAAACATTATTTAAAGATAATCTAAATTCACCATTCTTTTTATCTATTACAAACGTTGGTAATCCAAAAGTTGGCTTCAATTTCAACGTCTTCGCATCTGCAGTAATAGTTAAAGAATCAGTAACTACCGAATTAGTATAAACAAAATTATCAACAACCACTTGATACTTTGTATTATTATCTAAATCAGTAAATAATACTTCAGTGCTACCAACAGTAGCAAGACTAACCTCTTGCTCAGAAATAGTCTTAGATCCATCTAATAACCGCACATGAACAGATTGCACTGTAGAATAAGAACTCTTATTTAAATTAAATGCAAGAGAAGAAGAGGTAGCATACTCTTTTTCTATAGTTACACCAATAGTACCAGTTACAAAAGTTTTTTGAACAAAATCTTTATTATAGGTAACTTCATTTTTAACATAATCGGAATTAACTACTAAAATATAATTTGTATCAGGAGTAAGAGATTGATTTTCAACTTGTAAAACAGTAGCACCACTTAATTCCTTATGTTCATAAACAATTTTATTAGTATCTGCCTCAATAATTTTAATATTAATATCACCAGACAAAAGATTTTCAGTATCCTCAACAGAAATCTCTGCACGAAGCATGTAAGGACTAACTTCTAAACTAGAAACGGTAAATTCCGGATCTTTTAACCTAGCATTTTCTTCAACAATTTCTTCAGTAGTATTGATATCAGTATCAATTACACCATTATGAATACCCTCAAAAGGATTATTAGGAATAGAAGAATCATTGCCAGAACTTCCAGTAGAGCCAGTACCATCCTCATCTGTATCTTCTTTACCCAAAGCTAAATCCATATCTGAATTTTCTGCATCTTTAGGTATTTCAATAGCATCATCACTATCAATAGTAATCTCATTTAAATTAAGCTTATTTTCCTGATTATAATATAAATTTCTATTATTTAAATCTAAAGTAACATCTCCTATTTGTAAATACATATTAGAAGATACATTAGAAAAAGACAACTCTTGATTCTCAATTCTAGTAATATTACCATCGAAAAAAGAAATTTCTAAATAATTATCTTTAATTTCATGATTTTCATCACCAATAGTCAAAGTCATAGAATCCGCAACAAATAAATATTTATCTTTAGAAATCTTTAACAAAAATGATTTAAAAGGTATATTAGAATTCTGATTTTTAACATTATAATATCCATTAGCCTTAGTCAACAATGTCCCATCATATATAGAATAATATTTAAAAACAGAACCAGATAAAGTAGATAAATCCAAAATAACAGCCTTCTTCATAGTAGAAATAGCGCCATTATTATAATGAACAAATGAATCTGTATCAATCTTCACTTCTTTATCATTTGTATCAGTAAAAACAATTTTATTAGAATTAGTATTTTTATATTTTGTACCAGACTTAAAGTAATATCTTGTAATAGAAGAATTAGAAGTCTCAACTAAGATATGACCATCTTCTTGAAAAACATCAAAAGAATTTACATAAACCCGATAACCAAAGAAAAAAATCAAAATTGATAATAAAATAATAGGAACAACAATGATAACCACTCGTTTCATATAATCGACCTCTATTCTCTGGTAACATTATATCAAAAAAAATACAATAGAACAATAATTTTTAAATAAAGAAAAAAACACACAGCATTTAGCTGCATGTTTTTAAACTTTTCTGGCACTTTGACGTTTTAAAAAATGCTTTAGTAATACAAAAGAGGAAACAATAAACGTCAATATTCCAGAGAAAATAAGTACCCACGCAATACGATTTGTATGAGTGGAATCAGAATAATAGAAATCTTCCAATCTAGGATTAATAGATATCTGATCGTCAACGATTGGCATATCTAAAATAGAAGCATCATTCTGTTCTTCACTCGTAACAGGAGAGAAATACGTACTTAAATCATAAACAACATATTCCCCACGCACTGGTTCATAAACCGTCAAATAGTTATGATTCAAATTATCATTTTCTTCTTTAGACTCTGTATCACCAGATAACACCTCAGATATAGAAGTATCTTCTAGCTTATCAACCAGCTCTTCTGCTTGCTCATACTGATTATTCGATGGAGTACGAACTTTAGAAACACTACTAGACAGACGATATTGGAAATAAGACAATAAACTTTCTTTGTTTTCTTCCTCTTCAAAATAAACAGTTCCAGTCTTATAATCAAAGCAGACAAAATCACCATCTTCATACTCTACAAAAATCAAGTTGCTAGAATTCATAATATTACTACTAATACTCTTAATATCTCTATTTTTAAAACCAGAAGGATAAGAAATTTCAGACTTTAATGAATGAAGAACACCATCAGTACCTAGAACCATTAAATAATCTTCATTATTATAAGAATCCATAACTACCATATTTTTAACATTTTCATAGCTAGAATCAATCAATTCAACTTTTTCATTTTTCACCAAAACTTGTTTGTCAATAAGCTTAGTATCAACATAAGAATAGTTTGCAAAAGTAGAAATCGTATAATTATCAAAGTAGAAACGATACATAGGAACCACATCAACTTCACTAAACATCTCAATATAATTGGCAATATCTTCCTTCTCAGAAATAGAATAAATACTACCATCTTTTTTCAATGCCTGGTCACCATAGAAATGTACAAAATCGCTACCATCTATTTTTGTATCATTAGTTTTAATCTTTCCATCCTTCAAATAATAATAATTTTGACCAATAGTAATACTAGTTTGTGCTAAATCCTCCGCAGAAAACTCAAACTTTTCCTCGTTAATACCATCAGATAAAGTAAGAGTAAATTCATCTATGAAATTATAAGAAAATGTATAAGTTCTTTGTGATATTTGTCTAGTTACATCATGAATAGTAAAATTCGTTTTAGAATCAATACTAGAAAATTCTACATTAATCGTATCAATACCACTAGCATAAATATATACATCTGGTAAAACATGAACCTCTTCTCCGCGCATAGCTCTAGATCTCATACTAAATAAAGAAAATGTTTGAACAACTGGTAATGAAATGTATTCTTGATTAGCAACATTTTTAAGAACCGGATAAGAATTAGAACTCAAAGGTGCATAATCAAATGTACCAGTAGAAAGACCAATAGATGTATATGTAGCTTGCTTAGTCAAGTCATCTGCCGTAACCAAAATACCATTTTTATTCAATCCTGTAAGACTATCCTTAATAGCAGTGCCATTAAGAGTAGAATTTTCATATACACGTAAATTATTAATATTATTAGCATAAGAATCGCCACTACCTATAACAAGACCATTAGAGTTATCAAGACGAACCGTAGATACATCAGCAACCATTAAATTATTATAAAAATGGCCATCATAAAGATCTGTATCAACTATACCAATTAATCCTCCAGCTTCATATGGAGCTTCAACAATACTACTTTCTACAATATTAGTATAGGCTCTTGAAATATTACTAGCCGAAGTAGTATTTAAATTGTTTACATAACCAATTAATCCTCCAGCACCATGATTAGTAGCACTAACAGAAGCGTTAACTAAATTATTAGCCACCGTATTCGTTCCATTAATAGTTCTACCTACAACACCACCAACATAAATAGCTCCAGTAATATTAGTATTACGTACAAAATTATTAGTAGCAGCACCACTAGAAACACGACCACGAATACCACCAACAGAGTCACCTAAAGAAGTAAGCGTAGAATCGATAACTCCACAACTGTTAACAGTATAGCCATCACCACCAGCAATACCACCTAAATAACTACTATTAGTAGAAGTACCTTCAACTGTACTTCCAATAAGGAACGAACGATAAAGATTTCTAGTATACCCAGTAATACCACCAAGATAATCTCCTGTACTACTAATATAACTATCGGTAACAGTATTATCATAGATATTATCAACAACCGAAATACCGTTAATTCCACCTACATAGTTACCACCAGAAATAGTCACATTAGATACACTTACTTGATCCGCTCCACCATAACCAAAGACAGAGCCTACATAAGAGCCACCTTTTACTGTAATATCTTGTCCAGTAATATGGAAAATTGTAGAGCGAGATGAATAATCACGATACCCTATCAATCCAGAAATATAATTACCTGTTCCACTAACAGAAACATCACTAAAATCTAAATATGTCATATCAAAATTTCTAGTTCGAGCAATAAATCCAGCAACATAAGAATTACCAGAAACAGTAATATCATTAAGTGAAATATTACGAACAGAAATAGATCTATCACTAGCAATCGGAGCACTATAAGATACCTTTGGAGCATTAATCGTAATATGATTAAACTTCAAATTATTAATCTCCCCCATAGTAAATCGAATAATTCCTGTATAATTACCACTTGCAGCAGTATTAGAAACAGTAATATTGTCAAAATTAATATTACTAATACTAGCAGATACAGTATTAATTAAGGCTTGATTAGCTGAAGTAAACGTTAAATCTATATTACTTAAAGTATGTCCGCCGTCAGTGCCTTCTAACCGGTTAACAGATATATTAGAGTTTACATTCTTTTGACCAGAAAAATCAATATCAGCAACTAATCGATAATTTTCCAAAGAATTCTTACCTATACTTTGCCAGTCCTCAAAATTCTCGATATCTTTAAAGAACTGTAATGCTATTTTCGTCGATTTAGAACATATCTTCTCTTTTCCATCATCAACATAAACAATCTCTTCAAGCATATAACTATCATAATACTTTTCAGGGACAGCAACAACTTCCAAATAAGTAAGTCCATCCTGATTAACATTTCTTCGAATGTTAGTAATATTTAATCCATCAATAGAAATCTCCTTAATCTCATATTGTTCCGGATTATCAATTTCTAATAGTATATTAGCCGAACTAACAGAACTAGATAAAGTAATATTCTTTACTTCAAAAGAAGCTGTTTTAAGTTTAGATTTTTTCTGATTAGGTAATAATTCAGAATGAGAACTATTATATAAAAACGGCAAACTATTATCCCCAATATTACTATCATCAAAATAATCACCAATATCGATTTTTAAACTATAAATTCCTAATGTATTTAATTCATCTGTTGTAACTAAAATATCCCCATTAACATCAGAAGTAACTAGTCCGTTCATCTTTTGTTCAGACCACACATAATTAGATTTTGTTGCTGCTACATTACCAATAGTACGATGAGTATTTGTTGTATCTTGATAATAGCTATAAATTTCACCAACAACTAAAGTATTAGAAATATAACTATTACTAGAAAAACCAGCAATACCACCCAAGAAATCCTGTTGACTATAAATGTCCACATTAGTATAAACATTACTAATATAGCCACCATTTCTTCCCGTAATTCCCCCAGCTTCTTGGAAAGAAGTATGAATACTACCTGTAGCATAAGCAGAATCAAGAGTTCCTGAAGAAAGTTCACCAATTAGTCCACCAGCTGCATACACAACATTAGGATCTTCAAGTTCTAGATCAACATCTTGTGCATAGCAATGAGAAATAATCGTAGAAACACTATAACCTATTAAACCACCCACACGAATATCAACAGTATCTTGTACATTATTTACTTTAAAATTAGTAACAGAACTATTGCTAACCATAGAACTATTAGCATATCCAATCAAGCCACCAATATAGGAAGAACCAGAGACATTAACATTTTTCAAATGAACATTATCTACAACAGAATTGCTCGAAGCGTAACTAATAAATCCACCATAACTACCACGAACCACTTCTACATAATCTTCAACATACAAATTAGAAATCGTTCCGGTAACGGTAGAAAACATTCCATCGCCACTCTCAATACGAATATTTTTAATAGTATGACCATCACCATTTAATTTACCAGAAAAAGTTCCAGTAATTTGAAAACCAGTCTCATTCTTAAAATCAAGATCTGTAGTAAGCATATAATTTTCCGTTAAACTTTGCTTAATCTTTTTCCAGTCAGAAACACTAGAAACCATACGATACATATCAATCTCTAAAGCTCTTTCATTATCTTCGTATTCTCTAGTATAAGGGATGTTAAACTCACCTACAGAACTAATAGATTTAATATAATATCTAGATACATATCTTGTAGGATTAGAAACTTCAATAGTTAACTTTGTTTTATTGTCCTCTGTCTCTTGACTAATAATTCGACTAGAAATGTCTTTAAGGGAAATATTAGTAATTCTTTCATTTCCAGGATTACTAACAGTTAAAACAACACGTGCTTTATTACCTTCCTGTTCAACATTATCAACGGTAGTAACATCAATCAAGTCATCATCCTCAATTGTAGGAAGTGAAATATAATCTTGAGTAGGCATAGAATCTGGCCAAACGAGTTGAGGATAATATCCATAAGGAACCAAAGAGTCAATATCAAACTGATTATCAGAATTTAACATTTTATCTTGAAATTCATCATCCCTCAAAGCCAACTTCGAAATTTTGTTAGAATATTTTCCCTGATAAATAAAGTCACTAGCATAATACACATTACTAGCACTAGCATAAGAAACATAACCAAAGTTAGGATCTAAACTATAATCTCTAGTATCATCTTCAACATAAGTATATACTTTCTGTGCAATAACACGATTAACTTCACCTATTAAGTTACCAACATTAATATTATTAGCCTCTTCATTTTCGCCGTTAGAAACAGTAATACCAATTAAAGAATATATATTAGAGATTTTAGCATTACTACCAGAGTATCCGGCCAAAACACCAATACGCTTTCTTCCAGTAGTAGCATTATAAAACGTAGCATTAATTGGTTCTCCATAGGCATAACCATTAGTCATAACTCCATATTGATGTAAACACCCTAAAGTTACCCAATAAGCCCCCGACAAAGGTGCTTTACTATAAAAAACAAAGTTAGAAATCGTTCCATAATTAGCATAACACAACAAAGAAAAAGTAGAATTAGCAACATTAGTAGACTCTTCAATAGTCATCTTTAAATTTTCAATAGTACCATACTGATAAGTAACCAAACCATAATAATTACTCTTAGCACTAGGATTATCTAAATAATAATGAATATCTAAATTACGTAACACTCCATCGGAAGACACATTAGACATCAACGCTGAAGGTCTTCCTTGAATATTAAGCAATACTTGGTGTCCTTGAAAATCAACAATTCCAGAAAACGCATCTCCATAAGATCTATTAACACTACGAAAATCCAAATCATTCGCAACTAAATATTTACCATTAACATGCATAGCAAAAAAATCATTTGTAGTCTTTATAGTACGAATTTCCGATTCAGTAGAAAAATATAAAGAAGAAATTGGATATAGTCGATCTCTAATTTTTACACATAGCTGAAGTTCATAATTAATATTTCTATTAAACTCATATGTAATCAAATCATCAACACTTTGGTGTGTTTCACTCATTGTATATTCCAAAGTATCAACCAACTCATTTTCTTCCAAAATACGTACATAATAATTATTATTCATAAGTTCCTGTTTAGAATCATAAATACTAGCATAAATAGTTCCTAAGTATTTATTTTTTTCAGTATATGCATCATATTTAGTCATATTTGTATTACTTGAAGTTTTAGGAATAACTTGCAAATCTTTAATAGAAACTGTAGTAGTCGTATTATTATTACTAATCTCATTGACATTAAAACTAAAATAAGAATTAGAAATAGTTACTTCAAATTCATAATATTGATACTCAGTAGAAAGATTAGATAATAACTTTTGAGTACCAGTAGCGGCACCATTAAAATAAACTTTTTGTTGGTTAGACTTTTTCGTATGCTTAGCATAAAAAGAAACTCGTACCGTTTGTCCATTACACTCTGGTAAAAAATAAGCATAATATGCACTACTATTTTTAGCAGATAAAGTAAAGCTATTATTCTTAGAATCTGTCTCTTTTTGGAAAGTAGAAGAAGACCCAGATGTTTTCCAACGAGATTCATTATTAATATCAAAAACATTCTTACTAGTAGTCTGTCTTAACAAACTATCTAATTCTAACTCTCCATAAATACCAACATTAGTAACTATAGTATCTTGATAAATAATTTTATTTTCTTCAAATGTAGTATTATTATAACCAATATTATATTCTTCAACAATATAAGAGAAAGTATACTGTTCTTCCTTATTTAACTTATCTAAGGTAAACCTTTGATAATCACCATTAATCTCTAATTGATCAAAATAAACTAGACTACCATGAGAATCTCGTACCTCCAAACGAACAAAATCACTTTCAATAGCCAAATCATCATCTACTACTTTAGCATCAAAGTCTATTAAATTCTCATTAGAAAATTCATTAATAACTGAAACAAAAGCTTGTTTTTTAAATGTTTTTGCTTCCTTCAAATTAGTCAAAGCTTTTAACTCATAACTTTTATTTCCCTGTCGAATATAAGTAACAACATTAACATCATAAACAGAATTAGAAGTTAGATTAGAAAAAGTCAAATCAACAGTATCACCAGATTGTAATAAAGTAATATCATCGCCATCAATAACTTTAGTCAAAACTTCATTTCCTGAAACAGAATCAGTCAACGTAATCTCAATAGAATCCAACAACTCAACTAATCGAGAGTCAGTAACATCAGAATTTAATTTTAAATGATAATTAGCACTATCCTGTGTAGTTTGTTCATCCTCAAACTCTAACCTTACATATCCTAAAACTGAAATTGGCTGGGTACTAAACTTAGATGTACTAAGTTTTTGATTTTTAACAACACCATTACCATTTTCCAAATCATAATCCCCATAAACCTGAATTTGGTAAACCTCATTAACATCTAAATCAGAAATTAAAGTGTCTTTATTATTTACCACATCACCTTTAGCCACGGTTTTACCATCACGATTAACAACAATATAATATAAATTAGAAAAAGAAACATTATCCTTATTATCCACAGTAAATTCAACTGTCGCAGTTGTTAAATCTGTTTTAAGCACATCAATAGATACCTGAGGTTCTTCTTTTGAGGTAATTGCATTAAAAGTATCTTTCTTAATCTTTAAAGAATTCCCCGCAACATCTTCTGCTACAATCTGATATGTATATTTAGAGTTAGAATCAAGACTTTTCGGGGTTTCATAATCAATAGATTTTAACTGCTTTAAATACGATACCTGCGAACTAGACAAAGTATATTCACTATCATTAAGTAAAATTTTAACTGTCTTTAGTCCTTTTAAGACCTCATCATCTGAATCATTATCTAATTTCATATTTTGAATAAACAAATGATGTGGAAAAGTTTGAGTATTATCCAAAGAAAAAATAAGTGGTTCAACTCCTGAAATGTCTTTCGTACTAATCGTTTGTTCAAAAAAAGTTTTCTTAATTTGAACATCTTCCTCATTCAAATAAGTAAAACTACCAACAATAGTATATTCTGTATTAGGTAAAAGTCCAGTAATTTCAAAATCTCCGCTTGCACCTATACTTTTTCGCAAATAAATACTATTATTAATTTTTATTTCAAAAGTAGGACTCTTCTTTATCCTAAAAGCAGGATCATTAATATTAAGAGTAGAAGTCATAGAATAAATATTAGATTTAAAATGACTAACACTAACTTCTGGCTTTACATAAGTGATTCCTGAAGGCTCATTAGATACTCCACCATTATCTTCTTTTATATCACCATTATTAGTATCTTCATTCGGAGTATCGATAACATCCTGTACAAGTTCTTCTTTTTCCTTTTGATTAGAAAGAAGTTCCAACAGAATACGTAATTGTTCATAACTAAAATTTTGTTTTAAAATAGTAACTTCGCTATCAGCATCTACTCCATCAATACGTTCATACCGAAAATTATCATCACTTAAATAATAATACCTAATTTCATTTTCATCAAAATAGATAAAACTATGAACAGGAATATTATAAGTATACTGATGATCAGTAATACTAATAGAATTTAAGTTAACAAAAACATTATTTTCCAACTCTAAAAAATAATAAATATCATTATCAGCACGTTCTAAACTCAATTGATTATATAGCTCGCCGTTAGCCAAAACACTATTAGCATAACTTTTCGTTTTTTGAAATCTATAATCAATCAAATAACCATTTTCTGTAAAATTATACAAAGTAGAACCATCACTAGAAAGCAAAGGCAAAGAAGCATTAATTTTAACTTTTTTTGTCTCGCCAACAAACAAGTCGTCTCTTTGTTGATAAATAACATCATTAACTTTAACTTTCTCATACTCTATTTTATCTTTTTGGTTTTCTTGCAATAAGTTTTCAACAATTTGATTAGATGTAAATAAATATCCTCCTACATCAACATTCATAACAGGAGAAAATTTTATATAACTAAAATAAATAAGAATAATCGAAATAACAACAATAGGGATGACAATTTTTTTCAAAATAACCAACTCCCAACTAAGACTTTAATTTAGGCAAATAAGAAAAATTTTTCATAAGAAGTCTAGATTTATCATTATCACGTTCTAAACTATCAATACTTAGATTAACTGTATAAGAATCTGCTTTTGCTAAGACCACATCAGACACATCTGAATAATAGTTCATAACATCGCTTTCAAAATCATATACATATAATTCTTTATTAAAATTATAAGTAACATAAGAAAAAGGAGAAAGAGAAATTTCTGTACTACCAAATTGAATAACAACAGGATTAATAAAGAAATATAAATCCGCACCATCATACAAAAAGGCAGTATCCAAAGAATAATTTAAATTATTATTTTTTAAATAAATTCCACCCTCAGATGCATCTATTTCACTAAATTTAGGAATAACCTTCTGTTGACCGCTAGAAAGAGGAAAAACAACAGACATCTGTACAGGAAGAATTGCCTTTTTCAAACCAGAATAATATAAAGGCTGAGAACCCAACTCAACTTCTTCTCCGTCCAATTTTAATTTTGTAATACCATTGCTTTCACCCAAAGTGACAGCAGTGTCGTATTCAAATTTAATATCTCCAAAATAAACATAAGTTTTAACGTCTTCTGTTTTAAATTCTGATAACTGTTTTTGAGAGACTAACACTAATATAGTCACAACAACTAAAACAACAACAAAAAGAACAGCTAATATAAATTGCACAAAATGTGCTTTTATATAATCTTTTATTCGTTGCACTGCTAACATGAACTTCCAAATCTTTAAATTGGTCATAGCAAGTCCCCTACCTTTTTAATCTTATTATATATGAAATTATAGAAAAAAACAATTATATTTTATAAATAAATATGACAAAAAAAAGAAAGAACGCGTCTCTCTTTTACAAAAAATCTTTCAAATCTTTTTGGGCTTTTTTTTGAAATTTCAGAAAATCTTTAGCCAGTTTAAGATCATCCTTACTAATTTCATCGCTTGCATTTTCCACTCTTTTTTCCATTTCTATTTCTCCCATAGATAATCCTTGAATTAACAAATCCGCAATAGCTGCATCACTATTATCTGCAAGAACTTCCTTATAAATTCCCATAGAAGACATAATTTTTGCTATATTTCCTTCTTCTTCTAACTTCATATCTTTAGAAAGTAAAGATTCTTTAGCCTTTTCTTCATAAGACGAATATTCTTTAAAAATTTCTTCTACTTTTCCGGTAATTTTATTATCTTTACCTTTTAAATTATCTAATAACTTTTGAGTAGAAAATCTTCCCATGGAAGCATTCTTATAAATCTTTTCAATTAGCTCACATTGCTTATTCATTTACATCACCTCAATACTAGTATGAAAAAAATTATTTATTTTATACTAGTTTTTGTTAAAGATTTAGTGGCTGGTCCTTTAATTAATTTTCCATCTAAAGAAAATCTTGATCCATGGCAAGGACAATCCCAAGTTTTATCATAAGAATTAAAAACCAAATGACACTTCATATGAGGACATAATAAACAAATCTTATGGATTTTATGTTCTTCATCTTCATAAATTGCATGTAAAACACCATTAATCCTAACATAAGAAGGATTGTTTTTTTTCAAAAAAGCTTGCGTTGTTGCTTTCATATAATGAAAAGTTCCTAAAAAAGAATGAATAGCTAATCCCAAATTCATCCTTGTTGGAGAAAATAAATCTTGGTATAAAGTCGTCTGATATAAAATAAAATTAGAAATAATCTTACCGGCCAAAACACCATTAGTCATTCCCCAACCTCGATAAGCTGCCCCCACATAAAGATGACTATCAAGTCTTCCAATAAACGGTAACAAATCATGGCTGACAATATCTTGATTATCCCATGTCACTTCAGGAATTTTATCAAATAACCTCTTAAAGTCAGAACGACTTTTATCATAATGCTTTCCAAAATCAATTTTTTCAGTCAACCGATGACGGTTAGACCCATATAATAAATAATCTTTATAATAACGAATCGAATGTAAATCAGAATCAATATTGATAGCTGTAAAAGATGAAGAATGAGATACTTTCGCAGCATTTACATATTCTCTTTGTACATAAGTTTTAAGAGGAAATAAATTAGGAAGTAAAAAGAAAGGATAATGATTTGCAATTACAACATTCTTCGCAAAAAAATCTCCATTTGTAGTATGAATAAGATAACGACCATTCTCTTTTTTCATATCAAACACCAAAGTATTTTCATAAATAAGAACTTTGGAAATTAAAGTGTTGGAAAGCCCAGATAAAAATTTTAAAGGATGAAAAACATAAGAATCAGAAATCCCAATACCAGAAGAAATATTTGGATGTTCCACTTCATAAGGATGAGCACCAAAACTTTCTAGCAACTGTTTCTCTGCTCGAATCTTTGAATCATTTTCCTTATTCAAACAAAAAAGAATAGATGGAACTTCTTCCAACTCACAAGAGATATTCCCGTCTTCAATGATTTTTAACAATTCCCAAATAGCCTCTTTCTGCGACAAATAATAAGATTTTGCCTTATCTCCTAACCTTTGATATATATCACCCTGTAAATATGTAATTTTAGCTGTCGACCTACTAGTTACTCCCATTCCAATCTTTCCTTGTTCAAAAATAGCAACCTTCAAGTTAGAATCTCGCAAATAGTAAGCTGTACTAAGACCAGTAATACCTCCACCAATAATCGCAACATCTAATTCTCTAACAAATTTATCCGTAGTTAAAGAAGGAAAGTTTGTATTCCAAAACATAACATCACCAATAATAGCATATCCTGTTTTTTTTAATACATACAAAAAAGCCAAATCTGGCTTTAAGAATTCATAATCCATTTAATAATTTCTTTTTTTATAGCAAAATACTCTTCTTTTTCAAATTGCATATTGCAAATACAATACTTTTTATTAGAAATATGAGCACAAAACATACATTCATGTAACGAACCACAGTCCTCTATAAAAAAAGAATTACTAATTTTTGAAGAGCAAGAAACATTGTAACTATTAGAACAACCAGAAGAATCATCACAACGAATGCAAAAGCTACAATGACCAGATCTTTGAGATGCAAGTAAATATTCACTTCCCTGACAACCATCAGAAAAAATCAAATTTTTGCAATCACTAGAATCACAAGAACGATATATGTTTTCAGAACGATAAATAGTATCACTTTCAGATACATTAGCAGAATCATATACTCTTTCAGTAGTACGATAATTAAGTTGATTCCATAAAGTAACCAACTGTTCCAAGTTTTCTATTTCCTGTTTTGGCTGTTCCCAAGTTTTCCATTTCCAAGTGTTTTTTTCTGTAATATACTTTGTTGGATTGACAGAAGTAGCCCAAGTAACTTCTCCCGTAATAGAATCATTTACCTGCTGTGGCAACTTAACATCAAACGCAAATTTAGTTAAAAGTTCATCAATAGTAAATGGATTCTTACAATCAAAAACATTAGAAAAAATCTTATCTACTGTTTCCAACACTTGTGTTTTATTCATTTACATCACCTCTCATATTTCTTCTACTAGAAGATTGTTCTAACAATAATTCTGTCAATTTAATATTTGGTGTAATTTCAAATTTCTTCTTAGGGGGAGATACTGTAACTTTACTCTTAGGAACTGGTTTAGATATCTTTGTTTTCTTAACTCCTTTAATAGGAACAAAATCAACAGTTCTTCCTTTAAACGCCGGAAGCAACACACCTCGACTTCCAAGTCGTACAACGCATTCTCTATCTCCTAAATTAATTAACATCAATATACGATTCTCTTCATTATCATCACGAGATAATTTCATAGATATATTACTAGATAATATAGTAGCATCTCTTCTAGAAACCCTAAACACATAATAATTAATTACATTAGCAAAAATGGCATCTTGTAATTCTTTACTAATTTGCTCAAAATATTGTTGTGCTAAAATTAAAGATAACCCAAATTTTCGTGCCTCTGATAAAAATTTAAGCAAAATAGGATTTTCTATCGTAGAAACCTCATCTACAATAAATATAATATGTTCATCTATTTTTCTTTCTTGAATCAATGCCATTAATTGCTGCATAATAAGACCAGAAATCGTCTTAACACAAGAGTCTCCCAATACATTACGATTTAAAGAAAACAAAGTTAGAAAACTTTTCTGAATAACATCTTGTAAAGATGAGGCATTAGTATTTTCCTCTTGAAAGACAGGAATTAATTCCATCTCATCTAGAAAAGCAATAATAGGAGCAATCGCCTCATTATAATACTTATTTTTCATTTCATTAAAATCAGTCAAAAAGAAACTATAAATACTATCTGGCAATTTCTCTGATAACAAAGATTCTCGGTACTCAACCTCTAATAATAATTTACGTAAATGTTTAAAACTAAAACTATTATGATATAAAAGCAATAATAAACTATGGCGTAAGACTCTTTCTAACTTAGAATTATATAAATCGCTCATATAAGAAGAAAGTAAAGACATCAATAATTCTGAAGCAACCACAACATTATCCGTAGAATTAACAAATAAATTAATACTTTGTTCAATGGATTGAAAATCAACAATAGAACTATTAGGTAAACCACCAATATCTTCTTCTAAAGAAGCATGTGGATCAATAACAACAATCTTATATTTCAATTTATAATCAAGCGTTGTTGCTAATCGACTGATAAGCAAACTAATAAACTTAGACTTACCACTACCACTAGACCCTACAATAAGAGAATGTTTATCAAAAGAATAGGTAGATAAGTTTAAATAATAATCCTTAGAAAAATAAGGAAAGGTGGAAACAGAAAGTAAAGCTTGAACAGACTCACTTTGCAACAATGGTAGAGCTTTTTGGAAATCTAAATATTTAGGTTGAGACTGATAGATATATTTTTTGTTTTTCGAAAAATCAACACTAAGTAATACCTCTGGTAAGGTTTTAAATAACTTACGACGAATAACACTGTCCCGTTCACTTATATATAAATAACCACGACTAAGAAGTTTATCACCAGTAACATTACGAAAATATAGTTCTAACATTTTAATATTACGAGATTTCTTTAATGATTCTCTATCCATAAGATCAACAATTGTATCTGTCAACTGATTTATATAAGGTAAACCACGCTCATAAGCAAACGACCAATGAACATCTGAAACCTTGAACAGAAAATCAGACAATTCTCCTAATACAGTTGGCAAAACTTCTTCTGTACGAACATAATAATGAATTTTATTCATATCGCAAACAACAAATATTTGAAAACGAGAAAAAGAGCCTAAATAACTAGAGAGTTTTAAAAGCATAGAATGCCAAGACTCTCTAGATACAAATTTGGAAGTTAAATAAATTTCTGAAACGATACTCTTCCGCATAATAAGACTCCTTTTATTAAAAACAGTATAACAAAAAAAGATATTATTTAAAATATCTTTCTTTAAAATAATCATATAATTGATTACACTTTTCTTTATCCATATCCTGTTTATCTTCATATGGATATGAAAGCCCTAATTTAATATATTTTTCACGTCCTAAACGATGGAATGGAAGAAAATCTACTCTTTCAACATTATGGATATGTTGTAAATAATTTACTAAACTATCCATATATTCATAATTATCCATAATACCTGGAACAATAACTTGACGAATCCAAATCTTTTTATTCATCTCGTTGCAAACATCAATAAAATGTTCCACTTCCTTCATTTCTAGACCAGTAATATTGTGGTATTCTTCTGGGTCAGTATGTTTAATATCTAAAAGAACTAAATCGACGTAAGATAAAAGTTCACGATAATCACCCAATCCAACGCCAGAAGTATCTATCGCAATATGAATATTATCTTTTTTTAATAGTTTACAAACTTCAATAATAAATTCACTGTGTAATAAAGGTTCTCCTCCAGAAAAAGTAACTCCACCATTTTTCTTAAAGTAAGGTTCACACCTCTTAATTTTCTTTACTAATTCCTCTGGCGTATAATTTTCTTCTCTCTTCTTCCACATTTCAGGATTATGACAATATTTACATCGTAACATACATCCATTAAAGAAGACTACACATCGTATACCAGGACCATCAACTAATCCAAATGTTTCTATCGAATCAATACTTGCTTTCATAATTACATTTTCTCATGGAATGTTCTAGCAATAACTTCCTCTTGTTGCTTTCTAGTTAATTTATTGAAACGTACTGCATATCCAGAAACACGAATAGTAAGTAATGGATATTTATCAGGATTGTTCATAGCATCTACTAACATTTCACGGTTTAATACATTAACATTTAAGTGATGTGCTCCTTGAACAAAGTATCCATCCATTAAGTTAACTAAGTTTTCTACTCTTTCATCTTCTGTTTGTCCTAAAGCACTAGGTACAACAGAGAAGGTATTAGAAATACCATCACGACAACAATTTGCCCAGTCTAATTTAGCAACAGAGTTTAATGAAGCAATAGCACCACTTTGATCTCTTCCATGCATTGGATTAGCCCCTGGAGCAAAAGCAACACCAGCTTTTCTACCATCAGGAGTAGCACCAGTATTAGAACCATATACTACATTAGATGTAATAGTAAGTACTGATAATGTTGGATGAGCATTTCTATAGCAAGGATGAGAGCTTAATTCTTTATAGAATACATCTAATATTTCTTTTCCAATTTCATCTACTCTATCATCATCATTACCATATTTAGGGAAATCTCCTTCGATTTCAAAATCAACAGTGATTCCATCCTCATCACGAATTGGTTTAACTTTTGCATATTTAATTGCAGAAAGTGAATCTACTGCTACAGAGAAACCAGCAACACCATAAGCCATTAAACGATTTACATAAGTATCATGTAATGCCATTTGTCCAGCTTCATAAGCATATTTATCATGCATGTAATGAATAATATTCATTGCATCAGAATAGATTCTAGCAACTTCATGCATCATCTTGAAATAAGCATCTTTAACTTTATCATAGTCAAGCACTTCATCAGTCATCTTAGGAAATCCAGGAATAACTAATTCACGTTTAACTTCATCAACACCACCATTAATAGCATAAAGTAATGTCTTAGCTAAGTTACAACGAGCTCCAAAGAATTGCATATCTTTTCCAACACGCATAGCAGATACACAACAAGCAATTGCGTAATCATCTCCCATGCTTGGACGCATAACATCATCATTTTCATATTGAATAGAATCTGTTGCGATACTAACTTTAGCACAATATTTCTTCCAAGCCTCTGGTAAATTTTGAGCCCATAAAATAGTCATATTTGGTTCTGGAGCACTCTCTAAATTCTCTAATGTATGAACGATACGGAAAGAAGTCTTATTAACCATAGACTTACCTTCAGTGGTAACACCACCTAAAGAGCATGTTACCCAAGTTGGATCTCCAGAGAATAATTCATCATAATCAGGTGTTCTTAAATGACGAGCAGCTCTTAATTTAATAACAAAATGATCAATAATTTCTTGAGCTTCCTCTTCAGTTAAAGTACCATTCTTAAAATCTCTTTCAAAATAAATATCAAAGAAGGCATCCACTCTACCTAAAGACATAGCAGCACCATTATCTTCTTTAATAGCTGCTAAATAACCAAAGTAAGTCCATTGAACTGCTTCTTTAGCATTTTTAGCTGGTAAAGAAATATCAAAACCATATCTTGCAGCCATATCTTTAATTTCTTTTAAAGCTTTATATTGCATAGAGATTTCTTCACGTAAACGGATAGTTTCATCATCCATTACTGTGATTTTCATATTATCCCAGTCACTCTTCTTTTGTTCCATTAAATAATCAATACCATAAAGAGCAATTCTACGATAATCACCAATGATTCTTCCACGACCATAAGCATCAGGAAGACCAGTTAATAATTTATTATGACGAGCTTTTCTAATTTCGCTAGTATAAGCATCGAAAACTCCATCATTATGAGTTTTAACTAAATTAGTTCCTTTAATAAAATTTTCAAGAGCTTCATTCATTTTATATCCATAAGCTTCAAGCTCTTGATAAACCATCTTTATTCCACCTTTAGGAACGATACTTCTCTTACCTAATTTATCTGTTTGAAGACCTACAATTACATCATCATCTTCACTAATATATCCAGGTTCAAAAGCATTAATTCCTGCTGGATGATCTACATCAATATCAATAACGTGCTTTTTAACTTCTTCTTTACACATATCCTCATATACTTTTAAAACACGTTTTGTTTTTTCCGTAGGACCACTTAAAAATGATTCATCACCATCGTAAGCTACATAGTTTTTCTTAATGAAATTGCTAACATTAATCTCATTACACCATGTACCTTCATTAAAATCTTTCCATTGTTCCATCAATCTATCACCTTCCCAACACATATTATACCATAAACCATATAATTTCTATGCACATATTATTAAGTTTTGCACAATTTTACATATAGATTTTTATAAGAAAATATGATATACTCTATCTATCTGGGGCTGACACGGTTTCGACGGGAATAGTAGAGCATAGATGGCAAGTCGAATGTCCACGTCACGGGCACAAAAAAATAAACGCAAACAAAATTAAAAATGCAGTTGCTAACATGTTTGGTGGACGCCAAGCTGTAGCATTTGCCTAATAATATAAAGGCCTGCGCTTTCTTTTATTTCTTACCTAGGAAATAATCGAAGGTTCATATTTTATAGGTTATAGCTATTTTCTTCCCAGAAAATAGAAAGAATTAAAGGGATAATATATTATCTTGGTCGTTAACTACTTGGATAGTATATGAATGAAATTAGTTAACTAAACTTGTAGAAGTTTATGTAGCTATATTTTCGGACAGGAGTTCGATTCTCCTCAGCTCCACCAGATTGATAATTGCTCGAACTGAGTTATATATAGAGGACTTGTCAAAAGTTCTTTTTTATGTTATTATGAATATGTCAAGGAAACTTGCATAAAATAAAAAAGAGGAACATTCGATTCCGAAAGCGAATGTCGCCTCTAATAAAATTATGGTCGACACTCAATCAGAGATGAAAGAGTGTCATATTTTTATTGCTATTACCAATAAGGTAAGGAGTAATAAAATGATAGCAATGTATCGAAGGACTTTTATAATAAAAGTTCTTTTCTTCATTTTTATCCCTCCTTTCTTTCTCAAGATTGGAGGACGACACCCACATCAAATGTTCCTGTTAAAATTATATAATAAATGGATTCATAAAACAATCGAACAAGAAATGTTTTTGATAAATTTTCGAAAATGTATATTATAATTTGAATAGTGATTGCTTCCTATATTAAATTGTTAATAAGTTGTAGATAACTTTCCCAATGGCACCATAAAAAAAGTCGTTCACAAAGCTGAACTTGATATATAAGACCAATCAAAGTCGATTGGTCTTTATTTTTATTTACAAAACACCATGATTTCTTCTATTTACAGCTATAAAAAAGAATATCAAAAATAAACTATACTATGACTATAAAATGAGAAAAAAGAAAGACTAAAAGTCATAAAAACCGAAAATTTAATATGGGTAATCTACATTGGAATTATTATTCTAAGTTGGTATGCAAACAGTAAAGAAAAACACTTTATACTTTATAAAGATAATAAAAGCAAAAAAGAATATCAAAAATTAATGATTCTAATATTCTCTATCCTAGTAATTGCCTATTATTATTTTGCAAAAGATAGTCTAGAAGATTATCAAAAGTTAACACCTTTCGACAGTAAAAAGAAAAGAAATCTCACTACTGCATCTCTAATAGCCTCTTTATTTATTTTGGTAAGTGGGCTAATTCTCTTAGGAATAGCCATAGAAGATGATGATATTGATATAGAAATAGCCTTCAATTAATACCATTAATCAATCTAATTGCTTTCTTTACAAAAAAGCTATATAATATACCACAACCTAAAGGAGAAATAATATGAAAAAAATAAGCAATCTAAATATTCCCAAAGTAATTATTAAAAAGAAAGAAGCAAAAAAAGTATTCGGAAACTGGCTAGGAAAAACGATACCGCAAAATGAAATAGCAACAAAATTAGGATTTCTATTATATCAAACAGGTATTCCAAATACAGAAACATGTATTTTAGAACAAAACAAAGAAAATGAATTACAATTTAATTGTCGTCTAAAAAAGCAAAAAAGAAATATCGGCATATCACTAATATTTGAAGATGTAGAAAACTTTGGAGACTTAATTATCTCAACAAAAGAAGAAATAAGAACTTATGAATATCATAAGCAAGAAAGCAAACTATTATTAAGAAACAGAAAGAAAATAAATGAATTAATAAAACCAAGTGAACAAGCACAACTCCAAAAGCCATTGATAAAGCAGTATTCTAACCCTACTGGACAAAATTAAATATTAGTGATATAATACAAGTACTTTTTGAAAGGGAGATAATTATGAAAAACAATCAAACGACAACTACAACATTAAAAATTAAATCAACGAAAATTTGATTGTTTTAGTTATGAAAATATATAAATTATGACTATTACAATCAAGTAATAGTCTTTTTTATTTAAATAAATGATATAATAAATATAAATACAAAAATATAGGATACGACAATTAAACATTTATTTCAAAGAGAGTTATCATATGGTGAAAGATAATAAATAAAATTAATTGCCACTACCTATTAGTTGGACCAGAAATGGATTCCCCGAATAACGGTTATAAAAATAAAGAAAACGAAAGGATGGTACCGTGCTATATGCACTCCTAAGGTATCATCTTTTTTGTTTTAAAGGAGATGATAATATGACGGAAAGTGAAACGATTTACTCCCATTCAAAAAGAAAATAAAAGAAAGAAGGAATTTTTATGATAAATAAAGAAAGCGCTGAATTACTAAAACAAGTAATTCACAACAATTACAAAAATATAAAATATGAAAATATAAATGCTAATGAAAAAGAATTCTATTATGAATTTAAAATAGAAGAAAAAATAAGTGAAAATGATTTTGAAAAATTAGAAAAAGAAATGAAAAGCCTAAAAAAAGATACTTTTGTCAAATTAATAAGAATCAGTGGTGTCTATCTAGACAGTAACAGCAACAATGAAATGATTACAAGAATAACAGGAAAAGGCTTTAATAACAAAGAAGAACTATCTGAGTATAACAAATTTGTAGAAGAAGCGAAAGAAAGAGATCATAGAAAAATTGGTCAAGACTTAGATCTATTTTGTTTTTCAGACTATGTAGGGCCAGGATTACCACTATATACTCCAAGAGGTACAATCGTAAAAGATGAACTACAAAAAGAAATAGAACGAGTTTGTAGAAAATATGGATTCGAAAAAGTAAGCTGCCCTTCGCTAGCCGACATATCGCTATTCGAAACTTCAGGACATGCAACAAAATTTAATGATGAATTATTTAGAGTGTCCTCTCCAAAAGGCCATAAGTTTGTCTTAAAACCCGTACAATGTCCACATCATACTCAAATATATGCCTCTAAAATTAGAAGTTACAAAGAATTACCAATTAGATACATGGAGTCAGATAAACAGTATCGTGCCGAATTACAAGGTGCTGTTGGTGGATTATCTAGAGTATACGCAATTACTGTAGAAGATGGACATTCATTCTGTAGAATAAGCCAAGTAAAAGAAGAAGTAAAAAATATGTGCAATCTAATTAAAGAATTTTATACAAGAATGGGTCTATGGAACAACAACTGGGTATCACTATCTGTAAGAGACAAAAATCACCCAGAAAAATATATTGGCAGTAAAGAAGATTGGAACTTATGTGAACAAATGCTTCAAGAAGTATCAGACGAACTTGGATTAAATGCCAAAAGATGTGAAGGAGAAGCTGCCCTATATGGTCCAAAACTAGACTTCATGTTTGAAGATGCTCTAGGTAGAGAAATTCAAATACCAACTGTACAATTAGACTTCTCTACTCCAAAAAGATTTGAACTATTTTATATTAATGAGTATGGAGAAAAAGAAACTCCCGTTATGGTTCATAGAGCAGTATTAGGTTCTTATGAAAGATTTTTAGTACTCCTTTTAGAACAAACAAAAGGAGTACTTCCTCTATGGCTATCACCAGTACAAGTAAATATCGTGCCGGTAAATATGAAATACCATGACGAATATTGTAAAGAATTAAAACAAAAATTTATAGAAGAAGAAATTCGCGTCAACTACGATACTGAAGAAATCAGTATGAATAAAAAAATAAGAAATAGCAATATAATGAAAAATCCATATACAATAATTATTGGAGATAAAGAGCGAGATAACAATTTAATTAGTTATCGTAAATACGGGAGCGAAAAAACTATTTCCATGAATATAGAAGAATTCATAAATCAACTAAAAAAAGAAAGTAGAGAAAGGAAATGATAAAATAAGCATGGAAAAATATACAATAGAAAAACTAAATCAAAATAATATAGAACATTATGCAAAAGTGAATGCCCTTGCATGGCTCCAATCATATAAAGGAATTGTCAATGATAAATTTTTAAAATTAATAAATACAGAAGAGGAAATACAAAAAGCAATTACAAACCTAAAAAACAATATGTATGATACTAGTAAAAGATTTCTATTAAAGGTAGATAACCAATATATTGGAATTTTAAGAATTCGCAAAACAAAATATAACAACTATTCTAATTATGGCGAATTAGGGGCCTTATATTTACTAGATAGTGCAAAGAAAAAAGGGTTTGGTAAAATTCTTTTCGAAAAAGCAATGGAAGAATTAAAACAAATGGGATATCAAAAAATGATTGTTGGGTGTTTAACAAAGAATTCTGCAAATGAATTTTACAAACACCTCGGTGGCAAATTTTTAGATACATCCCCTCTCACATTACCAAATGGAGAAAAAGTTATCGAAAATTTATACTCTTATGATATAAAGTAAAGCTTGTATTCATAAAAACATTTCAATATAATAAGATTATAAACTAACAAAGGAGAAGAAATATGTATAAAGTAAAAAATTTTACAGATAATAATGACATTCAAATATTAAAACAAATGGGACCGTTTACAGTAATTGAATATGTAAGAGATTTAAGCGTAACACCTATGACAGCACAAACAAGTTATTTTAGTAATTTAATGAACGTTAGAAAAAGACAAGTAATATGTAATCTAGCAAAATCCCCTGTAACAATACAAGCAGGAGCCATGCAATGGATGATAGGAAATGCAAATGCAACCACAGGAATCAAAGGAGCCGGTGATTTATTCTCTAAAATGGTAAGAGGAAAAGTAACTGGAGAATCAGCTATTAAACCAGAGTATACCGGTACTGGTGAAATTATTTTAGAACCCACCTATAAACACATTCTATTAATTAATTTAGAAGAATGGAATAATTCTATTGTATTAGATGATGGTTTATTTTTAGCATGTGAATCTAATTTAAAACAAAAAGCTGTGATGAGAAGCAATATATCTTCTGCAGTTGCTGGTAACGAAGGATTATTCAATCTAGGAATAGAAGGAAAAGGTGTTATTTGCTTAGAGTCACCATGTCCACAAGAAGAATTAATTGAAGTAGAGTTACAAAATGATGTGGTAAAAATTGATGGAAATATGGCCATTGCTTGGAGTGGCAGCTTAGAATTTACAGTAGAACGCTCTGGAAAAACATTAATTGGATCTGCAGCCTCTGGAGAAGGCCTTGTAAATGTATTCCGAGGAACAGGAAAAGTATTAATTGCTCCAGTTGACAGAATATAACAGATGTTAGTTTAAAATTCATTTGAAATGTGATAGAATAAGAATAATAAAGAGGTGAATTTTATGGAAAAAGAAAATCATGGGGCATTAACTTTTTTAGGAGTAGTAATGATTCTTTATGGATTAACATATGCCGTATTAGGAACATTAAGCTTAGCTGGAACAATTACAGGCGTTTTGCCAGGGCATGAAAAGCAAGAAATCATAGTAATAGTGTTATCCTATATAATTACACTAATTTCTCTAATTGGTGGGGTTGCTAGTATTAAAGGAAAATATAAAAGTGCAAAGACAATTGGAATTATTTTTGCAATCGTTGGATTAGCATCATTAATATCTAACCAATTAACTCAAGACATGTTTAACAGTTTTGACTGCATTGCGATGGTATTAGGTGCTGGAATTTTCTACCTAGCATCAGTAGCAGAAATTAGACACAAAGAATTAGAAAAAGCTAGAGCAAAACAAAAACAAAAGAAAGCAAAAGAAGCTACTAAAAAAGAAGAAAGGAAAAAGCCTTCAACAAAAAAAACTACTACAAAGAAAAGCACAACAAAAACAACAAAACAAAATAAAAAAGAAAAGTAAAAAATTACTTTTCTTTTTTTAGCCATAATTTTTAATATTACGTAAGGCTTCTCTTTTCATATCACGTTCTTTAATAGATTCTCGTTTATCATAATCTTTCTTTCCTCGGCAAACACCTAAAGAAACTTTTAAAATATTATCTTTAAAATATAATTTAATAGGAATCAAAGTTAACCCTTTCATTTGTACAGCATCTTCTAGTTTTTTTATTTCTTTTTTATGAAGCAATAATTTACGATTTCTAGTTTCTTCATGATTAAATAAATTACCTTCTTTGTATGGAGAAACAAACATATTTAAAAGATATACCTCATGGTCACGTATAATTCCATAACAATCCTTGATATTGCAATTACCTTGACGTATAGATTTAATTTCTGTACCAGTTAAAACAATTCCAGCTTCATACACTTCGTCAATAAAATAATCATGATATACTTTTCTATTTAAAATTTCCACTTAATCAACTCCTACTAAGTCCCCAGACAAGTTCTGGATAACGAGAACTAACAACACTTTTATACTCATCATAATAACTTTGATAATCCGAAAGAATAGAACCATCCAACTTAGAATAAGGGTAAACTTTAAAATTTCGCTTACCGCCATAATTAGAATGTGTATAAATAAGCTCCGCCTTAGGACTATCTACAGAAACAGTAATATCTTCTTCCGTTTCTACTTTATTTATTGTAACTTCCATCATCAAACCTGTCAATCTTTCAACACCAACTTGATCAGAAATAAAATTTCCTAAAGAATAAATAACTAAAGTTTTTCCATCGTTAATATATTCTACAGGCTCCACGACATGTGGATGTGTTCCAATAATAAGCTGTACCCCTAAAGATGACAAATAATTAGCAATTTCAACTTGCTCATCAGAGACTCCCATAGAATACTCAGTACCCCAATGCATCGCAACAATAATAATATCTACTTGTCCTTTAACCTTATCGATATCATTTTTAGCCTTCTCTGGAGTATAAACATTACTTAAATATTCTTTTCCAACCGGTGTTTCTAAACCGTTTGTCCAAGTTGTATATGAAAAGAAAGCATACTTAATACCATTACACTCATAAATACGAGTTTTATCCCTTTCCTCCCAAGAAGTACGTTGTCCATCCCAGATAACATCTTTTTTAGTAGACCAATAATTAACAGAATGAATAACCCCGGCCTCTCCTTTATCCATAGTATGATTTGTTGCTAGAGAAACAAGATTAAAACCCGCATCAATAAATGCATCTCCTACTTCATCTGGAGAATTAAACTGCGGATAATTAGAATAACCCAGATTAGCGCCGCCTAAAATAGTTTCCTGATTATAATAAGCAATATCATAGGTAGAAGAAATAGGTTTAATATACTCTAGCATCGGCTTAAAATCATAAGAATTAGCAGCTACTTTTGCATCTTCATAAATAGAGCTATGTATAAGCGCATCACCCACCATAAACAAATCAAAACTATATCGCTTAGGATACTCTTCGTTTTTTATAACATTTTTATCCTGTTGCTTTGAAACATCTTTAGAACGAAATAAAAAAAGTTAAAAAGACAAAAACTTGCACTAATAAGAACTAATAAAATCCCGCAAAGAATAAATATTTTTCCACCAAGTTTTAATCTTCTAACTTTTCTCACTACCATACTACAACTTCCTTATTATCTCAAAATCAATCGTCTTCTCCTCTTTAGAAGCACGAACTACTTTGACTAATACTCTCTCACCAATTGTATATTTTACATGACTTCTTTCACCAGTTAAAGTCATATGCTCTTCATCATAATGAAAAAAGTCTTTCATATCACGAAGAGGAACTAACCCCTCAATTAAATTATCAAGTTCGATAAACATCCCGAAACTAGTAACAGAAGATATCATACCCTCATATTCCTCTCCAATATGATCCTCCATATATTCTGCCATCTTCATATCTTCTACTTCTCTTTCACAATCAACACTCGCTCTCTCACGATCAGAAGAATGTTCAGAAATATAAACTAATTTTTGCTCCCATTTACGAATAGTACCCATATCTAATTCTTTATTAAATAAATACGTCCTAAGCAAGCGATGTACCGTTGTATCAGGATATCTTCTTATAGGTGAAGTAAAGTGGGTATAACATTGACTAGCCAAACCATAGTGTCCTAAATTTTCTGGTCGATAAACAGCTTTTTGCATGCTTCTAAGTAAAAGACTAGATAATATCTTAAACTCAGGTTTATCTTCCAAATATTTAATAATTCTTTGGACAGTTTTAGGGCTAGTATCTTTTAAATCACCAAGAACCTGATATCCAAGACTACCAACAAAACTCAAATAACTACGTAACTTTTCCTCTTTTGGCACTTCATGTACACGATAAATAAAAGGTAACGACATAAAATAAATATGTGTCGCAACGCACTCATTAGCAGCAATCATAAAGTCTTCGATTAACTTTTCTCCAGTTCCTCTATCTCGAAGAATAATCTCAGTAGGTTTACAATTCTCATCCACTAATATTTTAGGTTCATCTACTTCAAAATCAATATAACCACGTTTTACTTTCATCTTTCTCAATATATCTGCAAGCTCTGCCATTAAACGTAAAGATTGTTCATATGGCTCATATCCCTCAGGAATATTATTATCTTCCAAAATACTATTTACCTTCTTATAAGTCATTTGGATTCGTGAACGGATTACACTAGGAAAAATTTCATAATCCAATTGTCTTCCATCATGATCAAATTCCATCACACAAGAAATAGCTAAACGATCTACATTAGGATTCAAAGAACAAATTCCATTAGAAAGTTCATGAGGAAGCATTGGAATAACACGATCTACTAAATAAACACTAGTACCACGTTCCATTGCTTCATTATCTAATGGACTTTCCTCTTTTACATAATAGCTAACATCAGCAATATGAACACCTAATTTATAATGACCATTACTCATCTTCTCAATAGAAATAGCGTCATCAATATCTTTCGTATCATCCCCATCAATAGTAAAAATTTCCATATTACGCAAATCTCTACGACCAATCATATCAATATCACGAACTTCCATAGGAAGAGTCTTTACCTCTTCTTTTACATCAACAGGGAACTCAGTATTAATTTTATACTTATAAACAATAGATAAAATATCAACACCAGGATCATTTTTATGGCCTATAATTTCTACAACCTTACCAGAATATCTTAAATTATTATTAAGTTTCTTTAAAAGTTCAACTACTACTTTATGACCATCAACTGCGTTTAGAGAATCCTCTTTTGCTACTTCGATATTTAATTTAATCTTAGAATCATCTAAAGTAATATGACCTTTACCCTTAGAATCAAAATTAATCTCACCAATATATCTTTCAACTTGTCTCTTTATTACTTTTAAAATACGACCCTCTAATCGATCTAAATTCATTTTACTAGTAATTTCAACCAAAACAATATCATCGTGAATTGCACCATTCATATTTTCAGGAGCAATATAGACATCATCTTCCATATTTTCAATTTCAACAAAACCAAAACCTTTTTTATTAGCTCTCAAAGTTCCTTTTCTTAAGTGACTATCTTCAAGCATCATATATCTTCCTTTATTAGAACAATAAATAACTACTTCTTCCTCTAATACTCGAAGCTCATCACTTAACTTTTTTACTTCATCAACATCATGCAAATCTAACTTTTCTTGCAACTCATAAATAGTAAGAGCCTTATCACTATTTTTTAATATATTTATAATATCATCTTTCATTAGTATCACCTTCTATCTTTATTATACCTTATTTTTATCCATATAACTAGAAATATTTACATATGAAAAAAAGACTCTGTAAAGAGCCTTAATAACCTATATAAACATAGATACTAAACAAATAATAAAAAACGCTAATCCTAATACCCAAGTAAGACGAGTAATAACTAACTCAGATCCTCTTTCCTTACGATGCGTAAACAATTCAGAAGTACTTCCAGAAATAATTTGAGCCGCACCTTCCGCTTTACTACTTTGTAATAGAACAATCACAATAAGTAAAATTGATATAATTAAGAGCGCTGTCTCCATAGCACACCTCCGTTAACAATACCAATATAATACCATAGTTTTTTATTTATTGCAACTAACAGAATAAAGTTCCCTATACAACCAATAAAAATCTATAATCATCCAATATAATTTTTATATTCATAAGATTAAATAAGAAAAATTTTAAATTTTTTCTAAAAGCATACTTACTTCAACTTCTAAAACATCAGAAGAATTTCTTTCTTTATACTCAACAATACCCTCGCTTGCTTTTCTACCAACAGTAATTCTCTTAGGAATACCAATCAAATCCATATCTTTAAACTTAACACCTGCTCGTAAGTCTCGATTGTCTAAAAGAACTTCTAAACCACGAGACTGTAATTCACGATAAATTTCTTCAGCTAATGCAACCTGAACATCATCTTTCGCATTAGCAATCACAATTGCTACATCATATGGAGCTAGTTCATTAGAGAACATAATACCATTATCATCATGATGTTGCTCGACATAAGCAGCTAGAATTCTAGCAATTCCAATTCCATAACATCCCATAACAACAGGTTTTAATTGATTATCTTGATCAGTATAATATAATCCTAAAGATTCGGAATATTTAGTACCAAGTTTAAAAGTATTACCAACTTCAATTCCCTTCTTAAAAGTTAACTTTCCTCCACAACGAGGACAACAATCACTTTCAGTAACCATTCTAAGGTCTGCTACCCGATCATACTGAAAATCTTTTAAATTAACATTAATGTAGTGGTAATCAGACTTATTGGCACCAACTAAAAAGTTTTTCATAGACAAAAGTTCATAATCTATAATAACAGGAATATCCAAATCAATAGGACCTGCAAATCCTACTTTTGCATGAGTTATTTCTTCGTCTTCCTCTGGCGTTGCCATAACTACTTCTTTTGCTTTTAATAGTTTAACAATTTTAGCTTCATTTAATTCTCTATCACCCCGAATTAAAAAAGCATAAAACTTTCCATCCACTTTATAAATAAGGGTTTTTACTGTATCAACAGGATCAATCTTATATTGATCATATAAATCTTGTATAGTACCAACATTAGGAGTGTGAAGCAACTCTTTTTCTTTTTCAATTGCATCATTAGAAAAATGAGATTCCATACATTCACAAACTTCTATATTAGTAGCATAGCCACAATCATCACAAATTACTAAAACATCTTCGCCAATATCGCAAATGGCTTGGAATTCTTCAGATAAACTTCCTCCCATCGCGCCTGTATCAGCTTGAACTACTTCATAAGTAAGACCAAGTCTTTGAAATATCTTATGATAAGCATGAAACATTGCTTGATAAGCCTTAGAAAGATCTTCTTCATCTTTATCAAAAGTATACGCATCTTTCATAACAAATTCACGTGTACGAATTAATCCATAACGACTTCTAGGTTCATCTCTATACTTATTAGCAATCTGATATAAACTAAGTGGCATATCTTTATGAGATTGAATCACGTCTTTAGCAACTTCAACAAACAATTCCTCATGAGTAGGGCCTAATACATAACGTCTATCATAACGGTCAGACAAATGAAACATATCATCACCAAAAGCTTCTACTCGACCACTTTTTGCATAAAGTTCTTCCGGAAGGATACTGGGCATTACTAATTCATTAGAAGAAATCGCGTCCATTTCTTCTCTAACAACATTTTCAATTTTCTTAAGAACACGAAGTCCCATAGGTAAAAAAGTATAAATACCACTACCTACTTTCTTAATCATTCCAGCACGAACTAATAAATTCGCACTAACACTTTCCTCATCTTTTACATCTTCTTTTTGTGTAAAAAAATAATTTCCTTGTAATTTCATAATATCCCTCCTAATAAAAAAAGAATGATACCCAAGGAGTGCATATAGCACGGTACCATCCTTTATTACTTAATTAGTTAACGGTTAACACCGGAAGCAAAGCTTCACCTAGAAAGGTAGGAATATAACTAGATTATAATTGAGTTCACACTATCCTCAAATCACTGATATAAGAGCTAATTATATTATGATCTTTCCATTGGTTTTAAACGATTACAAATAGAATAATATAAGAAAAACAAATTGTCAATAAAAAAAGAGTTATTAATTTAACTCTTCTTCAATTCTCATTAATTGATTATATTTGCAAATACGATCTGTTCTAGACATAGAACCAGTCTTAATTTGACCTAAATCAAGTCCTACTGCCAAATCTGCAATTGTAGTATCTTCCGTCTCGCCACTTCTGTGAGAAATAATTGTTTTATATCCATTACTCTTAGCAAGTTCTATAGTTTCAAGTGTTTCAGTAATAGTACCAATTTGGTTAACTTTTAAAAGAATTGCATTACCTGCTTTATGATCAATTCCCATTTGTAAGCATTTCTTATTTGTAACAAATAAATCATCACCTACTAATTGAATCTTATTACCTAAACGTTCAGTAACCTTAGTAAATCCATCCCAATCATTTTCATCTACTGGATCTTCAATAGAAATAATTGGATAAGTATTAACTAATTCTTCATAAAAATCAATTAATTCATCTGTAGTTAATTCTTTGCCATCAACATGATATACTCCGTCACTATAGAACTCTGAAGCTGCTACATCGATTGCGATACAAACATCTTCCCTTGGCTCATATCCAGCTTTTTTAATAGCTTCAATAATTAAATCGAATCCTTCTTTATTAGAACCTAAATTTGGAGCAAACCCACCTTCATCTCCAACTCCAGTAAAGTATCCTTTATCATTTAATACTTTCTTTAAAGCGTGAAACACTTCAGCACCAACACGTACTCTTTCATGAATGGTATCTCTTTGTGGAATAATCATAAATTCTTGGAAATCCAAGTTATTATCAGCATGAGCACCACCATTAATAATATTCATCATAGGAACTGGTAAAGTTTTACCATTACCAACATATTCATATAATTCTTTACCTTCATTGATAGCACTAGCTTTTAAAGCTGCCATACTAACACCTAAAATAGCATTAGCTCCTAATTTAGATTTAGTTTCAGTACCATCTAATTCTATCATAGCATAATCAAGTGCCTTTTGATCTGCTGCATCCATACCAATAACTTTATCACGAATAATAGTATTAACATTATTAACAGCATTTAAAACACCTTTACCATTATAACGACTACCACCGTCACGCATTTCTAAAGCTTCACGTTCACCAGTAGATGCTCCACTTGGTACAGCAGCACGTCCTTTAATTCCATTTTCTAAAATAACGTCCACTTCAACAGTAGGATTACCACGAGAATCTAATATTTCTCTAGCTTTTACGTCTTTAATTTTCATTAACATCATCCTTTCATAAATAATATTATAACACTAATCCCATTGGATTTTAACTATTTTTTAATGCTTTAACACAATCTTTAAACTCAGCACCTCGAATTTCACACTCTTTATATTGATCCCAAGAAGCTGAGGCAGGACTTAATAAAATTACATCTCCAGAATCAGAAACTTCATAACATTTTTGAAACCCATCTCTTAAAAACTCATAACTATAAACAGGAATTTTCATGGTATCAGCAAACTGAACGACTCTATCACGACACTCCCCTATCGCAACAATACATTTTACATGTGCTAAATAATCAGAAAGTTCAAAAAAGTCTTGACCGCGTTCTAAACCACCTAAAATCAAAATCGTAGGTTCATCAAAAGATGCTAAAGCAATTTGTGTACACTTAATATTTGTAGCTTCTGTATCATTATAAAACTTTCGTCCATTAACAGTATCAACATACTCTAAACGATGCTCAACACCTTTAAAATTACGTACTACTTGACGAATAATATCATCAGAAATTTTTAACTCCTTAGCTACCATAACTGCAGCCATTACATTTTCTACATTATGAATTCCAGCAATACGAATATCACCGCGACTCAATATTTTTTTATCATAATAATAAATATCTCTACCATCTAAGTAACAACCATTAATAGAGTTTTCACTAGAAAAGAATTTTTTAGTAGATAAGATTCGTTTAGTCTCATCTAAAACATCTGCATTTTCAACATTCAATATCGCAACATCGTCTTTAGTCTGATTCTGAAATAGCTTAGCCTTAGCTTTCTTATAAACTTCATAACTACCGAAAAAATCAATATGAGCAGGACTTAAATTAGTCATCACTGCAATATTGGGATGAAATGTAGATAAGTTGGCTAGTTGTTGACAAGAAACCTCCATCACTACTACATCGCCCTCTTTCAACTCCCTTAAAACACCAGAAAGGGGAAAACCTATATTGCCAGCTAAAAAAGCCCTATCTCCAAATGCCTCTTTTACAATAGCATAAGTAAGAGAAGTAGTTGTAGTCTTACCATTAGTACCTGTAATACCAATAAGCGTAACATTCTTAGGAAATAAACGATAAGCCATTTCCACTTCATTAATTACTTCTATTCCTAATTCTCTAGCCTTAAGCACATACTTATGGTGGATAGGAACACCAGGATTCTTAATCAAATAATCAAAAGTAGAATCAAGTAAATCATCAGGATGAGAGCCAAAAACAAATTCCACTCCTAGCTCTCTCAATTCCTTAACTTTTTCTGCATCTTGAAACTCCTCTTGCTTACTATCATTTAAAACAACTTGATTTCCTCTTTGAATCAAGAATTTCGCAGCTTCATATCCACTTCTAGCAAATCCTAAAATTAAAATCTTTTGATTTTCAAACATAATATCACCAATATAAGTATACTATAAAGGAGAAATTTTGACTACCGAAATCTAGAGAATATATTGAAAGAACTGGCAAAGCTATGATATAATGAACAGAGAATAGGAGAAGCGTCTATGAAGATTGTAACCATTACCCCTGAACAATTTGATAGATATGCCAGTAAGCACAGATATCGTAATTATTATCAAACATCTGTCTATGGTAATACTATGAGAAAATTTGGTTTTAATATCCATTTTTTAGGTATTGCAGACGACTCCAACACTTTAATAGGAGCATCACTAATTATCTACCGCGAAGTATTTATGGGACATAAAATTGCATATGCACCTAGAGGAATTTTATTTAACTATGATAATCCAACACAACTACAAGAACTTGCCGAAAAACTAAAAAAGGTCTTAGGAAAGCAAGGATTCATGCTATTAAAAATAGATCCCTATATCCCATCAACCATTAGAGACCATGAAGGAAATATTATGAATTTTAATAATCAAGTAAATCTAATCATGGCAAATTTACAAAATGCTGGTTTTGTTCATCAAGGAAGAACTTTATTCTTTGAAGGAGAAAAACCAAGATGGGAAGCCTTAGTACTACTAAATAAAGACATTAGAAGCCTATTTAATAGTTTTGACAAAAGAACTAGACATAAAATAAGAAAAGCTGCAAACTGCGGAATTGAATGTTATAAAGATCCAAGTAAAAACTTAAATACACTATATAATTTTGTAAAAAGAAAAACACCAAAACCCATTGAATTTTATAGAGAATTAGTAAGCAACTTTGGAGATAATGCTGAAGTATATTATGGTAGAATTAACACTGAAGTATATGTAATCAATAGTAGAAAAGCATACGAAAGAGAAATGGAAAAAAACGACAGAATAGCCGAAAAAATACAGCAAATAGATATTTCTCCAGAAATGAAAAATGCTCTTTTAAATAAAAAAATGGAATCAGATAAATTATTAAATACCTACAAAAATAGTATGGTTCAAGCTACAGAATTATTAAAACAACATCCAAATGGAATTGTTGTAGCTGGAGCAATTGTAATAAAATACGATAACTCAGCATTCTTGTATATTGATGGATTTGATACAAACTATTCAAACTTAAATCCTAATTATCTACTAAAATGGCGTATGATAGACGATTACAATAAACAACATTTAAAATATTTAAATCTGAATGCCATAGTAGGAGAATTTGAAAGAAAAAATAAGTTTAGCGGATTAAATGAAATGAAATTAGGATATAATTCAACTATTACCGAATACATTGGGGAATTTGATATTGTATTAAATAACTTTTCATACAACTTATATAAGAGTTTCGGAAAAAAATAAACAACAAAACTAGGGGATAAAATGAAAAATACTCTGTGGAAGTATGAAAGTAAAAGAATTACATGGAAATTTAGATAATATTAGAAAGATTGATTAATATCAATCTTTTATTTTTTGCAATAAAAAACTAAGGGGTTTCCTTAGTTTTTATAATCATTATTCAACGATTTCAGTAACGTTACCAGCACCTACAGTACGTCCACCCTCACGAATAGAGAATTTAGTTCCTTGTTCAAGTGCGATTGAGTGAATTAATTCAACTTCCATGTTAACGTTATCACCTGGCATTACCATTTCAACACCTTCTGGTAAAGAGATAACACCAGTTACGTCTGTAGTTCTGAAATAGAACTGAGGACGATAGTTTGTGAAGAATGGAGTATGACGTCCACCTTCTTCTTTGCTTAAGATATAAACAGCAGCTTTGAATTTATGATGAGGTGTAACACTTCCTGGTTTAGCAAGAACTTGTCCACGTTCAACTTCTTCACGAGAAATACCACGTAATAATACTCCGGCATTATCTCCTGCTTCAGCAAAGTCTAATTGTTTACGGAACATTTCAATTCCTGTAACAACTGTTTTCTTAGTAGGTTTGATACCAACGATTTCAACTTCATCATTAAGTTTTAACATACCACGTTCAACACGTCCTGTAACAACAGTTCCACGTCCAGTGATAGTAAATACATCTTCGATACTCATTAAGAAAGGTTTGTCATTATCTCTCTCAGGAGTTGGAATCCAAGTATCAACAGCATCCATTAATTCATCAATCTTAGATACCCAAGCAGGATCTCCTTCAAGAGCTTTAAGAGCAGAACCACGGATGATTGGAGTTTCATCTCCATCGTAACCATATTCACTTAATAAGTCACGAACTTCCATTTCTACTAAGTCTAATAATTCTTCATCGTCAACCATATCACATTTATTTAAGAATACAACCATTTTAGGTACTCCAACTTGACGAGCAAGTAAGATATGTTCACGAGTTTGAGCCATAGGACCATCTGTAGCAGCAATAACTAAGATAGCTCCATCCATTTGAGCTGCACCAGTAATCATGTTCTTAACATAGTCAGCATGTCCTGGACAGTCAACATGTGCATAATGTCTCTTTTCTGTACTATATTCGATGTGTGCAGTATTAATAGTAATACCACGTTCTCTTTCTTCTGGTGCTTTATCGATATTAGCGAAATCAACAGCTTCATTACCGTTTTTACCAGCTAAAACTTTACTAATAGCAGCAGTTAAAGTAGTTTTACCATGATCTACGTGTCCAATTGTACCAATGTTAACATGTGGTTTTGAACGATCAAATTTTTCTTTTGCCATATTATAATTTCCTCCTTTTTCATTTACAACATATATTTTATCTAATAATTGAAAGATTTTCAACTATTTTGATACACTTTTAATTAATTTCCACTCTTTTTGATAATTTCATCAGCAATGTTTTTAGGAACCTCTTCATAGTGGTCAAAGAACATAACAAATGTTGCACGACCTTGAGTATTAGAACGAAGATTAGTTGCATAACCAAACATTTCTGCAAGTGGTACCATAGCACTTAATTTAACAGCATTACCTTGAGATTCTTGACCTAATGGACGACCACGACGGCTAGTCAAATCACCCATTACATTACCAAAATATTCATCTGGTGTAGTAACATCAACTTTCATAATTGGTTCAAGTAAAACAGGTTTACATTTGTTCTTAGCTTCTTTTAAAGCCATACTAGCAGCAATCTTGAATGCCATTTCATTAGAATCAACGTCATGATAACTACCGTCAAATAATGTACATTTAACATCAATCATAGGATATCCAGCTAAAACACCAGATTGCATAGCTTCTTGTAATCCCTTGTCAACAACTGGAATGTATTCACGAGGAACAACACCACCAACGATTTGATCAACAAATTCATATCCTTTATCTGTGTTAGGTTCAAATTTAACCCATACGTGTCCATATTGTCCACGTCCACCAGATTGTTTAATATACTTACCTTCACAGTCACCAGCTTGTTTAATAGTCTCACGATAAGCAACTTGTGGAGCACCAACATTAGCTTCAACATTAAATTCACGTTTCATACGATCCACTAATACGTCTAAGTGTAACTCACCCATACCAGCAATAACTGTTTGACCAGTTTCATGATCAGTATGAACTTTAAATGTTGGATCTTCCTCAGCTAACTTTTGTAATGCTAATGCCATCTTATCTTGATCAGCTTTAGATTTAGGTTCAACAGCTAATTGAATAACTGGTTCTGGAACTACTAAACTTTCCAAAATAATAGGTTTCTTTTCATCACATAAAGTATCTCCAGTAGTTGTATTCTTAAGTCCAACAGCAGCAGCAATATCCCCTGTATACACATCACTAATTTCTTTACGATTATTAGCATGCATTTGAAGAATACGACCAATTCTCTCTTTAGAATCTTTAGTTGAGTTTAAAACATAACTACCACTTGATAAGTGACCAGAATAAACTCTAAAGAAAGTTAAACGTCCAACAAATGGATCAGTCATAACTTTAAATGCCAATGCTGCAAATGGTTCATTATCGCTTGGATGACGAACTGCATCATTTCCATCTAAATCAGTACCTGTAATAGATGGAATATCTAATGGACTTGGTAAATAATCAATAACAGCATCAAGTAATAACTTAATACCCATATTACCTAAAGCAGTACCACACATTACTGGGAAAAATTCTGCTTTTAACGTACCTGTTCTGATAGCTTTCTTTATCATATCAATAGAAACTTCTCCACCATCAAGATAAGTCATCATCATTTCATCATCAAATTCAGCAACTGCTTCAATTAATTCTGCACGTTTTTCCTCAGCAATATCCTTTAAATCTGCAGGAATTTCAATTTCTTTAGCATTTTCAGCTTGTTGTCCATCATATTCATAAGCCTTCATTGTAACTAAATCAATAACTCCACGGAATTGATCTTCAGCTCCAATAGGCCATTCAATTGGTTTAGAATTAACACCTAAACGATCACTAATAGTTTTTAAACTATATTCGAAATTAGCTCCCATTTTATCCATTTTATTTGCAAAAATAATTCTTGGAACTTTAAATTCAGAAGCTTGTCTCCAAACAGTTTCAGTTTGTGGCTCAACACCAGCTTGGGCATCAATCAATGCAACTGAACCATCTAATACACGTAAAGAACGAGAAACTTCAATTGTAAAATCTACGTGTCCTGGAGTATCAATAATATTTAAACGATAACCCTTCCAATGAGCTGTCGTTGCTGCAGAAGTGATAGTAATACCACGTTCTTGTTCTTGTTCCATCCAGTCCATTTGACTAGCTCCATCATGAGTCTCACCAATTTTATGAGTAACTCCAGTATGGAACAAAATTCTTTCGGTACAAGTAGTTTTACCTGCATCGATATGAGCCATAATTCCTATATTTCTTGTCTTTTCTAAAGACGTATCTCTTGCCATATAATGACTCCTTTCCTACCATCTATAATGTGCGAAAGCCTTATTAGCTTCTGCCATTCTATGAGTATCTTCACGTTTTTTAACAGCTGCACCAGTACCATTAGATGCATCTATAATTTCATTAGCCAAATTATCAGCCATTCCCTTACCACCACGATCACGAGAATATTTAATTAACCATCTTAATGCCAAAGCTTGGCTTCTTGCTGGAGAAACTTCAATTGGTACTTGATAGTTAGATCCACCAACACGACGGCTTTTAACTTCTAATTGTGGTTTAATATTTTCCATAGCTGTCTCGAATACTTCAAGCGCATCTTTACCAGTTTTATCTTTTACTTTATTAAATGCTTCATACACGATTGTTTGAGCAATACCTTTTTTACCATCCAACATAACAGTATTAACTAACTTAGTAACAAGTTTAGATTTATATATTGGATCTGGTAAAACGTCTCTTTTTACTGCACGTCTTTTACGCATTTTTACTTCCTCCCTTCAAAAATTCTAATTACTTACTATCTTTTGGTTTTTTAGCACCGTATTTACTACGACCTTGTTTACGATCTTTAACACCAGCAGTATCTAATGTACCACGAATAATGTGATAACGAACTCCGATTAAGTCCTTAACACGGCCTCCACGAATTAAAACAACGCTGTGTTCTTGTAAGTTGTGTCCAATACCAGGTATATAAGTATCTACTTCCTTACCATTAGATAAACGAACACGAGCATACTTACGTAATGCTGAGTTAGGCTTCTTAGGGGTCTTAGTACCAACACGAGTACAAACACCACGTTTTTGAGGAGAGCTAGTATTAGTAGTTTTCTTAGTTAAAGTATTTAATCCAACATTTAATACTGGAGCGCTACTCTTTCTAACCTTTTTCTTACGTTTGTTGTGAACCAATTGGTTTAATGTAGGCATAAAATATATCTCCTTTCTTTACACATATCCAGGTGTATCATCATAGCTTCTAAATAAAACTTTGCTCATGCAAAGTCATTTAATTAGCAGATATAATATATCATTACAAAAATAGAAAGTCAAGTAATATTAGAAAAAAAGATAGACTTTTTAATTAATAAATTAAGATAATAGAATAACCTCTTCTTGAACTAACTGAATATCTGAATCTTTCTCATGGTCAACATCATAAACCAAAAACGCAACAATTAGAATGAATATAATAAAAATAATTAAAAATGCTATCATATTCGAAACACCCCAACCGTTATTATTTAATTTTGCCATGTCATCACCTTCAACTACATTGTACTAAATTTAAAAATAAAAGTAAAGAAAAGGAGTAGTCTTAACTACTCCATAAATTCATCTTCTAATTTGTCTAATGGTTCTTCATCAATAAATTGAGAAGCTAAATCATAGTCTACATTACGATAAACTTTACTACCAGTACCAGCTGGAATTAATTTACCAAGAATAACATTTTCTTTCAATCCTTCTAAGTGGTCTACTTTACCCTTAATAGCAGCATCGGTTAAGATACGAGTCGTCTCTTGGAATGATGCAGCTGATAAGAAGGAATCAGTTTCAAGAGCAGCTTTTGTAATACCAAGAAGAATTGGTTTACCAAGAGCTGGTTTTTTACCTTGAATAACAGCTTCTTTATTACTATCAGTAAACTCACGGAAATTAACAAGTGCTCCAGGAAGAAGTCTAGTATCTCCACCTTCGATGATACGAATCTTACTAATCATACGACGAGCAATAATTTCAACGTGTTTATCAGCGATATCAACACCTTGTGAACGATAAGTATGTTGAACTTCTTTCAAGATATATTCTTGAGTAGTAAGTGGATCTGTAACAGCTAATAATTCTTTTGGACTAATAGCACCTTCTGTAAGTTTATCTCCACAAACCACTTCATCACCTTTTTCAACACAAAGCTTAGCACCATAATTAGTAACATGCTCTTTAGTTTCTAATTTATTTGTAACACTAATTTTATATTTACCATGATCTTCTTTAATCTTAGTAACTTTACCATCAATTTCAGCGATAGTTGCTTTACCTTTTGGATTACGTGCTTCGAATAGCTCTTGTACACGAGGAAGACCTTGAGTAATATCTTCTCCACCAGCAACTCCACCTGTATGGAAAGTACGCATAGTAAGCTGTGTACCAGGCTCACCGATAGATTGTGCAGCCATAACACCAACAGCCTCACCAATCTCAACTAAGTTACCAGTTGCTAAGTTACGACCATAACATTTTTGGCATACACCATTAACAGTATTACATGTAAGTACCGTGCGGATTTCCACTTCAGTAATTCCAGCAGCAATAATTTTATCAGCTAAAGATTCCGTAATCATTTGTAATTTATCAACGATTACTTCTTTAGTTTCTGGATGAATTACTTTTTTATTAGCAAAACGTCCAACGATACGATCACGTAAACTTTCAATAACAGCACCAGTTTTTTCATTGATAAAGTCGCGAACAACAACACCTTGATCAGTACCACAATCTTCTTCACGGACAATAATGTCTTGTGAAACATCAACTAAACGACGTGTTAAGTATCCAGAGTCTGCTGTCTTTAATGCTGTATCAGCACTACCTTTACGAGCACCATGTGTAGATAAGAAGAATTCAGCAACAGAAAGTCCTTCTTTAAAGTTTGAAAGTACTGGAATTTCAACAGATGATCCATCTGGTTTTGCCATGATACCACGCATACCAGCAATCTGTGTAAAGTTTGAAATATTACCACGTGCTTTAGAATGCATCATCATAAAGATTGGGTTATCTACTTCGTTATTAGCAATCTCTTCAAGTTCAGCTTGAACTTTATCTTTTGCTTCATTCCATGTTTCAATAACCTTATTAAATCTTTCATCTTCAGTAATAAGACCACGTTTATATTGTTTATTAATCTTATCAACTAATTTCTGACTTTCACCAACAATTTTATCTTTATCATTACTAGTAACAACATCTGCCATACTAATAGTAATACCAGCGATAGTAGAATATTTAAATCCTAAATCTTTTAAACTATCAAGCATAGTAGAAGTTTCAGTCGTTTTATAACGTTTAAATACTTGATCAATAATCTTTTCTAAAGTTCCCTTAGCAAAAGGTTTTACTAAAGGCATATCTTTAATAGCAGATTTTATATCAGTACCTTTTTCTAAGAAATATTTATTAGGTGTAATATTTTGAATATTATCATCACTAGGCTCATTAATATAAGCAAATGAATCAGGTAAAATTTCATTAAATTTAATCTTACCAGCTGTAGTAACTAAATATTTACCTTTTTGACTTTCAGTAAATAATTTATGTTTAAATGAATCAACTGGAACAGCAATACGAGTATGTAATGTAATTTCTCTTCTCTCATATGCCATTAATGCTTCGTTAGTATTTTTAAATACTCGACCTTCACCATCTTCTCCTGCCTTTTCCATAGTAATGTAATAGTTACCCAATACCATATCTTGTGCAGGAGTAACGATTGGTTTTCCATCAGAAGGTTTCAAGATATTTCCAGAACCTAACATTAAAAGTCTAGCTTCTGCTTGAGCTTCCTCAGAAAGTGGAACATGTACTGCCATCTGATCTCCATCGAAGTCAGCATTAAATGCAGGACAAACTAATGGATGCAAGCGAATTGCTTTACCGCCGACTAAGATAGGTTCAAATGCTTGAATACCTAAGCGGTGTAATGTAGGAGCACGGTTTAATAATACTGGATGCTCTTTAATTACTTCTTCTACAATATCCCAAACAACAGGATCTTGATTATCAATTAATCTCTTAGCAGCTTTGATATTGTGAGCAATATCTTTACTTACTAACCCATGAATAACATGAGGTTTAAATAGTTCTAGTGCCATTTCTTTAGGAATACCACATTGATACATCTTAAGACTTGGTCCAACAACGATAACTGAACGACCAGAGTAATCAACACGTTTTCCTAATAAGTTTTGACGGAAACGACCTTGTTTACCTTTTAACATACTAGAAATAGATTTTAATGGTCTATTTCCTGCTCCAGTAACGCTTCTACCACGACGTCCGTTGTCAAATAAAGCATCAACAGCTTCTTGTAACATACGTTTTTCATTTTGAATAATGATACCAGGAGCACCTAAATCAATAAGCTTCTTTAAACGATTATTACGGTTAATAACACGACGATATAAATCATTTAAATCACTAGTAGCAAAACGTCCACCATCAAGTTGAATCATAGGACGTAATTCCGGTGGAATAACTGGAATGCAATCCATAATCATCCACTCAGGCTTATTTCCAGAATGATAAAATGCATCAAGTACATCAAGTCTCTTAAGCAAGCGAGTTCTCTTTTGTCCTTGGGCTGTTTCTAATTCTTTTTCTATTTCATCAATATCTTTCTTTAAATCAACTTTCTTTAATAATTCTTTAATAGCTTCAGCACCCATACCAACTTTAAAACCAGTACCATATTTTTCATAATATGCACGGTATTCTTTTTCTGATAATGTTTGCTTATTTTCAAGTGGAGTATTTCCTTTATCAATAACTACATAACTAACAAAGTATAATACTTCTTCCAAATCTCTAGGACTCATATCAAGAACTAATCCCATACGAGAAGGAACGCCCTTAAAGAACCAAATGTGAGAGACAGGAGTTGCTAACTCAATATGTCCCATACGTTCACGACGAACTTTAGAACGAGTTACTTCAACTCCACAACGATCACATACAATGTTTTTATAACGAACTCTCTTATATTTACCACAAGCACATTCAAAATCCTTTGTAGGTCCAAAAATCTTTTCACAGAATAATCCATCACGTTCAGGACGAAGAGTACGATAGTTAATAGTTTCAGGTTTCTTTACTTCTCCATAAGACCATTCACGAATTTTTTCAGGTGAAGCGATTCCAATTTTTAATGCGTCAAACTTATTTACTTCTATCATTAAAGATCAGCTCCTTCCTCAAAATCTTCTTCCATTTCTAAGTCTTCTTCTAATTCTTCTTCAAAGTCAGCGTCTTCCTCTTCTTCATCCATCTCTGCAAACTCATCATCGTCATCAGACGAAGATATTGGAACAGCCGGAGACTTATCGATTTCATCAATATTCAATTTTGTGTCTTCTTTATCTTCCGCTTCTTCGATTTCTTTTAATTCTAATGTTTTACCATCATCATCAATAATAGAAACGTCTAAACCTAAAGCTTGGAATTCCTTCATAAGGACTCTGAATGATTCAGGAACTCCAGCATGATCAATTTCTTGACCTTTAATAATTGATTCATACACTTTAACACGACCAACAACATCATCAGATTTAGTAGTCATCATTTCTTGCAATGTATGAGCAGCACCATAAGCATATAATGCCCAAACTTCCATCTCTCCAAATCTTTGTCCACCAAATTGAGCTTTACCTCCAAGTGGTTGTTGTGTAACTAAAGAATATGGACCAGTAGAACGAGCATGAAGCTTATCATCAACCATGTGATGAAGTTTAATCATATACATAACACCAACGGCGATACGATTATCAAAAGCTTCACCAGTACGTCCATCATAAAGAACGGTTTTACCATCCTCATCCATACCAGCTTCCTTCATCATAGCTTGGATGTCATCGATATGAGCACCGTCAAATACTGGAGTAGCAATATGAACACCTAACTTCTTAGCAGCCATACCCATATGAATTTCAAGAATTTGTCCTAAATTCATACGAGAAGGAACACCTTGTGGATTTAACATAATATCAACTGGTGTACCATCTGGCATATATGGCATATCTTCTTGAGGTAAGATAAGTGAAATAACACCCTTATTACCGTGACGTCCAGACATCTTATCTCCAACTTGAATCTTACGTTTTTGAATGATGTAAACACGAATTACTTTGCTAACACCAGCTGGTAATTCATCATTATCTTTACGAGAATAAATTTTAATATCATGAACAACACCATCTCCACCATGTGGAACACGAAGCGAAGTATCACGAACTTCTCGAGTTTTCTCTCCGAAAATTGCATGTAATAATTTTTCTTCTGAAGTAAGTTCTGCCATACCTTTAGGAGTAACTTTACCAACTAAGATATCTCCTTCTTTTACTTCAGTACCTATGGTAATAATACCATTTTCATCTAAGTTACGACGAGCTTCTTCGCTAACATTAGGAATATCACGAGTAATTTCCTCAGGTCCCAATTTAGTTTCACGACATTGCATCTCATAATCTTCAAGATGAAGTGAAGTGAATTTATCATCTTTTACTAAATTTTCATTTAAAATTACTGCATCCTCATAGTTATATCCATTGAATGTCATGAAAGCAACTGTCATATTTTTACCTAAAGCAAGCTCACCTTTATCTGTAGAATTACCATCAGCTAAGATGGTAACGCCAGCCTTAACTTTATCACCAACATGTACAATTGGTCTTTGATGTGAACAAATACTAGAGTTAGCAAGTTCAAAGTTAGCTAAACGATAAGTATCTTTACCATTTTTAGTTTTAACAACAATTTTTCTAGCATCAACATATTCTACAACACCATCAGCTTTACAAATAATTTCAACTCCAGAATCTTTAGCCGCAATAAACTCAACACCTGTACCAACAAATGGAGCTTCAGTCTTAATTAAAGGCATAGCCTGACGTTGCATGTTAGCACCCATCAATGCACGAGTAGCATCATCATGCTCTAAGAATGGAATACAACTAGTAGTAACAGATACAACTTGTTGTGGACTAACATCAATATAATCTACTTGTTCAGGTTTAGCTAAAATGTTGTCCCCACGGAAACGTGCATTAACCATATCATCAGTAATAACATTATCTTCGTTAGTACCAACAGTAGATTGTGAAATAATATAATCAAGTTCTTCATCTGCAGTTAAATATACAACTTCATCTGTAATCTTTTTATCTACCACTTTACGATATGGAGTCATAATAAATCCATATTCATCGATTTTTGCATAACTTGCAAGTGAAGTAATAAGTCCGATATTAGGTCCTTCAGGAGATTCAATAGGACAAATACGTCCATAGTGAGAAGCATTAACGTCACGTACTTCTACACCAGCACGATCTCTAGACAATCCACCAGGTCCTAAAGCTGATAAACGACGTTTATTAGTAAGTTCTGCAATAGGGTTAGTTTGATCCATAAATTGAGATAATTGTGATGAACCAAAGAATTCTTTCATAGCTGCAGTAACAGGACGAATATTGATTAAAGTCTTAGGAGTAACTTCTTCCATCTCTTGAGTAGTCATACGCTCACGGATTACTCTTTCCATACGAGAAACACCAATTCTAAATTGATTTTGTAAAAGTTCCCCAACTTGACGAATACGTCTATTTCCTAAATGATCGATTTCATCATAATTACCAACGCCATGTAATAAATTTAAGTAATAAGAAACAGAAGCATAAACATCAGAAATAGTTAATCTCTTAACATCAATACTTTGATCATTACCAATAACAATAAGTTTTTTCTTTTTATCAGTAGGATCAACAATCTTAATTACTTGTACTTTATTATAAGTATCTAATTCATCATTGACTGTAACTTCTTGTAGTCCAAATCCCGCATTCAATGCAGCTTTTAATACATCTAAGTTAGCCTTAGTAATTTGAGTTCCTTTCTCAAGAACAATAACGCCATCAGCATCGCAAACATCCTCAGCCAATGTTTGATTTAATAAACGATCAGCTACATTAAGTTTACGATTAAATTTGTAACGTCCAACTCTTGCTAAATCATATCTAAATTCATCAAAAAATCTAGTAATAATCTGGTTTTTAGATGAGTCCAATGTAGCAGGCTCACCAGGTCTTAATTTTTCATAAATTTCAATTAAAGCTTCATCCGTATTCTTAGTAGAATCTTTAGCAATAGTATTTTTTAGATAATCATCTTCCCCAAACATAGATAGAATTTGATCATCACTAGAAAGACCAAAAGCACGAAGTAAAGTAGTTAAAGTTACTTTTCTAGTACGATCGATTCTAACATACAAGACATCTCTTGCATCTATCTCAAACTCAAGCCAAGTACCACGAGTTGGAATAATTTGAGATGTAATTAATTCACGTCCGTTTTTATCAACTTCACGATTAAAGTAAACACTAGGAGAACGAACTAATTGAGAGACAATAACACGTTCTGCACCATTGATAACAAAAGTTCCACTTTCAGTCATCATAGGCATATCACCCATAAAGATTTCTTGCTCTTTTACTTCTCCTGTTTCGCGATTTAAAAGACGTACTTCTACTCGTAGTGGTGCTGAATAAGTAGTTTCCCTGTCCTTGCTTTCCTTGATAGAATAACGTGGTTCATCAAAATGATAATCTCCAAATTCAAGCGATAAAGTTCCAGAGAAATTTTCTACTGGAAATAAATCTTCAAACACTTCTTTAATACCAAAATTGATGAATTTTTCATAAGATTTTTTTTGGATTTCTAACAAATCTTTTAACTCATAAGTATTTCTAATACGTGAGAAATTTCTTCTTTCTCGATAGTCGCCATATTTTACGTTTTTATAAGCCACTGAATTCACCCCTAACACTAATTTTTTTAAAGAAAATACCAATAACAAAATATATTGCCAATTTATATTAATAGCACAACGTTGACAATAAGTCAATTATAAATGGCACTGAATAATGAAAAAGCCTTTCTTTTTTTCTAATACCTTAACAGTATAAACTTTTTCTAAGTCGACAATTAGCGATTTAGCACCTTGCTCTTTTCTTATAACTAAATAAAGATTACCGCCATCTTCCAAATAGTTTCTAGCATTCATCACTATGTCATAAACAATTTTCTTACCAGCCCTTATTGGAGGATTAGTAATAATTGTAGAATACTTCTCTGAAATATTACTATAACAATTACTTTCAAAAATGGACACTAAATCAGAAACACCGTTTAATTTAGCATTCCTTTTTGAAAGATGCAAAGCACGATGATTAACATCGACCATGTCTACCCTATGAGAAGTTACTCTAGCCAATACGATACCAAAAACTCCATAACCACATCCCATATCCAGAATTTTGCCTCCAACCTCTTCTCGCGGGATTACTTCAAGAAGAAGTCTACTGCCAAAATCCAAACCGTCTTTTGAAAACACACCATTATCTGTTAGAAATTTAAAATGGTTTCCTAAAACTACACAAGTAGTCTCTTTAATATCACTAGGTAATTGCTCGTTTGTAAAATAATGCCCCATCTTATCCCCTCTAAACAAAAAAGAAGGAGAAAACTTTTAAATTTCGATAAGTTTTCTCCCTTTCGTAAACATATAATACATGAATTGTTTTAATTTGTCAAACATTTTTTTATTTTTTGACGAAATTTTACTTTGAAATCACAAATTTTATAAAATTATGATTTATTGTTACTCATTTTTTTCTCAAAAACAACCGAAGATGCCTCTTTTTTATCCAAAATAGCACTAACTCTTTCCTGAGCATCTAAAATTTCCTCTACTAATGCAGAAGATGTTGGTATTGGACTTCCTACATACCTATACATAAGATTATTTAATTTCATCTGAGCAACACTTAATTCTTGATCATAACTTGTATTATCCATATATATTCTCCTTTGCCAAAAAGAAGGAAAAATTTTTTAAATTTCGATAAGTTTTCTTCTTTTCGCAAAAATATAATACAGAAAACATTTTAATTTGTCAAATATTTGTCATTTTCCACAAAATTTTACTAATTTTTTAATTCTTTATTTACTTATAATAATTATTTAAAATTCTTTCTAAAAAATTCCATGGGCCAACCTTTTCTGTAATGTTTTTATAATTATCATGAACCATATCCATAATTTCCTCTATAGTAAAAAAATGGACTTCTGAAACTTCTTCCTTTTGAAGTTTAATTTCGGATAGATCTATATTTTTAGTAATAATATAGCATTCATTAAAATGTTTATTAACAATATCCTTATGAGTATCTATAGAAGTAGAACCGATTAAATATTTAATATCACAATCATCAATATCAATACCAAATTCTTCTTTAGTCTCTCTAATTAAAGCTTCTCTACCAAATTCTCCTGCTAAAACATGTCCGCCAATAGTAACATCCCATTTATTAGGCCACTGCTTTTTATTAGAACTTCGTTTTTGCAACAATATTTCCTTTTTATCATTAATAACGAAAGCATACACAGCCCTATGCCATAAGCCATTCTTATGACATTCTTCTCTAGTAGAAGTTTTACCAGTAAACTCCCCCCATTCATTTAACACATCAAATTCTTCTTTCATAACTACTCCTTTATAATATATTATCAAAATTATTTTATCATAAAAATCATAAAAAAAAGAAGTTAATTACTTAACTTCTACAGTAGCTCCAGCTTCTTCAAGCTTAGCTTTAATTTCATCAGCTTCAGTAGTAGAAATGTTTTCTTTAACTGCTCCGTTGTTATCAACGATATCTTTAGATTCTTTTAATCCTAAACCAGTAATTTCTTTAACAACTTTGATAACAGCAACTTTAGCAGCTCCAGCATCAGCGATAGATACTGTAACAGTGCTAGGTGCAGCATCAGCTTGAGCTCCAGCAGCAGGTGCAGCTACAGCTACAGCAGATGGATCAACACCAAATTCTTCTTTCATTGCATCTACTAATTCTTTAATTTCTAATAAATTCATTTCTTTTAAACTACTGATAAAATCTTCTTTTGTTAATTTAGCCATTTTATTTCCTCCTTATTTAATATTTATTTAATTATTAATTTTCTTCTTTTTGTTGACTATATAAATCTAATGCGATTGCTAAATCTCTTGGAATAGCCATCATACCACCAGCAAGCATAGTAAGTAATCCTTCTCTTGATGGTATAGTAGCATATTCAGCTAATTTAGCTTGATCTGCTTTTTCTCCATCTACAATCCCTACTTTTAATACTAATGCTGGATGATCTTTAGCAAAATCTGACAATACTTTAATTGGTGCGATTTGATCTTCACCAAAAGCAAAAGCACTAGGTCCATTTAATGATTCATTTAAATCTATATTTAAATCATTAAAAGCACGAGCCATTAAAGTGTTTTTATAAACTTTATAATCAGAGTTAGTTTCTCTTAATTTGATACGTAATTCTTTTGCTTCACTATCAGTAATACCACGATAATCAAATAATACGATAGTATTAGCATTTTGAACACGCTCTTTGATTTCATCGATAATAGCTTGTTTTTGCTTTAAGATTGCTTCACTTGCCATCAAAACACCTCCTTTATTATTTAGGGATGCCATAAAAAAGATTCTCTACACAGACGCAAGAGAACCTTTTCCTATTCACTTAAGATTAAGTCCTCGGTAGGATTTATTTTTACACCTACTGTCTATGGCACCTACAAATTGTCTTTATTATATCCTATAACTAACTATTTGTCAAAATTATTTTCAACTTTAATTCCAGGACCCATAGTTGAAGCTATAGAAATACTCTTAACATAATCACCTTTTACTGTTGCTGGTTTAACTCTTAAGATAGCTGATACGAAAGCATTTAAGTTTTCCATCAAATCTTCTTCAGAGAATGAAACCTTACCAATAACTCCATGAACAATTCCGAAACTATCAGCACGATATTCAACACGTCCAGCTTTTACTTCACTAACAGCTTTAGCAACATCTAATGTAACTGTACCAGTTTTAGGGTTAGGCATTAAACCTTTAGGTCCTAAAACTCTACCTAATTTACCAAGAAGAGGCATCATATCAGGAGTAGCAATCATAGTATCAAAATCAAACCAATTTTCTTTTTCGATTTTTTCTAACATATCAACGTCTCCAACATAATCAGCTCCAGCTTCTTTTGCTTGATTAGCTTTTTCTCCTTTAGCAATAACTAAAACTTTTGTAGTCTTACCAGTTCCTTTAGGAAGTACAATAGCACCTCTTAATTGTTGGTCAGCTTTCTTAGTATCGATATTTAATCTCATAGCAATCTCAACTGTACCATCAAAAGAACTAGTAGAAGTTTCTTTAACTAACTTAACAGCTTCTTCTTTAGTATATACTTTGTTACGTTCTACTTTAGACATAGCTTCTGTATATTTCTTACTTCTCTTTTTCATTTTTATTCCTCCTTACGTGGTAATAGCGGTTAGAACCTTCCACATAGGTATAACCTACATAGAATAATTACTTATCAGTATAACCAGGGATTGAAATACCCATATTTCTAGCAGTACCAGCAACAATCTTCATTGCAGCTTCTACATCATAAGCATTTAAATCTGGTAATTTGATTTCAGCAATTTCTCTTAATTGATCTTCAGTTAATGTAGCAACAACTTCGTTAGCTCCCTTAACTGCACCTTTATTGATTTTTGCATATTTCTTAAGTAAAAATGCAACTGGTGGAGTTTTAATTACAAAATCAAAACTTCTATCATCATAAATTGAGATTTCCACTGGTAAAATATCACCCATTTTATCTCTAGTAGCATCATTATACTTAGTACAAAAATCTTGTAAATTAATTCCTGCAGGTCCTAAAACAGTTCCAACTGGTGGAGCTGGTGTAGCTTTTCCTGCTGGGATTTGTAATTTAATCTTCTTTATTGCTTCCTTTGCCACGAAAAACACCTCCTATAATTTTAGTTTTCGCGAGTGGTCCAAATAGCTTGATTCCCGCTTTCATAAATGCAAACCATGCTTCCCACTAAATCTATATTAATTTCAATATAGCCCCTAAATAATAACATAGAAATTATATTTTTGCAACTATTTTATGCTTTTTGAATTTGATTTAATTCAACCTCAACAGAAGTCTCTTGTCCAAATAAATCAACAAGTAACATAACTTTTTGATTAGGAAGGTCAACACTATCAATCTTACCAAACATTCCATTAAATGGTCCATCAACGATTTTAACAGTAGCTCCTTCTACTAAATCAGTATCAACATCCATGCGACTGATTCCCATATTACCAAGAATCTTATCTACTTCGTATGGTTGTAATGGTGTAGGTTTAGCACCCTTTCCACTAGAACCAATAAATCCAGTAACACCTGGTGTATTACGAACAACATACCAAGCTTCGTCTGTCATTACCATTTCTACTAAAATATAACCAGGAAACATTTTCTTAACTTTTTCTTTGCGAACTCCATCTTTTTCCTCGATAACTTTCTCCTCTGGAATGACAACTCTAAAAATATAATCTTGCATGTCCATTGATTCAGCACGCATCTCTAATTTTTCTTTAACCTTATTCTCATGACCAGAATAAGTATTAACAACATACCATTGTTTATCCATAACTAAAACTCCTTCTATCTAAATATTGATTGAATTAATGCAAAAATAATGTCGATGACATAAAAGAACAAAGAACAAAATACAATAAATAAAACTGTCGCAATAGAATATTTAACCATATCTTTTTTTGTTGGCCAATGAACTTTCTTTGCTTCTGATTTTACACCATGGCAAAAGATACGGAATCTTACCCATAAGCTCTTCTTCTCTGAAGATACTTTTACAGAATTATCTTTTTTTTCTTTTTTCTGTTTATCCTTATTCTGCTTACTTTTTTCATTCTTATGAAACTGAGTCTCATCAACTTTATAGTTTTCTATTTCATCTCTTTTTCTAACTTCAGCCATATTTCACCATTCCTATTTTTTTATCAAAATAAAAACACTTTCCGTGTTCACCATTAAAATAGCATAAACACTAGAAAATGTCAACAACTAAAGATAAAAATATATCAACGCAACAAATAAGCAAGGAATAAAACAACAAAACCTAATACAAATACTAAAACTGGATAAATTAAAGCTCTAGCAAAAGCAGCCTCTTTTCTTGCCAAACTAGCATAAATAATCTCATTTGCCTCTTCATTATGTGGAAGAAAATCTTCAGCAGTATAATTGGTACCATTTGTTTTTACTAAACTTTTTCCTTGACTTTCTCCACTATTAGACGAAACTTCTTTTTCTAAATTCTGTAAATCACGTTTCTTCCTTTCACCAACATATTCACTATAATAAACAGAAGCACCTTTTTCTATAATACCAGAGTAATAAGGAACATCCTCAGGAGGTAAAAAGATACTAAAATCCTGGAAATTTTCTTTTAATGACGGAATAGTGTTCATTGTAAAATGTTGCAAGCACTTTGCATAAAGTCCTACTTGTAATACCGCTGACATAAAGATATTATCTCTAACAATTCTTTTCTTCTGCGAAATATCATAAGGCAAAGGCGCCAAATCTTGAAACTTAATTTGTCGAATAGACTGATTTAATAAAGTTACTCTATCAAGAGCAAAAGAAGAAATATAATATCCCTGATTATGAATATATTTCATAGCAATATCCATATTCACAAATAAATTTTGCAATTGATCGTTGGTATGATAACCTTGCAACCATTCATTTAAGGTAATAAACTCTATTTCTTTGCGACGAAAAGGAACAATATTAGAATGCTTTAATTCCTTTAATTCCTGCTTATTTTGTCCGCCATCTATAACAGAAAAAGGAACAGTTGAATTCTGTTCTAAAGAAGAAAAATCTTCATTTTTAACCCATTGTTCCTGTCCTGCCATATTCTATTCACCTATTATTATTGTAAAACAAACAAAGTCTTTTTTCAATTCAAATTATATTTTTCAACAACTTTTTTAAAAAATCTTCTTGCCTTAGAAATTTTAGATTCAACAGAAGAAAGCTTTAAATCTAAAAGTTGAGCAATTTCCTTATATGAAAAACCATTATAACGTAATTCAAAAACACACCGAGTATCTAAATCCAAAGTATAAGAAGATAAAAAAAGCTCATAAGTTAAATCTTTTGAAAAAGACTGAAAAAAAGTTCCAAAATAAGAAGAATCAGGAATAATATTAGAAGAATATTCTTCATCCAAAAAAGAAGAATTTAAAATCTGATGCTTTTGCGCCGATAAAGACCTACAATAAGTTCTCATATGCCGCTCTATACAAATACTAGCATACGTATAAAACATAGTATTAATATCATCACGATAATTAACAATAGCACTGTTAAGTCCTATATATCCTTCCTGAATTAAATCCTGATATTCTCCCCCGTGTAAAGAAGCAAAACGAAAATACTTTTTTGCGAGAGATTTAATAATAGGCAAATATTTTTGATATAAAATATCATAACTTACATCCATATCCTCACTAATCAAATATAGAACTTCATAATCATTCACAGTCTTATAATTCAAAATATCATCTACTTTCTATTTCGAATCACCTCATAAATCATTATTCCACTAGCAACAGAAGCATTAAGACTATTAGTAGTACCATACATTGGAATTTTTGCTATAAAATCACATTTTTTCCTAACCAATTCAGAAATTCCCGCTCCTTCATTTCCGATAACTAAAGCAATTTTTCCTGAATAATCAATACTTCGATAATCGACACTATCTTCTAAAGCAGTGCCAACAACCCAAAAATCATTTTTCTTAAGATAATCAATAGTTGAAGACAAATTAGCAACCCGAGAAACTTTCATAGTGTCAAGCGTTCCAACACTAGTTTTCATAACAGTTGCGTTTACTTGTACTTGTCTGTCCTTAGGAATAATAATACCATCAACTCCAGCCGCTTCACAGGTACGAATAATTGCCCCAAAATTATGTGGATCTTCTAAATGATCTAAAATAACTAAGAAAGAAGCATCTTCATTAACAACATCTGCTAATGGATAATATTGGTAATCTCGAACATATAGAATTATACCTTGATGAACACCTTCTGCCAAATGATCAATTTCCTTTTTTGGCTTAATAAAAACCGAAATTTTACTCTTCTCTAACAAAGCAAGAATCTTTTTATCATCAAAGCCATCCTGTAATAATACTTTTTGAACATTCTTTGGTTTTTTTAATACTTCTAAAGCAACATTTCTACCATATACTAACATACACTATCCTCCAAAATAAATTTCATAATCATATCAATTCTATCTCTCTTATTATCTAAATCTAAATAGCCAATTAACGCCTCCAACCCAGTCGCATATTTATATGTTACAATATCACAATTTTTAGGATGTGACGTCGTCTTATAATTTCTAGCTCTCTTTACAATATCCATCTCTTCATCTGACAAAAAATTGACATTTATCATTTTCTTCAAATATGCAGCCTGACTTTTTGCACTAACATACTTTACAGCTTCCTTCTGTAATTCATCTACATGAGCAATTCCTCGACGAATTAAAAATTTACGTACATAATTCTCATAGATAGTATCACCTAAATAAGCAAGAACTAAAGAATTAATTTCTATTACTTTCAAAAAAATCACCACCATTACAAAAATAAATGATTATCATAATAATTCATATGTTCAAACCATCTATATATCAAAAGACTATTACTAATAAACAAAATAATAGAAAAAGAACAACACTTCAACTCATACTAATAATAAGAGAAGCTCGTTCTTTATACACTAATAATATTTATTATTTATACATATCCCTACTAAAGAAGCTCATAAGTAGTTCCTTCTCTACTATCAATTAAGCGAATTCCTTCTTTTAATAATTCATCACGAATAGAATCAGCCAATGCAAAATCCTTATTACGTTTAGCCTCTGCTCTTTTTTCTATTTGCTCCAATATATGAGCCTCGTTAGCAACTGCCTTCTTTTCTTGAATTAAATCTAAAGATAACACTTGATCAAACTCACGAATTAAAGAAAGTTTACTCTTTCCAGAAAGCTGATCATCTTTTAAAACTTCATATAAAACAGAAAGTGCATTAGCAGTATTCAAATCATCTGATAATTCTAAAACAAATTTATTACGATATTTCTCTATTAATTCTTTATCCTCTTCTCCATCTTCTACAATAGAAGAGATACGATTACGCAATTTTTTCAAAGTAGCATAAGCTTGATCTAGTGCTTCATAAGAAAATACTAATTGCTTTCTATAATGAGAATTCAAACACATAAAACGAAATGCTAAAGGGTCATACCCTTTTTCTTTTAAAGCAGTAACTGTTAAAATAGCTCCATTAGACTTACTCATTTTACCTGTTTCATCTAATAGATGTTCGTTATGAAACCAATACTTACACCATGGATGTCCTAAATAAGATTCACTTTGAGCAATTTCATTTGTATGATGTGGAAAAATATTATCAACTCCACCTCCATGAATATCAAGATACTCACCTAAATATTTGATAGAAATACCGCTACACTCAATATGCCACCCAGGATAACCACGTCCCCATGGAGAGTCCCATAACAATTCATGATTTTCAAATTTACTAGTAGTAAACCATAAAACAAAGTCAGCTTGATTCTTCTTATTACTGTCTTCTTCTACGCCTTCTCTAGCGCCTACTACCATATTATCCTCTTGATGATTAGTTAAAACATAATAATCTGATAACTTAGTAGTATCAAAATAAACATTACCACCAGATAAATAAGCATATCCCTTATCGATTAAAGTAGAAATAATTTTAATATATTCATCTATATTATCGGTAGCAGGAGATACAATTTCAGGCATTTTACAATTAACTAAACGAAAATCTTCAAAAAAGGCATCTGTATAAAACTTAGCAATCTCCATTGCTGACTTATGTTCTCTTTTACGAGCAACTTCCATCTTATCTTCCCCAGAATCAGAATCACTTGTTAAATGACCAACATCTGTAATATTCATAGCCCTAGTAACCTCATAACCAAGAAAGCGTAATGTCTTATCTAAAACATCATGTCCTATATAATTACGAATATTACCAATATGTGCATAATGATATACAGTAGGCCCACAGGTATACAACTTTACTTTTCCTTCTTCATGAGGAACAAATTCTTCAATTTTTCTTGTTAAAGTATTATATAATTGCATAAAATCACCTACTACTAGTATATCATACACAAAATAGAAAAAATACAGATTTTTATTTATAAACTGTATTTAAATCTATTTGTTCTAATAATTTATCAATTTTTCTAGCACCATATTCCTGATACTGACAGTTTTTCTTAATTTCCTTTAATATAGATTTAGTCTGCTCTAAACTAATATCTGAAAACTTATTACGAATCTTTTGCAAGATAACTTTATCAATAACATCAGAAGAAAAAGGATAAAAGTATAGGATAGCATCGATTCTATTGATAAGCTCAGGCCCAAAAAAATCTTTAAGATCTTTTTTTATAAAACTTTTATCACTTTCTAAGAAGCCAAGGGATTCTTTAGAACTACCTAAATTAGAAGTCATAAAAATAACAACATTAGAAAAATCTACTGTATCTCCATAAGCTGTAGTCATAACTCCATCATCTAACACTTGTAAAAACAACTTCAAAACACTAGGATGAGACTTCTCTACTTCATCCAATAACAAAACAGAATAAGAATGCATTTTAATTTTTTCTAAAACAGTATTCTTATCTTGATATCCAACATAGCCAGGAGGAGAGCCTAATATTTTAGAAACAGAATTAGAATCTCTATACTCGCTCATATCTAATTTTATAAAAGCATCTTTAGGATAAAGTAAGTTTGCAAATTTTCGTACTAATAAAGTTTTTCCCAACCCACTTTTCCCAACAAGAAGAAAACTTTTAGGAGTTTTTCTGTCATGAGACCTAGAAAAAATCGTCTTTGACAAAATAGAAACAGCTTCATCTTGACCTAATACAACTCTTTCTAACTCTCTTTTCAAACTTTCTGAATTTAAATTAAGTATCTTCTTAATTGGAATTTTAGTCTTAGAATAAATAACATCATAAATAACATCAATAGATAAAGTAGGCTTTAATGATGTCTGAGATTTAACTAACAAACGATTAATTTTAGACTGTAAAAAATGCTCTTTCTCACGTAACAAAGTTGCTTCTTTAAAATTATGTTCCACGATATACTTATTTTTAGACTCTATAATTTCGCTAAGTTCCAACTGCAACTGTTGAACTTTTTTATTTGTTAAAGTATTCATACTAACCAATTTAGAACAAGACTCATCTAATAAGTCTATCGCTTTATCCGGTTGCTTGCCATTAGATATATATCTTTCAGATAACTCTGCAACAGAAAACAAAATATCATCAGTTAATATAATTCCATAGAAATTTTCATAAATCTCTTTTAGATGTAAAAGAATAGATTTAACATTTTCCAAATTAGGTTCTTCTATAATAATCTTTTGAAATCTTCGATCAAAAGCCTTATCACCTTCTAAAAATTTCATATATTCAAGTTTTGTTGTCGCTCCAATAACTTTAATCTTTCCTCTAGCTAAATAAGGTTTTAAGATATTAGACGCATCAATAGCCCCTTCAGCCCCACCAGCACCAATGATAGTGTGAATTTCATCAATAAATAAAATAATATTAGGAGCCTGTTCTAATTCTTCAATCATTTTATTAATTCTCTCCTCAAATTCTCCCCTATATTTAGTGCCAGCAACTAAGGATGAAATTGCAACACTTAAAATTCTCATGTTTTTAAGTTCATTAGGAACAAGTCCCAAAACAATTCTTCTAGCTAATTCTTCTACCAAAGCAGTCTTTCCAACACCAGCATCACCAATAAGCAAAGGATTACATTTCTTTCTCCGTAACAATATCTCTATCATATGACAAATTTCTTCATCTCTACCAATAACAGGATCAAAATTACCGTTTCTAGCTTCTTCTGTAAAATCAACAGCAAAATCCTCTATTGCCAATTTAGTAGATATAGATTTTCCTTCACGAATCAATTGATTAGAAAACTGTTCATATAAGCTATCCAAATCTATATCCATACTCATCATTATTCTATTAGCAACGCCTTCTCCTTCTTCTAACAAAGATAAAAACAATTGTTCCACACTAACATCCGTATTTTCATCTTTACTATCCAAAATTGCATTCTCAATAATTTTTTTTAAAAGAGGTGTATATAAAAACCATTTTGTTTGTTTACTCCCCATTCCTATAACATCTATCAATTTATTTTTAAAAGAAGAATATGTAAGGTTATATTGTTCTAAAAAAGATAAAAAGTTTTTATTAGCATAATGTAAAATAGATAGCAATAAATGTTCACTGCTAACATATGGATGTTTTAATTCTTGCATCTCTCTTTTTGACATAATCAATATTTTTTGAGCATCTTCTGTAAATTTTGAAAACATATAATCATCTCCTATATCTATTTTAGAAATAAGAAAGATTAGATTCAAGAAATAGAGTACCCAAAAAAAAGACAAAAAAAGAGCCTTACGGCTCTTTCTGTTAGATTAAAATTAAAATTGTAAATACGATTAATAATACAACTAATAATTCTAATACTAATTTCCAAATTGCTTTAAACCATTTAGAATATGGAACTTTCAAGTAAGATAACATACCCATTAAAACTAAACTAGTTGGAGCAACTAACATAGTCAATCCATAAGCTGCTTGATATACAACTGCTATTATTGGATAGTTATCAGCATTTGTCACAATACTAGCTAAATATGGTAAAGAGCTTTGGAACGCATAAGCTGTATCTCCATTAAATAATGCAGATAAAATTGCTACAATAAATGTAGTAAATACATTAAATCCATCAGTGATTCCTAAAATTGCTTTATAAATAACTAATTGGAATGGATGATAAGTAGTAATTACTAAAATAGTATAAATCATAATAGCGATTACTGCAGGTCCTAACGCACGTTTAGCACCATTAACAAAACCATCTACTAATTCATCAAATTTAACTTTATAAATTAAAGCTAAGATAAACATGAATACCATTAATACAACTACTAAATCAATTAAAGTCCAAGATCCAAAAGCATTGATAGTACCTAACAATTTACCAAATAAAGCAAATCCAAACACTTCAAATCCAGTAACTGCTGTAGTAGCTTCATCCATAGCAGTAAGACCAAAGGCTCCAGACCATGAAATAAATGCTAGTACTAAGATAATAAAGATTACAGATAAAATAACAGCTAATGGCCAAACAATATGTTTTTTACCAGCAACTGTAGCAGGGATATAAGAATCTTCCTCTGCTTGATCTTCTGTAACTACAACTACTTCTTCTTCTTTTACAGCTGCTTTTGTATTTTTAGAAGATTTAGTTTTCGAAGTTTTCTTTTCTTCTTTAGCAGTAACTTTTTTTACATTAGCTTTTTTATCACTCTTCTTTGACTTTTTGATATATAAAATAGTATTTACAATTAATAATACCAAACCTAAAAATAATAGAATACATTTAGGTAACATACCATCAGTAAATTCATTACCTAAAATACTAGGAATAATACCAGTATTATTATATCCGAAAGTAGTACCTAACATACCAATCATAGTAGAACCAACAATAGTAAGTGCAGCTACGATTTTATCAAATCCCATAAGTAATATCAAAGATACTAACATTGGATAGAAAATAATTAAGCCAAGTTGTAACCCACAAATAGATGTAAGAAGAGCAATAAGTACCATCATAATAGATAGAACAACTACTTCTTTACCCTTAAATGCAACTTTTAATTTATCTAACATTGTACGGTATGCACCAATCTTGTTTAGCACACCATAGAAACCACCAACAACTAATATAAAGGCTGCAATATAACCAAAATATGAAATTGCTGTAACAGGATAATTAAATAAATCAAATAGTCCCATTTGAATGCGTCCTTGATCAACGTAACTACCTGAATAATAAGCAGCTGGTAATATCCAAGTAAGTAACATGAACACTAATAGTGTAATAAGAACGACTTTAAATGTATTATGTTTCTTCATAATTAACCTCCCATTATCATTATACTGACATAGGAAATTTTTTACAAGCATTTGACTATTTTTTTTATGAAAATTTAGTGAAAAACAAAGAAAAAAGACTCTAATCTAAGTCTTCTTCTTGTTCATTAATTGGTCTCATTAATGGGAACAAAATAACATCTTTAATATTTTGAGAATTAGTTAAAAGTTGAACTACACGATCAATTCCCATTCCCCATCCACTAATCGGTGGCATACCACATTCCATAGCAGAAATATAATCATGATCCATCGGCATAGCCTCTTCATCACCTTGAGCTTTTAATTTTGCTTGTTCTTCTAAACGACGAGCCTGCTCCTGTGGATCAACAAGTTCTGAATAAGCATTAATAATCTCTGCACCATTAATAACTAATTGAAAACGATCAGTAATAGTAGGATCCTCATCATTAGCACGAGCAAGAGGACTCAAACTAATTGGGTGTTCAGTTAAGAAAATAGGATTTACAATATGTACTCTTGCAACTTTCTTATATAATTGATCCACTAAATTACCGTAACCTAAATTTTCAAGTGGTGTTTCACTATCAATTTCGATTTTCTCTTCTTTAATTTTTTCTAATAATTTTTCCTTAGTATCATAAAGTTTAATATCTATATCACTATAACGTAAAATTAAATCTCTAAAACTAACTGCTTCCCATTCTCCACTTAAATCTACTTCTTTGTCACCAACTGTAATAGTTAAAGTACCAAATAATTTCATAATAATAGATTGAAGCATCTCACGTAAAAACTTCATATTGTCTTTATAATTATAGAAAGCAGCATATCCTTCAATCATAGTAAAATCTTGCAAATGAGTAGCATCTATTCCTTCATTTCTAAAACATCTAGCGATTTCAAATACTTTAGTAAATCCACCTACAACAGCACGTTTTAAATATGTCTCAGGTGCAATTCTTAAATATAAATCAATATCTAAAGCATTGTGATGTGTAATAAAAGGTTTAGCGGCAGCTCCACTAGCTTTGTTATTTAAGATTGGAGTTTCAATTTCAATATATCCTGCTTCATCTAAATAATTTCTAATTTCACGAATAAAGCGACTTCTAAATAAAAACTTCTTCTTTGATTCATCATTCATAATTAAATCTAAATATCTCTCACGATAAATAGTTTCAACATCTTCAACACCATGGAATTTTTCTGGTAATGGTTTTAATGCTTTTCCTAAAAATGTAATACTACTAGCACGAACTGTTTTTTCTCCAGTGTGAGTAGTAAAAGTCTCACCTTCTACACCTATAAAATCTCCAATATCATAATTTGCTTTAAACTCTTGGTATGCCTGTTCTCCAATCATGTCTAATTTAACAGAAATTTGAATTTTCCCTTTAATATCTCCAATAGTTAAAAAGCTCATCTTACCCATTTTTCTCATTAAAATAATACGACCAGCCACTCTAACACCAGTAACGCCATCTTCCAAATTACTGGCATCAGAAAGTTCATAATTAACTTCAAATCTTTCTGGATAAGGATGTTCAATATTTTTAAGCTTTTCTCTTCTTACTACCTCTTGTTCACTTAATTCTCGCATGTTTCCATCTCCTTTACTAAGTCACATTTAACTACATCAGTATGAGCAATTAAATCATGAATACCTTGTCTTTTCTCACTAAACATAACCATAAATCCACTAGCTGCAATAATTGTAAATTGAATCATACTCAAAATACCAACACCATAAAAATAAGCCATTTGATTAGTAAATAATAAAACACAGAAATTTACCATATCAATTAAAATGGAATTGATAATTAAAGATCTAAAAATCATCTGATTCATAGTAAGTTGATTTCCATCATTACTGCTAACTTTTATTTTTAGTAACTTTTTACCAATAGTTTGACCATCATTTTTAATTTGAAAAACCACAAAATATAAAATATTCAAAAATATAGTGATTAAAGAAAGGATACCTTGTTTTCTTGCCATTTCATAACTAACACTAATACTTTCATTAGTGTATTCTTCAATACTGATTTCTTGTTTCATATAATCTTCTACTATCTGTGTACTAGATTCACTCAATTTATCAATAGAATTCATATCTAAAAAAGGATATGCAATCATAGACGCAACCATAGATACAATAAAAACGTCTAATATAAATGCAGCAAATCTTTGAATAAACAAAGCTTTTTCAGGTTGCTTTTCTTTTACCACTTTCTCAATAGTTGTTCTTTTCTTTGACTTGGTATTTTTATTTTCTTCTTCAACGATTGATGCTTCTTCTACTTTTTTACTTTTTGCCATCTAATTCCTCCTTAAATACATTTAATATAGAAATTATATCACGAATTTTAGTTGTTTGATAGATTTTATTTTTAACTATCGTACCACCAGGAACCCCTTTTAAATACCATCCAATATGGTTTCTAATTTCCAAAGTAGCAATATGCTCACTTTTAAGATGAGTCAAATAATCTAAATGATGCAAAATCATAGCTATTTTATCATCTATAGAAATATCAGAATCATAAAAATTAGTTTCTAAATAAGAAATAGTATTTTTAATAAGCCAAGGATTTCCTAAAACCCCCCGACCAATCATCACAGCATCACATCCAGTTTCATCTAACATCCTTTTAGCATCTTCTGGTGTTTTTATATCTCCATTTCCAATAACTGGAATAGAAACTACTGCTTTAACAGCTTTTATAATAGACCAATCGGCTTTACCACTATACCCTTGACTCCGAGTACGAGGATGAACACAAATTGCAGAAGCCCCTGCAGATTCTATAACTTTAGCAACTTGAATAGCATTAATATGATTTTGATCCCATCCACTACGAATTTTAACGGTAACCGGAATAGGTACTGATTTAACAACAGCCTCAACAATCTCATAAATCTTATCTGGGTCTTTCAAAAGAGCACTACCAGCCTGAGCCCTAACTGCCACCTTAGGAACGGGACACCCCATATTAATATCAATAATATCAGGTCGCATTGTCTCATAAATATATTTAGCAGCTTCCACAAAGGATTCCTTATCACTACCAAAAATCTGTTGTACTAAAGGACGTTCCTCGTCTGTCATATATAACATATCTAAAGTTTTTTGATTTTGAAAAGTAATGGCCTTATCACTAACCATTTCCGCATAAATAAGACCACAGCCCATCTCTTTACAAATACGACGAAAAGCAGAATTACAAATTCCTGCCATAGGAGCAAGAACAACTTGATTTTTAATAGTAATATTACCAATTTTCCACTCCATATTTCCAACTCCTTTTTGCAAGGCTTAATATACCATAAGAAAGAAAAAAAAGAAAGCTATTTACTCTCTTTTACTTTATTTTTTAATAAATCTCTAATTTCTTCTAATAATACTACTTCATCAGCCTTCTTTATTTCTTCTTTCTTTTCTTCCTTCTTCTTAAACTTATTCAATATCTTAATCATCACAAAAATAGAAAGTGAAATAATCAAAAAATCAACAATAGACTGAAGAAAAGCACCATATCGAACACTAGCACTACCTACTTGAATAGACAAATCACTAAAGTTAAGACCTCCTAAAACAACACCTATCACAGGCATTAAAATATCTTGAACCAAGCTGGTAACAATTTTACCAAAAGCTCCTCCAATAATAACACCAACAGCCATATCTACTACATTTCCTCTAGAAATAAATTTTTTGAATTCACCAGCCTCTTTTTTTATTTTCTTAATTTCTTTAGTTTCATTTATTTCAATTTTCTTCATTTTACTACACTCCTTATAAAAATTATAACATAAAAAAAGAAGCAAATTATTTATTGAACTTGTCAATAAAAAGTAGACAGTTTAAAAGCAATGTTAT
>UMHF01054445.1_pt1 | contig 74902 bp, 53 predicted proteins | sample 1965431 | NCBI WGS metagenome assembly UMHF01 (sample SAMEA4836088, study PRJEB28245) | human gut metagenome | biome: gut microbiome; material: fecal sample | place: Denmark | collected 2008
GGACCGCATGAGCCGAGAGGAGCTGAACGCGTATTACAAGCATCTGGACAACATCGTGATTCTGCGGGATAATATAGAAACTGAACGTGCGGAAGGCCGTGCAGAAGGTCGTGCGGAAGGTCGTGCGGAAGGTCGTGCGGAAGGTCGTGCAGAAGGCCGTGCGGAAGGTCGTGCGGAAGGCCGTGCGGAAACACAAACCGCCATTGCACGTAACCTGAAATCGCTGGGTATGAGCAACGAACAGATAGCACAGGCTACAGGATTGACGGAAGAGGAAATAAACAAATTGTAGGCAGATACAATATCTAAAAAATCGCCACGGTATAAAATAACCTCCGTAAACTGCTCATTATCGGAAATATATAGGAGGATAATCCCCTAAATAAGCCTTCCGGACATTCGCCCGAAGATTTAAAAAATGTTATATCATACATATTTTTTATCTCATTTTCTCTTTTTTAAAGGGAAATTGCATAATTTAGATGAAACATAAAAATACAAAAACTATACAAGGTATACGTTAGCTACAGAAATCGGAAAATACGAGAAAAAAACACACGGGCTACGGGAAATACAAAGACAAGACGAGGTAATATACTGAAAAAAACATTTTAACCTTAAACTAAGATAAAGTATTAACCTTAATTGTTTAACTATGCAAAAGCGATCATTTCTAGTAGTCGCAATGTTCCTGATAGGAATGTTCTTGACTGGGATTTATGCTCAAACCATTACTGTAAACGGTAATGTTACCAGTAAAGAGATGGGCGATCCTTTAATTGGAGTAAACGTATTAGTAAAGGGAACCACCAATGGTACGGTAACCGACTTGAACGGTCATTATTCGATTACCGTAGAACAGAATGATGTGCTGGTGTTCTCATACATCAGTATGAAAACCGTTGAAGAAGCGGTGAACGGAAGAAAGACTATCAATGTTTCGATGGTTTCGGATACGGAAAGTCTGGGCGAAGTAGTTGTAACGGCTATGGGTATCCAGCGTCAGTCGGAAACATTGACTTATTCTGCACAGACGGTGGGCGGAAGTGATGTGAACGACATCAAGAGTGTAAACATGATCAACTCTCTGCAGGGTAAGAGTGCCGGCTTGATGATTACTCCGAACTCTACCGGTGCCGGAGGTTCTTCTAAAATCTTGTTCCGTGGTAACAAGTCTATCAGTGGTAGTAACCAGCCGTTGATCGTTGTGGATGGTGTTCCGGTTATGAACAGCGTTTCCGGTGCACAGGTTAGCAGCAACTATGGTGGTGAACGAGATGGTGGTGACGTGATGTCGACTATCAACCCGGATGATATTGCTTCCATTACTTTGCTGAAGGGTGCTTCGGCTGCCGCTCTGTATGGTGCCGTAGCTGCCAACGGTGCAATCATGATTACCACAAAATCGGCTCAGTCGGGCAAGGTTTCTATCAATGTATCAAGCAATACTACAATGGAAACTCCGATGGTGCTGCCGGAATTCCAGAATACGTATGGAGTAAGCGATAACGGTACGTACAGCTGGGGTGACAAGCTCTCGGCTGAAGCACCGAACTATGCGAAGGAGTTCTACCGCACGGGATTTACAACAAACAACTCTATCTCGCTGGCAGGTGGAAATGACAACATTCAGGCGTATTTCTCTTATGGTAATGTGTACTCGGAAGGTATGACTCCGGGCAATACGTACCGCAGCCATAACCTGAACTCGAAAGTGGGATTCAATGTACTGAAGAGTGTGCACGTTGATTTCAGTGCGAAGTATACCAACCAGTATGTGAAGAATCAGGCAGCTGCAGGATTCTTGTTCAACCCGCTGACAGGTGTGTATCTGTTCCCGAGAGGTGAGGACTGGAATTACTACAAGGATAATTTCGAAGTGTATGACGAATCGAGAGGATGTTATATCCAGAACTGGACAAACACCGGTCTGCAACAGTACAGTAACCCGTACTGGACACTGAACCGGCAGACTCCGATTACGGACCGTAACCGCTATGAATTCGGTGGAAGCATCAAATGGGATATTACCAAGGACTTGAACATTCAGGGACGTATGCGTTACGAAAGAGGTGAAGAACGCTGGCAGCATAATCTGTATGCGTCGAGTATCGCCAACCTGTACCCGATGGGACGTATGAAGGATAACCGTTATTTCAGCGACCAGCTGTACGGGGATGTACTGGTAAGCTACAGCCATACATTCAATGACTTCCTGGTATCGGCTACGGCTGGTTCCAGCTTCACTAAGAGCAAGACGGCTCATGTAGACTTGTGGGCTGAAGGTACGCAGTTCACTTCTCCGGGTAACGGTAATGTATATTATCCGAACATCTTTACTCCGAACAACTATTACGGCAACATGTCTGTAGTAGGCAAGAATGATAACTGGAATACAGAAAAACGACTGAACGCGGTATTCGCTACAGCTCAGTTCGGTTATAAGGATGGTTTGTTCGTTGATGTTTCTGTACGTAACGACTGGTCGTCTGCACTGGCTTACACGGAAAGCTGCTCATTCTTCTACCCGTCGGTAGGTGGTAGCTTCCTGCTGGACAGATTCATCGATATGGGCAAGAACGTAAACTTGCTCAAGGTGCGTGCCAGCTATTCTATCGTAGGTAACGACGTACCGGTATTCATGAGTAACCTGCTCTACTCATTGCAGTCGCAGGGCTCTATCACACCTCCTGAAAATGCTCCGTTCCGTACATTGAAACCGGAAAAGACACACTCTGTAGAAGTTGGTTTCGACGGTACATTCTTCCAGAACCGACTGACGCTGGGTATGACTTACTATAAGACGAATACTAAGAACCAGTTCTTCTCGGTAGCTGCTCCGTATGAATCGGGCTTGCGCAACCGCTATGTCAACGCCGGTAACGTACAGAACCAGGGATTTGAATTCAGCGCCGGATGGTATCAGCAGTTTAACGAAAACTTCAGTTGGAGTACTGACCTGAACTTCTCGTACAACGAAAACAAGATTGTAGAACTGGTGGATGACCTGCCAAACGGATTGACTCTGACTGACTTTGGTGGTGCCAAGATTATCCTGAAGGAAGATGGATCGTACGGTGACTTGTACGTACGCCACATCATGCGTGACGAAAACGGCAAGCCGATGAAGGATGCAACTACGGGTAACCCGATTGTAAGCGGTGATACGACTGAAGATATGATTTACGCCGGAAACATGAATGCGAAATTCAACGCCGGATGGTCGAACACATTCCATTACAAAGACTTCACCCTGTCGTTCCTGATCGACGGTAAATTCGGCGGCAAGGTACTGTCTATGACAGAAGCTACAATGGATGGCTGGGGCGTTTCTCAGCGGACTGCCGATGCACGTAATGCAGGCAAGGTAGTGGTAGACGGAGTGGAATTTGATCCGAAAGCATGGTATACCACAACTGGTGCCAGCAACTTCAACAGCCCGTATGCCAACGAGTTCTACGTTTACGATGCTACAAACGTACGTCTGCGTGAACTGAGTCTGGGATATACATTCCGTAACTTGTTCGGTGCCGGCAAGAACCTGACGGCTGCCATCATCGGACGTAACCTGTTCTTCTTCTACAAGGATGCTCCTATGGACCCGGACGTATCGGCTGGTACAGGAAACGGTGTGCAGGGTGTGGATATGTTTGCATTGCCTACCTCACGCAGCTTTGGTCTGAATCTGAAACTTAACTTCTAAAATGCCTCATTATGAAACGAAATAAAATTTATCAATATGCCATTCTGCTGGCTCTCCCTTGGTTAGGAGGTAACTTGATGACTTCTTGTACTGACAGTTTTGAAGACCTGAATACGAACAGTGTACAGGTTGACCCCAATGACTTGCCTTTCTCTGCACAGTGTGCAGAACCGATGCAGTACTGTTACCCTCCACAGCAGAATATGTTCCAGTTCTGGACAAACTTGACCATCGACTTGTACAGTGGGTATTTCATGACACCGAACGGTAACTTTACCAACGGTGACATGGGAGAAAACCGAGGACACAGCGGGGGTATGTACGAAAATTATTACCTGCATATCTTTAACAATACACGACGTATCATTGCCGACTGCGACAAGAACGGTACGCTGGGACTGGCTGGTGTGATGCGTATCGTACAGGCGTATGGTACGCTGATGACTACGGATGCTTACGGACCGCTGGCTTACAGCTCGATCCTGTCGGGTGAATATGAATCGTATTATCCGTTCGACAGCCAGCAGCAGTTGTTCGTTGCCATGCTGCAGGATCTGGACAAGGCTGCTACCGACATCAAGGCGATGAGCGAGGGAGAAAAGGTGACACTCGCTACATTCGATATCTGGTGTGGTGCTGATACGGATTTGTGGATAAAGATTGCCAATACACTGAAACTGCGTATGGCTCTCCGTCTGTCGAAACGTGAAGCGGAAATGAAGGAAGCCGGCATCGACCTGAAGCAGATTGCTACTGAAGCGGCTGCCAACACGCTGGCTACGGTGAACAAGGATATTGTGATAGACAAGAGTCTGGAAAACGAAATGTGGCTGATGTTCAACTGGGGTGACTGTGGTTTCAATGCGAATCTGGTTACGCTGATGTCGGGCATGAAGGACCCGCGCCAGCCGCTGTACATGACCAAGAATACTGCCGACGTGAAGGATCTGAACGGAAATGTGGTGGTACCTGCCAATACACAGTATCTGGGTATCCGCTTTGCCAGTGGACTGCCGGGCAAACCGAACAACTGGGCGAACTTCTCGCAGTGGATCGACCCGCAGAACAGCATCGGTGTATATTCTATGCCACTGCCTATCTTCAAGGCTGCTGAGTCTTACTTCCTGCTGGCTGAAGCAAAACTGCGCTGGGACATCGGTTCGGCAAGTGTACAGAGTCTGTACGAAGATGGCATCCGTGTTTCTATGGCAAACGAACTGAGTTACCGCGGCAAGTATGCGGGAGTAGACTCTTATGCTGCAGGAGCGGTGGATGACTATATCAACGGTACGACAACGCAGGCTGACTTCGTCGATCCGGTTGACCCGAAACTGAGTACTCCGGCTGTGAACAAGCTGTGTGTAAAATGGGATGAAAGTGCCGACAAGGAAACGAAACTGGAACGTATCATCACACAGAAATATTTCGCATTGTTCCCGCTGTCTATCGAAGCATGGGCTGAACAGCGCCGTACCGGATATCCGCATCTGTTCCCGGCTTACGTAGATGAAAGTAACGGAGCTGTAAACAAGGAAGAAGGTGTACGCCGTGTAATCTACAGCAGCAACGCTTACGATACAAATGCACAGGGTATCGCTATGGGTCTGGAACTGCTGAACAAGGAAAATACCAGCAAGAACGGTATCTCGGGTGATAAGGGTGGTACGCATCTCTGGTGGGATAATGCCAATAAAGGAAACTTCTGATACATAACTGTTTTTTACCTAAGCGGGTGGACTTTACGGTCCACCCGTTTTTTTTGCAGTACTCCATCCGGCGAAGAAAGTACTCCGTCCGGCGGGAAACAATGCTCCGTCCAGCGGTAAACGTGACTGCCTCCGTCGCGGGGCCTACGGAAACGGCATTTGCGAAAATATTACAGAAAGATGCACGGATTTAGTTTGACTGGTGTGATATTTATATTAGCTTTGTAAACAAAGAGAAATTTCATGATGAAAGACTATACTATCGCCGTAGCGGGAACGGGCTATGTGGGCCTGTCTATCGCTACTTTGCTGTCGCAGCATCACCGGGTGGTGGCTGTGGACGTGATTCCTGAAAAGGTGGAAAAAATCAATAACCGTATCAGCCCGATACAGGATGAGTATATCGAGAAGTATCTGGCAGAAAAGGAACTGAACCTGACGGCTACGCTCGACGGGGCTTCGGCTTACCGTGAAGCCGACTTCGTGGTGATTGCGGCTCCTACGAACTATGATCCGGTGAAGAATTATTTCGATACGTCGCACGTGGAGGAGGTCATCGACCTGGTGCTGGAAGTGAACCCGGACGCGGTGATGGTCATCAAGAGTACCATTCCTGTAGGGTACTGCCGCAGCCTGTACGTGAAGTATGCGGAAAAGTTCCGTACCTCTCCTGCCCTGACGGGAAAGAAGTTCAACCTGCTGTTCTCGCCGGAGTTCCTGCGTGAGAGCAAGGCGCTGTACGATAATCTCTACCCCAGCCGTATCATCGTGGGATTCCCGAAATATATAGCGGGACGTGACGAGGAGAACAGGGCGATTCAGGAGATTGCAGGCGAGCATCTGGACGAGAAAGCACACGAGTTTGCTGCCTTGCTTCAGGAAGGAGCTATCAAGGAAAACATCGATACACTGTTTATGGGACTAAAAGAGGCAGAGGCGGTGAAGCTGTTTGCCAATACCTACCTGGCGCTGCGTGTAAGTTACTTCAACGAACTGGACACGTATGCGGAAGTGAAGGGACTGGATACGCAGGCTATCATTCAGGGTATCTGTCTGGATCCGCGCATCGGCATGCATTATAACAATCCGTCGTTCGGATATGGGGGCTACTGTCTGCCGAAGGATACGAAACAGCTCCTGGCCAACTATCAGGATGTGCCGGAGAATCTGATTCAGGCGATTGTGGAGAGCAACCGTACACGCAAGGATTTCATTGCCGATCAGGTTCTGAAGAAAGCGGGGTATTACGATTATTACAATCACGGGGACTATAATCCGCAGGAGGAAAAGGTATGCGTCATCGGGGTGTACCGCCTTACGATGAAGTCGAACAGCGATAATTTCCGCCAGAGCTCCATTCAGGGGGTGATGAAGCGTATCAAGGCGAAAGGAGCAACCATCATCATCTACGAACCTACGCTGGAGGACGGAACGACATTCTTCGGATCGAAGGTGGTAAACAACCTGGAGGAATTCAAGAAGGAATCGCAGGCTATCATCGCCAACCGCTACGACGCCTGTCTGGACGACGTAAAGGAGAAGGTGTATACACGAGATATTTTCCGCAGGGACTAAGAGCGGGCTACGAAAGCCCGCATCTCCTGCTATTTGAGATATTCTTCTATCGTATTGCGATGCATATTGCCATAACAGGCACTATTGTACACCATGGCATGCGATCCCACTGTCTGACGGGCAAGCTTATAATACAAATCATTCAGAGAGATATGTACATCAGTATCGATCGCCTCCTGAAAAGCACGGGTAAATCCGTTGGAAAGCCATATTCCCATCTCCGGATCCATCATATCGGCTTTGGAAGGTTCATCGGCATTTGCCGCTGTCATGATCAGTACGCCGGGCAATTTCTCGCATGCTTCACCTATGGTTCCGCTATAGCAGGCATCGAGTACGAAAAGAATTTTTCTGTATGACATTTTTTCTATCATCTCGCGGATATCAGAACCGTATACATCGCCGTTGCTTCCCCAAGCCAACTGGTTGCGTACGCCATGTCCACACCAGAAGATAATGATATTATCTTGAGCAGAAGAGGGCAAATAGCTGGAAAAGCCGGACTGCTGCTCTCCTTGCATGATTTTGGAAAAGTTTTTGAAAGACAACTGACTGAGTTTATAATCGACCTGAACATCCGTATGCACATTCTCCCCGTCGGGACGTACCTTGACAACTCCCGGATAAAGATTTTTAGGATTGTCGGCAAGGTTGTCTTCGATGACAAGCAGAATGTGGTCATCATCGTAGCCATGACGTTTCAGCAACTGGTACATGGCAAGGGCATCTGCCTGATGGCGGTAGTTTGCCCAATCGTCAGATGCCCCGACTACCACAGCCCACCGGTCTTCCAGTTCAGGATACTGAAAATCCTGCTGGCTATCGCTAAACGAAAGCATATGATTGTTCTTCCATTCCCATGCCTGAGTTGTAGAGATGGTATTGACTCCTCCATCGGTAGAAAGGTATTCCAAAGCGGTATAAGTACCTTCACGGAGCATCCAGTGACAGTAAGTTGTATTGAGCACACTGGCGTGAGTCCGTTCATCGAAAGTCCAGTCGCCCGTCACTCCACTCAGGTTGATATCCGCTCCCGCCTGAAGCATGGAAAACGTACGGTGCATGTCGTCCTTCAGCCAGCCGGTATTCCACACAGTCCTGCCTTCGACCATCGCCAGTATGGCATCGTTCAGATTTTCGGCAGTAGCTTCCTGCCGGGTTAGAGCGTACGCCAGCAAGGTTATGGCATCGAACAAATGAGCTTCTCCGCTCAACGGCTCCTCGCCGAACTTCACCCGATAAATGCTGTTGAAACCAGATTCGGGAGTCGCAGAAGGAGAAAGTCCCTCATAGTCAGTGTACTTTAAGTGATTAAGCAGATAAGGCGAGTTCATCACGTCTGAACAAAGAAGCAAGGGAAAGTCGAAATAAGCTTCGCCAAGGGACGCCTTGAGTTTACACATCTCATCATCGAATATCAAGGCACTTTCCTGATTGTTCGGAGCAAAAATCAGTGCCTTGTCAAATTTGACCGGCTTATTGTACTGTGCCCGGACTGCTTCACGAATCTGCTGTTCGGAGTGATAAATCACAATGTCTTCTACACTCATGCCCAGCTCGGTTATCTGGAAGGCAAACCAGTCGCTGAAGCTTTTACCATAATCATCGTCGGAAGTAAGCAGACTGATTTTACTATACTCGGACAGTTTTGCCTGCGAAAGCAGCAGTTCGCACTGTGTGATATCGGACTGTGCAAGATTCCATACGTAGCTGGAACTGGCAAAACTCCGCTGAAACTCTGTAGAAGTAGCAATGGGGAGAATCAGTGTTTTCTGCTTTTTCTGGCACAGTTGTGCCATTTTACGGGCATGCCCCGACAACTGGGGACCGATAACAGCCACATAACTGTCGTCGTCGGCTACACGTGCAGCAAAATCCTCCCAGTCGGAAGCATTCTCGTCCTGCCATTCCAGTTCGATACGGATACGCTTCTGAAGTCCCTGCTGTGCACTGCTTATGTTATCCAAAGCCCACTCAGCAATTCTGTTCCAGCGTGTCTGGCTATCGGAAGGCATAATGACTGCCACCTTGAAGGTCTTCTCCATTTCTCCGGAAGCAGGAGAATCATTTCGGTCGTTGCACGAGATGAAAGCCATCACCATAAGCAACAGACTGCACAGCCGGATGCTAATGCATGACATAAGTCTTTTCTTTTTCCAAAGCTTCATCTTTATATTTTCTGTAAGTATTGTTCCAATATTCGATATCGTTATAATATTCTTCCCAGATGTCTATATACTTGTAAAAGATGGGACTCATCACAATGTCCACCATCCCCGAATCCATGCCATAAGTATGGGAGGGTTCCATTTCCCGTTCCTCGAACCAAGCCGTAAGATATTGCACCAGCAGAGTATCTATATGAATGACAATGGAAAAAGGTATGCGCGAACTGAACCATGAGCAGTCGGTATCCATCCCAATAACCAGCGACAAGTAGAAAGGCGTTTCACGGGAATACTTGTAAATACCGTTGTTAGACCCTCCTGCCAGAGGAAGAACGAACGTATTGCCCATCTGTCCTATAACCCGGTAAGCACTATCGGGCATATTGAATCCGGAAGCATCCTCCGCCAAATAAAAGACTTTCACCTGTTTGTCATTATCAGTCTGATAGCCTTCCGTATATCCGTCGATGGCCTCTTCCAGCACAGGATTGCCGGACATGGCGGCTATCACACAGGCTTCCTGATGCTTTCGCGCCATACATCCGGCAAGGTAAGATATGCCGTAACGGTTGATATTGAATGTATACACTCCCTCGGGCAAGTCCGTACTCCTGCTCTCTACAAGCAGTATCTGCTGTCCTGAAGCAAGAGTTATGCCGGTATTTTTCAAGACTGATTCGTAAACATCATCCGTAAGGAGAAGCAGACTCCGGGGACCGCTTTCCGTATTTTTCCTCCAATCTTGAATGATCTGCCGTATCTCGTCCAGACTTGTGGGACTGACAAGAGTCATATTGACATCGTGATGCCCGTAGAACTCCATAATGCCCGACATGATTTTGTCATTATACCCCATATCGCCCAGTCCAGAGATGGGAGTAACGACCGTCAGACGAAGGCGGGTATCCGTGCCGGGCACAGCCTCATCGCTGCAAGAACAAGCTGCCAGCAAGACAAAGCAGAGCAGCAGCCTCAGCCAAACAGAACGTACCAATACAGTCATTTATCACTCGTACTTGTAAGTTTTGAGAACGGTAGCCGGCAATGTTTCGTCCGGAGAAGAAGTGGTACCTACCGTCTTGCGTATCTCGATGGTTCCTTTCAAGGAAGGATGTTCTGCCAGATGTTTCTTATAGACAGCATCACAGGCACTAACCACCTCATTGTCCATTTCGCTGAATGTATATGAACCTCCAACAACTGTTTCGATAGCCTTGGTATAGTCGACCAAACCTGTAAACGCAGCCGAAGCGTCATCTCCACTTCCCGACAAAGAACCGGAAACTTCGTAAGTATACACACGGATTGTTTCATCCTCGTCACTCGAACATGCAGCAAAAGCAAATGTCAGGACGGCTACCAGTGCCATGGCAACAAACTTTCTAAAAATTGTTTTCATCTTTCTTTTATTTTTTCAGATATTCATTGGTTATATAATCTTCTATAGCCCGGGCTTTCGAAGGATTCAGTACCTCTACAATTTCCCAGATAGGTATAACGTAAAAATCGACCATTACCAAGTCCTCGTCGGGAGTATATGAATTTTCGAAGCAGGCATACCATTCGTCGGCAAGATTCGGATCGTCGAGCGGCTCGCCATTTGCCACAGCCTTTTCCAGTTCCTCATTGAAACGCTTGCCGTACTCTCCGCCTCCGGATGCATGGAACTGTCCTTCAAAATCCTTTTTCACTTCACTCCATACTTTCTCGTCGACCGTAGTAGATGTCTTCTTAAACCACAGAATCTTTACATTAATGGTCGTAATAAGCTGTTCGGTAGTAGTCTTGACATCCTGACTGACCGTAAAGTAGTAATCGAGTTTTCCACCCAGATACGATGTGGTTATGAGGTGCGTACCATACTTGCGCACGAACTCTTCGGCATTATCCTTTTTGACAGAATTGCGGAACTCCTGAGTCGTACACCACTGCACTACATCTTCGCTCAGCAAATCGACATCATTCGAAAAATAAGAGCATTTTACGGTACGGAAATCGCGACACCAGACATACAGGCAATCTTTCTGCTCTTCAATCTGGTTCTTATATTCTACTGAAACCTTAGCTCCAGCCACCAGCAGATTGACGGACCCCGTCAATTTCCCACTGATTTCACTTTGCAGTTTCTGGCTGGTTTCGGCACGGGCAAAATACAGTTGGGTAGAGGTAGAATGATCTACCATCACGGCATCCTCTCCACAGTCGTTATGCAAGGCAGCTGCATCGAACACCTGTCCGCGCAAGCCATCTACATCGGCATGGTCGATACTATAGTCGTACCCCCACCCCAGTCCAAACGTACGCGGCAAGTCGACGATAATGCTGCCGTTTGTATCTGGCATATACTGAGTGAGCGAAACAGCCAACTGCTGTTCCCCTTCCAGTTGTATAGTCAGCGTAGCCTGACGTGTCCTTCCGGCATCATTCTGCTGGATATAAAGCGGAACGACTCCATCGCCATCGCCTTCGGCACGCAGCAACGTAATCCAGCCATCGGAAACAGTTGCCTTCCAGTGTCCAGAAGCGGCAAAACGTACAGTATCGGTCTGGCAACGTGCATCATAGGTTACCTTCGAAGCCGACTCCAAAACCGGACATACATTCTTCTCGACAGAGTCGTTACAAGCTCCGGTGAGCAGAAGCAACAATATATAAAAGCCTAACCGAATCAGTTTCATAAGCAGCTTATCTCTGAGTTACTTTCGACGGGTCTTCGATTGTAATCGTGCCACATCCATAAACTTCTTCGGAATTATCTCCTACACCTATCGACTCTGAACCGTTAACCCCTTTCTGGGCAGTTACGCTAACAACGTCTTTGGTAATCAGGATATTTCCGCAAGTAGACAATTCTCCCGTACCGATGCCGGCAGCAACTTCATTGCCAACGGCTACGACAGATCCTCCGCTGATAGTAATGTCCTTACAGCTTCCTCCGTACGTAGTGCCAATACCGGGAGCACACCATCCGCCAAGCGTAGTTATATCTCCACCGGAAATAGTAATGTTTCCTCCCTTTCCTCCAAAGCCTATGCCAGGCGCTGCATATCCCGCCTGAATAGACAAGGTACCACCCTGAATTTCTATATCCCCATAAGTAGTACCTGCAGTTTTATTATAGCAGGAGCCTATACCGGCACCATGTTCTCCAGTAATAATTTCAAGGCTTCCATTGCCACTGAGAACAAACTTACCACTGGGCCCAACCTTTATACCTGCCAGATCGGGTCGTTCAGAAAGATTAATCAGATTTGTTGAACCTTCTGACAATATGATCCGGGCATTGCCTTCACATTGTATCGTATTGTAAAGTTTCAGTTTATTCAATGTCAGAGTAACCCCATCTGCCAGAATCAGAGATTTTTCTGTCTGTCCGGTAACCGACATGTCTTCCGTGATCCGGAAATCTTCGTCAGCCATTGTGATGTCTACGCTCTTATTGGTAAACGTCAAATCCTGATACATATCCTCCGCACCTTTCGGAGCAATGGTCACATCCCCCGTAGCATCTACGTACAATTCCGTTATAGAGCCTTCCTGCAAAAGATCAAAAACTTCAGTAGTGAACTCGCCATTTTTAGCATAACGGAACTTACAAGGCTTAAGTGACTTATTCCCGACAAAGAAACCACTGTCATAGTTCATATTATCCTTGGTACCCGAATAGATTACAGTAATATACTCATCCGACAATTCCGGAATGATTTTCCGGTATGCCTCCAGTCTGACATCAATTTCAGGAATATACAGCTCACTCTTTACAGCAACATTACTACTGACATCGTATCCGTGTACCATGTACAGATTGGGTCCGGTATACGCTTCATCATCGGCATAAATTGATTTCTGATAATCACCTATCAAATAATTACGCAGTGCCGTACGCGATTCCTCGGTAGGCATCAGCTCGTAGATAGGAGTAGTTACGATATCGATAAGTGCCAACTGACTGCCGTCCTGAATGGTCTGTACCCAAGCATCCAGCTTATCCTTATCCTTAACGGTCTGCTGGAACTGCTGGAAAGTCGTTCCCGGAGCAATGGTATAGACGTTGCTACCTCCGTAAGTTACAAGCGAAATAGTCGTATTGTTGGCTATCGTCTTTTCTTTTTCACTCATTGTGAACTCCCCACTTACATCGATAACCTTGACACCCAATCCGAGTGCAGCATGTATATCACTGTCAGAAGTACCATCAGTCACCTTCATCTGCATAGAAAGTTTCAATTCACCTCCCAGTGTACCGTGTGTAATGATGTGTGTTCCGTACGTATTGAGAATCTGCTTCATCGTAGCCACGTCATTGGGATTCTCCTTCAGTTTTTCGGTATACTTCAGGAATGTTTTCTGAAAGATGTCACTACCGTTTTGAGCCAGATAGCGCAACATGCCAGCCCGCATATATCGTGAACCCACAATGTGCTGTATTTCTTCCATGGCATAAGAAACGCGCTCATTGTTAGCCACGTCCTTACTATATCCTCCTTCTACCGATCCCTTGAATGCCGATATACCAACTTCTATACCAGCATTGATGGACAACTGGTTGGCTATGGCCAGTGTACTGTTTCCGGTTACCGATTCGGTACGAGAATAATAGTTTTCCTCCTTATAGAGTGCATCCGACTCTCCAGCTGCGCTGAGTGCCGCAATGAGCTTCTTAAAGTTCAAAGGAGTATTCGAGAGCAATTTATATTTTCCATTGTCCGGTTTTTTCAGTACATCTACGCAAAAACCCACCCCATAAGTCAGTTTCATATCCTCATACTCGAGCGAGCTACCATTTTCATCATCGCTGAATATACCGTGCTGCATCAGTACAATTTTCAGTTCGGTATTATTGTCCATTGCAATTTTCAGTGTATCGGTACGATCCTGTTCCTCGTCATTGCTTTCTACAAACAAACGGACAACTTCTCCCGAGTGTCCCTTTTCTTCCATTGGCAGTGCCCAGTCGGGAGCGTAGACAACCGTCCAATCGCCCGTAACCGGCAGATTCAAATCGAAAAAGTTACTTACACGCTTCAGTTCTACTTTTTGCAGGTCAGTTTCTCCCGCAGTTCCCGGCGCGGTGATCTTATCATCCGAACACGCCGACAAGACAAATGCTACCAGCAACAGCAAACAGAAGAAACGAGATTTCGACAATATATTTTTCATACTGTTTATTATCTTAATTTTAATTATTCATGTTATCGACGGAACGTGTCACATTGATGTCCTTATAATACATACGTTCCATATAGTTGTCAATCTTTTCGGCTACATCGTCGGGAAACAATGCAGAAATAGGAGTTATTTTAAACGAAATAAGTTCCAGTTTATTTTGTTCACGCAGCGATGCCAGCCATGCATCCGTCATTTCGCTTGTCACCGTTCCAGACTCTACGGCATTGGCCAGTGTTATGGCATCTCCGCCTTTTACAGAAAACTTTTCGATGGTTTCATTGCTCAGATTTTCGAAATCGTCCTTATAAGTAGCATCGGCATTGAGTTTGAATTTCGAACTGAACCCGAACTCGATTGCAGCCTGAACATTCAGATTATCGGTACTCTGTTCTACAACCGATGAATAATAATAATCATAACACCCGCCCAGCAACGACTGAAGTATGACATGAGTACCATAGCGTTCTACCAGCAGACGAATAGCCTCATCGCTGCCTCCACTACTGATTACTCTCTTACGTTCGGCTGCAAAGTCGGCTGTAAACCATCCGGCACTTTGAGCCTCTTCCAGATCCAACTGGTTCAAGTACACCATCTGCTGAGTATATACATTACGTATCCACGAGAATATACGTTTAGAATTATCGAGTGCAGATTTTCCAAACGAAGCCTGAAGGTTCAGACTGAACAAATTATACTTACCATCAAGATCCAGCTTGCCGGACATGTCCTTCGACAAATCGGAACCACTCTCACCATAATAGTAGTTCAGTTCACTTCCGGAACTTGATTCTACACAATACATATCAGGGTCGGCATTGCATATCTTCTGAGTGTTGAAAATCTGCTCCTTCAGTCCACGGCTATCCATATAGGTACGCACGTCGAAACTCCAGCCTACGGCATACGAACGCTGCAAACTGAAAGCCGGTGCTTCGTTCGACTGGTCGACACGAGTCGTGCGACTAACTCCATTGGCATAGGCAACCCTAACCTCTCCTGTTCGTAAAGCCTGATGAGCATTACTCTCTACATAGAGCTGAATATCGTCGGACGCCGAACCCGACATACGGACAGGAGTAATCCACTCCGGACAAGCTGTAATCTGCCAGCCAGTTTTCTCCGCATTGTTCACCGTATACGTTTCACTCCCTCCATTAATACTTAATAGTTTTTCAACTGCATCTGCTTCGATAGAATCTTCCTGATTGGTGCACGACACTGTACACAATAATCCACAAAGCACAATTAACGCTCTTAATAACTTCGGAATAAGCTTTGTCATTTTTACTGATTTATTATTATAGATTTCTATTTAGTTAGTCTATTTCTATTTAGTTAGTCAAAATTATCCGCCCGAGAACAATAAGCGCTTTCTGTTCTCCTACTATGTTATTCCATTCTTCTAAGTGGAATTTAAGCTGTTATCCCTCCCCTTAAAAATGGGGGCACAAAGATATGAAAAAAATCAAATGCTACCTAAACATATCTTATGCATAGTAACTTAAATCACTTATTTTTTTGCGAGAAATATGCTAATTTTGCAATACTGTTTCAGAACTAAATATACAGCATTTATGAAAAGATATTGTCAGACACTCGACCTCTACGACGACAAGGAACTGATAGAGGCTTACGTGGCAGAACATGCGCACGTGTGGGAGGAAGTGAAAGCGGGCATCCGCGAAGTAGGCATCGTAGATATGCAGATTTATATCTACGGCAACCGGCTGTTCATGATTATGGATACGACGGATGAGTTTGATATGGAGCGTGACTATGCACGGCTGGCTACTCTGCCCCGTCAGGCGGAATGGGAAGCGCATATGTCCAAGTACCAGAAGGTGCTTCCGGGGCAGACTTCGCAGGAAAAATGGAAGCTGATGGAGCGTATCTTCAAGCTTTAATAATGCGTAAATGAACTTTTTTTCGCGGGTGGAAGAAAAATTTTTCCTCCGGAAGTATTCTTTTTGAAATAAGAATATAAGTCATAGGAATACATTGTATTACAGATACTTACAAAAGCCGATTCTGAACAGAGAGTCGGTTTTTTTTATGTCCGGAAGGGAATAAAATCGTTTTTTCTGAAAAAAAATCATTTCAGGCATAGGGGTTTTTCAGGGGGGCCGCGTTATGTAGTCGAAATCACTTAGCTAAGTAACCGAAAAATTAGTATCAACCAATTAAAAAACTAGACATTATGAAAATTAAACTTATTGCATTATCTTTGTGTTTATTCGCTGGTGTTAATTTGGCTAAGGCTCAGGAATCAAGCAAAAACTTCACGCCTTCTGAGAACAAGCATGAGTTCCGCCTTTCGGTGAGTGACGGACTGACTCAGAGCACGGTGGACGTACTGGGCATCGGACTGGGTGACGCGATTACCGGAAGCAAGCGCAGCAACGAAAGCGCAAGCATGGTATACGGTCTGGGATACCGCTACACGCTGAACCGCTTCAAGGTGGGTGCCGACCTGGGATTCTCGCAGACAAGCAGCAAGCTGACACTGGCAGGCGAAACGGCTCCGTCTATCAAGGAAAAGGAACTGAACTTCCTGGTGTTGCCGACGGCAGAATTTACATACTTCAAGCGCAGACTGGTGGAACTGTACGGTAGTGCTTCGGCAGGTATCAGCCTGAAACGTCACTCGGAAACAGGACTGACTGACATGGGCAAGAAAGCTGCACAGAAAGCTGACCTGAACACTGCATTCGCTTACCAGGTGAACCCGATCGGCTTGAGAGTAGGTAACGACCGCATCGGTGGTTTCGTTGAAGCCGGACTGGGACACAAAGGATTCCTGACAGCCGGTGTAAGTGTGAAATTTTAATTAACCTATAGAACGCGAACGCGATACATGAAAGCCTACAGAAAGGAAATATTCAAATCCCGATTTCAGGAGCACTATCCGAGGCTGTGCTGCATAGCCTACGGATATGTTTCTGACAAGGAGGACGCGGAAGATATCGTGCAGGAGCTGTTCATCAGTGTATGGAACAAGGGGCTGGACAATCTGTCCGACCAGGAGTTTGCTGCCTACATGACTACTGCCGTGAAAAACAGCTGCATCTCGTTTCTGAGGAAACGAAGGGATGATGTAGTATCGATAGAAGAGTATCATCAGCCGGCAAGCCACATGACGGATGACGACAGTGACCCGGAAGGCAAGTCGCCGGAAGAGGTACTGGAAGCGGTACTTGCCATACTGCCGCCCAAGTGCAGGGATATTTTCCTTATGGCTAAACTTCAGGGGATGAAGTATCGCGAAATAGCCGAAAAACTGAACCTATCGGAAAAAACCATCGAAAACCAGATGACAAAGGCTATCAAGATGCTGCGGACGTACGTGGCCGAACATGGTCTGACACTGGCTACGGTTGTGGTCATCATTTTATCAATCATCGTTTATTGTGAGTAGAATATGGATTGCAAAGAGGATATAAATGAATTGCTTGCCAGGTATTTCGCCAAGGAGGAGCTGACCGGAACGCAACAGAAGGTTCTGGATGAATGGATTTCGGCCAACGCAGAAGAATTTGAACGCATGCAGAGGTTGATGAAGGCACCTGTAAAGATGCCGGACAAGATGGATTTCGACGCGGAACAGGCGTGGAGAAAAGTGGAAGCCAGACTGGAAAACAAGTCTTTCTGGCTCGGAGTAAGACCTCACATTGCCATGGTTATTTCGGTGGCTGCCTGTGTGCTGTTTGTGGTGGCTATGGCCACAACGTATTTCCTGCACAACCAGGAGGATGATTTCAAGGAGTATGCCAACGTGGGCACAAGGCTGAAGCAGGTGCTGCTGCCCGACAGCTCGGAGGTGATACTCTATCCTGAAGCAACGCTGGCATTCAACCCTTCGGACAAGGAAAAGGGAAGAATCGCACGACTGACCGGGAAGGCTTTCTTCCGCGTGAAGAGAATGCACGGAATGCCTTTCAGGGTGGAAACCGGCTTGCTGGATGTGGAGGTACTGGGAACATCGTTTCTAGTAAATGCAACAGACGTGAAAAAGAGTGGCGTATTCGTCAAAACCGGAAGGGTACGGGTAAGCGACAGGGAAAATGACGTGGTTATTGTGGCCAACGAAAAAGTGGAATTGAAAGAAGGTAAGCTGAAAGTGGGGGTAATAGACAACCCGCAGCAGCTCTTCGGACAAGATAAATTAATGATGATTTTTGATAATACTCCCATACCGGAAGTGGTAAAGGAGATTGAACAGAAAACAGGAATACGGATAGAACTTGACAAAGGGCTGGAAAAGAATCTGGTAACAACCCGGATGGACAGCGAAAACGCTACGGAAATCGTACGCGAACTGGCATTCCTGTGCGGATGTAGTTACGAAACGCTGGAAGAAGGGACACACTACAGACTGTATAATGAGTAAACTGAAACTGTACCTCATACTGACAGTGGCTGTTGCTTTATGCGGAATGACCGGACTATACGGACAGGGTTCCAGACCGGCGCAAACGGTAGCAGAAGAAACGTTGCAAGTCAACGCTTCTTCTGCTACTGTGCTTCAGTGGTTTCACCGGATAGAGCGGGAGAAGCGTATCGTGCTGTCGTACAATGCGTCGCTCATCGATCTGTCGAGGGTGAGAAAGGTGGAGAAAACGGGAACGATGACGGTAGCCGAACTGCTGGAGGTGGTGCTCGACGGATATGTGTTCAAGACGGACTTCATACCGCCGCGCAAGCTGGTGATACAGGTCCGAGAGAAAGAGAATTTCTACGTAAGCGGAACGGTGTTCGAGGAAGGCAGCAAGGAACGGCTTTACGGGGCTGTAGTAGCGCTGGAAGACAGCAAGGGTAAACAGTGGAACTGCATTTCCAATAACAACGGGGTGTTTAAGCTGTATGCACCGGAGGGTACCTACAAGCTCACGGTTTCGTACATGGGGTACAGCCCGTACAGCCGGCAGGTCAGAGTGGACAAGGACCGGTTTGTCACCGCACAACTGCAACCGTTGTCGTTCGAGATGGACGAGGTGACGGTGGAGTCGGACAAGCGGAGTGAGGAACTGGGGGAACTGACGCCCTCGAACATGCTTGCCTTCAGTGGCAACGATCTCTTTGCACAGATATGGATTCTGCCGGGGGTGACTTCATCGCTGGCGGGAAGCAACTTTCAGGTAGACGGCGGCAGTTCCGACGAGAACCAGTTTCTGCTGGACGGGGTGCCGGTGTTTCATCCGGGACACATCAACTCGCTGCTGCCGGTATTCAACGGCGATGCGGTGAAGAATATGGTGTTTCACAAGGGGTTCTTCGATACGCATCTGGAGGGAAGGCTTTCGTCGGTGACGGAAGTAAACCTGAAGGAAGGCAACAAGCAGAAGCATGTGGGTACGCTTACACTGGACATGCCGGCAGCCTCGGCTACGCTGGAGGGGCCCATTGTGAAGAACAAGCTGTCGTACATGGTGAGTGTGCGAAGAAGCTGGCTGGATTTCTTCGACCGGCTGTTTTCGGAAGACAACCGCCTGAACCATGCTTCGTACGACTATAATGCCAAGCTGTCGTATTCGCTTTCGCCGGTAAGCTCACTCAATGTCATGGCGTACGGAGCGAGAGACGACTATCACCTGCCCTTGCTGAATGAGAACGAAAGCACTTCGGTATTGCGCTGGGAAAATCAGGTATATCAGTTGGAGTATCATACACAGGCGGGAAAGCTGGGCAACCGCACCTCGCTGTTCTACTCGTCGCACTCCAACCGGGCACGAAACGAAATGCTGGGCATAGACGGCGACGGATATGTGCGCAGCGGCATCCGCTCGGTCAACGTATCGACGGAGTTCGACTATACGTTCGAGAATATCTACCGTGCGCAGTGGGGAGCCAAGTACTCGCACGAGGTTTACGATATTGCTTCGTTCGACGGACAGACGGACATACGACACGAGCCCATCAGCCAGGTTTCGCTCTTCTACGACAATCATGTGCGCATCACTCCCCGCCTGTCGGTGCAGATAGGCGTTCACGGAGTGGGCTACCTGCCCCGCAACCATCAGGCGTACTACAGCATCCAGCCGCGCATGTCGCTGAAGTATTTTCCGGGTGAAGAAGACCTGCTGTACCTCAATTTCTCGAAGATGGAGCAGTTCTATCACTGCCTGAGGCTGTTCAGTTGGGACATGCCTACCGATTTCCGCATGCCCAGCATCGACGGTTACAAGCCTCGCTCGTCGGAGCACTACGAGGCAGGATGGAAGCATTTCCTGAACGACGGAATGCTGGAGGTATCGGCTTATTACAAGACACGGCGCAATGTGGTTGCCCTGCGTCCGGAAGTGTTCGTGGAAGACGGACAATGGGGAGAATATATCATGGTGGGCAAAGGCGACAGCTACGGAGCAAGGATGTACTTCTACAAGAACTGGAAGCGATGGAAGCTGCAACTGTCGTACACGTATGCCCGGAGCCGGGAATGGTTTGCCGAGCTGGCGGACAACGGCAAGATGCCCTCGCTGTACGACATACCGCACCAGTTGAATGCCGCCCTGTCGTACCAGTTGAACACCCGTTCGCTCTTCTCCGTGGGAGGCATGATGCGTTCGGGCAAGGTCATCGACCTGGACGAGAATTTCGATCCGCTGCCCGCCTCGGAGTTCAGGCAGCACCGCATGCCGATGAACTACCGGATAGACGTGGGCTATTCTTACCGGAAATCGTTTGGCGAGAAACTTCTGTCGCTGCGTTTCGGGCTGTACAACGTACTGGGCAATCCGCCCGAAGAAGATGTGCTGAACTTCTATTCCGTACACTGGAAGAGCAACTGCCTGCCCTATGCGGGAGTCAGTTTCCGCTTTTAGCACAGACGAAGGGTGCGCGTTCACTTCATGCGGGCGGCACACTCGCGGCACACCCCTTTCACCATGTAGTTGATGCTGTTCAGGCGGAACCCCTCGGGCAAGTCGATGACAGGGATATGGATGGAACGGAAGCAGAACGTGCGGTGACACACCTCACAGTAAAAGTGCGTGTGCATGTCGTCGACGCTGCATGTATCCTCGTCGGGACAGACCTCGTACTTCAGCGAGCCGCTACCGTCCTCGATGTCATGCACCAGATGATGAGCCAGGAACAGGTTCAGCGTGCGGAAGATGGTAGAGCGGTCGACGGTGCCGAGCAGCGTTTCCAGCTCGACGAGTGACACGGCATACGAAGCCTCCATCATCGCTTTCAGTACCAGAATGCGCACGGCGGTAGGCTTCACTCCTTTCTTTTCCAATCTCTCGGCATAAAATTCGGTTGTTTCCATAACGTTTTTACTTTTCGGCTGTCTTTTCCGGCAAAGATAAGCATTCCCTATTGCAACCCGGTTGCATCCAGACTGCCCGTGTAATGGATAGACTGACGGTTACGCATGGTGACATAGATATTCGACGAGCCGTCGTCGTATACGTCGACCGAGAACTTGAAATTATCTTCGCTGGTAGTAGCCTCGAACTCAATCCGGTAACGGTCTTTCTTCAGTTCGCTGGAATAATTCTCTACCGGAGCCTTGAAGCGCAGCCCTTCTCCTCCCCCGTAAGGAATCTGATAAGCCCTGCCAAAGTACGGCAGACAGACATCCACGGAATCCTTCTTCATCTGAAGCCCGTAAGGAGAAGTCAGCGGGATGCTCCGTCCGCTCATGGGATAAGCCATGTCGGCATCAATCTTGAAAGTACGGGCTTCCACCTGCTCGTCGACGTAAGCCTTGAGTGCTTCTTTCTTTTCCTCACGAGTCTGTGCACCCGACGTACCTGCCGCCAGCAGGAAGAGTGCGGAAACCATAACATATCGGAATGTTTTCATATACGAATCTCCTTTCTGAAAAACTGTAGGTTGACCGGTGCAAGATAAACAAAAAAAATCTGTTATCCATCTCCACGAGGAAGAATGAATAACAGATTTAATTTAAATTCAGTTATATAACATTACCGAACCTGAATAACCAGGTAGCGAGATACGCTCCAGAACTGGTTAGGATTGGTAATCTTCAGAGTAATCTGTCCTTTGTCGTCTTTGGCAAGTTCGTAAGAACCGGCAGGGTGAGTAGTCAGCAAGGTAGCACGCTTAGAGTACAGCTTGATTTCCTTGTCCTTGCGGATATCGATTTCGGTGAAGTAGTCCTTATTGAACTCATCATCCTTCAGCACGTCGCCACGGTTCAGAATCTTCTGATCCTTCAGTTCCGACTTGGTACCGAATACATACCATGCAGTGTTGAGAGCCTTGTCCTGAGCGGCAACAGTCTGAGCCTTCGCCTCATTTTCGGCAGTCAACTGGTCAACGTTCTTGTTCAGGTCGGAAACAGCCTCATCGAGTTCGGCGATACGGATATTCTTAGAAGCCAGTTCAGCCTGCAAAGTTTCAATCTGGCGCTGTTTTTCTTCCAGTTGTGCAGTCAGGCTCTTGATAGCCTTCTTGAGCTGTGCCGACTGGTAGCTGCTGTTTTTGAGCTGTTTTTCCAGTTTGGCAATCTGTTCGCGGTTCGATTTCAGTTTCTCGCTGATAAACAAGATATCTTCCTTGATCTTGTCGGCGCTCGATTTGTTTTCGATAGCATCTCCCGTAAGGTCTACACGATTTTCAGCCTCGTTGATTTCGCGGAAACCTTCCTGGATTTCATTGAATGAACCCATTATTTCATCCAGTTCGGCATCACGGTTTGACAGCTCGACCATCAGTGAGTCGTTCTGGAGCTTCAACGCATCTTTATTCTGACCGGAGTTGTTGCAAGAAGCAAGTACGGCCGCAGCACATAACGAAAATAAAACAACTTTCTTCATAGTTTCTATCTGTTTAGAATTTATAATTTATTCTTCATTATTCCTCTTTACCCGCCAGTACGATGACAATCTCCCCTCTGGGCTCGGTAGCCGTGAAGTGTGCCACTACTTCCTGCAAGGTTCCTCTCACGCTTTCCTCGTGTATCTTGGAGATTTCGCGGCATACGGAAACCTTACGTTCGGGTCCGAACAGCTCGGCAAACTGCGTCAGCGTTTTCACCAGCCGGTAAGGCGACTCGTAGAAAATCATCGTGCGTGTTTCTTCCGCCAGTGCATTCAGCCGCGTCATGCGTCCTTTTTTCTGCGGCAGGAAACCCTCGAAGCAGAAACGTTCGTCGGGCAGTCCCGATGCCACCAGCGCCGGAACGAAAGCCGTCGCTCCCGGAAGACACTGTACCTCGATATCGTTTTTCACACATTCGCGTACGATGAGAAAACCCGGATCGGAAATACCCGGCGTTCCTGCATCCGACACCAGTGCGATAGTTTCTCCTGCCTTGAGCCGGTTGATAATTCCTTCCACCGCCTTGTGCTCATTGAATTTATGATATGACTGCATGGCATTCTTGATCTCGAAATGCTTGAGCAGAATGCCCGACGTGCGTGTATCTTCGGCCAGCACCAGATCGGCTTCCTTTAATATACGGATCGCGCGAAAGGTCATATCCTCCAAATTGCCTACAGGAGTAGGAACAACGTATAATCTTCCCATACAATGTTTCAATTGTTAATTGAGCAAAGATAGAAAGTTTTTAAATCCACTAGTTAATCTGACTCAATATTTAACAGTTGTTGTATATTAAAATGCTTCAAAGCGGAAAAATCGGACAGAAGATAAGGCTAATTAGCATCACAAATTGTATTTTTGCACAAAATTTTAGACCAATGGTTGTTTTTTCAGAAGATCATACGCATGAAACGTGCCGCAGGGGAAGAATAGAAGTTGTCTGCGGTTCCATGTTTTCGGGCAAGACGGAAGAACTGATCCGCCGCCTGAAACGCGCCACCTTTGCCCGTCAGCGCGTGGAAATATTCAAACCTGCCATCGATACACGCTATTCGGAGCAGGAAGTGGTTTCGCACGACAACAATTCCATTCCGTCGACCCCGGTAGACTCGTCGGCAAGCATCCTGCTGTTCAGCTCGGAGATAGACGTGGTGGGCATAGACGAAGCTCAGTTTTTCGACGAAGGACTGGTCAGTGTATGTAACGAACTGGCAGAACGGGGCGTGAGAGTCATCATAGCCGGACTGGACATGGACTTTAAAGGAGTGCCCTTCGGTCCGATGCCTGCTCTGTGTGCCATAGCCGACGAAGTGACAAAGGTGCATGCCATCTGTGTGAAATGCGGCGATCTGGCGTATATCTCGCACCGCACCGTAGCCAACGACAAGCGGGTGCTGCTGGGAGAAAAAGAGGAATACGAACCGCTGTGCAGATGCTGTTACCGCAAGGCTCTGGAAGAAGAAGGAAAGATTTAACATTTTCACATTTCCTTCCTTTCTGCCGGATTTCAGGAAGCAGCTTCGAAAAAGAGCAATTCCCATCACAAAGCAGACTTCTGATAATCAGAAACATACAAAATAAGATAAAAATTTATTCAAAAAAAGTCGTCGCAAAGTTTGGCAGTTTCATACAAAACACCTACCTTTGCACTCGCAATCAGGAAATGACTGCAAAACAGGTTTGATTCGCTAGCTCAGCAGGTAGAGCACAACACTTTTAATGTTGGGGTCTTGGGTTCGAGCCCCAAGCGGATCACCCAAACAAATCTACTAAAATCGAAGAGGATGTATCTGAAACGATACGTCCTCTTTTTTTATACCTCCTCTTCTATCGAAGAATTTGTCTCGACGTTTTTTTATTTTTTGTACAAAAAATAAAAAAACGTCGAGACAAATTAAAAGGGATTCAGGCTAAAGCCATAACTTTGCCCGTACTTTTAAATCCAAACCGTTATGTGGAAGTATTATGCACTGCTGTCGGCGTTTTTTGCCGCACTGACAGCTATCTTTGCCAAGATAGGCGTAAAAGACATTAACTCAGACCTTGCCACAGCTATCCGTACTACAATCATTCTATGCATCACATGGGGAATTGTTTTCTGCAGCCGGGAAACCGCAGGCATCAGGCAGGTAAGCGAACATACGTGGATATTCCTCATCCTTTCGGGAATAGCAACGGGACTGTCGTGGCTGTTTTATTTCAAGGCACTGCAAACCGGAGATGTATCGCGTGTAGCACCGATAGACAAGCTCAGTGTGGTCATGACCATCTGCCTGTCGTTCTTGTTTCTGCGCGAACCGGTCAGTCTGCGGGTAGTAATAGGTGCTCTCCTGATTACCTGCGGAAGTATTGTGATGCTTATCAAATAGCCAGAAGATTCCTTTCGCCCTTTTCACCGGTAGCATTGGTACAGCCAGCGGAATGCTTCCTTTTACAAAACCGACAAACAAAGGAATAGAAACGCAAGTCAACCAGAAAGGGGAAATACGGTTCGCAAAACAACGAACATTATAGTTTTTAAAAAAGGCTGTTATTTACAGCACTTTTCCGTTTTCTCCACACACTGCCCGAAAAACTCCTGAAAAAGCCCGCTGGCCAGTTTCCAGTTTTCGCGGTTAATGCAGTACTTCACCTTCGGAGCTTCCACCTCACCCTGTATGAGTCCCGCATCCTTCAGTTCCTTCAAGTGCTGCGACACGGTAGCCTTGGCTATCGGCAGTTCCTCATGTATATCGCCAAAATAGCATGTTTTCTGCCGGGCAAGAAAGTGCAGAATGGCAATTCGTGCCGGATGTCCCAAGGCTTTGGCAAACCTTGCCAACTGCTCCTGCGTGGCTGTATAATCCTTTTTTGCTTCCATCGTATCCTATCGTTCGAAAATTACGAATATCATTTTAAAATGTGCAACCAAAAAAATTCCTTTATGCCGAAAACGGTAAAATCCGCCCTTCAGCATAAAGGAAAATTCATTTATCAGAACAACTTGCTTGGATATTCTCCAGAGTCGGCAAGTGCTTTCAGCTTATCAACCACGCCCTGACGGTCGGCAGCATAAGTCACACCAAACCAGCGAGAAGTCGTATCGAGTACTTCTACCGTAGCAGTACCATCGTTTATCAGCTTGTTCACCATGAGCGGAATGTAATATTCAGCTTTCGGCTTGTCGATGTTCTCTTTCAGGAAGTCTACGAAATAATCTTCAGAATACTTGAAATAGTCGGGAGTAAAGCCCCACATATTCATAGAAACCGGTGTATTATCTTCGATGCCTACCCATTCGCCGTTCTCGTCCTTGTAAGAAACGACGCCGTTGATACGCATGATTTCAGTACGTTCAACCACCGTAGTCAGGTGTCTGTGTTCATCGGTAGAGCAGATACCGCGAGCTACTGTACCACTATCGCTCAACGTATTGCCAACACGGAATCCTACCATGCAGTATGTATTCTTGGCTCCTTCGGGCAGTTCAGACAGATATTTACCGATAACGGCAAAACTGTCGCGTCCGTAGAAGTCGTCGGCATTGATAACGGCAAAAGGTTCACGAATCACATCTTTACCCATCAGCACAGCATGATTGGTACCCCATGGCTTTGTACGATCGGCCGGGCAAGTGAATCCTTCGGGCAACTTGTCGATGCTCTGGAACACTACTTCCACCGGAATATGATTTTCGTACTTGCTGATGATTTTCTTACGGAAATCCTCTTCAAAATCTTTTCTGATTACAAATACGATTTTTCCAAATCCGCCACGTATAGCGTCGAAAATAGAATAATCCATGATTGTTTCACCGTTAGGTCCTACGCCGTCAAGCTGCTTTAAACCTCCGTAACGGCTTCCCATTCCTGCTGCCAGGACAAACAAAGTTGGTTTCATAATATGTCTTTAAATTAAGTTATAGCGCAAAGGTAAAGAATTTATATAAATAGCGCTAAATTGTTACAGAACAAAATGAGTATTGTTTCGGTTATTTTATATAAATTCGCATAAACTATACGCTTTATTTAGCCTATGAAAAAGTATTTACGATGGACTGGGATTGCCGTCGCATCGCCGTTCATACTATTTATACTGCTATGTATCTTGATATACATTCCTCCTATCCAGAACTTTCTGGTGAATACGGCTACCCGCTACGCTTCCGAGGCCACAGGAATGCAAATTTCCATCGGACGGATTTCACTCTCCTTCCCCTTGGATCTGGTTGTCAGCCATACGGTTGTAGTCGACAAGCAAGATACGATTCTGAACGCCGAACGGCTGACTGCCAAGGTACAGCTCATGCCGCTTCTGCAAAAGAAGATAGAACTGGACGGACTGCAGCTCACCCAGGCTTCGGTCAATACGGCAAACCTGATTGAAGGACTCACCCTGAAAGGCAATCTGGGAGAACTGTTCGTTTCCTCTCACGGAGTAGACCTCGACCCGGAAACTGCCATTGTCAATACACTGTCGCTGAAAGATACCCACCTGTCGGTATGCATGGCAGATACGACTGCCGCCGACACGACCAGCTCGGCACCGCTGTACTGGAAGATACAGTTGAAGAACGTCGATCTGGAAAACGTATCGTTTGCCATGCAGATGCCTCTCGACTCCCTCGACATGTCGGCGTCCATCGGCAAGCTGTCACTGCGCAACGGACTGGTGGACTTGCATAAATCGGCATACTCTGCCCAGACACTCAACCTGAGCAAGGGTACGGCTTCCATCAACACCAATACGCTCGCCCCCGCACAGGGACTGGACGTAGCACATATCGCCATCACCGACATAAACCTGGACTTAGACTCTGTGTATTATGCCGGGGAGGACATCTATGCCAACATCAAAGACTTCAACCTGAAGGAACGCTCCGGACTGGAAATCACCTCAACGCAAGGTAAACTAATCTCCGATGCGAAAACCCTCAAGGTACCCTCGCTCCAGATAAAGACTCCCGATTCGTTCATCGAGTTCAACGCCTCTATGGACTGGGATGCTACGCATGCCGATAAGGACGGACAAATCAACGCCCGCCTCATGGCAGACATCGGCAAGAACGACTTGCTGAAGGTAGTTACCGGCATGCCTGAAGCGTTCATCCAGAAATATCCGGCGGCTCCCCTGCAGATACGGGCAGGAGTAGACGGCAACCTGAAAGAGATACGCCTCACCACACTCTCGGCAAACATTCAGGGAGCACTCAAGGCACAGGCGTCGGGAAAAATCTCCCTGCCACTGGACAGCATACGCCGGAACGGTTCGGTGAGCCTGGAGGTAGAAACGGGCAATCTGGCGTTCGTTGAAACCATGATGGAAGGCATCGTGCTGCCTCACGGCATGAAGTTGAACGGAGAAGCACAAATCAACGGAAGCCGGCTGGGAGCCGACTTACAATTCCTGCCGGGCAGAAAAGCCAACGTATCTGTCAAAGCAGACTACGACATGCAGAAGGAAGCCTATCTGTTCGACCTGAACGTAGACAGCCTCAACCTGCACCGTTTCATGCCTCATGACTCCATCTTCGGACTTTCGGCTACCATTCATGCCGAAGGCGAAGGCACAGACTTTTTCTCTCCGCGTACAAGAGCGATGCTGAAAACCGAAGTTTCTCACTTCCGCTACGGGTCACTCGTATTCTCGGGAGTGACGCTGACGGCAGGACTGCAACGTTCTCAGGCTTCGGCACTGCTGAACATCAACAACCGTGCGCTCGACGTATCGGCAGAACTGCAGGCACTGCTGCATCCCAATCTGGTAAAAGCCGACCTGAATACCAGCATCCGGCTGCTGGACTGGCAGGAACTGGCACTGATGAATACGCCGTTCCGCTCTGCCATGAACATCGAAGTACATGCACAGACCGACATGAAACAGCGGCACAGCGCACGGACAACCATCAGCGGTATCCAGTTGGCTACTGCCGAACGGACATTCAAGACCAAGGACCTGCATGCGGGATTCAACATGGCGCCCGACTCGGTGCGAGGATATGTGAATGCCGGCGACCTGACCTTCCTGTTCAGATCGACCAACAGCCTCGAGAAATTCATGAGCAAGACCGACCGCATAGCACAGGAGTTCAGTGCCCAGTGGAAAAAGAAACATATCAACCAGCAGTTGCTCAAGGAGATGATGCCGGCAGCCCAGTTGAAGATATTCTCCGGTTCCGACAATCCGGTTGCCAACTTTCTGGCAGCACAGCACATCAGTTACAACCGCCTGAGAGCAAACTTCAGCCTGTCGCCCGAAAAAGGGCTGGACGGCTCCATCGACCTGTTCGGTCTGCATACCGACAGTCTGCAACTGGACACCATTTACTTCAGAGCCTCACAGGATTCTGCCCGCCTGCAGTTCGACAGCGGTGTAAAGGCACTTGCCAGCAAGCGTCAGGAAGCATTCAATATCTCGCTGAACGGCTACATAGGCTCTACCGACGCACAGATGCTTATCGGCTACCTGAACGGAAAAGGAGAAACAGGCGTAGACCTCGGTCTGCAAGCCCAGTTACGCCCCAACGGCATCAGCATGCACATTACCCCCGACAACCCCACGCTGGTATACCGGCCGTTCAAGGTAAATCCCGACAACTACATTTACCTGAGCGACCAGGGACGCATCCATGCCGACGTAAAGATATACGACGAGAACCACTCGGGACTGTCGCTGTACTCTACCCCCGACTCTCTCGCGCTGCAAGACCTTACCTTGGGGCTGAACCAGATAGACATTGCAGAATTCCGGCGCATCATCCCTTACATGCCCGACATAGCCGGCTCCATCAATGCCGAGGCACACTATATACAGACCGAAGCTAGTACGCAGGTAGCCACCGATGTAGGTATCAGCAATCTGGCCTACAACAAGCAGCCACTGGGCAACTGGGAGATGAGTGCCGTCTACCTTCCTAAGGAAACGGGAGAACACAGCATCGACGGTTTTGTCATGCTGAACGGAGAAGAAATCATGAGCATGAACGGAAGTTATCTGTCGGCTTCGGACAAAAACGACAAAGACCATATCACTGCCGACGTGAACCTGCATCACCTGCCGCTGAAGATAGCCAATGCATTTATCCCCGACAATATGGCAAAGCTGCAAGGCGACCTCGACGGAGCCATTTCCGTAGAAGGTTCTACGTCGCAGCCCGTATTAAACGGAGAGCTGGGAATGGACAGCGTCATCGTAAACATACCGCAGGCTTCGCTGAACCTCCGTTTCGACAACCGCCCGCTGAAGATAGAAAACAGCCGGCTGATATTCGAACGCTTCAACATCTTCACCAAAGGGAAAACGCCGTTCAGCATCGACGGATATGTCGACATGACCGACATGGCTGCCATGGACATCAACCTGAAGATGCAGGCACACAATTTCGAACTGATCAATGCCAAGCGCACCAAGGAATCGCTGGTTCACGGCAAGCTGTATGTCGACGTCGACGCCCTGCTGAAAGGAAGACCGGATGCCCTGACCATGCGTGGAAACATGAACATACTGGGCAGCAGCGACTTCACCTATGTACTGAAAGATTCGCCGCTCACCGTAGAAGACCGCCTGAACGAAACCGTAACGTTTGTCGACTTCAGCGATACCACCCATATAGAGAAGCCCAACATGCCAGTCATGTCGCTGGGCGGAATGGACATCCTGATGACACTCCACATCGACGAAGCCGTACAGGCACGTGTCGACCTGAACGACAACGGCAGCAACTACATGCTGCTGGAAGGCGGAGGCGACCTCTCGTTCCAGTACCAGCCCGACGGCAACATGCTGCTGAACGGACGATACTCGCTGATGAGCGGAGAAATGAAATACGAAATGCCTATCATCCCGCTCAAGACCTTCTACATACAAGACGGCAGCTACATCGAGTGGACGGGCAACCTGATGAACCCCAACCTGAACATCAAGGCAGCCGAACGGGTACGCGCCTCGGTTTCGTCCGACGGAGAAAGCTCACGCATGGTCAACTTCAATGTGGGTGTCAACCTGACCAACCGGCTGGAAGACCTGGGATTCACCTTTACCCTCGAAGCCCCCGACGACGGAGCCATGCAGAACGAACTGGCGTCCAAGTCGGCAGAAGAAAAGAACAAGCTGGCAGTCACCATGCTGGTAACCGGCGTATACATGGGCGACAGCAATGCCGGAGCGAAAGGATTCGATACCAACAGCATGCTGAACTCTTTCCTGCAAAGCGAAATCAACAAGGTAGCCGGAAGCGCGCTGAAAACCATCGACATCAACTTCGGTATGGAAACGACGGACGAAGGAGGTACAGGCAACACCCGTACCGACTACAACTTCCAGTTTGCCAAACGTTTCTGGAACAACCGCTTCCAGGTGATTATCGGCGGCAAGATTTCTACCGGAAACGACGTACAGCAGCAAGACGAATCGTTCATCGACAATATATCGCTGGAGTACCGCCTCGACAACAGTGGAACACGCTACATCAAGATTTTCCACGACAAGAACTACGAGAGCATCCTCGACGGCGAAGTGATAGAAACCGGTGCCGGTATCGTACTGAGAAAGAAAGTGAGCAAACTGGGCGAGCTTTTCATCTTCCGTTCGCGCAAGAAGAAGCAGCCGGAACAAGAAACAGCCAACTGATTTTTTAGACACATAAAAACAGATTCATGAAAAGACAGAAAACATATCCTATACTCGTCCTCCTGCTGACGGTCTTACTTGCCGCATCGTGCTCTACCACCAAGCACCTGCCCGAAGGAGAAACACTGTACTTAGGACTGAAAAAGGTTACCATCGACAACGAAGACAAGAGCAAGGCAGGACAGAATGCGCTGGCCGAAGTGGAAGGTGCAATCAGCATCGCCCCCAACTATGCCATTACAATCAATCCCAACATACGCTTTCCGATCCCCTTCGGACTATGGATATACAACCGCTTCGAGCGATATGAAAAAGGATTTGGCCATTGGGTATTCAAAAAACTGGCCTCCGATCCCGTATACGTTTCTACCGTCAATCCTGAAACCCGTGTCAAGGTGGCAACCAACCTGCTGCACGACTACGGCTACTTCGACGGCAAGGTAACCTACCGGGTAGACAGCACGCGCAATCCCCGTGCCGTAAAGCTGAGCTACGATATCGACATGGGTAAGCCCTACTACATCGATACCCTCATCTACGAAGGCTTCCGTCCACGTACCGACAGCCTGATCCGCGCCCACTTCGACGAACGCCTGATACACAGCGGCGACAACTTCGACGTGACCGTGCTGAATCAGGAACGCCAGCGCCTGATAGACCTGCTGCGCGACAACGGCTATTACTACGCCCGAAACGAATTCCTGACGTTTCTTGCCGACACCATCATGCGCAAAGGCTACGTCAGTATGAAGATTGTACCACGGCAGAGCATACCCGAAGAGGCACTCCGCACCTACTACATCGGTCACACCTCGGTCTACCTCACCGGCTACAACGGCGAACAGCCCACCGACTCGCTGAAACGACGCAACTTTACGGTCTACTATTCCGGCAAGAAGCCCGGCATCCGGTACGGCGTACTGCGCAAGCGTTTCCTGTACCGTCAGGGAGAAGTCTACTCGCAAACCCGGCAGAACTATACACAGGAAGCACTGGCACGACTGGACGTATTCAAGTTCAGCGATTTCCAGTATACCCCCCGCAGCGGAGCCGGAAAAGATACCCTCGACATACGGGTAAACGCCATGTTCGACCTGCCCTACAACAGCGAGCTGGAACTGAACGTCACGACCAAAAGCACCAAGCAGACCGGACCGGGAGCCATCTTCAACCTCTCGCGTAAGAACTTCCGCGGCATGGGAGCCTCGCTCAACCTCGAGCTCAAAGGCTCGTACGAATGGCAGACCAGCTCCACCGTCGACGGCGACAAGTCGGTCATGAACTCCTACGAACTGGGTGCCGCCCTGTCGCTGGAGTTTCCCCGTATCGTACTCCCGTGGGTACGCAACCGCATCGACCCCTTCCGCTTCCCCTCGCAGACCAACTTCAAGATTTACGCCGAACAAGTAAACCGTGCCCGTTACTTCAAGATGCTCTCCTTCGGCGGAAGCGTATCGTACAGCTTCCAGCCCTCACGCAGCATGAAGCACACCGTAACACCGCTCCATCTGGCATTCAACCACCTGCAGCACCGCACGGCAGCCTTCGACTCCATAGCCGAAGCCAACCCGATGCTGTTCCACAGTCTGGACGACCAGTTCATCCCGTCGGTAACCTACACCTTTACCTACGACAACTCCTGGCAGCAGCGCCGGATGCGCCTGTGGTGGGAAAACTCCTTCACCTCGGCAGGAAACGTCACCTCCCTTATTTACGCAGCCTTCGGCAAAAGTCTGAAGGCAAGGGACAAGAAATTCCTGGGAACCCCCTTCGCCCAGTTCCTGAAATTCTCGAGCGAAATACGCCCGCTGTATTACATCAGCGACAAGCAGCAGATAGCAGCCCGCTTCATGGCAGGAGTAATCTGGGCATACGGCAACAAGACCATCGCCCCCTACAGCGAGCAGTTCTACGTAGGAGGTGCCAACAGCATCCGTGCCTTTACGGTACGTTCCATTGGTCCGGGACGCTTCCATCCGGCAGAAAGCTCCACCTATTCGTACGTCGACGAAACGGGTGACATCAAGCTGGAAGCCAATCTGGAGTACCGATTCCGCATCCTGTCGAGCCTGTTCGGCGGCAACCTGAACGGAGCCGTCTTTCTGGACGCCGGCAACGTATGGCTGATGCGCAAGGACGAAGCCCGTCCGGATGCCGAATTCAGCTTCAACAAATTCTTAGACAGCATCGCACTGGGCACCGGTCTGGGCATCCGCTACGACCTGTCGTTCCTCGTGCTCCGCCTCGACTGGGGAATCGCCCTCCACGTACCTTATGAAACGGGCATTTCCAAGTATTACAACATTCCCCGTTTCAAAGACGGCATGGGCATCCATTTCGCCATCGGCTATCCGTTCTAAAAAAGAGAACAAAAAAACCGGAAGTTTGCATACGTTTTGTGCAAACCTCCGGACAAAAATTACTATTCAGACTAAAACTTAATTGAAAATAATAGAATTCATAATCTGCCACTCGTGACGAGCGTCGAGCACAAGCACCCCGGCAGTACTAAGGTCAATCGGCTCATCCTCACCATAGCTCTGCGACTGGCTCTTCTCTCCCATCGTATACAAGCGGTTGCGCACAATACTGAAACATGTTTCCGTATCAATATTGTCAAGTTCGGTAATCACGGTACGTCCGTTCTCTCCATCGGGCAGCGATACCAGCGTACGGTTCTCGCCTGCCGTTTCGTAATTACGCAAGACGACATCCCAGTACTTTATCACCTTTCCGTCCGCGTCGAGCATCTGCATCTGGAAAGTAGGCACACCCGCATCCACATCCTCCTGCGTCATGACCACCGATATCCAGAAACTGTCGCCGAACACCGTACCCCTCGGCAGCGAAATCGTGCCTTTAGGATAAGCCTCCTCGTCGGTCTGCCAGTTCGTATCGGCACTGTCCAGATAGCCGTCGCCATTCATATCCAGTGGCAGCAGCCCGTTCTTCGTATTTCCCGGGAACCACTTGCACAGATCAATCTCGTACACAGAAAACGCATTGTTCACAGCCGATCCTGCCAAAGCACAATCATAGTCCGTACGCGGATCCATACCGTTTATCACATTATCCTTATGAAAATCGAAAGCATCGTCCACACTTCTGAATCCTCCGAAGATAACAGTCTGATTCCGTTTGGTAGCAACCAGCTGCAGCTTAGCCACACTGCTGCCGTTTACCAGCACCGGCACACGGGTAAAATAGCCGAACGTACCCGCTACCTGCCGGCGAGCCACCATCAGTCCGTGCTGTGCCTCCGCTTCAGCACTCAGTTTGGAAAGAATTACGCCATTTTCCACCCAGAAAATTTCCGCCCCGGCAAACACCTCTTCGGCATATCCACCGTCGGGTACGGTAGCCACCTCTGTATGGTTAAAAGAATCGCCTACCTCCACACCCTTGAACGGCTCATAGCCTCCATACGTACCGCTTTGATAACCTATTACGTAAGCCATGTAAGTCTTGCCTTCCTCCAGACACTCACTGCCGGTAAGTGTAATCGTGGCATAGCGTCCCATTCCATCTTCCGTACTCCAGGGGTAGCTTGCCTTGTTGTCCGGATTGCTCCAGTTGTCAATCGTCTTTTTATACACCACCTTTGCCGGACTCTGATACTCCACGATCAGTATACTGAGCTTGTCGAACGTCTGCGTAGGCGTAACACTCGAGATAGGACGGCGTGACGCCACAGCAGCCGGATTCACTCCCTCTCCACCTTCAAAAAGCTCGCCCACACTTTCTACTGCAACCGAAAACGTCTGCTGCTGAGGCTTTCCACTCTGCCCCTCTGCATCGGGCGACGAAGAATCGCTACAGGCAGAAAGAAGCATCAGGGCGATGCCCGCCAAATATTTCATTTTGTTCCACATAAGTACACTTTATTAATTCTTATACCCGCCAATCTCTGTTTCAACTATGGTATTATCGTCTTGTCTGGTTACATCCCAACGACCGTCAAGGCTGATATTTCCTATGGCTATATTCGGCAATCTTAAATCCAGATTCTCCAACAGGCTTGACCGAAGATGTCCTAATAATGAATTCACTAAACCATCTACTCCACCGACCAAACCAGAAAGCACGCCCGACAATATCCCATCGCCTAAAATTGCTGTAGTAAGTTTGTCAGCATCTAAAACTTCTGATAATGCAGTTTCTATATTAATAGTCTCACCTTTATCTTGTGGAGACGAATCAGTCAATTTAAGATTTAACAAATCATATTTCGTAGTATATCTCTGATTCGATTCCTGCGTATAAGCCAAAGACGTTTCTATATTGATCAATAGTCCAGCAAGCAATGCATCATCTATATCACTAACAGCAGGACGTAATACCTTTATTGCACCATCCAAACCATTAGCTTCCGTATCATTAACCTTAGCTTCTATCAGTGTGAAAGGTCCATTCAAAGAAGTGATGGTGAAATTAGGGGCTTTATCATTATCTTCTTTTATAGTAATATTTTTTATCGATAACGGATCACTATAAGATTTAACTCTTCTATTCAAATCAATACTCTTCGCCAAAGCAACATTAGCATCAATACTTCCAACTGGTGACCATGGATTCAGAATACTGTATAATGCACCTTTATTTTTTTGGTCTGAAAGCAATTCATTGTTCACCAATTCTGTTACCTGCGTCAACACAGCCTCATGCAAGGCATTTACCAAATCACCCAACAGTATATTTACCAGACGGTCTACCACAGTTGTCAGAGGATATAACAGGCTATCACCCAATGATGAATCAAGAATATTCGTAAGATTCGTTCTGAGTACTCCCTTCACAATATCAGTCGACAATTGACCATCCTTAATCTGGTCAACAATACTCTGTACCAACATACCAACAGCATCATTGGTATCAATAAGGTCTCTGGAGAAAGTGCTTTGCGAAACCAGACGTTGCAGTACAATCTTCGGAGACGGATTATTTATATTAAAATCAGCCGCCCCCATATAAAAAGCATTCTGATACACACCATCATTTGTCATTGGATAGAAAGCCTGCGGTCCATTACTCGGTAAATTTATGCGTACATTATCATATTCGCCATCGCTCAAATATACAATATCCGAATTTTCATCTTGACCAGTAAACTGACTTTCCATCATATTACCCAAGAACACTACACGATAATCACCGACGGGTAAGGTAACTTTCAACCGATTTTCATAACCGGCAAGTGGCCAATTATAATTCTGATTAACCAATCCACTACCTTGATTTGTTGCTTCGAATACAATTCCGAATGATTCGTCTGCATTATCCGGTTTATAATATACGTATTTCTCTTGTCCGTCATCATCAGTTTGCTTTTTGAAAAGCAAGAATCTCAACGACTGAACGGCTGTACTCTCCCCATTTACCAATGCCCTGGAAAAGTCGCATGTGGTAGGCATCAAGTTAGCAACAAAATATCCTTCAGGAACTTCCGTTTCATTTGCCGCACCTTGCCCATTCCCGTTTTCAATAGTTTCATCCACGAAAGCTTCTTTCTCACATCCTGTAAAAGCGAACGATACACACAGAAGCATCACTAACCATTTATTGTATTTCATTTTCATAACCGTATCCAACTAAAATAAGATTAATAATTCTGCCATCCATCCCAAACATCATCTTCCAGATGAATGCCACCATCGCCTGAGAAATCAACTGTAAAATTCCCCTCAGAGTCATCCCCGTTGCCTAATGTCAGCCAAGTGACCTGATTAGGATAAATAGGAATACTTCCTTCCGAAGATTTCAATGGATAAGTTGTTGTTACACCAGTTTTATCTTTTATTGTCAGTTTGTTATCCGCAGTTTCAGTACCGTCTTTAGCAGTTATATCCTCCTGTGGCAACAGATTGATACGTATTCTGGTTTCCGAGCTTGTCAACTGTCCAGAAGTAAGTATTCTCTTCAGCGACAAAGGAGTTTCCGACAACACCTGACCGCCCGTTCCATCGCGAAAGTACATATACCGGGTACCATTCACCTGAAAAGTGACCTCCTGCAACTGCATATTCCTGATTCTGATTTCAACAGCTCCATTCTGACGGGTCAGTACAGCATTGAAGGTCGTATTCGATACCGTAGGTTTAATAGTCAGCACATCTCTGAATATCTCGTAATCACATTGTGTTTGGTCGCCCTGAAATTGTGTCTTAGCTTCCAAATAAGACGGAACAGATTCTGTACTTCCCGTAGAAATATCATATTGAGCATTAGGTACAGCCAAAAGCACCACCTTATATTCTTGTCCTGAATTCAGTCCGTCGATAGTCAGCACAGAAGCAAGTTGTCCCTCCTTAACCTCCTTAAAATAGCTTCCATCACTATTATATACATAATACATTCCTTTGTATCCTGATTCGGGATATGCTACAACAGCTCTCGATGAAGTTTGTTCTATTCCACTGTTGATACTGATACTTACATCGCCATTCTCCAAGAGCATTTCGCTATTATTATTGCATGCAAAGAGCAACATAACCAGCATGGAGCAGAACAATAGTCTGGATATAACTTTTCGTTTCATAATATACGATTGCTTAATCGATTAAACTTTTATTTACTCTTTCCTTCTAAATTTCCGGCATTGTGGTTTCCCCAAGATGTGTCCATATTCACTCCCTCTCCTTCATTATCGCCGAGATGACCACCGTAATATTCATCCTGAAACTCATCGATTGATACCACAATTTCCGCCTCAGAAGCATCAAGGTCCACCGGATTGTCAGGAGTTCCTATCCTGTAAAAATGATTGGCCATAATCGGGTAATGATATCTACTGTCGTATTCACCCTCCTCAGGAATAATACCCGTTCCTTCTCTTGAGGCAGGCAATTGAACTTTTGAATTCTGAACTATCTTCTTTGACGACACAACTTCGTAATACTCATTCATCAGATACAGCATCAATGTACTGTTGGATCCGGTTTCAGCCGCTGGGAATGCCACTGGAGGTAGATACCCCATCACAGAAAGGCCCTCTGTATAAGATTTATCTATCAACTCTTCATCGGGTAAAGGCGTTAACACAACACCAGACCCACCAGTTCTTCCTCTCCCTATACACTTTTCACCGGCTGTTTCATCATTGTTTATCGGAACAATAATAGGATAATTGTCCCCCATATAAAAATTTGATTCATTATAGTAATCACTATATTCCTGTTCATCTCCCGAAGATTCCGGCGGTAATAATGGCAAACAATGATTATACCTTGAATACCATCCGTCAAAAGGGCCTGTTCCCAAAGCCAAATAACATACTCTATCTTCATCAATCGTCTTAGGTACCCCTTTAAAATAGGCCTTTATACCAGCCACCCTTCTATTTGCAACTATAGTAATAGCTCCATTTTTAATATTTTCTACATAAGTCCCCCCGGCAAAGAGCTCCGAACGAGGAATTGGATTTATTGCTCCGTTTTCTATCTCCTTCATTGTTTCTCCTGTAATCACAGGAAATGAAGGAGATTTATCCGGATTACACGGATAACTTTCTCCTTTAACCATTAAATCTTTGATACTATTCCAATACGCATCTGCAGAATTTCCGGCAAGCTGCCCCTCGTTTTCACTTCCTTCATAGCCAGGATAACCACTGGATGCATCAAGGCCTACTACAACAAAATAATAAGGTACATCTGCATTAAATCGATCCGTAGGGATAGCATGAGTTCCTTCCTTAAGTTCTTCGCCCATATCAGAAGTTGGAAGATTCTGAGTCCAATCTACCGGAGAATCATATACAAGCGTATACTTATCATTATTCAACTGGAACATATAAAGATGTACATACGTAACATGCTGTTTTCCATTACCATTTTCGTCATCATCTCCCGGATCTATGACCGGTGTTCTTGATAAAACAGTACTCGATTTTATCTGGATATTGATACGTATGCTATCCATATCGGTTCCTTCAAAGCCGTTTCCATCCGAGAATTCCCTTTCGGTACATGCCGGAAGCAATCCAGCTATTAATAATATTCCTATCAAATATCTCCTTAATATCATTTGCACCATTATATTATATGAATTATTACATTACTTCTGCAGATACAATCTTGTCAGAGTCGACCCTGTATATCCAAGATTAATTTCCACTTCGCCGTTTGCCAGACTATAGCTTTTTCCTGATTCTGTATCCACCAGTTTCCATCCCATCCAACCAGCATTCTGAGTATGCAGTTTCAGTTTCACATTTGCTTTTCCGTTCACTATCAGTCCAACAGGAATCTTCTCCAAGTTATTCATAGACTGTATACTCAGTGCTGCATTGCCGGCTATAGTAAAGACCCTTGCCGCAGCCATGTTCTTTTTGTCTATCATTACAGCCACATCTTCCTTACTATTCACTCCGTTGCCGGCTCCTGCATATTGCCATACCGAAGCGTAGGTTGTTTCGCCACCGCTCTGTGCCTGCAAGTATAATGCCTTTTTCCCTGCAGTAGTTCTGCTGCTTGTAGAGGATGATGCGTCATATGTATCCTTAGCCGAAAATTTCACAGTTATTTCCTGGCTTACACTATTTGTTTTTATTATAAACGCTTCTGCAGGTTTGATATACATACGCGCCCCTTCCATAGATGCCAAGTTTGTACCTGTATATTCTTTTCCATCCAATGTCAGACTTACTACATTATTCTGATTCTCGCTAAAGAAACTCTGTACAGACAACATGGAAAGGTATGGATTACCTATAGCCACACATCCATTTTTATCCGTCTGACAAGTAATGCTATAATCATCTGTTACAAGTTTTCCTATCATTGACTCGTTTCTTTCAATAGTTTCCTGTTGATTGGTTATTGGCGTACCATCCGGACGACAGTAACTATATTGAGTATAGCTCTTCGGAAATCTCAGTCTGTACGATGACTTGTCAGTTTCTTCACCCGGTCTCACATTAATGCCTTTGCCAGGTTCATGCTTATAGTTCAGGTAATTGAAATCCTCTGTCCATCCGCTTTCCAATACTTCAACTGTTTTTTGCGTTTCTTTATCCTGTACATTCCAAACCTGACTTGTCCCCCAGACAGCCTGATAAACAATAGGCGACACACGTTTCTCCGCATAATTATCAGGAGTAAGAGTAGTGAAATAGTTTTCTTTACTCCAATTGACTCCCGTATTGACAAACATATCGCCTGAGAAAGTTTCTTGAAGCGGAGCTGTAATTCCGGTATAAGTACCTCCCGGCAGCAGCATATCCACAAAAGCCAGCCCATACTCCAGGTAATTGATATGCTGAATATACGAGCCCTCTTCAAAATGAATATTGGCACAAGCAGATTCTTCAGTAAGTACCGGATAGTAAGGTACCCCCTTGCGCAGAATCACATTTGTACAACCCGACGGCTTACCGTTAGTCCAGTTATCCCAGTCATTCCAGTCGGTAGACAAGCCTTTCCATTCTGTCAACTCCGGATAAACATACGCCACCTGATTATACATTATCACTCCGGTAAGAGGTGAATGGACTGCAATAGAATAAAGTCCAGCCGACAAGCCAGATAATACAATTTTCTTATTTGAATTCACTGCAACCTGCTTCTGGAATACTTCTTTCGTTTGTGAATTGGTACATTCGAAGAGATATTCCTGGCCTTCCTGATATGAACCGGTCGCCTTAAGAACCAAATCATCCGGATAACAAGTTTCGCCTTCACTGAAAGTGAAACCGCCATCGTCCGATACATCCGGATCGGTTACACAATCGGGAATACCGTCACCATCTGAATCCTTACGGGTATATATACCGGTTATTCGGGGAGTCCCAGCCAGACTCACATTCAACCCACCCAAAGTAATCTTCAATTTGTTATAAACTTTTGTAGGAGTCATCTCCAGATAGAGTTTCCCGGTTTTATTTATCAAATCCAAATCAAGCAAATCGAAAGAAGTTTTCTTTGCAACTTCTTCATCATTATGATATACCGTCATTGTTATTCCACTAAGGGTATTGACATTGGCAAGTCCTTCCATTCCATCCAGTACGATACCAATAGGCTGACTGGCCGGCATATCATTGAATTTCAGTCCTAAAGAGATTTCACCAAGATTCAAAAGTCCTCCTATTTTAACACCTGTATCCAGATCATTATCTATAAGGTATCCCAATCCGTCGATATTTTCTTTCAAGCCCACCAATGAAACGCTATTGAACACACTATAGTCCAGATCAACCCCGTAATTGGAATTGTTCATCACCTCCATACACAAGTCTTGTGCAAAACTGGTACTGCAATAAGTATCTTCGAAGAAAGCACCATATATACGTAACTGACTGAACAGAGAAACATCCGCCAAACCTTTGCTCCATAATTCAAGACGATTGAAAGCCTTATCAGTTTCCACGTACACTCTCAGGCGTCCGTTACCGTCGCCAATCAAGTCAAGTCCCAGTACCTTGGAGTTCTCTCCCGAGGAAGTTGCTCCTTCATCTACACGTGTACTTCCATTATACAGTCTTACTTCGTAATTTTTCAATAAGTTTACATCCAGCAAGCCCAAATTAGGCTCTACAATGAATCCGGCACGTACAGAACTGTTTCCGGCATTTACCATGCGCGTAGTTTTCATGGCATAGATGGCAGTACTTTCTACTACATCAATTCCACTTCTTGTAGCGTAGTTATTATAATTGTCGTCCACTACAGCATCCGGATTTTTCAAGCCCGACAATATAGATATCAAACTACCATTCCAAGAGTCAAGGGTTTCCGTAGGATATGCCCCATAACTTGTTGTCGTAATATAGGTATTACATCCGGAAGCCGTTGAAACCAGACTTTCACGGTAGATAGTAGATGTATAGCTCACACCGACTCCGTCTTTGTTGGTATATACAGCCTGAATAACATAAGCTCCGTTGGCTGTTGCACCGGTTAGCTTCCCATCTACAACCGTTGGCTCATTTTCACAGGCATTCGGCCAACTAAGAACAGTATACGTTACCGAAGAATGCTCCTGTTGGGCTACTGGTAATTGGTATGTATCGGTATAGATAGTAGCTTCCGGAAAAGCAAAGTAGCTGCTGTTGTCTATGGTAACAGGTTTACGGATGTAGGCGTAATAGACATTGATTTTTGAACTACCAAGCAGTCCAGAAATAATACCTCCTAAACCAGGAATATCTTCTAAACCACCCAATATTCCACTAACTAATCCACTTGGTACTTTTATCTTTAATTGGCTACAAGCCTTTGTTAAAATCATTTTAACCTTTACTTGGGAAGAGTTCACCTTCACTAAATCTACGCCAAGCAAACTACTCTCTGATTTAGTTTCATCTCCCGTAGGTTTTCCATTTTCATCGTACGCTATCAATTCCGGACCATTTTTCCCAAGTAAATGAATACCCAAAATACTAGAATTAATATCATACACATACCCAACTTCATATCCGGCAGGTATTTCTTTCTTAAAATTTATTGTGATGTATTCATTATTGCCAAGTTCAACTTTATTTTCCACCTGTTGATCTGTAAGATAATCATAATTATCGATAGGTTTCCCCAATAAAGAATGTGAAGTAAAATCGTTTGCAGTATTAACTGCTGGATCTGTGTCAGACCACGAACCTTTAATCGCAATCTCATCACTATTATCGCCAACGAAAGCATATTTGATACCAACAGAATTACTTAAGACATCGACAGCATCCCCAGAAAACTTCAACCGTACTTCGTCAAAGATGCAGGGTGCATTTACAATCAGCGTCTGTTCCGTGTTTCCTCCACTGCTTACACCCAGTAAATCGAGACCGATTCCACCAGTATTATCTTTATCAACTTTTACCTCATCAACATAATTATTATTGAGATAAAAAGAAATGACAGAGCCATTCAAAACATCAAGGCTCAACAAGGAACCGCTTCCCGGATCTATCACAAAACCGACCTTCTGATTTGCACTATAAGTACGATAGATATCACGAACTGCAATAGCATCAGCTGTTCCTAAATCAGCACCGACCAATCCACCAACCTTATATGAATTTGTTAAGTCAAGATCGACTATCGCGCCTAAATCACCTGTTCCTGAAGCCACACTTACTGTTTCTTTAGAAACCTGATTTACCACACGCCCTACACCTACCAACGGGACACGAGCATTTTCAGCCTTCCATGTACCATCCCCCTGTTGCACCAAAGCGCTAGGATTATCAACCGATATAGGAGCATTTCGTGTATCTTCGGTCACGACGTCTCCGGCGGTTATCCGTTCAAAATCGTCATAACATGAGTATAGCACAAAAGGAACGCCAAGAACAAGCGCAGCGCGAACCAAAAGTCTTTTCATCATACTTCTATCTTTAAGCATTTTCATTATTCCTGTCTAAACAACTATCGAGTATAATTCATTTATCGTAATGCAGAAAAATCGAATCTTTTCTGTGTTACCATAAATGCAGATGAAGCTAAAGCCATAAACAGAGAGTAAAAATTCAGAGAGAAAAAGCCTGACCTGCTGAAACTTTATATCACTTCTGAAGGTTTATCGTATTCTAATGTTGTTAAATCTATTCATAGCATGATCCCATACGGAACCACGCCATGAATAGTTAAGATTTTAATTTAATTCAGCTTATTCTTCTACGCCCATATTATGAAGCACTTTCCATGCATCGTTCACAATAACTTTAATATCGGTGTTACTGCTCAAATCTACAGGTTCATCTGGATCATCCGGATCTGGATCACCTCCATCGGTTGAATCTGTATCCAGTTTCTTACCGATTGAATAGAAGTTGTTGCAACGGATATCGTAAGCGTATTTAGTAGCTTCAGACGGTATCTGATCTGTCACTACATTCAAAGTTTTCAATGCTTCCCCATTTTCATCCTGCAATTCTACAGTCAGTGTCTGTGAGTCAACATGTTGATCGTAAGGGATAAGATATCTGCCACCAAAAATAGAATTTTCAACAAGTTGCAGTTTTTCGGGGGCTGTGTAACCCGTTGCAAGCGGAGCTTTAGTCGATTCACTGGGCTTACCGGTTGTCCAATTCTCAAATGTATAAGTATCACCTGTAGGAGTACCTTCTCCCCAGTTTGTAGCAATAGTAGACATATCAAATTCCATTACAAGGAACTTATCATCTTTATCCGCCGTAGTATTTGCATCTACTCCATTAAAATCCGGAGCGGTCAACAACTGTGCAGGAAATTTAAATGTAGTAAATTCTTTATTGGCATACACTCTTACATACTTCACAACAGATTCTCCAATCTTGGTAGGTATATTTTTAAAATATCCCAGCATACCTGCTACCTGACGGGTTATCGTCACAGAAGCTTCATTATCGAAAGCAGCTTTATCCGAATTTGTGGTACAGTCATCTGATACACCGGCAAAGAGTTCTTCAACCTCATAATCGCTCTTTTCCGTCGTAGTTTGAATGAAATTCTCTAAAGTAGTAGTTTCCCCTGTTGGAGCTGGCAAAGTTCCATAAGGATAAGTATCATTGTATCCAACCGCTACAAATTTGTAAGTTGCATTTTTACTCAAGCCTTTCAGCGTGATGTTTTTAGTCTGGTCGGTATGACCGTCCATAGGCGTATTTGCATGGTCATCTTTTCCAGATTGGAAGCTAACGGTAAAAATACCTCCTTCTACAGACATATCACCATCTAATTGATTAGAAAGCGATATCGAACTATCAAATGTATAATCTGTGTTATCGTTAGAAGAACCTGTTTTCTTAAACACATATACCTTCACCTCGTTCACATTATTGGCGGCAGCCGAGCTACCTACCGGACGTACGGCACGAGATGTGGCATCGGTGCTTGATACAGTAATTTTCAAGATTCCTTCTCCTTCTTGGACTTCTGCATTCTCAATGGGATTTCCGTTTTCATCTACGTAAACAAGCGTTTCATTCTGACAAGCTGTAAATGCCAATGTGCCGGCAAACAACAACGCTCCTAAAAATGTCTTTTTCATAATCGTAATTTTATTTCAAATGTTTTTTACAGGGTAAAATAGTATTGCCTGCATGCCAGGCTATAATATTTGATTTATCATTCTGAAAATTAGTCCAATTCCATTCCGTGAATCACTTCCCAGTTATCGTTCACTTTCAATACAAGCTCCTGCTTGTTGTTCAATGATTCTGGTTTGTCTTTATCATCATCCGGAGTTTCAGGTTCTGGATCTGTACCATTTCCCGGATCATCATTCACTCTTTTACCAATACCATACAAGTGGTTACGTACGAGGCTGTAGGTGTTTGCAGATGTATCTGTAATAGTACTATTCCAATCACTATTCCAGTATGTAATTTCCTTATTCAACTGAACATCTTCTGAATTCAAATTCACTTTCCAGCTTCTAAGTACTTCTTCATTATTAACCTTATCCTTTGTCAATTGCAAAGTCAAAGTCTGCTTTCCATCTACATGTGCAAACGGGATAACAAATTCACCACCAAAAACAGATCCTTTCTGGAAAGTAGGATATGTACCGGCTACAGGGCTGTCACTAGGTCTACGTGGATTTTTCCAGTTTTCACCCGCATCAATCAAATTATCACCGTCCTCATCCTTAATAGTTGTAAACCATTCATTCAAATCAATAGTGCAAATCTCATAAGGATCACTTCCAGATTTGCCCTCGGTACCGTTTACTACATATTTTACACTCTCACCAGTGTTAGAACCATTATTGGCAAGGTCTACACTATTGAAGTTACCAAGAACCAATGACTCATTCTGAGCACTTGCAACCAGTTTCAAATACTTAGCACCTTCCATATAAGGAATATCCTTTACATAAGCAAAAGCACCTGCTACCTGACGGTTCAGTACTATCGGCTCCTTGAAACCTTTTCCTGTTTCAACTTCCAATTCCATCTGTCCGGCAAAGATTTCTTCGCCTACAGTATTACTCAATGGCAACACCATGTTTTCGTTGAAAGTATATTTACCTTCACCTTCCACTGTCTTTTTAACGTCAGTAACCGCACTTAAATCATAATCACTGCTATTGCTATAACCTACCGCATACACTTGATAAGTACCGGTAGCAAGTTTATCTGCATCCTTCAGTTCGATTGTTTTCTGACGGCCATGAGCACCGTCAATACTATATGCTGTTGACCCCTCCTTAGTATTCCAATTATTAATGGTATTTACATATACCACTTCTTTATCAGGATCATCACTACTTTTACAAATCCACAGCTTTACATTCTGAATGTCCTGTTTAGCCTCAGCACTATACAGCGGACGTCCGGCACGGGTAGCCAGTCCGTCGCCACCATTTTCCACCTGAAGTGTGATAATCTGAGCACCGTCAGTCACACTCTCTACACCATTTCCGTCTTGCACATAGATCACTTCTTTGTCGCAAGAATAGAATGACAATGAAGCTATCAAGGCCATTCCTAATAAATAGTTTTTCCTCATACCCAAAATTTAAAATATAAATAATAACATTATCAATTAATCCAGTTCCATATTGTGCAGCAACTCCCAGTTGTCGTTCACCCGAAGGTAAATCTCGAAATCGCCCTCACTGCTTCCACCTTCGTCTACATACACATACTTCAGGATGGTAATCTCGTTACGCCCCATGGTGATGTTTACGTCCTGTGGTTCCAGCGTAGGATAGTAGGTTGCCCTGCCCTGAGTTCCGGCTGCCGACTTGTCGAAGAATGTCACACTCAGCGTAGAACCTTCGTACGACGGAGAGGGACACATCAGGGTTTCGCTCTTTATCTCACTGCGTATCTCCTGCCAGTCGAGCTCGGTATGTATATCGGTCAAACTGGAATAATGGAAACCATTGTCCACAAAATTGAAAATATCCTGTATATCCTTGGTGGAGAAGTCGATGTTATCGGGGATTCCCTCAGCCTTGATAAGCAGGTTGCCCTTGGTACGCTCCATGGCAAGCGAATGTTTTTCGTTGCCGTAGCGGTAGTCGAACGTGGCACTTGCCAGATAAACATCGTTTGCAGCCGCACCCACAGCTTCCATTTCTGCCGTAGTAGCATCCTCGCCCAGCGGTTCGTCGCTCTTCATGTTTCCCCATACGGTAAGGGTATATTTTCCATACGGCAGCGACTCGGGAAGGGTGATAAGCTGAGTCTGATCATCGTTGTCTACCGACGTAGTTTTCTGCTCTGCCACTACCTTTCCTTCGGCATCGTGTACAATGTAGTACAGCGTGCTCACGTAGTCGCGAAACGGCAGGTTTTCTGCCTTGCGCTCCATCAGTCCCAGCTTCACGGCATCGTCGATGTTGAAGTAGTTCTTGTCTTTTACCGTAAGTGTAACCTGCAGCGGCGGACAGGGAGGAACCGTATCGCGTATGCAACTGCTCCACAAAAGGCACATAGCCACCGGCAATACATATATTATCTTCATTCCTTTACTCATAGTCTTTTCCTCCTGTCAATGCTTGAAATGCCGGTGTCGTAAGGTAAGGAAGGAAATCGGGCTCGGTCTTCATTCGTTCCTTCAACCGGCTGTCGGGCAGTGCTTGTTTCAGAGGCGCAGCTACCTTTTCTGCCTCCAGTTGCATGCGTGCAGCTATCAGTGCACGTACGTATTCCGCCAGCGGACTATTGTCCTCGCAGCGTTCCATAATGTAAGCAGCGTGCTGCGTGTCGCCTACACTCAGAGATACGACTGCCGCATTCACGTCTTCGTAGCCCTGCATCAGTGTGTATGCCTCCTGCAACTTTCTTTCCTGTGCCTTGAGCAATGCCAGGTTGTAGCGTGCCTGAGGCAGTTCGGTATTGGTCTGCAGCAGTTCGATTGCCTTTTCGTTGTTTTCCTTGTACACATATACGGCTGCCTTGGTATTCAGTACCTCGGGCGAATATTCCTTCAGTCCGTCGAGCACAGCCTCGGCCTCGTCTGCCTTGTCTTCACGCAGCAGGAGCACTGCCAGATTGTTGGCTGCCACCTGCGACTGGGGGAAGTAATGCAGAATGGTGCGGTATACTTCCTTCTTCTCTTCGGGAGTCTTCTTCAGCGTCGATACGCGCAGCAGCTCTTCTTCGTTGAAGGCATCGGGACGCTTGCCGTACATGTCGAGCAGTTCGGCATCGGTAGTGAAGCTCTTCAGTGTATACGTATATACATATTCTACCTTACGGTCTTTTTGCAGGTACTTGTTCTTGATGTCGTTCCAGCAAGACAGACGGCGGATATAGCGTTCTGCCACATCGTCGTTCTCGGCATTATACTTGTCGATGATTTCTCTCACTTTCAGCAAATCGGGGTGTCCGTCGGCTGTCATTGCCTGAAGCACCGGCATCCAGCCCTCGGGACGGGAACCGATACTGAAACGTGACGCCTGCGAAGCATTGAAATGAAGCTGGTCTACCAGCCAGTTCTTTGCCGAATTGGCACGGTTGCGAGCCAGCGTGGTATTGAAGGCATACGAACCGTCGGCCGACGCCATACCGTAAATGCTTACGCTGTTCAGCGTGGCAAGCGAGTCGGTCACGATTTTCTGCAGCGTGGCAAGCATGCGGTTCATCTCGTTGCGGTTATCGCCCAGCGACAGATTGATGTCGTAACGGTTTATCACGAACTGCAGCAAGGCTTCTCCCCTGCCTTCCATAATCTTGGGACGGATTACGAACTCCGGCTCAATCCAGTTAAGCTGAAGCGATTTCTTAGGTTCTATCAGGGTAGGGATGTTGTTGATGTAGGCAATATCTACGGTATCGGCAATGCTGCATTCACCACATCCGTCGGTAGACAGGACGGCAACAATGCGCCCGCCGTCGATATCGGCAGGAACAGCTACCCGCTCGGAATAGTTTACGTCGTATTCCTTGCGGTTGTTTACCTTGCGTGCGGCATTTGCCAGCGTATCTACATAGCCGTCGAGAAGCACACGGCGGTTCATCTTCTTACTATAAATAGGAGCATCGAACACCATGGGAGTATATTCTGCCAGCATCGAATCTTTCTGCAGCAACTGCGGAACGACAATGAGGCGGCTCCTGCCGGTAAAGGCATGGCTCGGGATATGGATGTTGACATCCACGTCGACAGTCGACATGCTGTCGGGGGTAAGCGTACGTACCGGTGTGACCGAAACTTTCTTACTCATACCCGATGATGCACAGCCAGCCACTCCCAGCGACAAGCATCCGGCACAAAACAAATATGTATATCTGAATTTCATATTGCAAACGTTTAAAAGATATAAGAAACCGATACAGCCAATTTTGTAAGCCCCCAATAATCTTTGGTCTTATCTTCGTGACACTTGCTGCAAGGTATGCGGGGACTCTCCTTATACCACAGACGGGCGTATCCGGCACCAATCAGTGCCTCCAGGTTCCAGTGCGACGACAATATCCAGTTATAGCCATAGGTGACACCTCCCCCGGCCAGATAACCGTCGTAACGCTTGTCGTTGAAACCTCCGTAATACTGTGCTCCGTGCAGGTGGACTCCCACGAAATGTCCTTCGAATTTCTCACAAAACCAATATCTCAACTCCGGCTGCACCAGCCAGAAACGCATTTTCTTGTCATCCTTGAACGTCCACGGATTGTATGCCAGCTGCCAGTCGGTGGTAAACTTCCGGCTTAAACCAATTTCGATGCTGGCGTTTGGAGTAGTAGCTCCCCAGTAAAGGGCGTTGGTCTTCAAAGCGACATTTTGAGCATTTCCACTACCTCCAAAATACAGAAAGGCGCAGAGAAAGAACAATTTTCTACTTTTCCGCATCATTAATAGTATCTTTTTGATTTCTTTGCAAAGGTAAGCCACTACCGAAGATTGAAAATTACAAATTCGCGTCAAAGAATTACACTTTACACGCATTGCCCGCAAGCGGACATCTGTTTATTCAAGCTGTCCGGCTTTTTCTTCAAGCGCTTCCTTACGCAATTCATTAGGTGTTTTTCCAAAATATTTTTTACAAAAGGTTGTCAGGTACGACGTAGAGGAAAACTGGTACTTCTCTGCAATCTCACTGAAAGGCAGGGTGCTCAGCGTGACATCGCTTCTTACAAACTCCTGCTTGCGCAGTAGCAGCCATGTCTTCGCCGTAGCATTGAAAGTTTCCTTGAAGCGCCGGTTAAACGTGCTCAGGCTCATGTTGGCACGTATGGCAAAATCCTTAACATCGAATATCGAACGGCTATTCATCAGTACAAAATCCTTGAACTCCATATCCTTACCCAAAATCGGATAGAAGAACAATGCCAATTCTTCCTTTGTATAGCCGGCACGTAGATACAAAAACAGTTCATCGCGCTTTATCTGATGGTAATGTACGCAACCCAGTCCCTCTCTCAAGCTGCTGACAAGCAAAGGAAGAAAGCCCTGAATGCGTTCGTCCAGCTTCAGGCAATAAGGCTCCTGGGATATGTCTCCGATTACGTAACGCGACAACTGCTGGATGGAAAAGCGCGAACACAACTTCAAGTCGCTGGCAAAGGAGCACAACAATAAAGTTGTAGCTTTACGGGCATAAGCAGTAATCTGCTGATTCTTAGGGAGCAAAAACATATATCCCGCCTGAGGATAGAAATATTTGTCTACCTCATACCGTATCTCCACATCACCTTCCAGCATAAAGACCAGAAAAGTAGTATCCAGATACTGACGTTCCACAACATGGCCTTCGGGGATTTCCTTCAATAAAAAAATTTTATTGAATCCTTCTGCGTAATTGGTGCAGGAAATATGTTCATTTTTATAAAAGAAAGCCATGATTATACTATTACTTTATATTAAAACTCACCTATCCAAAAATCTTCTCTCGTCAAAGAATCTTGAATCTTTTTCTTTAAGAGAAGTGCAACAAATATAATAATTTCCCAATAAAATACACAAAAAACAAATTATTTTCCTAATAATCTATATACAAAACCGATATTTCATGCCTTTTTACCAGCATAAATGAGTCAGGCAATAAGAAAAAAAACGACAGATTTTCAAAGAGATACCGGCAGGCTATAGAGAAAACGCCGGCACGTACAGGCGTGTTTTTGTACAAAAAATCCGGAAATTTGTACAAAACCTCGAAAAGATTTGTACAAATTTCCGGAAAAGAACCAACGACAAGGAGCGAGAAGTCCTTACTTATTTCTTTGCTTATCCTTATATTCGGTAGGAGTCATGCCGAAACGCTGCTTGAAGCACTTGCTGAAATAGCGCGGATCGTTGATACCTACCATGTAAGATATCTGAGTCATGTTGAACTCGCCCGTTTCAATGAGCTGGGCAGCACGTTTCACACGCATTTCCTTGATAAATTCTATCGGAGCAAGTCCCGTCAGCGATTTCAGCTTCTTGAAAAAGACCGAACGGCTCACTGCCATTTCATGTACCAGATCGTCGACCACCAGTTCGCCGTTGTCGATATTACGCTCCATAAAGTCGGTCAGACGGTCGAGGAAACGACGATCCTGATCCGACATCATATCGACTTCCTCTTCCTCGTTCTCCACCTCGGAGGGATTGATGTTCATCAGACGGTCGCAGTAGAACTGGCGCAGCCTCTGCCGACGTGCCAGCAAGTTGTCGACACGAGCTTCGAGATAGGTCGCACTGAAAGGCTTGGTAATGTAACTGTCGGCACCCAGCTTCAAGCTCTGGAGCTTGGTATCCATATCGGTCTTTGCCGTAAGCAGCACGATAGGAATGTGGCTGGTGGTCAGTTCCTCACGCAGTTCACGAACCAGCGTAATACCGTCTTTCTCGGGCATCATGATGTCGCTGATAATGATATCGGGAACAAACTTCACGGCTTTTTCCAGTCCTTCCACCCCATTGACAGCCTCGATGATGCGGAAGCGTGAGCCGAATATGCTGCGCAGGAAAAATCTCAGTTCCAGATTGTCCTCGACAAGCAGCATGGTTGCTTCGGGAACAGTTTCACTTTTCTCCTTCTCGCCGGCAACAGAATCTCCGGCAGCCGCTGCCACCACTTCATCGGGAACCTCCTGCTTGCTGATGGCATCCATCATCTGCACATTATCCGAGAGGACAAATTCCACCTCTTCGCCATAGTGCTCCTTTCCTTTCAGGAAGTCGACCATAAAGCAACTTCCTTCTCCTTCCTTACTCTCCACCCGTATGGTAGCATGATGCATCTCGACCAGCTCCTTTACCAGCGAAAGCCCGATACCCGAACTGTTCGGATTAAACAGATTCTTGTCGAGCAGGGTTTCGAAACGTACGAACAAAGAATTTTTTCTGCTTTCGGGAATACCGATACCCTGATCCTGCACGCCTACCGTCACGCTACCCTCATTGTCGTGTATAAATACGGTAATCGTCTTTCCGGGCTGCGTATACTTAAACGCGTTCGACAAGAGGTTGAATACTATTTTTTCCACCTTATCGGCATCTACCCACAGTTTCAGTTCATCCTGTTCGCTCTCGAAAATAAAGTCTATCTTGTTCGACTCTGCCACCGACTCGAAGTTCTCCATAATCTTGCGTACAAAGGCTACGATGTCTACCTGCTCCACACAAAGTTTCATCTTGTGATTCTGTATCTTGCGGAAGTCAAGTATCTGGTTGACCAGCCTCAGCATACGGTGTGTGTTACGCTCCACCACCTGCAACTGCTCGCGTACCTCCTTATTCAGGTCGGCACGCCTCAGAATATATTCCAGCGGTCCTTCTATCAGTGTAAGCGGAGTACGGAGCTCGTGCGAGATATTGGTAAAGAAACGCAGCTTCATGTCGGTAACCTGCTGTTCGACAGACACCTCATGCTTCAACCGGTAAATAAGGAACAATATATAAGCTCCTCCCAGCAAGACCAGCATAAACGCCACCACGTAAAGTACATACGCATAAGGAGTTTCCCAGAACGAAGGCTTGACGGTAATTTTCAGGCTATGTTCGTTTTCTACCCAGATGCCGGCTCCGTTCGTCGATTTCACACGGAAAACATAATTTCCCTTCGGCAGATTGGTATAGGTAGCCGTACGCTGCTTGCCCACGTAGTTCCATTCCTTGTCGAACCCCTCGAGAATATAAGCATACTGCACATTCTCGGGGAAACTCATGTCGAGTGCGGCAAACGCTAAAGTCACCGTATTCTCCTTGTGCGAAAGCCGGAGGTGCAACAAGCTGTTCAATGACTCGGGCAAAACGGATCCTGCTTGCGGCAAAACGATTTTATTGGCAATCTTCAAACCCGAAAAAATGATTTCAGGCACATAAGCATTCTTCCGTATCTGGGCAGGATTGAAACACAACAATCCCCTGTTTGTACCAAACATCAGGCGTCCGTCGCCGGAAGCAATTGCCGTACTTTCTTCGAACAGAAGCTCTTCTCCGATTTCCTGCTTCAAGTAATTGTCGAAATGGTGATTTGCAACATTCATCTTGCTCAGTCCGCTTTCCGATCCCATCCAGACGTTTCCGCTCTTGTCTTCGGCAAGCGAGAAAAGCACGTCAGTAGGAAGCCCGTCTTTGGTACCATAGGCCAGAAACAGTGCATTGCCCTGCTTGTCGACGCTTTTCAGTTCATTCAGTCCTCCGCCAAACGTAGCAAAGAACAGACGGTTATCGTGAGTAAGCAGAATATCGTATATATCGTTGCACGTCAACGTTTCCCGCTGGCCGGGTATATATACATGGAGGTGGAAATTGATACTGCCGGGGTGTGCAAACTTTTCGCTGAAGGACAACAGTCCGTTGGAAGTAGCCACCCACAGCATTCCATTCCGGTCGTGCCTGATGCGGCGTGCCTTGTAACAGCGCTCTATCGGATACGATTTCAGGTTATTCCGCGAGTTGACAAAACGGACACTACCGTCGTCACGGCGTTCGATATAATTGATACCCCCTCCGAAAGTAACCACCCAGATGCGCCCGTAACCATCCTCGCACAAATCGTACACACTGTTATGGCTCAAGCTGTAAATATCGCCGGCATCGTATGTATAGTGCAGCAACCTGTATGCATCTCCCTGAGGAATCAACTGAAGCAGTCCGTTTCCCTTGGTAGCAATCCATATATTGCCTTTCGAATCTTCTATAATCTTGTAAGCCGATCCCTTGAAAAGAGTACCCGCAGAAGCAATCCTCCCGTCTGTCGTCAGATACCCCCGGCGTTTGAAATCGAGCGAATAAACAGATATCTTGCCGTCGCGCGTACCTATCCAGAGTTGCTTGCGCGAATCCACGCAAAGCGCACGTACCTGATTGGCATTGGTATCGTAGTTACAGTCGAGCGGTTTCAGCAGGTTAAATTCATTTTTAAAGAAAGTCACCTTGTCCAGCCCCTTCGAGTGTGTTCCCAGCCACAGGTTTCCCTGATGGTCGAGCATCATGGCATGCAGCTTGTTCGAAAAGCGCCAGGAGTCGGCACCGGTCTCGTTGTAAAACGGCAGCAGACAGTTCTGCTTTCTGTCGAACCACGACAATCCTCCTCCCAACGGATGTACCCACAAATCACCCTGCTTATCTTCACAAACGGCAAACTTAGGCGCATCGCCCGGTTCCTGCTCTACCGAGGCTTGCTCTACCTTGAATACTCCGGTAGAAGGATTGAAGTGGCATACGCAGCCCACTTTCTGCACTTCAAACCAGACCTCGCTGTGGCTGTCTACATACAGCGAACGGACAGGGAAACGGGAAAAATCGAATTTATCTGCCGGATTATAATAAGTCAGATTATCCAGCGACTCATCGCCCACCACGAATCCCGACTTGCGGGTAGCCATAATAATTTTATTACCAGCCAGCCGGCGAATGGCAACAATATCGTCCTCCAAAGACAATTCCTTCAACTCGAAAGATTCATCCTTCAGCGAATACTTCCATATCCTCCCGTAGCCGGAAGTAAAATAAACGTGTTCGTTCACGGAAACCGCCGAAAAAAAAGACTGCCCCGCACGTCCCGATTCCAAATGCGTATTTACGAAAAAAGAAGATTTCTTTCCGGTGCTGCCATCTATCGCAAACAACCCGTCCTGAGTAAGCAGCCATTCCTTGTTCTTCGCATCCAGAAAGACCGTATTGATAGCCGTGCCCTTCTCCTTGGCAGCCGTAGACAGATACACCTTCGATGTAAGTTTGCCCGTCTTACTGTCGGGCACTACCCTGATGCCTCCATTCTTGTCGGTAAGCAGCCATACCGTACCATTGTCGAGCGGCAGGATAGACGTGACAGCCAAATCTTTGCCAGTCCCCTCGGCCGGTACTTCCGTAAATGTTTCCATCCGCTTATCGAAACGGAACACCCTGCCATCGTAAGTAATGCACCACACATCCCCATGTCTGTCTACCTGCAGATGATCTACACGATTGGAACTCCAGCGCATTTCGTTTTCCTTACGTGCCTTGTACACCTTGAAGTCGTAACCGTCGAAGCGGTTGATCCCATCCCACGTAGCAAACCATATCATTCCGTCGTGGTCTTGTACCATATCCATAACCGAATTCTCCGACAAGCCGTTCTCCTGCGAATAATGAGTAAATGTACAATTCAGTTGAGCATTAGCTAAAACACTGAAAGACAAGAACAAAAGAATGTTTAAAAGTTTTTTCATAACATTATATTCAGCGATGCGAGCAAAAGTAATGAAAATTAAATGATTCCGCAAACATGTAAAGACAGTAAAACACCCATACGTATCTCTATAACCTGAAAAGAGTTTCATCTTTTCCCTGCCGAGAGGTAATGATGAAACTCTTTCAGATTTTATAACTCTAACCTTCTAAAAATCAGAAACGACGGTGAGGAGGTCCGCCGAATCCTCCTCTGGGGCCTCCCATTCCGGGTCCGCCCTTGGCAGCACCTTTTCCGCCAAACAGATTCAGGCGGTAAATAAAGTGTACCATACAATAACTGTAAATGGCATTGTATTCGGTATCCTGACGCATGGCAGCACTGATGGTACGGCTGATGTTGCTCTGGTTTCTCAGGATATCGTAGAACTGAATGCTCACCGTAGCGGCATTACCCTTGAGGAAATCCTGAGAGATCTGTGCATTCCAGATCAGTTCATCGGTATTCATGCTCGAGTCTGTATATCCTCTACGCGAGTTCTGCGACAAGTCGGTAGATATTGACATGTTCCACGGCAACCGCACGTTGGTGCTGGCACCATAAGCAAACTGATAAGTATCCATATTGTTGCTTTCCTGATAGCTGTTGCGCGAATGAGTATAATCCAGCGATCCGTTCAGCGAGAACTCCCACCAGTCATTGCGGTAAGTACCTCTCAAGCGTTCTCCCAACGACAGGCGCTTGGTAGTATTCTTGTCGGTATCGGTCACTACCGTCTTATCGCTGATGTAGCTTATCATATTCTGGTAATTTGCACGAGTAAATGTATTGATGGTATACTTCTTATTACGCAAAGCGGTATTGGTACCCACCATTCCCATCAGGTTCCAGTTTCCGTTGATATTTTCAGGAGTAGTAACATATCCACCCGTCTGCGGATCGTATACCCTACGGTTGCTGATGTCGTTCAGTACATTCTGATAGCGGAAGAACGAGAACATACCCCGCTGCTTGTCTGTATTGAAGAAATTATATTCGGCACGCAACTCGTTGGTAAACGTAGGCTTCAGTCCCGGGTTACCGTTCTGGATATTCAGCGGGTCGGTATTATCCGAAATAGGCAGCAAGTCTACCATGTCCGGCTGTGCAGCCTTTCCACGATAACGCAGACGCAACTGGCTTGTCTTGGAGAATTTATAACGGAAGTCGAACGTCGGAGTAAAATTGAATACATTTCTGACGGTCATCGTATCCAGCTCTCCTTTCTTATACGACAAATCCGATTTCTGCGGCTGGAAGCTGACTCCGGCATTCAGACTCATCTTCTCGCGCACCCAGCGGAATGTCACATCCATCTGGTGATTATAGTAATTGTATGCAGCGCTCTTGCTCAGGTCGGTATTATAAACACCCTGAATATCACCGTTCACTCCATCGTTCACAGTCCATTCATTTCCCATGTCGAACGTAGAATTGTCGGTTGTAGAATGCTTATACTGGAAGTTGTAGCTGAACTGCAGGAAGCCTCCTTTGAAAATCGGCTCGCTATACGTCAGCTTTGCACTATAGTCGGATGTTTTGGTAGGAGTCGTTATATAACGGTTCAATATTTCCAGTCTTTCCTCCGGAGTTTTCTGGAAATAGTCGGTTCTGGAAGTTGAGAACTGCTCGCTGCTGCTGTTCGTATAATTATACTTTCCACGGAAAGTAATATTTCTGCCAGCCTTGCCCAGACGGCGATTGACGATGACAGAACCTCCAGCCGTAAGGTCATCTCCTTTCTTCAAGGTATTTTTCAAGACCGTATTTACGATATCCTCTTCGGGTACGAGCGAAGTCAAATCGTCGGTACCAAACAATTCGTCGGTAGAATATCCGGGATCCTGTCCGAATGTATAAGAGTTCTGTCCGGTAGAGTTATCAGTCTTTCCATAGCTGATACGCGGACGGAAAATGAAAGTTGTCATCGTATCCGGTTTCCACTCAATGTATGCATCGCCCACAAAGTTTGTCGTCTTGTTGCGGGAATGATCCATCGCGTTCTTAAACGAACTGCTTTCCGACGACACAAACGTTTCGGAAGCCTGCTTGCTGACTATATCGGCATCCTTGTAATTGAAGTTTACACTACCTTCTGTTTTCAGTTTTTCTCTCTCGGTAGCAAAATTGATACCGAACATCTTTATGGCAGTCAGTCCGTTATTTCCCTTACGGAAACCACCTCCGCCACCAGGGAAACTATTGTCGTTGACATTGTTCAGCGATCCGATGGCAGTAAACTGTTTCTTACCCTGAAAGTAATTGACCATTGCCTTTCCGCTGTAACGGTCTTTTGTTCCGGCTGCAACATCCACATTACCCATCCATCCCTTGTTCATGCCCGGCTTTACAGTCAGGTCGAGTACCGTTTCTTCCTCACCGTCGTCCACTCCCGTCATCCGGGCCATATCCGACTGTTTTTCGTAGGCACGTATCTTATCGATAATATTCACCGGCAAGTTCTTCATGGCAATATTCGGGTCGTCGGCAAAGAATTCCTTGCCGTCAATCATAATCTTATTGATTTCCTTACCGTTGATTGTTATTTTTCCATCATCGTCGATTTCGGCCCCCGGCAACTTCTTGACCAGCTCCTCCAATGCCGATCCTTCGGGCACACGATAGGCAGAACTGTTGTATACCAGCGTATCTTCGGAAGCAGTAACCTCGGGAGCCTGCGCCACTACGACCGCTCCTTCAAGCATGATAGCATCCGAATGCAGCTTGATAGTACCCAGACTGACACGCGGTTTCGCCTTTGTGAGCGTGACCGACTGGAATGTCGGTGTATACCCCACGAAAGACACCTTCAACAAATATTTTCCAGGACGCACAGACAAGGCAAATCGCCCATCGTTGTTCGTTACATCTCCTGTAACCATCGAACTGTCCTTCACTGCAAGTATCTGTACCGTAGCCTGCATAACCGGCGAATTGTCATCATTGTCGACAACAGTTCCCGAAACTAAACCTTTGCTACCTCCGCTTTGTGCAAAAGCAACTATCCCGCAGGATACCAGTAGCAACCCCATCACCCATTTTTTCATTCTTATAATCTAATACAATGTTTTCAACGTTGGTTTGACATTGAAACATTTTAAAGGTTTAATCGCTAAACCTTTTTTAATGATTATTTTCTTCTGAATGTTTTTTCGATGCGATGCTTCTGCAAGAAAAACTCCCAGCAGAGGACGTTGATAATCATGTATACAATACCGACTGAATTGTCGGCTACCTGCAAATCATGGCTGATGGTGCCTTTTACTAACATCACGATATAATATACTCCCCACAAGTATAAGGCATATTTCATAGACTTGCCACGAATACCGGCAATCTCTTCGTTCTCTTCTTTTGCCCTTGCCAGAAAGATCATGAACAGTGATATCCAGATGACCAGCTTCATTCCCAACTTGATATACAGCAGATTACCATCGTGTACAAGTCCGAACATATACATCAGCAAAGGTACAAAAACAGAAAAAATAAGCAATACGTAACCTACATATCTACATGCAACGGGTAATATTCCTTTCATAAAAAAATCAATTATTGGTAAATACTGTACAAAAATAATTAATTGTCAACGTACAGACATCTACTTTTTACTTTTTTTCTATTTTTGCAAGAAAAACGAGAGATTTATGAGCAAACAAGAAGTTGTAATCTGTCACGCACTGGAAGAAAACCTGCAGCATGCGGTTGCCAGCCAGCCGTACGACAAAGTGTTTATCCTGACCGATGAGCACACACGCATGTACTGCCTTCCCATCATCGAGAAATATCCGTTTCTGGCTCATGCCGAACATATCTGTATAGGAGTAGAAGATATACACAAGAATCTGGAAACCCTTGCTTACGTATGGAATCAGTTGAGCAGCAAGGGGGGGACACGCCATTCACTGCTGATTAACCTTGGTGGCGGCATGGTAACCGACCTGGGCGGCTTCGCTGCGGCTACTTTCAAACGGGGTATCGACATGATTAATATTCCGACTACCCTGCTGGCCATGGTAGATGCTTCGGTAGGAGGCAAAACAGGCATCAACTTCAATGGCTTGAAAAATGAAATCGGAGCGTTTGCCCCTGCCAACTATGTACTGATAGACTGCGAGTTTCTGAAATCGCTCGACCATCCTAATATCTTGTCGGGATATGCCGAAATGCTGAAGCACGGACTTATCAGCAATGTAGATCACTGGAGCGAGCTTCTTAATTTCAGTCTGGAGCATGTGGATTACAAGCACTTGCAGAAGCTGGTAGACACATCTATCCAGGTAAAGGAAAAAGTCGTGGAACAAGATCCGTTTGAGAAGGGTATCCGTAAGGCACTGAACTTTGGACATACCATAGGACATGCTTTCGAAAGCTTTGCCCTCGAAACCAAACATCCTGTACTGCACGGATATGCGGTAGCCTGGGGCATGGTGTGCGAATTGTATTATTCTCACCTGAAAGTCGGCTTCCCTAAGGACAAACTACGCCAGACCATACAGTTCATCAAAGATCATTACGGAAAACTGGAATTCAGTTGCAAGGATTATGAGCATCTGTATGAGTTCATGAAGCATGACAAGAAAAATTCCTCACTGGGTAACGTCAACTTTACCTTGCTGGGAGAGATTGGTGATGTCCATATCAACCAGACGGCTACTCAGGATGAGGTGTACGACATGTTCGACTTCTACAGCGAAACAATGGGCTAAACGGTCGGAGCCGTTGCAGGAGCAGTAATTTTTCAGGAATGCTGGAAGCAAAGTCTATTTCTTTTGTTTTCAAACATAACTACAAAACCTGATATTTTGCAGCAACGTGCTCTTCCTAAAAAAGTAGAAAAAACTATCCGAAATAATTTGTTAGTTTAAAATAAAGCCTTACCTTTGCATCCGCAATTCGGGGTGTAGCTCAGCCCGGTTAGAGTACGCGTCTGGGGGGCGTGTGGTCGCTGGTTCGAATCCAGTCACCCCGACTGGGAAAAAGCATTGATAATCTGATGATTGTCGATGCTTTTTTGTTTTTATATAGTTTATAAAGCTATAGCGGTTGACGCTGTGGTTGACGCGAAAAGTCAACCAAGAAGTCAACCGTATTTTTATGAAAGCTGCAATTTCTATTATTTGCTACAAGCATAAAGTGCTTGCAAACGGAGAATCGCCATTAATGGTAAGAATAGCCAAAGATGGAAAACGTACAATGAAAAGTTTAGGCATATCCGTTAATCCTCAACACTGGGACTTTAGTAAAAACCAACCAAGAACAAATTGTCCCAATAGAAATCAAATCAAACAAATCATTCTGAAAACTGAAATGGAATATCAGTCTAAGGTACTTGATAAAGAGCTCAAAAAGGAGGAATTCACGGCATCTTCCCTTATCAATGAACAGAAAGATTCAATTAAAGCAAAAACGGTTGAAGAATTCTACCTGTCACTAATCGAAGATTTAAAGCAGAAAGGTAGAATTGGTAATAGTTATGCTTACCTAAACTCATACAATACCCTGCGCAATTTCAATAAAGGTAAAAAGCTAAATTATACTTTCAGCCATATCGACGTTTCTTTCTGCAAAAAATTTGAGGACTGGATGCGAAGTAAAGGGAACAAAGACACAACTCTCAGTTATCAGTTCCGTACTTTACGAGCTACCTATAATAAGGCTATAGAAGCAAAGATTGTAGCACGGGAAAAGAATCCGTTTATTGAATACAAGTTAAGCCACTTCAATACCAAAACTATTAAAAGAGCCTTATCCAAAAATGATATTCTGAAAATTATAAATGCAGATTGTACAAATCAAAGTAGACTTAGACAACTTACTCACGATTTGTTTTCTTTCTCCTAAATAAAAAATCAGCAACAAAGAGTGATTTCGTGGAAAGTTATTAATATATGACTTCCCCTTCTTTCCTGTCATATAACACTTCTTTCTATTAAATTTTTCTAGTTTAGAATGATATTATTTCTCAACATATCCTCTATCATAAGATTCATTTTTATCATTGCTAGTAATTTTTAATCATTTCTTTTCCTGCATATCCGTTATAAATTTATGGTTACAAAAAAGGAGACAGTCTCAAATTCGACTATCTCCTTACATTATTATAATTTCGTCTGTACTTTCAAAATGTACTTATAATGGTTTTTACAGAAGATTCTTGATAGATTCCTTCAACGTCCAGATTCCCAAAAACAAAATCAACCCCAACCTAGCAAAGGATATTATCTCAAATGAACTTCCCGGTATCATGAACTGGGTTCTTAAAGGTAGGGAAAGGCTGAGAATGAATGGAAAGTTTACAGATTCTCCAGTGATGAATAAGACACTGGAAGAATACAGACAAAAGGGTAGTAAAAAAATACACAGGCTTTTTCTTCCTCCATTTTAGGGTAATTTTCACGGGTAATTATATATTATTGCAACAAAGATAATAGCGGAATGTCTTGATGTATGATAATGATATAAAAATTATTCGATAAAAATAAGTTTCTTGTTGTTGATGCTCATTATAAGTTTTTGTCGTGATAGAATTTCATAACCCAAAAGTCCATCAATCTTGTTTGTCCAATGAGCGTTTAGATGACTGATATCACTAAATACTGTTGGCAGGTGCTTAAAGCGTTTTTTGCCAATATTCAAAGATTTTATATCACCGTTTTTTACTGTAGTTGATTCTTTTGATGCTCCTTTCAATTCCGTAGTGGAAATATTTGACATTCGTTTTTCCAGTTTACTAAACATTGAGTCATCAATCAGGTTAGCGGCAGCACCACAATCAATACCCATCATGAGAGTAATATCACCAATCTTTGTCTCGATAAAAGGAATGTGCGACTTTTCAGAGGTCATCTGCATCGGAACCTCATAGGTCTTATATCTCATTTCCTTTATATAATTTTCTGTTTTATCACTCTTGATTAATGTCAATGTTTTCCCTTCATAATCGAATAGCCAATCGTAGTCCTTTAGCACTTGATAACCAATTAATCCATATATTTCTCGATCTTTTGACAAGTGAGAAATGTCTGACATTACAAAGTCTGTATTTTCAGCACGAATCCCATGAAAATTGAAAGTGTTGACACGAAAAACATCTAGACCCGAAATTCTAGAACTTACGCCTTGTGCACTTATTGAGTTTACTGTATCATTACTGTGGGAAAAATATTTACTGTTCAGGTAAAGACTCGGCGCACCACTATCCAAGATAAAATCACGTTCAATACCATTCAATTCTGCCTTAACAAAAATAAGTCCGTCAGATATTTCCATTGGTACTGTAATAACATCATCGGATGGAGTTTCAAAATCTTTTTTCATATCTACCTTTTTTACGGGTAGCAGATCCATCTGTTTTATCTGATTGTCACTATTAAAGATAAAGGTTGCTTCTTTATGCCCCAGTCGTTTGCTGTAATTGAAGTCATATACTAAAGTCAAAGTCGCATCTGCTTGCCGTTCGTCTATTTTATTTATATTAGAGATATGTTCGTCTATTTGTGTTATTATTTGCGCTAAAACTTGGATAGCGCTTGGACCGCTCTTACCTGCACAGACGAAATCCGGTGCAAGATGTTCATGCAGATTTTCAACCGAGTGATTGTTGACAGCGTCAACAGCAATGTTAACTATTTCCATACACCGCTGGCTATCCTGTGCTGAAACGGTATATATAGAAAAAAATGTAAAGATAAGAGCAATAAAATATTTCATAATATTCTGTTTACATGTGTTTATATGCAAATATGTAAATATTTCTACAGTTGTAACAGTATTCAATTATAATTTAACTATAATTTAACGGCATATTGTCATATATATTGCCTTTTCTATATTCAATAAATTGATATTCTCTCTCATCACCGGCTTTCCTTGCCGGAGAGATTTCATATGCAAAGGTACAGCGACGGACGGTCGCCAAGTACCGCTGTGCTAACGGCTCCCGGATCTTCACGGCAGCCTTCCACAAATCGAAGATTTGGGTATTCCGCTTTATCCTGTCACTGTTTACTTGTCTTGTTCGTCCTATGCTCGCTGTCTGTCCTGCATAAAAATCATTCCCCGACAAGAAGCCGGAAGAGCTTCGATAAGAGGGAAAACAAAAACAATGTTCAACAATTAAATTTCCAGATACACAAGATTTTGGACAGCGTCACAACCTTTTATAAATCTATAAATGTAAATTCAGCAACACCTTCTCTTTATACCCATTAGGATACTCAAAAATTTTTGTTTGCCTTTTAAATAATGGCCGATATGTATGCACTATCCTATGATGGTTAGGACAAAGTATCATCACATTATTATAATTATTATTTAACGATTGTGTAAAGAATTCAATATGGTGGGCATCTACAACAGGCTTGTTGCCATATGGTGCAGAAATGAGTTGTCCACAAATTTGACATCTGAAATTATAGAGTTTTTTTAAATTCAGACACACATTACGGTCCAGCTTACGAATCTTCACAAAATGATTTTCTTGAACTATAGTTGCATTATTATCAGTCAATAGCATATCCTCAAAGCTTTTTTCAGTAATAGCTAATTCTGATAATTGCTTTTTAGTCTCTTGGTAATCAGAGGAAGTTATAGGAACAGCCTACCAAACATTAGGATTATCAGTAGTATAAAAAGATAATGAAGATTTCAGCTCTTGAAGAATTTTTATATTAGACATATTCTCTCCTCGCTCTTTCATAATCTTTTTAATTTTCATCTGCTCATCTATGAATTTATATAAATCCGAAAATTCAGAACGTAATGCCTGGAGGAAATCATTCATATTATCATAACGGACTTGATACACTTCTGGATGATTAGGATATTTATTTCTATCGAAGTTTTGATTAACTACCTTAATCCCCGAATATATCTTTCCATTCAGCAGAATAGAAATCTGACGCATTTCACCAATGTCCAACTTTCCAAATATACCAAGAAAAGAATTCAATAAAGCCGTTCTTATAGTAAAGCCTTGATACAACAAACTTTTATCTACTTCTTTTACATATATAAGTTCCATAACTACAATTTATTCGCAAAGATGCTAATTATTTGACAGACTATCTATAAAACAATATCAATATTTCTGCTTGCTTGGAATTCCCCCTCACTCCACCTTTTGGATTCTCCACATCTCCCTTATAGCGAGGAATCAAATGTATATGCACATGAAATACCGATTGACCAGCCGCCTCATTAAAACTATTAATTGTTTGAATCCCATGATGAAAAAAAAATGTCTATCGAAGTCGGCGATTACACTTTCTAGTGAATAAAATACTTTTCAACCATATCCTTGAGCTGATCAGATGACAGGTTTGCTATGCCTATTGATTCAATAAGTGAAAACTCTTCTTTATTCTTACCAATAATAAACTTACGTTCATGACCGTCTATTTCAGCAAGCAAATGGAAATTTCCCTTATATGCCTGCTCCATACGGATATTCTTTACAGTATGTCCGTTTATGACAAATTCGCATATTTCAGGAGCCATTTCCTCTAACTCTCCCCATGATTTCAGACGGTCTACTATAGTATTTTCAACACGTCCTACCCACTGTTCAGCAACACCATATTTAGTGGCAACCATCCGAAATTGTTTTATGGCATTAACTATATCACGTATTATTGCATCAGGCCTACGTATTCCATTATCTTTAGCAAATTGAATAACATCATCCCGTGTTATATCCCTAAGTTTTGCCCTAATATACATGCAATGATCTTCATTTGGCAAGAATCCTCCATTGTCAAATATATAAGTTACATCGTATGCAGGAGACAAGCGCCAAGTACCGTCCTCACTCATAACGAATGAAAAATTCTTATTGTGATCATCTGTATTGTTTGCCAATACATTAAAGACCATCCTGCGGAATACCTCATAACAGTCTGTTTCCGGCAGATGGAGCTTCCGGCATACTGTAATCAATTGTTCGTAACTGTCCGCATCGGGGCTAATTGCGGCCAAAGTTTGTGTATGAATCTTTTTTCCATTATTACGGTCAAAGCGTTTTGTCATAAAATGATTATTCCCGTCCACTTGATAGAGTTTTGAAGGCATCATATTTATCCCTGCCATTGTAGCAAGTTCATAGTAAGACATCTCCAATTCTGCCGAACTATATTGCGAATTACCAAATTTGACCAGATAGTAATCAAACTCCTCTAATCCGGAAATCTGCCCGCTACGAACCTCACCATTCTTTCGATTAATGGCAACAATGGCCTTAGGTTGACGGCCACCGGCTGAAGTACCAACCGTAAGTAATGACTGCATTGTTACCGACTCTTCAGGCAGGATTCTGGCATTTTCTCTTTCTGAGAATATACGCTCTGCTAAATTTGCCAATGATTTGATATCTATTTTTTCAGCCTTACGCTCTCTTGAAACCTCAGGCAAGAATTCCAAAGCTCCCATTCCACGCTTTCCTATAAATGAGAGTTTGTCAAGAGGAGTAATATCTGCGTTTGACAAGTGATTCTGTTGGCGCCATAATTCAAAAAGTTGATTACCCCATGAGTCAGGCAATGAATCTGCTAAAAATGCCGGTAATTTTTGATAAATCTTGGCCTCTTCTCCCCATACAGGTGTAAGTCCTCTTGCTCCATCAACCGGTGCCGCTAATGGAGAAATGTTAAGACCTTTCTTCAAGAAGGCCGGATTATACATAAAATAGGATAACCTGCGTCTGGCATCCCATGCCAATCTACCTATTTCCTCACCCCAAAGTATTACTTTTAACGACTGTACCATAATTTATGCTATTTAGAGTGTCTGACACGCTGTACTTTTTTATCATCCTTACGCATCAGGTAAGGAGATTCAGGCAACTCCGGAAGAAGATTGTCTATAGTATTAATCTGTCCGACCACTTTCAACAACACAATAAATGTTGACAATGAAATATTGCCAGCTGTACCATTCTCGAATTTGTGGATGGTTGTAAGTCCAATACCGGATTGCTCAGAAACATCTTTCTGAGTGAGATTGCAACGAATTCTATATTCTTTAAATCTATTACCTAATAGCCTTACAAGCTCAGGCGTGGAGTATTCATAAAAATCTACCATATAAGCCGTATTTATATATCATTATAATGATAGTTACATATATTTTTAAGCATTAATCTTCACTATTATGAAGATTATAAATACAAAACTATGTAATTTCTGAGAATAAAACTAATTTTTCTTAGAAAATTTATCGTCAAATCATAGTGATTGATTGTAAATCCTATATTTTGTATTTGTTATATATCCAATTTCGCTATTCCCCTCTTGAAGTTTTGATTGTAAAAAAAGGCTTACCAACCCACGCATAAACATGGAGATAAGCCAACTTTTAATTACGACGTTCCATTAAGAAATAGGCTCTACACGTTTCTCATGCTCCCATTCGGTATGAGAAATAATATCATGATATTGCTCCAGAGTAAGAAAAGAATTCTTCTCATCAGAACATTCATACTCCCAAGGAAGTTCATAGACGGTACCTTCTTCCTGATATCCCATATAGTTATGGTATGAATCAGGAACCAGTCGGACAAAATCCTCTTCCTTCAGAATACTCAGAAGTTTCTCCGCATCGTAAATATGTAATGGAGCATCAGCCTTATACAGGGAGACAGCCACCTCCATAGCCAATCCGACATTGGATGAATAACTGTTGGAAACAACAATCTTCCATCCCTGATGTTGAACATTTGAAGCTAAGATATTCAAACGTGAAAGCCCAAGTTCACCGTAATGATCCGTTGCAAACCGTATAAAATCCTCCTGGCTGTCGACGTTATAAAGGTTCTCCACATCCACATACTTCATATACTTGTAGTAAGCCACATCCGAGATTTTTTGGAGATCTCTTTTTGAATCCTTATTGATACGTCCACCGATACCCCGTTTCTTATGATAAACCTTATAAGCTTCGTTAGCAATACGATAAAATTTACAAAACTTTCGTATGGTCATAATCTCTATAGGAGATAAAGAACACCCTTGTATTGAGTCCTCTAAAGCCTTAACTGTCATTTCACGGTCCTCTACATCAATCCTAAGACTCGGAACTATGCGAACCAGGTTCTTTCTGGAAATCCTACCTGTACGTTGTTGGTATGGCAGATTGTTTGCTACATACTCATTAAACCCGTCTGAATCTGCTACAATAACACCAATCATAAGATTCAAAAAGTCGAAAAAACGTGTAAGGTTCTCCTTGCAACAAACATCATCGAACTCCTTTTCATTATACGAGGAGCGGTTAGAAATAACAAAGTGGGTAAATTTCCGGTCGGTAACATGAATCGACCGGTTATTCCCGTGTTTTCTTGAAGTTACATAGAACCACCGCGTTTCAATCGGATTAAACGCAAGCCAGTCCGACAGATATGCATCCATGCTACTGTATTCTCCCGAAGCAATCAGTTCCTCTGCATTACCCCAATCTTCTGATGTTGGCCGAGGCACCTCTATATAAAACCCACGACACTCTTCATCACCAATCACGGCAAGACGCTCAAACTGACGCTGAGTCTCAATCATCCTTTCCAGTAAATTTCCTTCAACAACAATTTCCCAATGATGATTTTCGCCTAAAGCTTCCAGATCTAATGTAGTCAGACCAACTTCCTTAGCTAAATCGCAAAGGTATTTTCTATCTATGATTTCTCTTTCATTCATCGCTGTACTCATTTAATTTCAATAAACTTGCCCGATTCAAATCCATTCATCAGATGCTCATTTGCAAAAATATATCCCATTTGGTTAGAGATTACCCTGGTCCCTCCTATTTCCGTATCAATATTGGTATGCGAATGTCCATATATCCATGCATCAATCCTACTATTGGCGATTAAATTATCATACTCACTTGCAAATGCACTGTTCAGAACAGATCCTCTATGGTGCGCTGCTACTACTTGGAGTGTAGGCAAATGATGTGTGACCACCACAATATGGTTTGCTGTGCTCTCTTCGATGTTTTTCCGAATAAAGTCAATACTGATCTCGTGCATCCGGTTGAACTCCTCCACCTGCAGCAGCTTCCCTCCAAACTTAATCTGTCGGAAGTCGTTCATACCTTTCCATACAAAATACTCATCATTCGGATTGATATGCGACCAGAGTGTACTCAGTACAAAGTCTGTATCATCGATGCGGACAACCTGATTCTGATAGTAACCCACATTCTCCCGCAACATCCACTTCCATTGAAAACCGCGTTCCATCACATCCGAATAGTTATAGTATTCATGATTACCAGGAATAATCAATACCTGACGGTAATTTTTGGATGCCCACTTCCAGAAATTCATAACTGGAGCAGTCTTATCCTTGAGGTAGAAAATATCTCCTGCCAGCACCAGTACATCACCTGTTACAGACAATTCATTATATCTCAGATATCTGCTATTCTCCTGAAATTCGAGATGCAAATCACTCATATATTGTATTCTCATTTTATCATTCTCCTTCCTTTGATTGTTCTATCTGTTTTTCTATTATCATCTTTACCTGTGCAAATGATACCGGTGTGAAATTATTGTTATCTACACCTACATCATACTGAGTCGGGAAAAGCATTTTCAACCGCGGAACATCCTTGCCGGTGTTATGCCTGCTGGTATGTACATGCCCGAAAAGCTGCCATGTATCACTGTAAGCTCCTCCATAACAAAGGAAAGGACAATGATTCAGATAAATTTTCTGTTTATCAACTTCAATATGCATCTGCATCGTTATCTGTTCAAAGTACTTCGTATAATTCTGCCTGAGATTCTTTATATCGTGATTGCCGGCTATAAGATATATTTTCCCATTCAACCTATTTAGTACATTTATCCATTCGGCAGAACCTCCCAAACAAAAGTCTCCCAAATGAAATATTATATCATCAGGGCCAACCACGCTGTTCCAGTTGGCTATTATCGTTTCATTCATGTGGGCTACATCTTTGAAGGGCCTGTTGCAGAACCGGATGATATTGGTATGGTTAAAGTGCGTGTCAGATGTAAAGAACACCCTGCTTCCATCAAATTTATAATTCATAATTTTGTTCATTTATGCGCATCACTGCGCGGTTAATAATACATTGTTTTTGCCCATGGACGGAATTGACGGAGAAGGACGCATCAAGCGGATGTCACCAAAAGGCATAAAGAAAAAGCCGTCGAAAAGTTTTAATCAGGACTTTCCGACGGCTTTCTGTTATCATTATCAGAGGGTTATCAGCATCATTGTACCCTCAATAATATACATAAAGATCGTTGGAAAGTGTATTTGTATTTATTCAATGATTCAATGCTTGATGCATGAACATACGACACACGCTCAAAGCATTTTGTGCTTCGATATAATATATTTGCAGGTATGTTCATTCTATTATGTTGCATCGTAGTTATATATAAATTATATTGCAAAGTTACGAATATTATTGAGAATCAATAAATTCTTATATCGTCTTTATAATATCTACTGGATTATATATATCAATGCAAATTGCATTATACGAGATAATTATATATTTATGTCATCATAGCAAATCTTTGTCTATCCATGAACATCTTAATGATTCAGTGATTGCACAAGAACAAGCATTTATGGAATATGAAAAACTCTGTTCGAATACTATTACAGAACAGAAACGTACGAACGATAAAAAGCTAGAGTTAGTACATACATACATTCATCAAACGATGGCTACTTATACAAGCCAAGAAAATCTGCAGCGCCTCTGTGCTTATATTTCAGATTTCTTTCAGGATAATACTGCTATCGATATTATTCCTATAAAAGTAGATTCAAAATTGAAAGCTATAGATGTTATGCATTTGGGTTGGAACATAGGTAAAGCATTAGGTAAACGACGTTCATATACAGCAGAATTTATTAAAAAAGTATTTGCAGATACCATGAAAGAAAATGAAATCAACACGATAATCAAAAAGATGTCTCACTCAGAAACAGAGTGCCTAATTAAATTAAATCCACATATAATTCAATAAATCAGACTTTATATTCATAAATACTGCATGAACAAGTATCAATCCTCAAAAGCAAAAACAGATAGTATGACAAAAGAACCTATCACATTCGACAAACTTCCGCAGGCTGTAAGCTATTTAACAGAACAAGTGGAGAAGATTTACCAATTAGTTGAAACCCTACAACCACAGAGACTTGATCATCAGCATCAACTAATTGACATTGATAAGGCTAGCATACTTATCCAAAAATCAAAACCGACAATCTATAGACTAGCTCGTACAGGTCTCATCCCAGCCTATAAACGTGGTAAGAAATTATATTTCTATGAGGATGAGCTCCTTAAATGGATAGAGGCTGGCAAAAAACAAAGCCAACCTCTATCCTATCAGGAACAATCTGTTCAAATACTTAAGGGGATGAAACGCAAACCTAAAAATGGGGTTAATATTAGTCTCTGATAATAGTAAATTATGAAAATATACCATATATATAAGGTGTACAGGACTAATGAGACTTTTAATCTAAACCGACATTTAATATATTGTAAAAATACATAAGAAAAGTAATCGAAGCTGCAACATTAGGAAAGTGCATTAACAAAGCAAGAGGAGGAATCTAGCGGCCAATGCTGACTGTAACATATAGGTTCAAGAAATATAGTGACTGCAACTATTAGGTTCACAGTGACAGTCGTCATTATTATATATAAAGGTTTGATACCTGTAATTTATCGAATGTTTACTTTGTATTTACTGTAAAGTTGCAACTGGGATAAGTTGTCAATTATGAAATAATTATCAATATTTATGAGACGACCCCTTTATCAACACCGATACCAAGTAACATCTTATTCCTTATGATCGTGCTCATGGCATTCATGATGATGCTCATGGGATGAACAGCTTACTCCCGAATCAGTAAGTGTCCCGTTCAAATACTCAGCAGCTACATCGAGTATATTGCCCGAACAACCTCTTACCACCTTGATATGGTGGGTAGTAAGTACATTTAAAGCACCTTGTCCCATATTTCCTGCTAACATAATGCTGACTCCCATGTTTTCTAACTCTCCTGCAATATTGGATTTACATCCGCATCCCTGAGGAGAAGGGATAGTTTCACTACTCAAAATTTGATTATCCTGTCCTACTGTCAAGATTGTGTAATATTCACAGTGACCGAAATGGCTATCAACCATATTATCTCTGGTAGGAATTGCAATTTTCATCATAATCTCACTTTTATTAATGTTAATATTATTTATGCTTATATCGTTAGAGTGACACATGGGACATTCTATCTTACGGATTTTAAGTGCCGGATTGATATTATTGAATAAAAAGCCACATGTTCCACAGCGGAACCATTCACTATCAGTATACGATACTCCGCCTTCTATCATTATAGCCACGCCACGTACCAATGCTGTAGCTATTTTCTGCCTTGCACTGACATATATCCGACTAAGAGTCGGACGTGATACCCCCATCGAAACAGATGCTTCCTGCTGGGTTTTCATTTCATAATCACATAACCGTATCGCTTCATATTCTTCAAAATGCAAGAATATAGTATCCTTACGACAATAGTTTGAAGCTATAGGTTTAAATCCAACCACAGAGGGCATATTATTGACTTTACGGATATTTTTAGGACGTGGTGACATGATTTATTTATTGTTTCCGCCTGCAAATATAATGAACAAATGTTCACAATAAAAGAAACCGACCATTTTTTTACATTACAGACAGATTTCCCCATGAAGCCTGCAGAGAAACATTTGAATGTGCACTCTGATTAAATAAACAAATATAGATAGAACACCCGTTCTGCCATAAAAACGTACCTCATGAGAAACTGAAATACAGAATTTTTCCTGAATTTCTTACGCAAACGATAACGCACTGTATAAACGCTAACAGACTCTACATTAAAAATCGTGGCATTCTCTACCATAATCTCAAAATTACGTGAGACCTGTCTGGATTCAAGATTGTCCTTCAGATTGGAATATTGTATCTTAACAGTTTCCAGCTTCTGAAGATTCATCTCCGACTCAAGAGCAGTCTGATAAAGACGGTCCAGCAAACAACAGCGATGTAATATATAAATCCATACCACAAATACAATAATCAACACGGCAGCAACCAGTGAGCCGATGAGCAAACGGAAAATAACGGTACGCTGTTCTTCGCGTTCTTTCATATTCTGCAGCTCCAGATTTTTCTTCTCTACGTCAAATTTAGTAGATATTTCGTCCAGTTGCCGAGCAAGTTCACTGTTGTAAACTTTCTGATGGTAATCGATTATCTTTTGCTGAAATGCCAGTGCCTCCTTATAATTGCCAAGGGCCGAATCTATCGAAACAATGTTTTCATAAGCATCCAGACGCTCCTGACGAATGCCGTTGTTTATCGTATCGGCATCCATCATACGCAACGCATCCTTAAATTCCCTGATGGCTTTCGGATAATGTCCCTGACTTTTATAAAGGGTAGCATACGCACAGCGTACATTCATTTCCACCTCTCGGGCATGCATAGCCAGACGCTGCGGCACACGTTTGGCTTTTCCCAGATAATAGAAAGCACTATCTTCATTTACATAAGGCTTATCGATGAAAAACAGTGCATGATTATAATAGTTCCACGCAAAATTGGCAGTACCTCGTTCCAGTTCCGGACCATATTTTTCCACAATGTCCAGCGATTTTCTGGAATACAACAGAGCCGAATCTCTCATATCCGGACAGTCCGTGTCAAGAGCATACCGAGCCGTAGCCACCGAATACCATGAATAGTAAGCCCTTGGCGGAACATTACCACCAGCCTTTCGAAAGACTTCCCTGATGTCGGCAAGGATATTGTCCAGACGTTGAGTATCTTTCACCTGCGTATAATAGATAGCCAATGCATAAAAACTTTCCATTACCTTATTATAGTCTTTTATCTTTTCGGCAGCACGAATAGCCAGATAAAATACTTTATGGACTTTGGCTATATCGCCGAAAAAAGCTGCATCGAAGCATAGCTGTAACATACAGCTCCCTTTTGCCGCAGTTCCTGATATCCGGTATCGCCAACTTGAAGGATATGGTTATACGCCCTTTCCATATACTTACGATATTCCTCCATTAGTCCCACCTTAGATACCGTCAAAGCACAACTCCTATAAGCTACAGCCAACATAAGATGGGAGACATTTGCTTTTTTCTTTTTAATGAACGGTAAAATCTTTTTCGCATAAAGACCTTCAGTTTCTTTTGGAGAAAGTGAATCGTCCTCTGTAACTATCCTTACAGCCTTCAAGACAGCAGTATCAGGAATTTCGATCGAGAATAGTAAATTCAACTTTTTCTCTACATTCGTAAGATAATCATGTGAAGCAGCAAACACAAATGTAGGAATCAACAGGAAAAAGAAACAAAAGGATTTCATAGTATTCAATAAATGTGTTTATTTAAAATAAACAACAAATATCTCACGAACAATTTTTTAACACTTTTATCTATATAAAATTTCACATATGCATAATCATACATTCATTGACAAAAAATTTAACTTGCAAAATATAAAATAGAAGCAATAAACAAATCTTCAACAATATTCTTGCAATAATTCTATTTCAAACTCTTTGACTATCACTAGTGTCCACTAAAAATTAGAGGACGAGTTAAAAATT
>UMHF01022171.1_pt1 | contig 66947 bp, 60 predicted proteins | sample 1965431 | NCBI WGS metagenome assembly UMHF01 (sample SAMEA4836088, study PRJEB28245) | human gut metagenome | biome: gut microbiome; material: fecal sample | place: Denmark | collected 2008
AAAATTTACTTTTAGACCTTTTGGGATAGCCCTTATTAATACTGTTTCAATAAAATTATCCCATTCATACAAAGAATAATATATATTGCTTTGAGCAAAATATATGCGTGCCTTTGTTAATACATCATCTGACGCATCACCTTCAGAAATTGCTTTTACAAAACTCTCCATCGCTAATGCATCATTACCTAAGTTCTGATATATGCGCCCCTGATAATAGCATGTACGCAACTTGTCTGTTGCGGAGCCATTATCCTCATAATAATCAATAGCAGGTTGCAGAAGCTCAAAGTCCGTCTTATCAATGAAGTTCTTGTCTAATGCCATAGAGTAGAGCAAAGCGTATTTTGCCTTCTCTTCCTTGCCAGATAACTCTGAAAGGTCTATTTGTTCCAGTGTAACTAAAGCACTATCCGGCTTCTCCTCTATGTATGACTCGACCTGAGAAAGTGTTTCCCAATGCTTAGAATGGCCATTGCAAGAAAATAAGAAAATCGCCAAGATGATTATTGATATATAATGCTTCATACACTTACAAATTTTAATTTTTTGCAAAGTTAAGCGATTTTTCTCAAAATCAGCCTTTCGTAGCGGTGAAAGTGCGTTTTTACCAATTACATAGATGCCTTATGCCGTTCTGTTTCTTTATATATTTTTGTTATTAGTTCTGTATATTGCTGTCGCTTCTTGCTTAATTTCTTTCTGAATTTTATCAGTTGTTCATCGGTCTGTTCATTAAAAAACAGGTTGTTTTGACGCTGATATTGCAAATACTCTTGCTCCTTGCGTTCAGCAATTGTAATCTGTGCTTTGGCAGAGGTGAGTTTGGATAGCAAGGAGTTGAAATCTGTGTTTAATCCGGTACGCTTATCATAGTAGGAGTAGTAAGTATGGATATTCTTCTTGGGGTATTGACACAGGAGCTTAGCCTCTCGCCATCGGATTACCCAGCGATAACGCTCGTGTAGTTCTCTCGGTAGGTCGTAATGATATAGCACTACACGCTCACCATTCTCTTCCTTATATTCTATGGATATATATACCCATTTCTCAATTTTGAGTTCACGCTCTGCTTTTGCCAGTTCGCGAGCATATTCCCACCAGCTATCCATCTTCTCCTGTGCCATAATTTGCTTTTTACGCTGTTTGCACCTGCTTAGCCAGCCATGCCTGATGAGCAATGATCACCTCCTGTCGTTCTTTTTCAAGCAGGGCTTCCGTTTCGGGGGTGTAGCCGAGAAACTCAATACAACCGCCATTATAGCCTGTGAGTTTGCAACGGATACCGGCTTTCTCCAATTTATCCATTCGTTTTTGGGCTGTCTTGGCACTGGAGTATGATAGTGGCCAGAAGTATTTGTCGCCACTATGTCCGTAGGAATCCTCACCAAGTACCATCTTGCCTTGTAGTCGCTGGCTGTTGTGGAAACTGAAGTATGCACCGCCCAATGCCTGGCGTATTGCCTTGTGTGCAGCACCTTCGGGGTGCTTGAACACATCGGGTTTCTTGCCCTTACAATCCAATTTTGGCAGTTCTATCTTGTATGGCTTCTTATAGGTGCCTACACCTAATGTAAGGTAGAAGTTGGTACAGAAGTAGTCGGTCATCGGGTCGCTGTCATCGAAGTTGTACGACATCACAAAGTCGCAGACATTCTTCATCACCTCTTTGGCTCTATCGGTGAGCGTTTGGTCTCCATCAATGTTATAATGATTCACATCGTGGTGGAACACTACGCCCTTATCCTTCCTGAATGCCTCGAAATCAGCTTTTACAAGGTAGATATGGATAGAGTTATAATTGTGTCTTGATACAGAGAACTTATATTTGGGATAGGTCTCCTTTATCCAGTTACGCACCAGCTCCACAATCTCAGGAGTGTGCTGTCCTTGATAGTTGCAACCTTTCCAACGATATTCGTTATATACGAAGTCGGCATACTCCTTTGCCGATGCTCCTGCATAGTCGTTCTCATAACCTGAAGCATTTGCCGATACAGTGGTATCGTTCTTCCAAATCTCGTGGAGCCGTTCAAATTCCACATTGATCTGCTGCATCACTTCGGTGCTGCCGCCTTTGTCGGGATGGTTCTCCAATGCCAATCGGCGGTACTCCTTCTTGAGTTCCGCCAATGAATGTATATTCTTAAAGTAAGCCATAGTAGTAAATGTTAGTAGGTTAATACCATTGTGAAATACTCCATGCACTCGGACTCGATGCCGAGGCCACTGCAAGAGAGTTCAATGTCACTCTCTTGCAGGTCGTTTACCTCTTGCAGTTCCCTGAGGTGGCGTATCTCGTCATTCAGATACTCCTTTGCAGTTGCTTCATCGCAGTTACACGAGCCACATATTCTTTCGATGATTTCTTTATCAGTCATTGTCGTAAGTATTAAGATTGTGATTTGAAATAGAGTTCTCGTTGGGTATCGTAGTCTTGACCATTCCACCATTCATTGCAAGCGTCAATAAAGGATTGTGAACCATCTTCCGAGGAGTAGTCGGCCTCGTGCAAGCCTGTTATGCTTTCCAATGTTATAAAGTCAAGGTCTTTCCACCAGTCTTGCATACGCTGCTTGTAGTCGCTCAATGTGCAGAAATTCTGACTCTGTTCACAGTCCGCGCACCATTTGCAGTCCGTATCGTCATCATCTACATCACTTAGATACTCATTGGTATTGGCATTTACCCAAACCTGAATCTCAATTTTTCTTGAACCACAAGCATCACAAACATATACATCTTCATCGTGTGGCTCCTCTCTTGTGGCCTTGCCGTCATAGAGTGCCACAGCACGATTGACAAGCAGTTCTCGGTTGTTATCCGAGAGTTCGGCATAGAATCGTTCTGCCGCTCCGAGTATTGATTTGCTTGCAAGGGAGTTCCACTTCTCCCAGAAGTGCTTATAAGCACCTCCAAAAGTAATCTTGCACTCTTCCTCGCCCCAAGCATTCCACATATAGTAGTGGAAGCTCGATACTGCATTTACAGGGTCTAATCTCATAGTCGTAATCATTAAGCGTTATTATCTCCGTTCTCTTCCAACTGCTGCCATACGGCATCATATATCTCATATAGCCAGTCGATATTCTTTGCTCCGAGTTCAAAGGGTGTGGAGCAAGTCACTTCATCATTGCAAATCTTGTCGTGGGCAATCACAGTCATACTGTTATCCGTTACCTTGACACCCATTACTTTGCACTCGTATGGGTCTCCGTCCCAATTGAACCATATCACCCATACAGGATCATCCTGCTCTTCGGGGAAGGTAATCTCTGTCAGCCCATGCGAGTAGAGCAACTGCCTTATGGCATCAATGATGTCCTTGCGGAGTGTCTCTATCCTGTCGGAGAAGTCCATCTTCAGACGCTTTGTTTCGTTCTCTTTCTCTGTGTAGGATAGAATTTGCATATCGGGGTGAACATCGAACTCCCAATCCACCTCGTCATCATCGAGTGTCGTGTGGATATCTCCACCCAATACCAGCCCGCAATCCCTTGTTACCATTGTGCGTGCTTCGTTGCGGTCATCTGCCGCTACGGTGTAAGTACCCTCGAAGAGGTATCTTACCTTTACTTCAATCTTTTTCATACATGGATATTTTTATGGTTAATACTGATTAGTTTGCCGGAACGATGCTTACCTGCTTGCCAAAGAAGGTGTCGCAGACACCATAAACATGCTTGATGGAGCAGTCATACTCGGAGCGTTCATTATCAAGTCGCAGGCGGAAGCCGTAGCCGTCCTTGCGTGCCTTATCCAGTCGGATTCTGACATCGCTTTTTAGTTCCATTTCTATCAGACTGCCACCACCATACATCGAGCTGAACAGCCCGCAGGTGTTACCTTTGGGGATAATGACCTCCTTGATTTTGAAGTCGGCATCGTAGAGGTCTCTGAGGTTTACAAGCCCTATGTAGATAAGTAGGTTAGCTCCACAGCAGGAGTTCTCCAACTCCTGGCAGAAGTCCTCGTAGGATACCTGCTCCTTGCCGTCACGATACTTCTTGTTTGGGAATCTGCCATATACGGTATAGCCTTTCTCCGTCAATGCCTTCTTCACCTTTGCAGGGTTGAGGCGAAGGGTATCTATCATATCTCCGAAGTAACTCTCCTTGTAGCGGAAGCCGCCTTGTGACTCCAGCCAGCAGGAGTTGATGCAGTCGTAGTTGGATAGCATCTCTACCCGTACAGGAATATCTCTGGTGTTCTTGACAAGGTCGTTTACCGTTGTGGAGTCGTCACGCTCGCGTATCTCGTCCCTTATCTCATCATCATGTTCCTCGAAGAAGGCTTCTACCTCGTCCTCCTCAAAGTCGTGGAAGTCGATGCAGTGGCTCTTCAGTCCTTTGATAATCTCTTGTGTTGCCTGCTCCTCGGTATCCTCGTACCAATCCTCAACCTTTGACCACAGATCCTCGCAGCCTTGTTTTTCAAGGCATTTCTGTAATAAGTCTCGGTTCTCATCAAAACTTTCCCGATAGTCCACCCATACAAGGGTGTAGTTCTCGTCCATTATGCTTTCGATGAACTCCATTGTGAGTGTTTTCTTTGCTTCGTTCATTTGTCGTTACCTGTGTACGGCAGGATTCGGTTTTCCCGTACATATTTCTATAAATGCGAAGAGCGACCTTGTGGCCGCCCTTCGGTTACTCTTTACCGTTGAATATCTCTTCGTATCTCTCTTTCTCCATCTCCGTTTCTCCCTTGAAACTGAAATGTGCCGTATATCGGTATCCTGTTCGGGGATTGCCACCGAACTTTTGGATAGCCAAATCTATCTCCCAATCCACTTCGCCTATGCCAAGTGATATGCGGTCATAGTGCAGCAGGTGGTGAGCCAGTCGCAGTGCAGAGTCGCTCTTTCTCTCGTGCCTCAGATGGTCGAAGGCTCGTATTGCTATCTCTCTGTTGGATACCTTGATTGTCGTTCCCATATTCTTTGATGGTTAGTTGAATACTCTCTCATCGTTCTCTTTATCCTTTGCTGCAAGCATACAGAACGGCATATCCAATATGCGATGTGAGAAGCACATATCGGAGTTGTAGTCCGTGCGTTGCCACAGCGTGAACCTCTCATCGGCAAACGACCATCGGAAATATCCCGACAGTGAGCCGAACTGAGGGTTTACATTCCTTGCTATGAGATACTTGTTCACATCCATAATGTGCTTTGCTATGAGTATGATGTTGAGTATCTCCACAAATGCCAACTGCGAGTATGGGTCAATCGGCATTACCGGTCCTTTGAAACTGATTTCCATATATCCTTTATTTTAGTTATAGTTATCATCGAATATCTCATACTGAAGAAGAAGCATATCGCAGAAGTTGCCCGATATGCCCGTATATACCAAAGCATCATCGGATATGTCTGCAAGTTCCTCTTCGGTCTCCTGTATGGTGTTACCGTATATATCCTGATAGTGCGATACCATCATATGCGGATCATCGGTTGTGATGTCATATCCGAAGTGTTCGCTCCAAGTGACGAAATACTCCCTTTCGTTCTCGTCGAGCCTTTCCATGGCATCGCGTATCTCGAAGAAGTTGGGACATATCCACTCACGGTTTATCAGTCTGTCGGGTATGTTCTCCCACTTGGTATATCTGTACTCCGGTTCCTCTTCTTCGGGAAAGAGGTCGGAGCAGGCACAGAGGAATTCTCCCATGTCGCTATAGTCGGACATCTGCACCCAGTAGTCCTTGTGCTCTTTCCCGTCTAAGATGTGCTGTGTGGTTACGGCAACCTCGGCATTATTCAAATCCATATTTTCCATAGACTTTCTGTTTAACTTGTTACTCGCTGGCTTCCCCAGCTGATATGTATCTTACCCTCGCTGTCCGTTGAGCGTATCAGCAGGCTGTCGATGACCGACATTGTGATATCGAACTCCTCGAAGATTTCCGACTGCTCTTTCACTTCGCCCGTCTTGATGAACTCGTTGAGACGCTCTTTGGTGAGTACCAATGCCATCAGGTTCTGCTCAACGGAGTCTTCGTAGGTGACATAATGCACATCCTTCATCTCCTTGGAGTCGAGGCGTATGAAGCGGAAGTAGAACTGCTCCATCTTGGGTATGTTCCATTGCAGCGACTCCAGTATCACATCGTTGCAGGTGGGTATGTTTACCGAACTGCTCAGGCTCTGCTGCGTGCATATCAGTATGCCGTTGATGGTGGAATCGAACTCCGTCACGATGCTCTGACGCTTCTTGAACGCCACATCTCCCTTTACGACATATATCGGTCTGTCGGGGAAGCGTTCACGGATATAGCTCTCATAGAGGTCAAAGGCGGCAAGTGTGGTACAGCCGATGGCTACCTTGCCCGGTATCTTGCGTATCAATGATTCTATGTATCGTGTCTTGCTCGGATAGTCATCGCCGTAGTATCCCGATATGAGGTGTGGAACGGAGCAAGCCTTGATAAGCAACTTTATTTGTCGCATAAGTTTCAGTCCTGCATCCTTCTTCGTGTCACCCGTGCTGTTGTAGTAGAGTTCGCATATACGGCAGAACTCCTCGATGATGACACGATAAACTTCATGCTCACCCTTTGAGGGGCTTACGGTATGTGTCCGTATCTTGTATTTCTCGCCTGCAAAGTCTCGGAACTTACGGGTGATGATGGTCTTGCCTATGAGGTCGAAGAGTTCATCCTTGTTATAGACATCCTGATTCTGCTTCTCTATGCCGAATACCGTTGCCTTACCCGGACAGTGGCAGGCACGGAACAGCACATGACCTCTGAACGCAGGGAATGGTTCTCCGCAGTGGAGGTTTCTTTCGCACTCTATCTCCTTATCTCGGTTCTCATGGTAGATACTGCTGCACCAACAGGTCATATTGACCGAGTTGTTATAGAGTAACTCAAACTGGCTGTATAGCTCTGCGATATTGTTACGGGTGGTTGTTCCCGTATCGAGAATCTTGTATTTGAGTCTGCGGAAGACTGCCAGGATATGCTTTGTGCGTTGCGATGATGGGTTAGTAATCTCGTCCGACTCATCGAACACAAGGCATAGTTTCCTTGACGATAGTTTCACAAACCGCATAAGGTCGCGTTTGAGCTTGCCGACCATAGAGGTGGATAGCAGCAGGAAGATACCTCTCGGCACATCTTCGAGATCCTTGTATGTGCGTATCACTCTGTATCGCTCCTTGTTGATGGCGAGGAACGGAGTCCAGGTCATATTGGTGGCAATGGCAGGGGCAAGTATCACCACATTGCGTACCTTGCCATATTTGAGCAGATACTTGGCTCTGTGATATACCGCTGCGGTCTTGCCGGAGCCTTGCTGCCAGTTGAGCAGAGCATACCGTTTCTGAAGTACAAGATTCAGGTCGTGCTTCTGCAACTGCGTGAACTCACATACCTCGCCATCCTTGTTTACGAAGGTGGCATTGTCAAGATACTCGGCAAGGGCATCGTCCGTTTCCATATCGGAGAAGGGTTGATTCTGTATATCATAGAGCCAACGCTTACGGCGGATAAGCCTCTTGGCGATGCGTATCTGTCGCAGATTCTCTTCGGTTGCAATCTCCGGAATAGGTAGTACGGTACTATCCAATATGAGGTCATTGATGCTTGCCGCCTTATGTTCCACCTTGTCAAGCAGTCGTGGTGCATACTGTTTGAGCTTGAAGCCGTAGGAGGTCTTTACCAATGCCACCTCCTTGCGTGGCACGACATTCTGCGAGGTGATATACTTGCGTATGGTGGCCAGCACTTTGGCAGTGGTCAGCTTCTTGCGTTCCCACTCCTTCATCTGCTCGTTGGTGGCATTCTCAGGAGGCTTCTGGTTACGAAACTTGGTAACAAGAGCTACAGTCTTGTCGATATGCTTGTTGAGTCTTGCGTGAGCCTTCAACTCATACATATACTTGGCGAGCTTGTACTCGAAGTGCTCCAACTCCTCCTTGTCTATGCGGTTGGTCTCACGCATAAGGTCAAGACGCAGGCGGTGCTTCATCTCGCGGGCTTTCTTCACACGCTCTTTGAGTTCTGCCATAGAGACAAACTCCTCGGCATTGTAGGGATTCATCTCTATATGCTGTGAACGACGCAGGAAGACCATTATCTTGGTGTTGAAGTTATCTACACCTACCGAAGTGAAGGCGTGAGGTGTCAACCTTGTCTGTCCGATGAAGGAGAAGTCCTCATTGACTCTTCCTACACGGCTCTTCTCCCAGAACTCATTCTGCATAAAGGAGGCAGGAACGATAATCATCAGGAAGCCTGCTGGATTGAGTAGATGGTATGCTTTGTCGATGTAATACTCCTGTGATAGTCGGAAGTCGAACTTCAGATTGAACGGAGGATTACCAATGATGGCATCAAAGCGTTGCTCGGAGTGGTACTGCTGTATGTCGCACTTCTCGATATGTGCATCGGGATAGAGATATCTCGCCACTGCCACAGCCTTGCTGTCTATGTCAAAGCCGTAGGCATTGTGTTGGTTTGGCAGATGGTTGAAGAAGTTGCCCATACCGCAACACATATCGAGAATCATCTCCGATGATGTGGGAGAGAGTACATCTACCATATCCCGACATACCTCGTGCGGTGTGAAGAACTGTCCAATCTCGAACTCCTTCTTTGCCTCGGCATACTCGTGGTAGCTGGCGAAGTCCGACTGCTTGAGGTTATGCAGTCCTCCGATACCCGTATAGCAGTTGTATATACTCTCCGCAGGAATCATATCCTTACCGGAGTTGATGGCAAAGAGAATCTTCTCGTTGATCTCTGCACGCTTGCCTTGCGGTATCTGTTGTGGTATGATGGCATACATGGCTGTAATGATTGAAGTGGATAAAAACGAAAGACACCCCGCAGGCAGTACCTACGGAGTGTCATACATATCGTGTGGTCATCAGTTCTCGTCTCTTAGTTTGATTTCATTTAGTCGCAGTCGCTTAAAACAGCTCTCTGCCGCAGCACTGTCCTTGAACTTGACATCGATGCGGGTGTTCCCGTAAAATTTGAGACTTACGGCATTGGTCGTTGTCAGGTCGTACCATCTGGATATATCTACATTGCGTGTATCAAGACCGATAATCATCTCGATACTTCCGCAAAGTACATCGTCTGCACCGAAAGCAATGCCTTCACAGAAACGGCTAACCTTACGGTCTGTTTCGTATGAGAACCTATAATCCTTATAACATTCGTAATGGAAAGAGTCCCAAGTGACAATATCGGGGAAGATGATTTTATCCTTCTTCAGTTCAGGCTTCACCTTGCTCCAATTAGATGGTCTCACCGTTTCAAGGAATCGTTTGATCAGCTCCTCCTCGGCAGTATCTCGGAAACTCTTGCCTCCGAGATGTTCGATGACCACATCTACATAGGTGTTATATACAGGTCGGAAGTCTATCGGCAGAGTCTTCTCATCAATCTTTGGAACTTCAACAGAGACGCTGTATGTGTTGTTAAAATAGCCGATAATGCGGTTGATAAAGTTTCTGATAGCATTATGACGGCTATCCACCAACTCATTGATGTTCTTGAAAGGAGTAAACTCGTGATGGGTATAATCCTTCTCATCGTTATTGTACCGATAGTGGAGGTCATAGCTGCTTGTGGTAATCTTACCGTTCGGCTCGTGCTTGAGTTTGATTTTACCCTCATACTTCTCGGCTTCTCTTTTAAAGATGTTGTACCACCAGGCAATCTGGTCGAGCGTCTTGTAAAGCTCGTCCTGCTGATTCTGGCAATAGATACGGTCTTGCTCCGTAATCTTCTCCTCGTTTCTCACTTGTACCTTTAAGATACCTGATAGTAGGTCGGTATGACCTGTTGCTTGACTGTTGTTTAATACTGCTTGTGACATAACATTATATATTTCTTGTTAGTCCGGCTATTCGGGGCCGGAGTTCCCAAACTACAGGCTCTAAAAGGTCGTGTTCTCGTCAGGCAAGGTTGTGTGGAAAAATACAGAAAGCCCCACGGGGCGAGGATGATTTTTCCACGACACCCGCAGGGCTTGACCTTGCTTGGACGAAAAGAACACGAGTTACCTTTGCCTGTGGTTTGGTGAACTCGGCTACGAAATAATGATATATTTTTTCTTAATAATCTTTACTTTTTGAATTATCGTGATATTTATTAATAAAAAAGATTTTATATGGCAAGATGTCAATGTAAATCACGATTAAAACCTGTAAGTGTTCGAGATTATACTCGTTTTCGCAGAGGCATATGGGAATATGTTAGGACGCATTGCAGGAAACTTCCAAGGAGAAGTTGATTGTGGCATTTGTCAACGAGGTGCTCATAAATCGTTGAATAGAAAAAGGGGCGGTTCTAATTAACCGCCTTCTCTACTATAAATATGATAGTTTTTACTAGTACACACTAATAATTGGAGAAAAAATCGTATCTTTGCACTTAGAAAAGAGTTATTTGAAAAGCATGAGGAATATAGTGTAACAAAACAAGTTAGCAATTTCTTATCCATTGCCCATTCTCATGCAAGTTCTTCTTAATGGTTTGATACTCAAAGAATCTTAATCAAACTACATCAAATATACAAATAAAAAATAAGTATATGCCAATGAAACGCCAACAAACACAAGAATAAAGCATTGTTATTCAAAATAGTAAACTTCGCAAGCACCCACAAACAACCAAACGACTAATTACCAAACATTTAAAACATAAAAACGGAAAACTTTTCAGATTGTTGATAACTTCTTCCTGTTTTATTTTGCAAATCAGAAAAACATCTTTAGCTTTGCAGCAGTTTGTTATTGAATAAAAAGCGAAACTATACATATTACAGAATAACGAACTAACATCATTATATAAAAGTGGAAAAACAAACGTACAGCTATGACGAAGCTTACAAGGCCTCGTTACAGTATTTTAATGGGGATGAACTTGCTGCTCGCGTGTGGGTAAACAAGTACGCAGTAAAAGATTCCTTTGGAAACATCTACGAAAAATCTCCTGAGGATATGCATTGGCGTATAGCTAATGAAGTAGCCCGCATTGAGGCAAAATATCCTAATGCACTCAGTTCGGAAGAACTCTTCGGCTTACTCGATCACTTTAAGTACATCGTTCCGCAAGGAAGTCCGATGACGGGTATCGGAAATGATTATCAAGTAGCTTCACTATCCAATTGTTTTGTTATCGGTCTGGAAGGATCGGCCGACTCTTACGGTGCAATCATCCGCATCGATGAAGAGCAAGTACAATTGATGAAACGTCGTGGAGGTGTAGGTCATGACCTTTCACACATCCGTCCGAAAGGTTCTCCGGTCAAGAATTCTGCATTAACTTCTACCGGTCTGGTTCCTTTCATGGAACGTTATTCAAATTCAACTCGTGAAGTTGCCCAAGACGGACGCCGCGGTGCACTGATGCTTAGCGTTTCAATCAAACATCCGGACTCAGAAGCATTCATCGATGCTAAAATGACAGAAGGAAAAGTTACAGGAGCAAATGTTTCTGTCAAGCTGGACGATGAATTCATGCAGGCTGCTGTTGAGAACCGTACCTATACCCAACAGTTCCCGATTGATTCTGAAAATCCTCAAGTAAAGAAGGAAATCGATGCTTCGGCTTTGTGGAAGAAGATTGTACACAACGCATGGAAATCGGCTGAACCCGGTGTATTGTTCTGGGATACCATCATACGCGAATCAGTACCCGACTGCTACGCAGACCTGGGATTCCGCACAGTTTCAACCAATCCTTGTGGTGAAATTCCTTTGTGTCCGTACGACTCCTGCCGTCTGCTGGCCATCAACTTGTACTCGTATGTAGTAAATCCGTTTACTCCGGAAGCTTATTTCGACTTTGAACTGTTCAAGAAACATGTCGGACTGGCACAACGTATCATGGACGACATTATCGATCTGGAACTTGAAAAGATTGAAAAAATCATGGAAAAGATCGATTCGGACCCAGAAAGCGAAGAAGTAAAGGGAACTGAACGTCATCTGTGGGAAAAGATTTATCACAAATCCGGATTAGGACGCCGTACAGGAGTAGGTATCACTGCCGAAGGAGATATGCTTGCAGCCATGGGATTACGCTACGGAACAGAAGAAGCTACCGAATTCTCTGAAAAAGTTCACAAAACCATTGCAATCGAAGCATACCGTTCTTCTGTCAACATGGCAAAAGAACGTGGAGCATTCCAAATATACGACGCAGCACGTGAGGCAAACAATCCGTTTATCAACCGTATAAAGGATGCCGATCCGGAACTGTACGAGGATATGAAGAAATATGGCCGCCGTAACATTGCGTGTCTTACCATCGCTCCTACCGGAACAACCAGCTTGATGACTCAAACCACTTCGGGTATCGAACCTGTATTTATGCCGGTATACAAACGCCGCCGCAAAGTAAATCCGAACGATGCCAATGTACATATTGACTTCGTAGACGAAACAGGAGATGCTTTTGAAGAATACGTGGTATTCCATCACAAGTTCCTCACTTGGATGAAAATCAACGGATATGATCCAGACAAGCATTATACACAAGAAGAAATAGACGAACTGGTTGCCAAATCTCCTTATTATAAAGCAACATCAAACGATGTAGACTGGCTGATGAAGGTCAAGATGCAGGGACGTATTCAGAAATGGGTAGACCATTCTATCAGCGTTACCATCAACCTGCCGAATTCTGTCGACGAAGAGCTGGTAAACCGTCTGTATGTAGAAGCATGGCGCTCGGGATGTAAAGGCTGTACCGTATATCGCGACGGCTCACGTGCGGGAGTTCTTATCTCTACACAGAAGAAAAAAGACACTCCGAAAGAAGATGACTGCCACTGCAAACCACCTCAGATAACAGAAGTACGTCCGCGTGTACTCGAAGCAGATGTTGTCCGTTTCCAGAACAACAAAGAAAAATGGGTAGCTTTCGTCGGACTGCTGGACGGTCATCCATATGAAATATTCACCGGTCTGCAAGACGACGAAGAAGGCATCGTCCTGCCAAAATCTGTTACTTCAGGACGTATCATCAAGAGTTACGACGAAGACGGAACTAAACACTACGACTTCCAGTTCGAGAACAAGCGAGGCTACAAGATGACTATCGAAGGTTTGTCCGAGAAGTTCAACAAGGAATACTGGAACTATGCCAAGCTGATATCGGGTGTATTACGTTACCGTATGCCTATCGAACAGGTTATCAAGCTGGTTAGCTCACTGCAGCTCGACAGCGAAAACATCAACACTTGGAAGAACGGTGTACAGCGTGCACTGAAGAAATATGTACAAGACGGAACCGAAGCCAAAGGAATGAAATGTCCTAACTGTGGACACGAAACCTTGGTTTATCAGGAAGGCTGCCTGATCTGTAAGACTTGCGGAACATCTCGTTGCGGATAATCCTATGAAACCGACAGCAAACATGTATATCCACCTGAAAGGTCTGAAGTTGTATGCTTATCACGGTGTGCTTCCTCAGGAAAATCAGGTAGGTGCAGAATATACCATCGACTTGCGCTTGAAGACAGACTTCGCACAAGCTGCGGAAACCGACCGGCTGGAAGGTACCGTCAACTATGCGGAAGTGTTCAGTGCCGTGAAAAAGGAGATGAGTATTCCTTCCCAACTACTGGAACATGTGGCATGTAGAATAGCCAGGAGGCTGCTGGACGATTTCCCAACAATCAGCGAAGTCAATATCGCTCTTTACAAGCAGAATCCTCCGATGGGAGCCGACTGCTCTCAAGTTGGCATCGAGGCCACTTACCTCAGATAAGAAAAAACAAGCTCCGGATGGTGAAAATAATCCTATCGATTACCAGTCACCCATCCGGAGCTTGTTTTATTTATCAATATATCACGAAGTATCAGTTGTATGCCTTCAGTTCTCACCATACAGCTTAAACAACCTATTCCTCCTAAAGCCTGCTTAGCCTTTATCGGAAAGCAAGGTTACTTTATCTATTCGTCCAGACGATTCAGAAAAAACCTCTGCACGTTTTCGGAAATTTTGTACAAATAAAAATTTTTTTTGTACAAAAAATAACCGAAACTTATCCATCTTTAATTGTCAGGATAATAAGAATTATTTAAAAGACAATATCATTCGATACCCACCAATAGGATATACTTCAAGAAAAAGCAATAAAAAACTGTCCACGTTTACGCTTTTCCAAACGAAAACCCAGACAGTTTCTTGTGCTGAATGCAAACAGTTATCAAAAAGAAATCTTATCGCTCTGTTATAGGAACATACCCGACTTCCTCAAGCACGTTCTTGTATGCCGGACGAATGATACGACGTCCCTCGAAATTCAATTCCTCGATGCGGTGTGCCGTCCATCCTACGATACGTGCCATGGCAAAGAGCGGCGTATAAATCTCCATCGGAAGACCCATCATCTCGTAGATAAATCCTGAATAGAAGTCGACGTTCGAACAAACCTGTTTCTTCGTCCCTTTCACTTTCTTGAAACATTCTATGGCACGCTGCTCCAGCAGTTCGAGGAAAGCGAATTCTTTTTCGCATCCCTTCTCGGCAACCAGTTCGCTTGCCAGCTCTTTCAGAAGTACAGCACGGGGGTCGGAAATGGTATAAACGGCATGTCCGATACCATAAATCAGCCCGCTGCCGTCGTATGCCTCCTTACGTAACATACGCATCAGGTACGTATCTATTTCATCTACGTTCGTCCAGTCGGAGATAACTTCCTTCAGGTGATGGAACATCTTGACAACTTGTATATTCGCGCCGCCATGCAAAGGACCTTTCAACGAGCCGATGCCTGCCGCAATACTGGAGTAAGTATCCGTACGGGTAGAGCTGGTAACACGCACCGTAAAGGTTGAGTTGTTACCACCACCGTGTTCTGCCTGAAGTACCAGCAGCAAATCGAGCATACGAGCTTCCAGCGGCGTATAGTCCTTCTTTATCATGTAAAGAAAGTTCTCGGCTATCGACAGGTTTTCGTGCGGATGACGGATATGAAGCGAACGTCCGTGAATACTGTGACGATAGATACTGTACGCATAAGCAATGATGGTAGGGAACTTTGATATCAGTTCAATGGACTGACGCATCAGGTTATCGCGTGAGATATCGTCCGGATTCGGATCGAAGGTATACATTTCGAGCACACTTCGTGCCAGGATGTTCATGATGTTCTGTCCCTCCAAGTCGATGATATTCATGGTCGTCTTCTTGTCGAGCGGCATATTGTCGTTTATCAGCTCCTTGAAAGCCTCCAGTTGTTCGCTGTCGGGCAGTTCTCCCGAAAGCAGCAGATAAGCAACTTCCTCGAAGCCGAAACGTTTTTCTCTCAGCAGGGCGTGGGCAATATCGTCCAGATCATATCCTCTGTAAAACAGTTTTCCGGGAATAGGCTTCAAGCCATCTTCCGTACGTTCATATCCTACAACGTTACCAATCTTGGTCAGTCCCACGAGAACACCCGTTCCGTCTTCATTACGCAATCCGCGCTTCACGTTGTATTTCGTGAAAAGCTCATTGTCTATCCGGCATGCCTGTTTGGCACACTCCGAAAGTTTATATACGATGTATTCTTTTTTCATGTCTTGATACGCTCTTGATTATAATGATTCTAACACACGCTGTCCGAATTCCTTCGTACCCAAAGCTTTTCCGTTGGGCATGAAGCGTGCCAGATCGGACGTTGCTTCTCCCGCCTCAAACAGTTGTTCCAGAGCATTGGTTATGAGGGTAGCAGCTTCTTTCCATCCCAGATATTCCAGCATCATGACAGACGACAGCAACAACGAGCAGGGGTTCACCACATTCTTTCCGGCAATATCGGGGGCCGTACCGTGAGTAGCCTCGAAAATGGCATGTCCCGTCAGGTAATTGATATTGGCTCCCGGAGCGATTCCGATGCCACCTACCATGGCAGCCAACTGGTCGGATATATAATCTCCGTTCAGGTTCAGGGTGGCAATAACCGAATATTCTTCCGGAATAAGCAGCGTATTCTGCAAGAAAGCATCGGCAATGCAATCCTTGATGATAACTTTTCCTGTATTCATCGCATCGGCCAGTGCAGCTTTTGCTGATTCTTCACCTAAATCCTTCTTCAACTGATTGTACTGGTTCATCGTAAACGTACGGTCGGCAAACTCGGTTTCTGCCACTTCGTACCCCCAGCGCTTGAAGCCTCCTTCGGTAAACTTCATGATGTTTCCTTTGTGCACCAGTGTAACCGACGGCAGTTTATGCTGCAACGCATACAAAATAGCCGCACGTACCAGACGTTTGGTCCCTTCTACCGAAACAGGCTTTACCCCGAACGATGAAGTTTCGGGGAAACGTACCTTCTTCACGCCCATTTCATCGCGCAGGAAAGCATAAAACTTCTGCGCTTCGGGAGTACCCTGTTCCCATTCGATACCGGCATAAATATCTTCTGTATTCTCACGGAAAATATGCATATCTACTTTTTCCGGTTCCTTGACGGGAGAAACGACTCCGCGGAACCAGCGTACCGGACGCAGGCAGACATACAAGTCGAGCGTCTGACGCAAAGCAACATTCAGCGAACGGATTCCTCCACCTACCGGTGTAGTAAGCGGTCCCTTAATACCTATCAGATACTCGCGGAAAGCATCCATCGTAGCTTCCGGCAACCATTCACCGGTCTGTGCAAAAGCTTTTCCACCTGCCAGCACTTCTTTCCATTCGATGGAGCGTTTACCGCTGTAAGCCAGCTTAACGGCTTCGTTTACAATCTGCTGACATACAGGAGTTATCTCAGCTCCTACTCCATCACCTTCTATAAAAGGAACTGTTACACAGTCGGGCACTACCAGCCGACCATCTTGCATATAGACTTTACTCATAATCTTTTTTATTGTTTTTTGAATGTATTCAGGGCACACCCTGCTTTAAACCAACCGATCTGCATCTCATTGTACGTATGCGATGCGAGGAATGAATCTTCTGTTCCGTCTTCATGTTTCACGATTACCTGCAACGGTTTTCCCGGAGCAAAGCTATCCAGTCCTACTACCGAGATGAGATCGTGTTCTTGTATCTTGTCGTAATCGTCTTTATTTACAAAGGTAAGCGCCAGCATACCTTGCTTCTTCAGGTTTGTTTCGTGAATGCGGGCAAAACTCTTGGCAAGAATTACGCGCACATTCAGGAAGCGAGGTTCCATAGCTGCATGTTCACGGCTCGATCCTTCTCCGTAGTTTTCCTCTGCCACTACAATAGAAGGAATGCCTTTTGCCTTATATTGCTTTGCTACACTCGAAACAGCTTCATACTCGCCCGTCAGTCTATTCCACACACTATTGGTCTTGCCATTAAATGCGTTTACAGCTCCCATCAGCATGTTGTCGGAAATGTTTTCCAGATGTCCGCGGAAACGGAGCCACGGTCCCGCCATCGAGATATGGTCGGTAGTACATTTGCCCTGTGTCTTAATCAACAACGGCATATCTGTCAGGTCCTTTCCATCCCAAGCCGCAAAAGGAGCCAGTTTCTGTAAGCGCTTCGAATCGGGAGCAATCGAAACTTCTATATTCTTGCCGTCGGCAGCCGGAGCTACATATCCGTTGTCGTCTACCGTAAATCCCTTATCCGGCAGCGTTTCTCCTACAGGTGCATCCAGCTTGACCAGCTCACCTTTTTCATTAGTCAACGAATCGGTCAGCGGATTGAAGCACAAATCACCGGCAATAGCCAGCGCCATAGCCAGTTCCGGCGAAGCTACAAAGGCATGCGTATTCGGGTTTCCGTCGGCACGCTTGGCAAAATTCCGGTTAAACGAAGTCACGATGGAATTGGCGCGCAGCGGATCATCCGTCACACGTTTCCACTGCCCGATGCACGGACCACAGGCGTTTGTCATAATCACACCACCTACCGCCTCGAAATCGGCTATCATTCCGTCACGTTTCGCCGTACAGTAAATCTGTTCCGAGCCCGGATTGATGATAAGCTGGGCAGCCATTTTCACCCCTTTAGCTTTCACCTGACGTGCCAGCGAAGCAGCACGGCTTAAATCCTGATACGAAGAATTTGTACACGAGCCTATCAGCCCCACTTCCATACGCTGCGGATAACCGTTTGTACGTACTTTTTCCGCAAATTCCGATATCGGGCATGCCGCATCGGGTGTAAACGGCCCATTGATATAAGGTTCCAGTGCAGACAAGTCGATATCGATAACCTTATCATAATAGCTTTCCGGATGAGCTTCTACTTCTGCATCAGCCTTCAGATACAGCGCATTACCCGAAGCCATCGTTGCCACTTCCTTACGTCCTGTAGCACACAGATACTTTTCCATTTCCGCATCATAAGGGAAAATAGAAGTCGTAGCTCCCACCTCGGCACCCATGTTACAGATAGTTGCCTTTCCGGTAGCAGACAGAGAAGCCGTTCCTTCTCCAAAATATTCTATAATGGCGTTGGTAGCTCCTTTTACGGTAAGCATACCCGCCAGTTTCAATATGACATCTTTCGGCGAAGCCCAACCATTCAGCTTACCTTTCAGACGCACACCGATAAGCTTCGGCATTTTCAGCTCCCACTCCATACCGGTCATCACATCTACAGCATCAGCTCCTCCTACCCCGATGGCAATCATACCCAGACCACCGGCATTAGGAGTATGTGAATCGGTTCCTACAATCATTCCTCCCGGAAACGCATAATTCTCCAAAACAACCTGATGAATAATACCCGCCCCCGGTTTCCAGAAACCAATATTATATTTGGAGGCAACACTCTTCAAAAAGCTATATACCTCTTTGTTCGTCTCTTCGGCTACAGGCAAATCCTCTTTCACTCCGCGATATGCCTGAATGAGATGGTCGCAATGTACCGTAGCAGGAACCGCAGAACTATCCTTTCCTGAGTTCATGAACTGCAACAATGCCATTTGTGCCGTAGCATCCTGCATGGCAACCCTGTCCGGACGAAAGTTTACATAATCTTCTCCACGACGGAAAGCGGCAGCTGTGCCCGCATCATACAAATGAGCATAAAGTATTTTCTCTGCCAATGTCATGGCCTTTCCCAGTTTTACACGCGCCGCATCTACATGCACTGCATACGATGCATAAAAGCGTTTCAGCATCTCAATGTCGTAAACCATTCTGTATTCCTTTCTTTTTTACCTTATTTCTATGTCACAAACATATAGAAAATATTTTCAATAATCAATAAAAATAGAATAAAATCATTCATTTTGACAGAAAAGTACACAATATTGCATAATTATAACATAAAATAAGCAATCAATGCCGGGTAAATATTCGACAGTAAAAGTACATCATCGGGAAATGGCGTCCTCCCGTTCTGAAAAAATAAAATCTACGAACACACAGACTTCACAGATAATCACTATCTTTGCCTGTGAATCATTAGGATAGATTATATGAGCAAACTGAAAAAAGCATGGGAATACATCCGTCGGCATAAATATCTCATTACGATACTTGCCTTTTTGCTGATAATCGGTGTATTGGATGAAGAAAACAGTCTGATACAGCGCTTTTCGCACTGGCGTGAGATTCGTACACTCAATACTGAAATCGAACATTATCGCAAGCAGTACGAAAGGGATAGCCGTGAACTGAAAGAACTGACTTCCAATCCGGAGGAACTGGAAAAAGTTGCCCGCGAAAAGTATCTGATGAAGAAAGAAAACGAGGATATTTATATTTTTGAAGAAGATTTGAAAAAGAACAAGGATGAGTAAATACTATTCTGTCATAGCTATCGTAGGGGCGATAGTTTTATTATTGGGAGCAGCGTTACAGATAACCAAACTGGTATGGGCTCCGTATTTTTATCTAATAGGTGCCATTATGTTTGCTTATGTACAGGTCATGAGCGGTTACGAAGGCAAAAATATCGTTATCCGCCGCTTACGTCGCCAGCAAATTATAGGAGCCATCCTACTGGTGGTAGCCGGAGTAATGATGATACTCTGGAAACGAAACGAGTGGGTAGCCTGCCTCACCATTGCAGCCGTACTGGAACTGTATACAGCTTTCCGCATACCTCAGGAAGAAGAGAAAGAAAAGAAACATTAATATACAAAGAAAAACGCCGGGACAAATCATTCAATTCGTCCCGGCGTTTTTTTTATCTCTCGCCACGTTTTCTTTATTTCATTACCATGTTTTTTTAAGAACATGTATCATGTCAACGCACGATAGTCATTTCGTCTATCAGATGCTTGGCACCGGCATATTTATCGATGACAAACAATACATAGCGAATATCGACACAGGCAGCACGCTGCAACTGCGGATTATAGGCTATATCGCCGGTCAGACCTTCATAGTTGCGGTCGAAGCCGACACCTATCAGTTCGCCTTTTGCGTTGAAGACCGGAGAACCTGAATTACCTCCCGTGTTATCGGTTGCCGTAACAAAGCATACAGGCATCCGTCCGTCGGGCATGGCATACGGTCCGAAGTCCTTCTTTTCATACAATTCCTTCAATTTGGGAGAAACTACAAACTCCGGATTGTCCGGATCTTCTTTTTCCATAACTCCCTTCAAGGTAGTATAATACAAATACTCCTTGCCGTCGGCAGGCTCATACGAACCAATCTTTCCGTAGGTCAGTCGCAAGGTAGAGTTTGCATCCGGATAAATGGCCTTACCTTCCTTCTGTTTCAGAGCCAACATACCGGCAACCCATGTCTTGTGAGCACGGTTATATGCATTCGTTTCTGCTTTCATGGCCTCATCCATAGCCTTGTAACCTTCCTTCACCGACTTGGCATATTGCACCATCGGGTCGTTTTTCAGTTTTTCGGCATTAGGATTTTTCAGGAAAGCAGCCAGAGCCTCAGGACTACGGAAGATTGACTTGTCAAAGCAAGCGTCGACAAAAGCATCAGTATTGCCACCGAATTTGTCATCTATCAGCTTGAAGATGCTGATACGCTGTCCAGCAGGAATCAACTGTGCATACAGTGCAATCAATTGTTTGGAAACCTTGCGGTCGACTGCCGTACTGTAATCTTTATTAAAGAACTTCTTTCCTTGCTCGTCCAAAGCAGCAACAGCCGCTTTTATACCTTTTTTATCATTTTTTTCCAGCGAAGCAAGCAACTTATCCGTGTCAGGAATCTTCGAAAACTCCGTACCCAGCATCAACGCTTCATAGATAGCCTGCTGATGATATACCGCATCGTGACGCTTGGCCACAATCTGCTTGATCGTTTCGTATGCCTGACGATAGCTGTCATTACCTGTTTCCTCGCCGAAAGCCAGCAGACGTTTCTGTTCATCTTTCTTACGGTCGAGCACTTTCAGCGACACAAGTCCTTCGTTCATGCCGATAGCATTCTTCCAGTAATTGGCAGAAGAAGCATACTTGGCTGCATACTGGATACGTGTTTTGGCATCTTTTGCCATTTCTTCACCCAGCACTCGCAGACGGACTCCGCGCACGGTATCACGCATAAAGTTGGTAGTCTGCATACGTTCCTCCACTTCATCACTGATCATGTAACGCCAGTTACGTCCGGGAAATCCCATTACGAAAGTAAAATCGCCTTCCTTAATGCCACCCATGTTGATAGTAAGATGTTTCTTAACCTTCAGTGGAACATTATCGGCTGCATAGTTGGCAGGCTTTCCATCCTTCGACGCATAAATGCGGAAGATAGAAAAATCACCACAATGACGCGGCCACATCCAGTTATCCGTATCGGCTCCAAACTTTCCGATAGAAGAAGGAGGAGCACCCACCATACGAATATCCTTATACACCGTCTTGACAAACAGATAATACTTGTTGGCTCCGTAGAACGGCTTCAGTTCGAGGACGGTAAAATCGTCCGTCTTGATATTTTCTTTCTTGGCAAAACGCGCTGCAACGGTCGACAAGTACGAAGGAGAAAGGTAATTCAGTCCTTCCGGATCATCATCCTTTTTCAACTGTTCCTGCACATAATCTGTCACATCGAGGATACGGTCGATAAACGTAATGGTCAGTCCCTCACAAGGAAGTTCTTCCGCACGGCTCATTGCCCAGAAACCATCGGTCAGATAATCGTGTTCCACCGAGCTGTGCTGCTGGATATACTGATATCCGCAGTGATGATTGGTCAGCACCAGTCCTTCGGAAGAAACAACTTCTCCGGTACATCCGCCACCGAAATGCACAACAGCATCCTTCAGGCTGATACTGTCGGGACAATACACCTTGTCGATGCTGATATCCAGACCCAGATCCTGCATGACGGCAGCATTCTGTTTCTTCAGGTCGGTCAGCATCCACATGCCCTCGTCGGCATATCCGGCGAGAGAGCATGCGGCAAGCATGGAAAATAATAAGGTTTTCTTCATTATTCAACGATAGTCATTTCGTCGATCAGGTTCTTGCAGCCACCCAGTTTCTCGACGATGAATAATACATAACGAATATCTACGGCAATACAACGCTGGAGGTTGTTGTCGAAATTGATGTCACCCGAAAGTGATTCCCAGTTTCCGTCGAAAGCAGCACCGATCAGTTCGCCGTTGCCATTCAGCACCGGAGAACCTGAGTTACCGCCAGTAATATCGTTGGTAGTCAGGAAGCAAGTCGGCATTTCACCGTTAGGCAATGCATAGCGGCCGAAGTTCTTCGTAGCATACAACTCTTTCAGTTTAGCAGGAACAACAAATTCCGGATTGTTCGGGTCTTCCTTTTCCATTACTCCCTTCAGGGTTGTATAATATTTGTAGTGAATGCCATCCTTCGGATCGTACGATTTTACGTTACCGTAAGTCAGACGGATAGTAAAGTTAGCATCCGGAGCTTTCGGAGTCGGAGCATACATTTCGCACAAACCACGCACATAAGTCTTGTGCAGCAAGTCGATGTCACCGCTTACAGCACTGTATTTTTCTCTCAACTTCTGCGCCATGTCGTTCTTGCTTGACGAATACTGGATAGCCAGGTCATTGTCGATAGCCTTTACCGTAGGGTTGCTGATGAACGCATTGAAGTTCTTTTCGTTAGAGAAGATACTGTTATCGTACAAAGCATCGATATAAGCATTGTAGTCACCTTTGAACTTTGTCTGGATAGTCTGATAGAATGCAGGCAGTGCATCAGCCGGAACACTCTTGGCGTACAGCGGAATCAGCACCTTGGCAACCTTGCGGTCTACTTCGTGGTCGTAATCCTTATTGTGAACATCGGCATACGCTTCCTTCAGGTTGCTGATAGCCTTTTCAACATCTTTCTTTTTGCCTTTCTCCAGCGCCGTCTTCAAGTCGTTGAACAACATGTAAGTTGCACCAAACTCGATACCGCTTCTGAATGTTTCGCTGAAGTAAACCATCTGTTTGGTTATCGGAGTAGCCTTCTGAACATACTCGTCAATCTGGCCTACCACCTTGGCATAGTCGGCATTGTTCTGTTCTTTAGCAAACTGAGCAAACTTAGCTTCCTGTTCAGCCTTTGCCTCGAGCACCTTATTGTCGATAATAGCCTTGTTCATACCGATAGAGTTTTTCCAGTAGTTGCTGGAAGAAGCGAACTTACTTGCATACTGGATACGTACCTTATCGCTGGCAGCCATTTCCTTACGCAACACGTTCTGACGTGCTTCACGAACTTGAATACGAGGAGTATTCGTACCTTCCATACGCATTCTTACCTCGCTCTCCGTCAGGTAACGACTTGTACTTCCCGGGAATCCCATAATCATGGCATAGTCGCCTTCCTGCAAGCCCTTCAACGAAATAGCCAGATGCTTCTTCACCTTCAGAGGCACATTCTCTGCACTATATTCTGCCGGATTACCATCTTTATCGGCATAAATACGGAACATAGAGAAGTCGCCCGTATGACGCGGCCACATCCAGTTGTCGGTTTCACCACCGAACTTACCAATTGACGAAGGAGGAGCGGCAACCATACGCACATCGCTGTATGTCTTGATAAAGAACAGATAGAACTTGTTTCCTTCGTAGAACGGAAGTGCTTCGGTAGAAATACCCGGTTTATCCTTCAAGTCACTCTTCTTCAACTCTTCAGATGCCAGTTCATTCAGATATTCAGCACCGAAAGAATTGATTTCGGTAACCTTTCCGTCTTTAATATCTTGATTTACCTTATCGGTTACATCCACGATTCGTTCTACAAACTTAAAAGTCAATCCCGGAGTAGGAAGTTCCTCAGCACGACTTTTTGCCCAGAAACCATCGGTCAGATAGTCATGCTCAACCGAGCTATGCTGCTGAATAGCATCGTAACCACAATGGTGATTTGTCAGGATCAATCCGTCCGGAGATATGATTTCACCCGTACATCCACGTCCGAAAATACCCACAGCGTCTTTCAGTGTCACGCTGTTCGGACTGTAAATATCGGCAATATCCATTTTCAGACCTTGTGCTTTCATACGGTCGGCAAGGTTCTGTTCCTTCATCAACTGAAGGAGCCACATTCCTTCGTCGGCTTTCACCGGTGAAAAGGCTGCACAAATCAGTGCAAATGCTAATACTTTGAGTTTTTTCATTGTTATGATATTTAAATGATAATTGAATATTTTCCCTTTATCCGCAATAGTTAGCAAAGATAGCGAAAAATACGTTTAGCGTATCTTAATTCAGTAATAATCCTCTATTTAGTTTAATTTTTGATAATTTATTTTCACGACATTTCTAAACATTATACCTTTGCCCAAGAATTTTCTAAAGGCTTATTGCATGTATAGATTTTATTTTTTTCTCTTTTGTGCCATCATTTGCGCTTCATGCGGAAAGAAATATAATATAGAGGGTATTTCTTCTGTATCGAAACTGGACGGAAAAATGCTTTTCATAAAGGTGCCTTCCGGCGACAAGCTGGTAAATATCGACTCGGCGGAAGTGATACACGGAATTTTCAAGATGAAAGGGAAAGTAGATTCTACGGTCATTGCCTCGCTGTATATGGATGATGACTGTATCATGCCGGTTGTGATAGAAGAAGGTAATATCAACATCAATATCGACAAGGCCGGCTTTTCGATAAAGGGAACTCCCCTGAATGACAGTTTCAACGAATTCATCGTAAAGAAAACTTCTCTGGAAGACCGGGCTTACGAAGTTGAAAGAATGGAAAGCCGCATGATTATGGACGGCAAGGACCCCAAATTTATCCAGGAAGAAATGGATAAACAACGTACTGCACTGGGGCACGACATGGACGAACTTGCCAAGACCTTTATCGAAGAAAATTATGACAATGTATTGGGAACAGGCGTATTTCTGATGCTATGCAACGGATTTCCTTATCCGGTACTCACTCCTGTCATGGAAGAAATAGTAAACAATGCTCCCGAATCGTTCAAAAACAATCCGATGATTAAGGAATATGTTTCGGTAGCACGTAGCAACATGGACAAACTGCAAGCCGTTCAATAAGAGCTTTGCAGGCTGTCGACTTCAGAACTTCGGAAAGACATCGGGAAAAGAATCATAAAAGAAGATAATGCTTAACGGAAAATTTGTACAAATTTTCCGTTTTTTTGTACAAATTTCTGAAGACTTTGTACAAATCATATTACAAAGGCCAGCAGGTTTTAAAAGAGAACGCACGACTTTTCTATAAACCTGACTGCATATTTTACCCCCTTTATCTGCATGCGCATCTACCGGAAACTCCGCTATGATGCCAACTGAATGAGATAAAGGGGGTAAAACGTCTTACTGGTCGGGATTTTCAACCTTACCCTTATATTTTTCGGGCAAATCTTTCTCTATCGCTTTATACGATTCTGCCATCAGCATTTGCAGGTTTTCTTCACCTTTCTTGCCAAGCGGGTAAATAGGCTCATGTATAGTCAGCGTCATCGGATGCCAGTGAAGGAGTTTGCCCGTACGAGGAAGGATGTCGAAAGAACCGTCTATCGTCAGCGGAATGACGGGCAACTGAAGCTGGTCGGCCAGCAGAAAGGCACCTTTTTTGAAGTTCGCCATGTGGCCAGTAAAAGTACGTGCTCCCTCAGGAAATACCACCAGTGAAGTTCCGCCCTGAAGCACTTTTTCTGCCCCCTTTATGGTTTCATAAATCTTGCGCGGACTGGATTTGTCGACAAAGATGAATCCTGCCGACTCACATGCCTTACCGACAAACGGAATTTTACGAAGGCTTTTCTTCATCATCCATTTAAAGTTACGCCCCAAAAAGCCGTATACCAGAAAAATATCGAACGAACCCTGATGATTGGCAACGAACACATACGAAGTTTTCTTGTCCAGATGTTCGTGTCCCCGAACTTTAACAGGAAGTAAAAACAGAAAACAGGTCAGCTGCGACCACAGTTTTCCGGGATAATAGCCCCAGAAATGCCCGTTTCCCAACCAGCAGCCCAGCATGGTAGTCAGGGCAGTCAGTATAGTTGCCACCAGAAATATAGGCAACCCGATACAGATTTGATAGATAATGTATAAGAATCTCATTGCTTGTATAGTTTATAAATTATTATTTCTTCCGTAAGGTAATGACCGTTATCTCGGGCCATGCTCCCAGCCTCATAGGAAAGAGCACATATCCCAGTCCGATATTGACATATAGTCCACGTCCCTGTTGCAGGTATAATCCCCGATGTTCGGGATAAACAAAGCGGGAAAGAGAAAATCCAAATAAATTGACTTGCATATCGTGCGTATGTCCAGCCAGCATCAGTTGGATATCCGTATCCGGCAAAACGCTTCTTCGCCAATGAGTAGGGTCGTGACTCAGCAGCACCTTGAACATGCCCTCCGTACCTTGTTGCGCCCGAGGTAAATCACCACGGTCAGGGAAAGGAGGCTTTCCGCTGTTTTCTACTCCTATCAATGCAATCGAATCGTTTCCGCGGCGGATAATGCGATGGTCGTTCATCAACATCTTCCAGCCCATCTGTTCTTCCCTCATTACCAGCGTATCGATATTTGCCAGTCGTTCCGCCTCGCTATTCCATTGAGCATAGGTAGCGTAATCGTGATTTCCAAGTACGGAATATACTCCATCTCTGGCGTGCAATTTTGAAAAAACCGGCATGAACTCTTTCATTTCATCGGCACGGCTATTCACCAGATCGCCCGTAAACACAGCCAAATCGGGATGCTGGGCGTTACAAAGCTCTATAGCTCGCTGCAAGGCTTCCGTATTCCCTTTCCAGCTTCCGGAATGAATGTCCGACAACTGAAGTATCCGATATCCGTCGAATGCAGCGGGAAGATCGGGAGAAGAAAAGGTGACCTGCTTTACTTGAAAGTATTCCTTACCCCATATCGCACCAAAAAGGACATAAGCCAATGTAGCAACGGCTACTACAACCGATACAGTCTTGTGATACAACGGTACACGGATAAGCCGGTGTAAGGCTCTCAGCAAGATATCGCACAACACAAAGATCAGTTTCGGCACAGCAAAGCATAAAGTCACAATCAGATAAAAGCCAAAGGACTCATGCAGGGAATTATGGGCTGCAACGAAAACAATCAGTGCCAGCAACAGCAATGTGGTAGGCAACCAGTATAGTTTCTTCGACCAAGCCTGCTCTGCCTGTCTTATATATACCTTATAGATATACCAGTCGGGCAATAACAGCAATACGATAAAAAACAGTGAAACTCTTGCCAGTATCATAATACTTCTTATTGTTGCAGGTTAGCCACTAAATATTTTCTGATTTCACTCACATCGCATCCACGTCGGGCAGCATAATCGGCAAGCTGTTCCTCGTCTATCTTCCCCACCGAGAAATAGCGAGAAGCCGGATGGGCAAACATCAGTCCGCATACCGAAGCATGGGGCTGCATCATACCGTTTTCCGTAAGCCGGATGCCAATGCGTTTCATGTCGAGCAGTTCGTCCAGCAGAAAGCTGACGGAAATATCGGGAAGCGACGGGTATCCTACCGCCGGACGTATGCCCTGATAATCCTCATTCAGCAGTTGTTTCATGGTCAGGTGCTCGTCTTTGGCATATCCCCATACCGTTTTCCGGATGGTTTCGTGCACTTTTTCGGCCGCAGCTTCTGCCAGGCGTTCTCCCAAAGTCTTAATCAGCATAGATTTATAATCATCGCCTTCGAATTCCTTCTCCATAGCCTCATCGATGGTAGTGGCAAAGGCACCTACCGTATCGACTATACCGGAAGACAAGGGACGGACGAAATCACTCAGACACAAGAACGGATCGTCCGGCCGAACCCGAGTCTGCTGCCTCAGCAACGGGAAACGGGTTCCTTCCAATATCAGATTGTCACCATCGGCATTGGCATTCATCAGCCGGTAAATGGCATATACCTTATAACGTCCGTCTATACTGTTCAGCATGCGGTTGGCTTCCTTATGGAGCTGCATAGCTTGTGCTGCCTTGGCACAATCCTCCGTAGGAAACGAAGCCAGCCAGCTCGCCCGACAGGCATCACAGCCATGAATATCGGCTATGGCAGCAAAACGGGGCTGAAATCCCCAGGCGTGAAAAAAATAAATCCAGTTAATGTATTCTGCCAGATCGTGTATCTCGTATGTAACTGTTGTAATGTCTGTCTGCATCTTTCATCGGTTAAAGACAAGTGCCTCCCCTCGGTGCTGGGTGTCGACCTTGCCATCACTGTATACTAAAGTTCCGTTTACAAATGTCTTTTCTACTTTCGCATGGAAGTGCTTTCCCTCCATCGGACTCCATCCGCATTTACTCAAGACGCAATCCTTGGTAACTTCCCATTCACTGTCTGGATTAACCAATACCAAGTCTGCCTTATACCCCGGACGGATATAGCCTCGTCTGTCTATCTGGAAAAGTTCTGCCGGAGCATGACACATCTTCTGTACGAGCTGTTCTACGGTCAATACACCTTCTCTTACCAGTTCCATGATACTCACCAGCGAGAATTGCAGGCTCGGCATGCCGGAAACAGCCTTCAGTGCTCCTCCCTGTTTTTCCGTCAGCAGATGAGGCGCATGGTCTGTACCGATGACATCTATCAGATTCGTAGAAAGGGCCTTACGAAGCATATCTCGGTCGTTTCGGGTCTTGATGCTCGGATTACACTTGATGCGCGCGCCCAGTGTCTTGTAATCTTCATCGCAAAACATCAGATGTGACACGCATGCTTCGGAAGTAATGCGTTTCTCAGCTATCGGCTTGTCTTCGAACAGTTTCAGTTCCCGTGCCGTACTTACATGAAGAATATGCAGGCGTGCACCTGTTTCCTTGGCAAGCTGCACTGCCAGCGAGGAAGAATGCCAGCAGGCTTCTTCGCTCCGGATACGCGGATGGAAAGAAATATCAACGTCATCTTCTCCGTATTTTGACTTGATCAATTCGGTATTCCAGCGAATGATAGTCTGGTCTTCGCAATGAGCCGCTATCAGCATACCAGCTTCGGCAAATATCTTACGCAAAGACTCAATGCGGTCTACCAGCATATTTCCGGTACTGGCTCCCATGAAAAGCTTTACTCCGCACACACGGGTCTTGTCGAGTTCATGCAGCAAATCTGCATTATTGTTCGTTGCCCCGAAGTAGAACGAGTAATTTACGATGCACTTGTTGGCAGCATCGGCAAACTTATTGTTAAGCGCCTCCAGTGTAGTAGTCTGCGGATTGCAGTTCGGCATATCCATGAACGAAGTTACTCCACCAGCCGCAGCTGCAGTTGTTTCGCTCATCATATCGGCTTTGTGTGTCAGTCCCGGGTCACGGAAATGTACATGATCATCTATAACTCCCGGAATAAGATAACATCCATGAGCATCAATTTCGATGTCACACAAAACAGAGGGCCGAGTTTCTCCGTGCAATACTTCACAGATCGTATCACCTTCGACAACAACAGAACCAGCAAACTTTAATCCTTCGTTTACAATTGTAGCGTTATAAATCCATGTACGTTTCATATTTATTTATATTTTGGATAACTTTTAAACCAACTATCCCATTTCAGCCGAATCACTCCAAATACGGCTTCACCAAAAATACTACTATTCATCTTAGATGTTCCCAGTTCACGATTAACAAAAATAACCGGAACTTCCACTATCTTGAACCCACACTTGTAGGCTGTGAACTTCATTTCTATCTGGAAAGCATATCCTTTGAAACGGATATTATCCAGCGGTATGGTTTCCAGCACCTTACGCTTATAGCATTTAAATCCCGCTGTCGTATCGTGAATAGGAAGTCCCGTTACGAAACGTACATATTTCGATGCAAAATACGACATGAGCACACGTCCCATAGGCCAGTTTACCACATTTACGCCACTAATATAACGAGATCCGATTGCCACGTCGGCACCGTCGTCATGACAAGCCTTGTATAAACGAGGCAAGTCATTAGGATTATGACTGAAGTCGGCATCCATCTCAAATATGTAGTCGTACCCATGTTCGATAGCCCACTTGAAGCCTGTAATATAAGCCGTTCCCAAGCCCAATTTTCCTTTTCTTTCTATCATAAACAGACGTTCAGGAAACTCGGTCTGCAATCGCCGCACAATATCAGCAGTACCGTCGGGTGAATTGTCTTCGATAATCAGGATATGAAAACATTTCTCCAGGCCAAACACTGCACGAATTATATTTTCGATATTTTCCTTTTCGTTGTAAGTAGGAATAATAACGATACTGTCACTTGTCTGCATAATAATCTACATTTTAGGGCAAAGATAAATATATTTCAGGTCAAGCCCATGAGAAAACCGAGATTTTATGTACTTTTGTACTTCCGAACATAGAAACAATTAACCACTTATATCGGCATATGGAGAATTATATCGTATCGGCACGTAAATATCGTCCCGCTACATTCGATACCGTTGTAGGGCAGCGCGCCCTGACTACTACCCTGAAAAATGCGATTGCCAACCAGAAACTGGCGCATGCTTATCTGTTTTGCGGACCGCGAGGGGTGGGAAAAACAACGTGTGCACGAATTTTTGCCAAGACAATCAACTGCCTGCATCCTACAGCCGATGGAGAAGCCTGCAACGAATGTGAATCGTGCCGTGCCTTCAACGAACAGCGTTCATATAACATCCACGAACTGGATGCCGCATCAAACAACTCGGTAGAGGATATACGTTCACTTATCGAACAAGTGCGCATTCCGCCACAAATCGGAAAATATAAAGTATATATCATCGATGAGGTACACATGCTTTCTCAGGCTGCATTCAATGCTTTCCTGAAAACGCTGGAAGAACCGCCTCATCATGCCATATTCATTCTTGCCACAACCGAAAAACATAAAATTCTTCCTACAATTCTGAGCCGTTGCCAAATATACGATTTCAACCGTATCAGCGTAAACGACACGGTAGAGCATCTGGAAAACGTGGCAAAGAAAGAACATATCGAAGCGGAACCGGAAGCGCTGAATGTTATCGCACAAAAAGCTGACGGGGGTATGCGTGATGCCTTGTCTATCTTCGACCAGGTGGTCAGCTTTACCAACGGACATATCACTTACCAAAGTGTGATAGAGAACCTGAATGTATTGGATTATGAATATTATTTCAAACTGACGGATGCTTTTCTGGAAAACAGAGTTTCCGACTGTCTGCTTACATTCAATGAGGTTCTGAAGAAGGGGTTTGACGGAAACCATTTCATTACGGGATTGACTTCGCATTTCCGTGACTTGCTGGTAAGCCGTGATCCCGAAACGCTGCAACTGCTGGAAGTAGGTGCATCCATACGCAGCCGCTATCAGGCACAGGCGCAGAAATGCAGTCCTCAGTTTCTGTACAAAGCGATGAAGTTGTGCAACGATTGCGATTTAAATTATCGGGTGAGCAAAAACAAACGCCTGCTGGTGGAACTGACTTTAATTCAACTGGCACAACTGACAGCCGACAATGATATTTCCGGTGGTGGGCAAGGCCCTGCCAAGCAATCATTAAAACCAGTTTTCAATCAGGCGCAAACCAATCATACCGCACAAGCAAGCGCTAATCAGGCATATCCGCAGGCTACACATGAAGCAACGGGACATTATAATACAACAGCATCTCAGAACCAGCCTGCCGGACAGCAGCAAGTGACTAATAAGCCTTCTACTCAGCAGCAGACAACTGCTCCTGCTGCGGCTGCATCGCCTGCCGGTCATCCGAATCCGCTTCCGAAAACAAATACGGAGAAGAAAATTCCGGTTATGAAAGCAGGTAGTTTCGGCATATCCATCCGAAGACAATCTGCCCAACAGCCTGCGGCAAACAGTAGTACCACAAATGCGAATGCGCCTGTACAACAAGTAGAACAAGCTTACGAAGATTATATCTTCAACGAAAAAGACCTGAATTATTATTGGCGTGAATTTGCAGCAAGGCTTCCCAAAGAAGAAGCTGCCAATGCAGCCCGCATGATGAATATGCAACCTCATCTGCTGAAGGATCAGACGACTTTCGAAATTGCTGTAGACAATGATATGGTACAAAAGTATATGACGCAACTGGCTCCGCAAATAGAGCAGCATCTGCGTCAGCAACTGCATAACCGCAAAATAAAAATGACGGTCCGTGTCAGTGCGGCAAATGAAAATATTCGTGCCTACAGCCATGTAGAACGTTTCCAGATGATGAGCAAAAAGAACCCCAGCCTGCTGAAACTGAAAGAAACTTTCGGACTGGAACTGTCATAATGAAACAGCAGCAAAGACTGACTGTTCTGTAAGAAATAGTACTTACCTAATAAAGCAAGAAAGACTGTCTTGACGAGACAGCCTTTCTTGCTTTGAATAAGGGAATACTATTCGGATTGAATTTTCTATAAATCTTTACCCATTCTCTCCCCTTTCAATCATCATTCTTTATTTAAAGATCGTGGTTTTGCATACGATATTCTGCCAATTTCTCGTATTTCGTTCCTGGACGTCCATAATTACAATATGGATAAATAGATATTCCTCCACGAGGAGTAAAGATTCCGGTTACTTCGATATACTTGGGATCCATCAGCTTAATCAGATCCTTCATGATAATGTTTACACAGTCTTCATGAAAATCACCATGATTGCGGAAGCTGAACAGATATAGTTTCAGACTCTTGCTTTCTACCATCTTGACATCGGGAAGGTAACTGATACGAATTTCTGCAAAATCCGGCTGTCCGGTAATGGGGCAAAGACTGGTAAACTCCGGACAATTGAAACGTACCCAATAATCATTCTCGGGGTGCTTGTTTACAAATGCTTCCAAGACTTCAGGAGCATAGTCTTGTTTATAAGTAGTAGTTCTTCCCAATATTGTCAGTTCATCTTTTCTTTCCATATACTACAATCTAATATTTTAACCAAAACATCATTTTTTCGCTCGCGCATGTATCAATCAACTCACGAGAAACGATTTTATTTTTCCTTGCTGGCAAGATATTTTTCAAGTCCTTCCCGACGTAAGGTACATGCAGGACAGTGCCCGCAACCGTCACCCGGAATACCATTGTAACAAGTCAACGTTTCATGGCGTATCAAATCGAGCACTCCCAGTTCATCAGCTAATGCCCAAGTCTGCGCCTTATCAATCCACATTAAAGGAGTATGAATCACGAATTGTTCTTCCATGGCAAGATTCAGCGTTACATTCAATGACTTGATGAATGTATCCCGACAATCAGGATATCCGCTGAAATCGGTCTGAGATACTCCTGTCACAAGATGACTAATGCCATGCTCACGGGCATAGACAGCAGCTATACTCAAGAAGAAAAGGTTGCGGCCGGGGACAAATGTATTCGGGAATGTTCCTTCAGGCTTCTTTTCATCCATATGGATAGATGTATCGGTCAACGAGTTTTTACCTAAATGACCTATAAAAGATACGTCCATCGCTTCAAATTCCACTTCGGCCTTACGTGCTATTTCACGAGCCAGTTCCACCTCTTTTACATGCTTCTGCCCGTATATAAAGCTCAGTGCATATACTTTTTTAAAATGTTTTTTTGCCCAGAAAAGACAAGTGGTAGAGTCTTGTCCTCCACTGAAGACAACCAGTGCAGCTTCGTTGTTCATATTAAATTTCTTTTATTTTCAATACATTATAAGAAATATGTTCATCGTATACATCACTATCGTCCACGCGCTTAATGTATTTGACTATACGAATAGTGATAGGCAGAATGATTACTTCATACATAGTTTTAAGAACTACCTGTACCAGCATCATTTTACCCAATTCGGACACCGGCATCAAACCGCCAAATGCCAATGGGAAAAAAATCAGTGAATCGGCACTTTCGCCAAAAACGGTCGAAAGAATGGCACGCGCAGAAAAGTTTTTTCCATGTGATGCTATCTTCATACGACTCATAACGTATGCGTTGATAAACGAACCGACTAAAAACGCAAGAAGGCTGGCTACAGCGATACGGGGTGCCATTCCAAATACAAAATTAAAGCCATCCTCGCCTTCCCAGAAAGGTGCTGCCGGCAAAGCTACGGCAATCTGTCCCATCGCCACTACCATGAAGTTCATAAGGAAACCCATCCAGATGATAAGGCGCGCCTTACGAAAGCCCCATACTTCGGCTATGCAGTCATTAATAATATAAGAGATTGGAAATACAATCAGTCCGGCAGTAACAGAAATCGGACCTAACTGAACTACTTTGGTTTCTAAAAGATTGGCTGCAACCAGACAGACACAAAACACAATACCCAAAACCATAAAAGGTACTGATACGAGATTTTCTTTTTTCATCGCTCCTGTTTTTTACGTGGTGTTCTAGAATACACGGCCGTTATTCACGGCATCGCATGTTAATGTTCTCTTGTTTTTAATTGGGCGCAAAGGTACAAACTTTTTGCCGATTTACAAATAAACACTTATATTTGTGCATACTAAATTCATCCTGACATGGCAAAGAATAACTTACTCAGCGAAAAGCTGAAATATATAGGAGAAAGTGAAACTCCTACTCATCTACACCTATGTAGCTATAACGCCGAAGGAACACAGGTCTGTCGCGGTGACCTGCAAGAGATAATCTCTCAACTCAAGACAGACTGCATCAACTGGATACAAGTACATGGCTTGCAAAACACAGAAACAATACATCAACTGTGCAGCCATTTTAATATAGACTTCCTCACTACGCAGGATTTATTAAACTCAGAACATCTGACAAAGATAGAGGAGCATGAAACTTATAATGTAGTTATTCTGAAACAACTCTCACCGACAGCAGAGAATGAACTTATCCCCCAACAGCTTTGTATCGTACAAGGAAAAGACTTTGTACTGACCTTTGCCGAGAAAGAAACAGACTTCTTCAATGAAATAAATATTGCACTGGAAAAGAACGTCTTGAAAATCAGAAACAGGCAGTCAGACTTTCTGCTGAGTGTCATACTAAACAGCGTTATGGCAAGTTTTATGTCGCTCATTTCTAAAATGGAAGATGACCTGGAAGACTTGGAAGAGCAGTTTCTCTCCCCACTCTCTCCTATCCCCGAAAAACAACCGGGTATAGAAGAAATACAATCTTATCGTAGAAACTACCGATTGATTAAAAAAAGTATTTTCCCACTGAAAGAACAGATAAACAAATTGTTCCATACCGAAAACCAACTATTGCATAAGGCAAACCGTCCGTTCTTCAGCGACGTAAACGATCACTTGCAATTTGTATTGCAAACACTGGAAGGATGTCGCGATTTACTTTCTGCCATGGTAGATTTGTATCTGGCAAACAATGACCAGCGAATGAACAGCATAATGAAACAGCTTACTATTGTTTCTACTATTTTCATACCTCTGACGTTTCTGGCTGGAATATGGGGAATGAATTTTCAATGGATGCCGGAATTGGGATGGAAATACGGGTACTTTTTGGCATGGGGACTGATGATTGTTGTGGGAGTCATTGTGTATTTCTATTTCAAGCATAAAAGATGGTATTAAACTAACAACTATTGTATTTCAACTTATATCGCAAAGACATGAGAAAACAAGAATTATACGATCGGGCTATCGCTTATTTCAAACAAGCTATTCCTGTAGCTGAAACAGAGTTACACTATGAAAATCCTTTCCAGTTACTGATAGCAGTGATACTGAGTGCGCAGTGTACGGACAAGCGAGTCAATATGATCACTCCGCCCTTGTTCGAAGCCTTTCCTACTCCAGAAGCTTTAGCCAACACAACACCTGAAGTCGTATACGAATATATACGTAGTGTAAGTTACCCAAACAACAAAGCAAAACATCTGGTAGGCATGGCGCAAATGTTAGTTAAGAACTTTCAGAGTGAAGTGCCCAATACACTGGAAGACCTGATAAAACTGCCCGGAGTAGGAAGAAAAACAGCCAACGTAATACAAAGTGTAGTATTCAATAAAGCTGCAATGGCCGTCGACACACATGTATTCCGCGTAAGTCATCGCATCGGACTGGTTCCGAAAACTTGTACTACCCCTCTGGCTACCGAAAAGTATTTAGTAAAATATATTCCTAAAGAACTTATTCCAACGGCACATCACTGGCTGATATTACACGGCAGATATGTGTGTACAGCACGCAATCCCAAATGTGAAGAATGCGGACTAAATGGAATCTGTAAGGAATCACTAAACAGCAAAATCAAATAAGCTCCATCACAAAGCCAATACCCAACGGTGGAAAAGAGAACTATATACATAAAAAATGCCATATCACTACTTTACAGTACCGATATGGCTTATATTATAAAATACATCAGAGCTTTACCGCTCTCTCTTAATCTATTACAAGTCCATCGTATGCCAGATGTACATGCTCAGGAAGTTGCTTGTCTACTTCGGCATGCAATCCCATCTGATGACTCATATGTATAAAATAAGTTTCTTTTGCTCCTATACGTACTGCTTGCTCCAACGCTTCCGAAAGCGACTGATGCGTCCAATGAGGTTCGATGCGCAGTGCATTCATAAACAAATAATCCAATCCTTTCAGCACTTCATACGATTCATCAGGCATAGTCAGCATATCTGTAATCCAAGCTACATTACCTATACGATATCCCATAATTGGTAACTTACCATGCATCACTCTGAATGGGATCACATCTACCGACTTTCCCGACAGGTTAGTAACCTGAAAAGTCTTGTATGGTTCTATTACAGAAAGCGGGATACTGGGTACTCCCGGATAGGTATGCTCTACAAAACAATAAGGCATACGCTTTTGCAGGCGGTCGGCTGTATATTCCTCTGCATATACAGGTACATCCCGAAAGCTACAGAACGGACGAAGATCATCCAACCCTCCCACATGATCGTAATGTTCATGGGTTATCAAGACTCCATCAATAGGCAGGAACGTTTTTACACCAAGACTTTGTTGCCTGAAATCTGGTCCGCAATCTATCAAAATACGTACCCCATCCGTTTCTACCAAACCAGAACAGCGCAGACGATTGTCGCGCGGGTCAGTACTGGTACATACCGGACATGTACATCCCACTTGAGGTACACCTGTAGATGTTCCGCTACCTAATACTGTTACTTTCATCGTGTTATCAAGTATCTTAAATATAATTCACTTCAGGATAAATATCTATACCGAATTTCTCCTTTACGGAAGCAACTACGGCATTCGCAAGATGCATAACTTCCTGCCCTGTAGCTCCTCCCAAATTAACCAGCACCAGTGCCTGGCGACTATGAACACCTGCGTGCCCCAACGATTTGCCTTTCCAGCCACATCGTTCTATCATCCATCCGGCAGGAACTTTCACAAAGTTTTCACCAGCCGGATAAGAAGGCATATCAGGATAAGTCCGCCGCAAAGCCTCAAACTGCTCTTTGGGGATAACCGGATTCATAAAGAAACTTCCAGCATTTCCCGTTTGGGCTGGATCCGGAAGTTTGTCTTCCCTAATACGGATTACTATACGACGCAAGTTCTCTAAGGTCAGCGGACATGCTTCTTTTTCCAGTTCCGTACGAATATTTCCATAGTCTAAATGCCATACGGGCTGCTTATGCAAACGATAAGTCACATACGTTACTATATATTTTCCCTTCAGGTCCAATTTGAAAATGCTTTTACGATAAGCATACTCACATTCCTTATTGGTAAACCGACGAAATTCTCCGGTATCTACACATACCGTATCGACAGCGACTATCAAATCTTTAGCCTCCACACCGTATGCACCAATATTCTGCACAGCCGAAGCACCTACTTCACCCGGTATCAACGACAGATTTACAGCTCCATACCAGTTATGTTGTACGGTATACGCTACAAAGTCATCCCAAACTTCCCCTGCTCCGACTCGTACGTCGACAGTGTCAGAGGTTTCGGCTACAATTTCATAGCCCTTGATGGCTGAATGGAGTACAGTTCCCTCAAAATTACCCGAAAAGAGCAGGTTACTTCCTCCTCCGATATGCAACAACGGAAGCTTATAACTCTTCTGCTTCAAGAAAGTACAAAGTTCATCTTCCGAACCATATTCCACAAAATACGCCGCATATACATCCATGCCGAACGTATTATGATGCAAAAGAGAATAGTCTTTCAGTTCTTTCATATCTGTTTTTATAATAAAAATAAGTTCTACTTTCCTAAAAGGCCCAGCGAATCAGTCACTCAAGTCTTCAAACTTCATCAGCATCCACTTTCCACCACGATACTCAAAGTAAAGTGTATTGCTGAAGCCATTACCAAATCCCTTGAATTCGATAATTTTCTGGTCCGTGTCAGCTACCTCCTCTTGTCCATAATGCACATTTGTCAAACGCTCTTTCAGCATCGGCGGGCGGAAAGAAAACCATTGTCCTTCATCAAGAGTTGTTTCAAGAATTTGAAACTCATCTTCCGGATCGACCGTAACAAAACCAAGTGGGTCATGTAAACGTTCACGCTGAAAAATGGAATCATTGACGAAATGATTGTAAAAGTCAAAAAAATCTTCACGTCCTTCGGATGCCGAAGCCAGCTTTTCCTTATTGATAGCTTCCAGATACCAACAGTCGGCAACACGTTCAAAATAGTAGCGTTTAACCTTCCGATCCTTCAGATAAATCCAGTCTACCTGCACGCTATGTATGGCTGTATCTTTTTCCATCTCCATATCCTCTTCCTTATCGAACAGTACGGTATAGACCGGATCACGGCTAAACAACGGATCATACACCCATTTATCTTTCGACATACGCTCTACCTGCTCACCCTTATAAAAAGGTATAGGAAATTTTATCCGTGAACGCTGGAAACGTGCATCGGAAGCAAAATTATAAAAGAAATCGGCGAAACTCTCATCGGCTGTAGCCGGAACTACATCTTCTACCTCCGGAGTTTCTTTCTGTAATGTATCGGTGCCAACAGCCAGCGAATCAATCTGTTTAGTTAAAGCATCAAAAGGATCCATTTTTTTCTTTCCTCCCCCACAAGAGGCTGCCAGCATAAGTACACAACACCCAAATAAAACTTTTTTCATCTTAGTGCTTCTGAAAAATCACGTGCAAAAATACGTCTTTTTTTCATTCAACAAATAAAACATATACAGTTTTCTTTTTTATGAGCTTAAAAAGACAAAATTTCAGTTTAAATCCTTACCTTTGCGCACAAGAAATAATAAAAAGAAGAATATGTTAGCAAAAATAGAACAGTTACTTCAAGAAGTGGAAGGCTTGACAGCTTCGAACGCAGAAGAGCTGGAAGCCCTGCGCATCAAATATTTAAGTAAAAAAGGTGTAATCAATGCACTGATGGCAGATTTCCGCAACGTTCCTGCCGAACAGAAAAAAGAGGTGGGTATGAAACTGAACGAGTTGAAGAACCGTACTCAAGAACGTATCAACAGCTTGAAAGAAGCTTTCGAGTGTCAGGACAACAGTTCTGCCGAACTTGATCTTACACGTACAGCTTATCCTATTGAACTGGGAACAAGACATCCGTTAAGCATCGTCCGCAATGAAATCATCAATATCTTCAATCGTCTGGGATTCACAATCGCCGACGGTCCTGAAGTTGAAGACGACTGGCATGTATTCTCGTCGATGAACTTCCCTGAAGATCATCCGGCACGCGACATGCAAGATACTTTCTTCATCGAAAGCCATCCAGACATTATCTTGCGTACACATACATCATCTGTTCAGAGTCGAGTAATGGAAGTTTCACAGCCTCCTATCCGAGTTATCTGTCCGGGACGTGTATACCGCAACGAAGCAATCAGTTACCGTGCTCACTGCTTCTTCCATCAGGTAGAAGGTCTGTATGTCGACAAGAATGTTTCGTTTACCGACCTGAAACAGGTATTGCTCCAGTTTGCACAAGAAATGTTCGGACCTGAAACAAAAATCCGTCTGCGTCCTTCATACTTCCCATTTACTGAACCCAGCGCAGAAATGGATATCAGTTGTGACATCTGCGGTGGAGAAGGATGTCCTTTCTGTAAATATACCGGATGGGTAGAAATCTTAGGATGCGGTATGGTAGACCCGGCTGTTCTGGAAGCTAATGGTATCGACAGCAAAGTATACACGGGTTATGCCTTCGGTATGGGAGTTGAACGTATCGCCAACCTGAAATATAAAGTAAAAGACTTGCGTATGTTCTCGGAAAACGATACTCGTTTCCTTGAAGAATTCGAAGCAGCAAACTAATTTAATATACAGCAAACAAGAAACGCGGATTAACGCAGATTTTCAGATACGCCGATAAAGGTGAATGAAAGTCTATGTTAATCCGCGTTTTTCAAAAAATAAAATTAAGAGGATATGGAAAAGGAACGTCTTGTCACACCCAGTTATTGTTGCATACTGGCAGCCAATTTTCTGTTGTATTTCGGTTTCTGGCTACTGACACCCGTTCTCCCCTTTTACCTATCGGAAATATTCAACGCTTCAAATGCGACAATCGGTATAGTACTTTCTTGCTATACTATTTCTTCTCTCTGCATCCGACCCTTTTCGGGTTACTTTCTGGATACGTTTGCACGTAAACCACTCTATCTGCTGGCTTATTTTATCTTTACACTGATTTTTGCCGGATATATGATTGCCGGACTACTGACTCTGTTCATTATATTCCGTATCGTACACGGCATATCCTTTGGAATGGTTACTGTAGGAGGAAATACCGTCGTCATCGATATTATGCCTTCCAGCCGACGTGGAGAAGGATTGGGTTATTACGGATTGGCAAACAATCTTGCCATGTCCATCGGTCCGATGTTTGGATTATTCCTGCATAGCGGAGGAGCTTCCTATACAACGATTTTTTCTTATTCTCTCGGATCGTGCATACTGGGCTTCATAGCTGCTACACTGGTAAAGACTCCCTATAAGCCTCCCGTAAAAAGAGAACCAATTTCGCTGGACCGCTTTATTTTGCTGAAAGGTCTTCCTGCCGGCTTCAGCCTGCTCTTGTTATCCATACCTTACGGTATGACGACAAATTATGTGGCTATGTATGCCAAACAGATAGGACTCACAACCGAAACAGGTTTCTTCTTTACCCTGATGGCAGTAGGAATGGCCATCAGCCGTCTGTTCAGCGGACGCCTCGTAGACAAAGGCATGATTACACAAGTTATTTCGGCAGGGCTCTACCTGGTCTGCCTGTGTTACTTCGGACTCACGGCATGTGGCTGGCTCATCGACTGGAACAGCACCTTTACCACAATTCTGTTTTTCCTGATTTCCTTATTATTAGGTATAGGATTCGGAACAATGTTTCCTGCATACAATACATTATTTGTTAACCTGGCTCCCAACAGCCAGCGAGGAACAGCAACAAGTACTTATCTAACGTCATGGGATGTAGGGCTTGGCATAGGAATGCTAAGTGGAGGATATATTGCAGAAATTGCTTCTTTCCGCATTGCCTACCTGTTTGGCGCCATCCTGACAGTAGTTTCCTTGTTTTATTTCCGCTTTAAAGCAGGCCCGCACTTCATAAAGAACAAACTGCGCTAAAGTCCGGCAACAGGAATGCCTTTCTATTCTTTGTACGTAAAGACAAAAATATGCGAAAGTTTTCCATTTACGTTCGTTACCTGAACTGACAATATAAACGAGCGGAACAATTCTACATGATCGTAAATAAAGGCAGGCAGATAGTCTTTATAAGCATTCAGATTCTGAGCAATCTTATCCATGTCTGCCACCATAATAAACGAAGCATCACGCGACAGATTTGAAACACATTCATCGAACAATGTGTGGTGGGGGGCGACCGCTACCTTCGATATACAAGAATCAACCTTTTCCTGTCCGGATAAAATCAGAATGCTATCTTCTGCATGCGTCTGGATATTCTTCATCCGCTCTTCAATCTGATGCATACATGAATCGGGAGCATACATGGAACCGCTTAAATAGAAAACCTCACTACTCAGGTGGATATCAAACTCACTCCAGCACACTGTACTATCACCAGCCAGCAAAGGAACAGAAGCCGTATGCCCGTAAAGAGTCAGAAAATTAGCAGTCTTGGTATGTGCCACCGCCGTAAATCCCTCATCCTGACGCAGGGAGGTCTTGTCCTTCTCTGCATCGATAACCTTTTCTATCAAAGATTTCTGATAGCTGACAGCCAAAAAACCTTTTCCATTATAAATGGAAACGAAATCGCCGTTATTTACCGGATAAATATCAATAGACTTACCACGGTATGACACCTTTTTAGGCTTAAAGTTTATTCCCCTCTTACGCACCATCTCACGCACAAACTTCTTCCCCGGTTCATTGGTCTTAAAATAAATAACCAAATTTCTTGGAGAAGCCGGTGCGTGAAAACTGACCATCATATAATCCATCCGATTGTGCAAATCGTGGGCATTATTAAGGACATAGGGAGCCAGATCATTTCCGATAACCGACAGAAGACCACTGCGTTGCAATGTGTCCAACTGACCGGCATACGTAGTTTGAGGGAAAACATTGACAATAAACTCTATATTATCCGTTTCCAGAAGGCCGATACAATCGGAAGGGACAGAAGCCAGCACGTCAGTCTCCTTTCCACTCTCTGCAAAACTCAGACGGGCAAAACTGTAAAGCCCAACCCCAATACAGAATAATATAATGGAAAGTATTACTCCTAATTTACCGACCGTACGCAGCTTCATAGTAATTTATATTTTTTATGCAAATATAAATAAATAATTAAAAAGTGCAAAATCGGAGAAATAAAAAAGCGATTCTCATACTGAGAACCGCTTCCTTTTCAGATGGGTGACTAGTGGGACTCGAACCCACGACATTCAGAACCACAATCTGACGCTCTAACCAACTGAACTATAGTCACCATATAAATTATAATGTATGGCTGCTTTAATGAAAGGGTGACTAGTGGGACTCGAACCCACGACATTCAGAACCACAATCTGACGCTCTAACCAACTGAACTATAGTCACCATGTTGATTATCCTTTCAAAAGCGAGTGCAAAGGTATACATTTATTTTGAATATGCAAATAGTTTGGGCAAAAATTTTCAATAAAAGTATACTTTGCACTTTAACCAGCCTCTTTTAAGGCCTTTTACTTATTACTTGTAAATAGCCTTCTTTCCGGCAAGCAACGTATTCTTCATCAACGATACGATGGTCATCGGTCCTACTCCTCCCGGAACCGGAGTGATGTACGAACATTTAGGAGCAACTTCATCGAATTTTACGTCGCCTGTCAGTTTAAAGCCTGACTTCTTTGTTGCATCAGGTACACGCGTAGTGCCTACGTCAATCACAACGGCACCTTCTTTTACCATGTCGGCTTTCACAAAGTTGGGCTGTCCCATCGCAGCAATGATGATATCTGCTTCACGGCACTCCTTAACAAGATCTTTGCTACGGCTGTGACAAACCGTAACCGTAGCATCGCCCGGATAGGCCTTCTGCATCATCAGCATCGCCATCGGCTTGCCTACAATATTACTTCTTCCCAGTATCACGCATTTTTTACCCTGAGTTTCGATGTTATAGCGTCTCAGCAATTCCAAAATTCCATTTGGAGTAGCCGATACATAACAAGGAAGACCAATCGACAATCGTCCTACGTTGATAGGATGAAAACCATCTACGTCCTTCCGATAGTCTATTGTTTCAATCACTTTCTGTTCGGAGATATGCTTGGGCAGAGGCAACTGTACGATAAATCCGTCAATATCGGGATCATTATTCAACTCGCGTACTTTTGCCAGCAGCTCTTCTTCAGTTACATCGCTTTCGTAACGGATGAGGGTAGACTTGAAACCGCAGACTTCACATGCCTTAACCTTTGCGGCAACATACGTTTCACTTCCTCCATCGTGTCCCACCAAAACCGCAGCCAGATGCGGACGCTTGCCTCCATGGGCAACAATATCGGCTACCTCGGCAGCAATTTCTTGCTTAACCTGTTCCGAAACCTCTTTTCCATTAATCAATGTCATAATACAAACTGCAATATTAGGTTGTTCATAGTATTAACAAATGTACGATTTTTCGACGGCGCTTGGCAGGGATGGATTCTGCGTTTATATTTTATTAACAGATTTGTTTTATCTTCCATCAATATGCCTGCCATTTTTTATTTTAACGGCAGATCCGAATATTTCTTATGCCCCAGTAATTTCGACTGCCATAAAATACTGAACGGAAAACGCCCCGACACATTAAAGCCAACTGCCTTGTCCAGGTTCTCCTGCCTGTCGGCTTTAAACTGCGGACGCAAGCGGGCATATTCTTTTCTTGCCTGTATTACGGCACGGAAATTTGCCCAATCGCCCTTCAGTAAAAAGACACATGCAGCCACATAATCCAGACAAGCACGAACCCTCATCACTGGCCTCAATTCTTCCGGCGGAAGGTTTTTATACAGCATCAGCAGGTTATTGCGGAAATTCAGAAATGTCTTTCGAGGATTTTCCTTTTTCAACGTAGCACCTCCTACATGCCAGGCGACACTCTCGGGCAGGCAAACCAGTTTATAGCCACGGCTTCGCAAACGCCAGCACAAATCAATCTCTTCCATGTGGGCAAAGAAACGTCCGTCCAGACCACCTACTTCGCGGTATTTATCCAGCCGGATAAACAACGCAGCTCCCGTTGCCCAAAATACAGAAACGGGGGCATCGTACTGTCCTTTATCTTTTTCTACGACCTCGAAGATACGCCCGCGACAGAACGGATAGCCATAGCGGTCGATAAACCCTCCCGCAGCTCCAGCGTATTCAAAACAATCCTTCTGCTTCCAGTCGAGCAGTTTAGGCTGACAGGCTGCAACTTCCGGATGAACATCCATATATTTCACCATCGGAGTCAGCCAGCCGGGAGCAACTTCTACATCGCTGTTGAGCAGCACAACATATTCGGCGTCCACATGCTCGAAAGCTTTATTGTAACCATCGGCAAAGCCGTAATTTTTATCCAGGCGGATCAGACGGACTGCCGGAAACTCTTGTTCCAGCATCCGGCAGGAATCATCGGAAGAGCCATTGTCTGCCACACAGACCTCTACCCCGTCGCCAGCCGAACAGGTCAGGACAGAAGGAAGAAACCTGCGAAGCATATCAGTCCCGTTCCAATTTAAGATAACTACAGAAACCTTGTTCATATAATTGTTCCTTTCAGCGCGGTACCATCTTCATTGAAATCGCCCAGCCGAACATGTATCAAATGATTATCCAGATCGTCGTTGTGATTCAATTCCACGCGTATATAATTGGACGTAAATCCATGCATCGGAGCACCTGTCTTGGAATGTTCCATCAACACAGTTGCCTCCTGCCCGATATGACGTGCATAGAAAGCCCTGGTCTTTTCATCCGACAAAGCCAGAAGACGCTGACTTCTCTGATGCTTATCTTCGGGAGAAACCACATAGTCAATCTTCAGAGCTTGTGTTCCGGGACGCTCCGAATAGCTGAACACATGCAACTGAGTAACATCCAGACTACGTATAAACTCATAAGCCTGTTCAAAATACTCCGGAGTTTCGCCTCGTGTACCCACAATCACGTCCACACCGATAAAGGCATCGGGCATCAGCGATTTAATCTTCTGTATCTTGTGTGCAAAGAGTGCAGTATCATAGCGACGACGCATCAGCTTCAAGACTTCATCGCATCCCGACTGTAGAGGTATATGGAAGTGAGGCATAAAACGGCGTGAACGGGCCACATATTCTATAATCTCATCAGTCAACAAATTGGGCTCAATAGACGAAATACGATAACGTTCGATTCCTTCCACCTCGTCGAGTGCTTTTACCAGATCAAAGAAACTTTCACCCGTAGTTTTTCCGAAATCACCGATGTTGACACCTGTCAGGACTATTTCCTTGCCTCCTTCAGCAGCTACCTGACGAGCCTGTTCTACCAGATCGGCAATCTTCCCGTTACGACTTCTTCCACGCGCAAACGGAATGGTACAATAAGAGCAGAAATAGTCGCATCCGTCTTGTACCTTCAGGAAATAGCGGGTACGGTCACCTCTGGAACACGAAGGCACAAACGTACGTATATCCTTAGTAGCCGTAGTAATCGCTTCCCCATGTTCATGCTTTTCCAGATTACCCAGATATTTCATCAGGTCGCCTTTCTGCTCGGCGCCCAACACCAAATCTACTCCCTCTATATCTGCTACCTGCCCCGGCTTCAACTGTGCATAGCATCCTGTCACCACAATAAAGGCTCCCGGATGAGCCTTAGCCAGACGATGAATGGCCTGCCTGCATTTCTTATCTGCCATTTCAGTAACCGAGCAGGTATTAATCACACAAATGTCCGCTTGTTCGCCCTTGCGTGCAGTACGTACACCTGCCTCTTTTAATGTTTTACCGATAGTGGAGGTTTCTGCAAAATTCAGTTTGCAGCCCAATGTATAATAAACAGCTTTTTTATTCTGAAAAATAGTTGTATCTGTCATACCTTAATATAATGATTCGAATTGCAAAGTTACGCATTATTATCTGAAGCGCATCCTATCTTACCCAAAGATAGGAACAAAAAAAGGATTTCTTCACCGGAAACCCGCGCTAACTCTAAGGGAAAAGGGAAAATCGTCTTAAATATACGCATTATCTACGTATTTTCCGCGCCAGAAAACATCTTTTATGAAGAAAACTATTTAAAAACATATTTTTTTTGAAAAAAAACGCTCCAAAGAGAACAACGTATTAAAAAAGTCTATATCTTTGCATCGTTTTAAGAAAACAACATAAGTATTACAGATTTAAAAAAGCAAAGAAAATGAAAAAATTAGTATTTTTGTTCGTAGCATTCGCTGCTGTATCTTTCGCATCATGTGGTAACAAAGCAGCTAACAGTGAAGAAGCAGCTGACTCAACAGCAGCAGTTGAAACAGTAGAAGAAGCAGCTCCGGTTGTTGACTCTACAGCAGTTGTAGCTGACTCAGCAGCAGTTGATTCTGCAGCAGTAGTAGCTGAATAATTTCGAACAACATTCGAGAGAATTGAAAGTCTGGCATGCGCAAGCATTCAGACTTTTTTTATGCCCATACGTTTCCTCTCTCCTGATAGTTGAGCCATCTTTTCACGAAAAAGATTTCATGACTCAATCTCATCGCCTTTCACAGGCTACCCCGCAACACTTCAAACTTCTCATGTTGCCGGTACAATAAACTCTACCTCCGTCCCTACAACTCACACTTCATGTAGCATAAAGAGCAATCTTACCTAAAACGACACAGGGTAATATCCCAGCATGCACATAAGACTCCTGCACTCATTTCATAAAGTGCCATATTCACTCCGTCGGAACCCGCTGTCCTAAAAATATTTTTTGTACAAAAAATATTTCTTTTTGTACAAATTTTCCGAAAACGTCAGGAGATTTTCTTGAACATGTAATAAGAAAAGAAGAAAAATCCCAAGAGAAAAGACGAGAGCCACCATCTTCCTCCGCAATCACCAGAAATCATTCCCAAAGACAGAAAGCCCAATTTTCTATCCCCTACCAGCAGAAGAGAAAAAACTACAAAAAAAGAAATCCCGAGTAGAACAAATATCTACTCGGGATCTTATCAAGTATTTACAGACTGCAAAATTAAGCTTCTTCTGCAACAACTTCGAAAGGAATTTCAACAGAAACCTCCTTGTGAAGTTTAACGATTGCTTTGTAGTGACCAACTTCCTTAACTGCATCCTTAACAACGATAATCTTACGATCGATGTTGTGACCCAATTTAGCAAGTTCTTCAGCAATCTGAATATTACCTACTGAACCATAGATAACACCTGTAGCGCTAACTTTTGTAGCGATCTTCAAAGATACATCCTTCAAAGATTCTGCAACTGCTTCAGCATCTTTCTTAATCTTTTCCAATTTGTGAGCACGCTGTTTCAATTCTTCAGCCAGCATTTTCTTAGCAGCCGGAGAAGCGATAACTGCTTTGCCTGTCGGAATAAGATAGTTACGACCATAACCTGACTTAACGGTTACAATATCATTCTTGTAGCCCAAGTTAACTACGTCTTCTTTCAAAATAATTTCCATACTCTTATTCCTCCTTTAATTATTTCATCATATCAGTTACGAAAGGCAGCAAAGCCAAGTGACGAGCTCTCTTAACAGCCTGCGCAATACGACGCTGGAACTTCAATGAAGTACCTGTAATACGGCGCGGAAGGATCTTTCCCTGTTCGTTCAAGAATTTCTTCAGGAATTCAGGATCTTTGTAGTCGATATACTTAATACCACTCTTTTTGAAACGGCAGTATTTTTTCTTTTTAACGTCTACTGAAGGCGGAGTTAAATATCTGATTTCTGATTGTTGCTGTGCCATGATTAGTTTTCCTCCTTTTTAGTTGATTTAACATTTCTTCTCTTAGCAGCGTATTCTGCAGCGTATTTATCCATCTTGAAAGTCAAGAAACGGATAACACGTTCGTCACGACGGAAGTTTACTTCGAGTTTCTCGATTACCGACGGTTCTGCTTTAAACTCAATCAGCTGATAGAAACCTGTAGATTTCTTCTGAATTGGATAAGCCAATTTCTTCAATCCCCAGTTTTCTTCATTAATGATCTCCGCACCTTCTCCTGTCAGGATAGCTTTGAACTTTTCTACCGCTTCCTTCATCTGAACATCAGATAAAACGGGAGTTAAAATGAAAACGGTTTCGTATTGATTCATACTATTCGTTGATTAAAATATTAATAATAAATTTTCAAATTCGGCGCAAAGTTACGACTTTTTCTCTAATATACAAATCATTGCGTTCTTTTTATATGATAAAGAATGTTATTTTAAGACATTTTCTTATACTATATATGGTAAAAGTATCGTATATTTGCATAGTTGCTTAAACAATAATTAGATGATAGAACAGTTCAATTTTGACATACAGCTTATTTTTGCTATACTAAACGGAAAGGTTTCGGCCGCAATCAACCGCAAGCTGAGTCGTAACTTCCGTCAGAACGGAATGGACATAACACCAGAACAATGGACGGTATTATTGTTCTTGTGGAAAAAGGACGGTGTAACGCAGCAGGAATTGTGTAATGCTACTTTCAAGGACAAACCCAGCATGACACGTTTAATCGACAATATGGAACGTCAGCATCTGGTAGTGCGTATATCCGACAAAAGAGACCGGCGTACCAACCTGATTCACCTGACAAAAACCGGCAAAGAACTGGAAGAAAAGGCACGCTTCATTGCCAACAAAACCCTTAAAGAAGCACTCCATGGACTAACACTGGAAGAATTGCGAGTAAGCCAGGAAGTTCTCCGTAAAATCTTCACCAATACAAAAGACTAATAGTAAGCTTTTTTATTTTTTTTCATCAAATAATTTCTTCAATACAAGAATTATCCTTTAATTTGTAACCAAGAAAAAATAAACCATAAAATAGAAGACACACATGAAAAGCTTATTAAAGAATTTAGGATTGATACTGGTTGTAATCGGAGCAGTAATCCTGATTGCTTGCTACTTTGGAGGCAACGTAAACAACAATTCGATTTTAGCAACTTCTCTGATTCTCATTATCGTTGGATTAATTTCCTATATCGTCCTAAACAGACGTATTGCCGACTAATACTGAGTCAATCCGGAAAAGAAATAAAAAAGCCTGAATTCTTTTAGAACTCAGGCTTTTTTATTTCTATAGCTTCCCATTACTATCATTCTTGTTCGGGAGTAATCAGTTTGTAACCCTTACCGTGGATATTAATGATTTCGATAGAATCGTCATCTTTTAAATGCTTACGCAATTTGGTAATATATACATCCATGCTTCGGGCATTGAAGTAATTATCGTCTATCCAGATAGTCTTCAAAGCAAAGTCACGCTGCAGAATCTCGTTGGCATGTGCACAAAGCAGTCCCAGCAATTCAGATTCTTTGGTAGTAAGTTTGGTCTGCTTGTCACCGATTGACAGAATCTGTTTCTGTGTATCGAATGTAAAGCGACCGATCTTGTACATGTTGCTTTCCTTATTACGTTTACCACGTACACGACGCAGGATAGCTTCAATACGGAAAGTCAGCTCTTCCATACTGAAAGGTTTTGTTATATAATCGTCTGCACCAATTTTGAATCCTTCCAGAATATCTTCCTTCAATGTTTTTGCAGTAAGGAAGATGATAGGTATCTCAGCATTAGCCTGACGGATTTCCTGAGCCAAAGTAAAACCGTCTTTCTTCGGCATCATAACATCGAGTACACACAAATCATACTTATTCTTCAAAAAGGCCTTAAAGCCGGCTTCTCCATCGGGAAACAACTCTGCCGAATATCCTTTTGCCTGCAAATATTCTCTTAACAGCATGCCAAGATTCTCATCATCTTCGCATAACAAAATACGCAATTTTTCGTCCATATCAATCTTCTTTAAATAAAGGTAATACAATTATAAATTTAGTTCCCACATTCAGTTCACTTTCGGCACGTATCGTTCCCTTGTGATCTGTGATAATCTTCTTCACATAGGCCAAGCCCAAACCAAAGCCTTTCACGTCGTGCAAATTGCCAGTATGAACCCGGTAGAACTTTTCAAATATTTTTTTCAGGTTTTCTTTCTTGATACCGATACCATTATCCTCTATCGATATATGAAGCTTTCCCGATTCATTCCAAGTACGAACTTTCAAATGGATATTGACATCCGGTTTCTTGTACTTCAATGCATTATCCAAAAGGTTGAAAATTACATTCGTAAAATGCATCTCATCTACATAAACAAATGGGTCATCCGCATCAAGTGCTACATCCAAGGTACCGTTACAATTCTCTACCTTCAAACGGAAGGTATTGGTTACTCCATAAATCAACTCGTTGGCATCAACCTCTTTCTTCTTTAAGGTAGCTTTCTGACGCTCGAACATAGACATCTGAAGCACTTTTTCTACTTGGAAGCGCAAGCGCTTGGTTTCGTCGTTTATCACTCCCGAAATGTGCTTGAACATGGCAGGAGACTTACCCACAGCCGGATCATTCAACATTTGTGCAGCCAGAGATATTGTCGAAATAGGTGTCTTGAACTCATGCGTCATATTATTGATGAAATCGTTCTTTATCTCGGTCAGTTTCTTCTGGCGGAAGATAATATAAATGGTAAAGATAAATGTCACCAGCAACACCAGCGTAAAGATGATAGACGGAATCATAAACCGTACAGAACTGAAAATGTAATTGTCCATTGTCGGGAAGAATACATTTACAAATCCCATCTTAGCTGGAGGATCTTTTTCAAAAAGCAACCGAGAATAAACTTTCTCATTATCGTATTCATAATCCGAGCAACGATAAATTTCTTTTCCATCACGGTCGGTCACCGTAAAATGATAAGGAATATCTACTCCGTTGTTCTTCAATTCCGAATTCAAAAAATAATCCAGTTGTTTAAAGTTAACGCGTTCCTTCAGCGGCTTGTCACTCGCCGTATAAAGAATATTGTAAACAACCTCATTCAGCAAAGCACGCTGATAGATATAACGTTCCTTTACGATTTCCTGCAATGTACGAGAAGTCTGAGGAATATTCTTTCCCGTCGAAATAATCTCTTTGGGAATGCTCGAAGGACGATTTATCACCGTTTTCCATTCGAAAGTAGAAATCGTACTTCCATCGGAAGACCCAATCAGCACACTTCCACTCGACTGCGACTGATGCTGTCCTTGAAACTGCTGGGAAAGCTGTGCCGCACGTTCGGTAGCAACAACATCTTTTTCCAAATATTTTTTAGTTTCTACTAATTCCAGGTTATGCACAGCCTGGGCAAGGCTTCGTCCTACATTCTCTTCGAACTGTTCCTTACGCATCTTGACCATCTCTTCTATATAGCTCACCTGCAAATAAAGCAAACTTAGAAAAGAAAGCCCCATTACAATACCTAATATCCAAATAGTTGACTTTTTCATGGAGGCAAATTTAAACGGCTATCATTTACGAGATACTCTGCTTAACATGTTTTAATCCGCGATTCTCTTATATTAACAAAATCAGAAGATTTACATGTTATTTTTTAAACCTCACATCACGTTTTCCGTAGTCTTAGTGCAAAAATAATGAAATTTTAAATTAATAACAAACAAAGTAAGCTAATTGTTTAAGCTTCGTTAAATAAAAAAGGCCGCATTTTTAAGAAATGCGACCTTTGCAACCTATAAAAACAACAACTAGAAAGTTTATGCTTCTTCTTTTTCTTGTTCTTCGAATTCCTTCATCAACTTATTCTGAACGTCGGTCGGTACAAGTTCATAACTTGCAAATTTCATAATGAAGGAAGCACGACCTCCCGTCAAAGAACTTAAAGCCGTAGAATAATTAGACATTTCTTTCAATGGAACCTTAGCAGCCAGCTTTTCATAACCTTTTTCACTGCTCATACCCATGATCATACCTCTACGTCCCTGCATATCACTCATTACGTCGCCCAACTTATCGCTCGGAACAAATACTTCTACATCATAAATAGGTTCCAGAATCTTAGGACCTGCATTTTTAAAGGCTTCGCTGAAAGCATGACGACCGGCCAGCATGAAAGATATTTCATTAGAATCTACCGGATGCATCTTACCGTCATAAACGATGACACGCACATCACGGGCATACGAACCAGTCAAAGGTCCTTGTTCCATACGACTCATGATACCTTTCAGAATAGCAGGCATGAAGCGAGTATCAATGGCTCCACCTACCACACTGTTAACAAATACCAATTTACCGCCCCATTCCAAGTCTATCGTTTCAGAACTTTTTACATTTATCTTGAATTCCTGTCCATTAAACTTATAGACTTCAGGAGCAGGCATACCTTCATAATAAGGTTCTACAATCAAATGAACCTCACCAAACTGTCCGGCACCACCCGACTGCTTCTTATGACGGTAATCAGCACGAGCTGCCTTTGTAATAGTTTCACGATAAGGAATCTTCGGCTCATAGAACTGTACCTGAAGTTTTTCGTTGTTTTCCAAACGCCATTTCAATGTACGCAAATGGAACTCACCTTGACCATGTACCAAAATCTGCTTCAACTCTTTAGACTGTTCTACAACCCATGTCGGATCTTCTTCACGCATACGGTTCAATACAGCCATCATTTTCTCTGTATCAGCTTCATTTACAGGCTTGATAGCGCGAGTATATTTCGGATTCGGATATTTAATGAAATTAAAGCGATTCTCACAATCTTTGCCATTCAAGGTATTTCCAGTCTTCACATCTTTCAGTTTCACCGTACAACCGATATCACCAGCACGAAGTTCATCTACCTTTTCACGATTAGCACCGGCACATACATAAAGCTGGGCCATACGTTCCTTTGAGCCACGATCAGCATTGCTCAAATCATCACCTTCGTGTACCACACCACTCATAACTTTAAAATACTGTACATCTCCGATATGCGGTTCTACGGCTGTCTTAAAGAAATACAAGGAAGTAGGTCCGTTGGCATCAGGAGGTACAGGAACGCCACGAGTATTATGAACAACCGGCATTTCATCAACAAATGGAACTACATTGCCCAAGAACTCCATCAGACGGCGAACGCCCATATCCTTACCGGCACATACACAGAACACAGGGAACATACCACGTGCAGCCAGTCCCTTACGGATACCTTCACGCATTTCGTCCTCGGTCAACGATTCCGAATCGAAGAACTTTTCCATCAAGCTTTCATCATGTTCGGCTGCAGCCTCAACCAACGTTTTGTGCCAAGCCTGAGCTTTATCCATTTCTTCAGCCGGAATTTCTTCAATAGTCGGAGCACCACCATCAGGACCCCACGAATATTTTTTCATTAAAAGTACATCGATCAACGAATTGAAGTCGGGTCCGGTAGCCAACGGATACTGAACCGGAACAACTTTAGAACCGTAATTTTCTTTCAACTGTTCCAATACATGGTCGAAATCACATTTTTCACTATCAAGCTGGTTAACCAGGAAGATAACCGGTTTACCCAGCTTTTCTGTATAACGGAAATGATTCTGTGTACCTACTTCGGGACCATACTGACCATTCAACAATAAAATAGCCGTATCCGTAACGTTCAATGCTGTAATAGCAGCTCCCACAAAGTCATCACTTCCCGGACAGTCGATGATATTCAGTTTTTTGCCATTCCACTCTACATGATAAACGGTAGAGAAGACCGAGTAACCATACTCCTGCTCTACCGGAAAATAGTCGCTGACTGTATTTTTGGCAGTGATTCTGCCGCGACGTTTTATAATACCACTCTCATAGAGCAACGCTTCTGTGAGGGTGGTTTTACCTGATCCGTCATTGCCAAGCAGGGCAATGTTTTTGATTTCGTTGGTCTGATATACTTTCATGGTATTTCAAGATTTAATTATTGAACAAAAGGATATGCTTTTCATATCTCTTACATAGTGATGCGCAAATTAGAAATTAATGAGCAGAAATGCAACAAATTCATTCGTGTTACTAAACTATGTTTTTAGACAGAAAACATCTGCTTCGATGCTTCTTTTCGCCAACATCCCAACGAAACAATAAAAAAGGTCACGCCGCAGCGAACTAAACAGTTGCCAAAGCATGACCTTCTAAAGACATGGAAAAATACTACATCACCAAATATTTACACGTTTTTCAGGTGCAATGTACATCGGACTTTCCGGAGTGATATGGAAAGCATCGTACCAAGCCTGAATATGAGGCAGAGCACCGTTTACACGCCATTCACCCAAAGAGTGAGGATCCGACTTTGTACGAGAACGAATTTCCTCATCACGAATATTGGCAGCCCATACTGTAGCATAAGCCAAGAAGAAACGCTGTTCCGGAGTAAATCCATCAATATCGCCCAGAGGATTTTCCTTCATGGCATGCTGGAATGCGAGGTATGAAACATTCAGACCTCCATGGTCCGCAAGATTCTCACCTAATGTCAATTCACCATTTGCTTTCAGTCCCGGCAATACTTCGATGTTATTGAAGAAATCAACCATCACTTTTGCACGAGCATCAAAGCGTTCTGCATCTCCTTTAGCCCACCAGTCGGTCAAGTTACCGTTCTTATCGTACTGACGACCTTGGTCATCGAACCCGTGAGTCATTTCATGACCGATAACCACACCGATAGCACCATAATTGAATGCATCATCAGCATTCATATCGAAGAACGGATATTGCAGAATTCCGGCAGGGAAACAAATTTCATTTGTAGAAGGATTATAATAAGCATTTACAGTCTGAGGTGTCATCAGCCATTCATCCTTGTCGACTGGCTTGCCAAGACGGCTGTACATATCATCCAGTCCCCATTTGTTGGCACGGCAAGCGTTAGCCCAGTAAGAATCCTTCTTGATTTCCAGATTTGAATAATCTTTCCACTTATCAGGATATCCCACTTTTACATGGAAAGCAGCCAGTTTTTCCTGAGCAACCATCTTGGTACTGTCGCTCATCCATTCCTGAGCCTGAATACGTTCTCCAAGAGCTTCCTGCAAATTCTTTACCAGCTTAACCATACGTTCTTTGGCTGCTGCAGGGAAATACTTTTCTACATACATTTGTCCTACAGCCTCACCCAACATATTTTCTACAGCACTGACAGCACGTTTCCAGCGAGGAGAATTTTGCTGACGTCCAGACAACACCTTACCATAGAAATCAAAACGAGCAGATACAAAATCATCACTCAGATAAGGAGCAGCAGCATCCAGCAAATTATACTGCAAATAAGAGATATGCTTAGATACAGGCAATGTATTAATCAGTTTTTCAACTTCTTTCAGAGGTTCTATCTGCATTACATTCAGTTCAGTAACTTCCTTAATGCCTAAACCCTTCAAATAAGCATCCCAGTCGATACCTGCAAACGTCTTCTTCAAATCAGCGTAAGACATCTTATGATAGTTAGCTTCCGGATCACGCTGCTGTACAGCACTGAAAGCTTCTTTAGCGATAGAAGTTTCTATTTCCATTACATCTGCCATTTTCTGCTGAGCCTCAGCTTCAGAGAAACCTGCCAAAGTAAAGAGCTTAGAAATGTATTTCTTATAATTTTCACGCACATTGACAGTTGCACTATCGTTATCAAGATAATATTCCTTTTCACCCAAATTAAATCCACCTTGGCTTATCTGGAACATATTTACATCACTGTTCTTCGGATCGGCATAAACAAAACTTGAAAAATAAGTACCGATACCACAGTTCAACAGCTCTACCATCATCGGAACAATTTCCTTCCGGTCTTTCAGAGCAGCAATCTTATCCAGTTCCGGCTTAATCGGATTCATACCCTCCTTGTTCAGAGTCACGCTATCCATTGCCAGATTGTATACATCACCAATCTTCTGAGCCAATGTTCCCTGTTCATTTTGTTTGGAAGCCAAGCCCTCAATAAGCTCCTGCAACTGCTTGCGATTATTTTCAATCAGTACTTCGAATGTGCCATAGCGAGAATATTCAGCTGTCAGAGGATGATTTTTCATCCAGCCACCACACGCATAATGATAGAAATCCTGACTTGCAGAAACTGTAGTATCAAGATTTGCCAAGTCAATGCCAGAAGTGCTTTTAGCCTCCTTTTGTCCGGCGCAACTTGTCATGGCAGCAGCAACGAGCACTGCCACAGCAGCAAAATGTTTTGTTTTCATAAGCATTTATAATTAGTCTTTCAATTTTTAAGTTCTTCCAGTTCCAGGGAAACACTCTCCCACTCTTCTTCAGCATCCGAAATCTGTTTTTTAAGTTGCTGATGCTGTTCGTACAATTTCATGTCGGATGCTCCTTCAGGCGTAGCCATCTGCATTTCCAGTGCTGCCACTTCCTTTTCCAGACGCTCTATAAGAACTTCACAATCGGAAACCTGTTTCTCAAGCTTACGGATTTTCTTATTCTGCTCCTTCTGAGCTTCGTACGACAATTTACTCTCACTGGCCTGTGCCGCTGTTTCTTCCTTCTTGACCGACTGAGCAGTCGTAGGCGACTGAGATAGTTGCAGTTCATTGAGGCTTTCCATTTTCTTTTTTTGCAAGAAATCATAAATACCTCCGATATGTTCCTTCACAACACCTCCGCCAAATTCATAAACCTTCGTTACCAGTCCGTCCAGAAACTCACGGTCGTGAGAAACGACAATAACAGTTCCATCAAATTCACGGATAGCTTCCTTCAGTACATCCTTGGAACGCATATCCAAATGATTGGTAGGCTCATCCAGTATCAGCAGATTCACCGGTTCCAGCAACAGCTTAATCATAGCCAAACGGCTCCGTTCACCTCCCGAAAGAACTTTTACTTTCTTATCGGAAGCCTCACCACCGAACATAAACGCACCGAGTATGTCACGTATTTTCAACCGAATATCTCCTTTGGCTACAGAATCAATCGTATCAAACACTGTCAGATTCTCATCGAGCAACTGCGCCTGATTTTGTGCAAAATAGCCTATCTGTACATTATGACCGATAACCAGCTTACCTTCATAAGGAATCTCATCCATAATACACTTTACCAAAGTAGACTTACCTTCACCATTCTTTCCCACAAAAGCAACCTTCTCTCCTCGGTTAATAGTCAGTGTTACATCGTGAAACACTACATGATCACCATAGGCTTTTCGGAGGCCCTCACAGATTACCGGATAATTTCCGGAACGCATGGCAGGAGGAAACTTCAGACGAAGGGCTGAATTATCTTCCTCATCTATTTCAATTGGAACAATCTTCTCCAATTGTTTGATACGACTTTGAACCTGTACAGCCTTTGTTGCCTTATAACGGAAACGTTCAATAAAGTCTTCTGTATCTTTTATCTCTTTCTGCTGATTTTCATAAGCACGCAACTGCTGTTCACGACGTTCTTTACGAAGTACGACAAACTCATCGTAAGGAACTTTATAATCATAGATATGTCCACACGATATTTCTATCGTACGATTAGTCACATTATTGATAAAAGCACGGTCGTGGCTTACCAGTACAACAGCTCCGGGACTCATTTTCAAAAAATTCTCCAGCCACTGAATACTCTCAATATCCAAATGGTTGGTCGGCTCGTCCAACAACAGCACATCAGGACGACGCAACAATAGCTTTGCCAACTCAATACGCATACGCCATCCACCGCTGAACTCACTGGTTGGACGGTCAAAATCGGAACGGCTGAATCCCAAACCGACGAGTGTACGTTCTATTTCCGCCCGATAGTTAGTTCCTCCCATCATCAGGAAGCGTTCGTTATCGTGCGTAAAGCGTTCTATCAGTTCATGATAGCTCTCCGAATCGTAATCCGTACGGTCAGCCAATTCTTGGTTCATCTTAGCCAGCCTGTCTTGCAGCTCAAATATATGTTCGAACGCCATTTCCGCTTCCGCCATAACGGTACGCGTGTCACTTAGAATCATAACCTGAGGCAAATAGCCAATAGTCACACCTCTTTGCACCGCTACACTTCCCTCTGTAGGCTTCTGCAATCCAGCCAGAATCTTCAGCATAGTCGACTTACCGGCACCATTCTTACCGACCAGTGCTATACGGTCTTTCTTATTAATGACAAACGAAACATCCTCGAACAAAGGAGTAACTCCAAACTCAACTTTCAGTCCTTCAATAGAAATCATATATTCGCTCCAACTTTACAAAGTGCAGGCAAAGGTAGCATTTATTTCCTTTTATTTCATACATTTGCCCACACAAATCAAACATTATATCACATTTATGAAAGACACGATAAAAAAAATTCTTTTGATCTCGGCAGGTATATGCATCTGTCATTCTTCAAATGCTCATTTTAAGACGACCCCCGGAATGCCTATTCATATCACCGAAGACGGCAAACTGATTTACTACGCTTACCCCAATGGCGACCGTGTTCCCGATTTTTCTTTTTGCGGCTACCGGCGTTCCGAATATCCTATTCCTTATATCGAAGCCAAAGTATATGTCAATCCAACAGAAGGAGATGCCACTCAACTTATACAAGATGCCATAGACTATGTCAGCTCACTTCCCCTGCAAGCAAACAACTTCCGGGGCGCCGTACAATTATTGCCCGGCACATACAATATAGAAGGACAACTACTGATACGTACAAGTGGAGTGGTCTTACGAGGCAGCGGATGTCATACGTCAGGAGGTACCATTCTACGGGCAAAAGGCTTCACCAAGAACGAACTAATACGCGTTTTGGGATACAACAATGCAACGGCTTCGGAAAAACTGAAAATCAAAGATGAATATGTACCGGTCAATGCAACCTTTATTCCACTGGACAGCACTTACAGCCATCTAAAAGTCGGCGACAAAATACAAATAGTACGTCCTTGTACATCAGAGTGGTTAAAGGAAATAGGGACAGACCAACTTGGTAACCAGCAGGAATACAACTTTTCCAAATGGCAACCCGGACAATACACGATGAAATGGGAACGCAACATTATTCAGATTACCGAAAAAGGAATAAAGATAGATGTTCCTATTACCATGAGCCTTGATCCCCAATACGGAGGAGGATATATCGTTCCCCTACAATGGAAGGGGCGTATATATAATATAGGTATAGAAAACTTATGCTGCATATCCGATTTTGACAAACAGAATACCAAGGATGAAAATCATCGATGGCAAGCAGTAACCTTCAATCATATACAGAATGGCTGGGTAAGAAGAATAGAAGCTCGACATTTTGCAGGCTCTGCAGTTATGCTGCTGGAAGGAAGCAGTCAGATAACAGTAGAAGACTGCAAATATCTTGCACCGATTTCGGAAATAGCCAACCATAGAAGATATGCATTTCATACTCTTGGACAATTAACGCTTTTCCAACGCTGCTATTCAGAAAACGGATATCGGGATTTCAGCGTGGGAAAAGGAGTTCCCGGGCCCAATGCATTTGTACAATGCCATTCGGAATGTCCTTACAGCTTCAGCGGTTCTGCCGGAGGTTTTTCGAATGGTATTCTTATGGATAAAATGACCGTATCGGGAGGAATACTGGAATACGGTTATCGTGATATGGCAGATCAGGGTGCCGGATGGACTGCTGCAAACTCTCTTTTATGGCAAGGACGTGCTTCGCAGACGCATTGTGTCACCCCTCCCACCGCACATAACTGGGCATACGGTATGTGGACACAGCCTTACGGGAACGGATATTACCAGCTTTCACATACATTCATCAAACCGGAAAGCATATTTTATGCTCAACTGGAAGAACGAACTGGTAAAAGTCAGGAAACCGAAACAAAGAAAATATATGTATACCACACACTCGAAACAGCTAAACCTACTGTGGCATATGCAGCTCAAATGTCGAAAGCATCACTTCAGCCAGACATCCGCATGGACCAGTGGATAGACAGCATGATGATATCTTACCCGATAACCTGCAACATAAACCATATTCCCGAAATATCACAAATAAAGAACAAACGAATAAATAAGCGAACTATAACAGAATCGGCTCCTCTTGCCATCAAAAACGGATGGATTGTCCGAGGCAACCAGATTATGACACGGGGCACGTATCCCGGCAAATCAGAACCGGGAACAACCGGATGGCAAGGTACAGGCTCACTTACACTTTTTTATCCGGGAAGAACCGGACGAGGATATACTGAAGAACCCGACAGTATTGCACAATTACTGGAAACATCAGGAAGTCATGTACTTCATCACCGTACAGGACTGTGGTACGAACGCCGACGCAATGACCACGAACGAAACATGCAAGCCGACTCGGAAGTATGGGCTCCTTTCAATGAATATCCCTATAGCCGGAGCGGACAAGGAGAAGCACAAGACCGGCTCAGTAAATACGATTTAACTAAATTCAATCCCTGGTACTGGTACAGACTCAAACAGTTTGTCAATGCAGCCGACCATAAAGGCTTGCTATTATGGCACGACCATTACAACCAACATAATATCATAGAAGAAGGAGCGCACTGGTGCGACTATCCTTGGCGTTCGGCAAACAATATCAACGGAGTGGGATTCCCTGAAAAGACATTGTTTGCCGGCGACAAGCGTGTATACATGGCAGAACAGTTTTATGACATCTCCCGCCCCGTCATCAAGAAATACCACGAACTGTTTATTCGGCAAAGCGTAAATACGTTCCATGACAACAACGGAGTGATACACAGTTTGGGAATGGAGTATACCGGACCATTACACTTTACCCGTTTTTGGCTGGAAACAGTCAGCTCCTGCCCCAACCATCAGCTTATTGCTCTGACAGCAACCAAAGATGTACAAGACTCCATCCTGCAAGATAGCAAGTACAGACCGCTGGTCAATATCATCGATATCCGGCAATGGCATTATCGCAACGACGGAACTACTTACGAACCGCAAGGCGGATGCAGTCTGGCACCTCGCCAGTGGGCCCGCCTCATCAATCCCGGAAACACATCATGCGAAAGCATCTATCGGGCTGTACGAGAATACCGTTCCCGTTATCCGGAAAAAGCTGTAACATACAATGGCCTTATGCCGCGGAATATAGAAGGAAATGCTGCTAACTGGGCCATATTCATGGCAGGTGGTTCTCTTGCCAAAGTGCCTCCTGTAGACGGAATACCTGTTTACGAACTTGCTTCCGATTTTGAACCGATTGAATTCCAGACGCACAACCAGCACCAGTGGGTAATGGGAAAGACCGGCAAAGGATACATTGCTTATTGTTTCCGGCAAGAAGTAACCTTCGACCTACAACATGACAAAAGACAAAAATATAAAATAGCATGGATAGACCCGACAAGCGGAAAAATTCTTGAGAAAGGAAAGATTACATCCGGCAAGTCGTCTACCATCACCCTCCATGCTCCACAACGATATTGTGTATGTTTACTTTATTAGGAAAGTATCAAACAAAAAAAGATTCCACAAGCAGCATTCTACTTGCGGAATCTTTTTCCTATCTGCGGGAACAAATATATGTTCACTAATTATTCTTCGGTATAGCGTTCGATAGTCTGTTCACGGTCCGGACCTACAGATACAATCTTGATAGGAGTACCAAGCTGTTCTTCGAGGAATGAAATGTATGCATTAAATTCTTCCGGGAACTCATCTTCACTTGTCATCTTCGTCATGTCTGTCTTCCAACCCGGCAATTCTACATAAACAGGTTCTACACCTTCAGTTATGTCGAACGGGAAGTAATCTATTTCCTCACCGTTTACCTTGTAAGCCACACAAGCCTTAACAGTATCGAAACCATCAAGTACGTCACTCTTCATCAGGATAAGCTGAGTTACACCGTTTATCATGATAGCATAACGCAGAGCAACCAAGTCAACCCAACCGCAACGACGTTCACGACCGGTTACTGCACCGTATTCATGTCCCAAATCACGAATAGTCTTACCCGTTTCATCGAACAATTCTGTCGGGAAAGGACCTGAACCAACACGTGTACAGTAAGCTTTCATAATACCATATACTTCACCAATTTTGTTAGGACCAAGTCCCAGACCTGTACAAGCACCAGCACAAATCGTATTAGAAGAAGTTACAAACGGATACGAACCAAAATCTACATCCAGCATAGTACCCTGAGCACCTTCACACAACACACTCTTGCCTTCCTTCAACAGGTTATTGATTTCATGTTCGCTGTCTACCAGCGGGAACTGACGCAAGTATTCGATACCTTCCATCCACTGTTTTTCCAGTTCAGTGATATCGTATTCATAATTCAGACTCTTCAGAATCTTTTCGTGACGTGCCTTAGCAGCTGCATATTTTTCTTCAAAGTTATGCAGAATATCGCCTACGCGAAGACCGTTACGGCTTACCTTATCAGTATAAGTCGGACCGATACCCTTACCGGTAGTACCTACTTTCGAAGCACCTTTTGCAGCTTCGTAAGCAGCATCCAGAATACGGTGAGTAGGCAAAATCAGATGAGCCTTTTTGGAAATGTGCAGGCGCTCCTTCAACGGATGACCGCTTGCTTCCAAAGCTTCAGCCTCAGCTTTGAACAAAGCCGGATCGAGTACCACACCGTTTCCGATAATATTAACTTTATCTCCCTGAAATATTCCCGAAGGAATAGAGCGGAGTACATATTTCTGACCTTCAAATTCCAGAGTATGACCAGCATTCGGTCCTCCCTGAAAACGAGCAACAACATCATAGCGCGGAGTCAATACATCGACTACTTTTCCTTTTCCTTCGTCGCCCCATTGTAAACCTAGCAATACATCTACTTTCATGATTTCCAACTTTTATAATAAGTTTATTTACTTTTCTTACGTTTGGCCGCCATACATTTATTGCACAGTCCATATATATATAAGGAGTAGTGCGAAGCATGAAAACCTTTCAGTTTGGTTTCGGCTATAGCCTGTTTCAAAGCTTCATCTTCGAATTCGGAAACTTTTCCGCACGAAGTACATATCATGTGATGGTGGGTTTCATTGTTATACGAACGCTCGTACTGCGAAGTATTGCCAAACTGGTGCTTGATAACCAGTCCGGCATCAATCAAGAGTATGATTGTGTTATAAAGAGTAGCACGACTTACACGGAATTTCTCTTTCTCAGCCATATAAGAATACAGCATATCTATATCGAAATGTCCTTTTATGGTATAGATAGTGTCGAGTATAGCATAACGCTCGGGTGTCTTCCGATGCCCGTTCTTCTGAAGATAATCCGTCAGAATCTGTTTTGCCTTATCTTTTATATTCTCTTCCATCCGGTAATTCGTTCAGGGTTCAAAGTTAATCTTTTTTGTGTAATTTAGAAAATCAATAAAAGAAAAATTTCTTTATTTCAAGTTGTCTAAACGTCAGTATTCCATATCAGCTTTTATCTCTTCCGCCAGTGCACGTACCGTCTGATTTTCCGATTTCATCCAAAGTCCGAGCTGTTTGCTTACAACTTTTTTGCTTTCCCGCGACTGGTGTGCAAACTTACGCAATGCAACCGCAGCAGCCTTCTGCACCGATGTACAATTGCCTTCTATCGCTGTATAAGCCTGGTCGAGAAACTCCGCTTCTGCACGTTCGTTCAACTTTTCACCCTTCATTAACAAACGCGCCATCAGCAGAAAGCCACACAACTGAAACATTTCCCGTTCGTCTGCCATCCAGCGGAACACTACTTCCGAAGCGTAAGGCAAACGCTGGAAAAGATTCATGACCGTATACTCTGCCAGTTCCGGATAATCCATTCCTTCAATCCAAATATCGGCTATCTCAGGATAAAACGTTTCGACAGGCTGAAGCAGCCCTGCCATAATCTTACATTCTCTGATATTTTCTTTCCACAATGCCTGAGCCAGTTCATGATTCGGCTCATATTCGGCAGCTATCTCTTTTATACGCGGATATTCGATGCCGAAATTGAGTTTGTACCCCATCCCCTTCTCGCGCATACTCTGCGATATCATGCCATTCATAAAAAGGCGGAACTTCGATTTGATATCTCTAATAACTTCGTGTATATTGTCCATGATAAAAAACGATAAATCCTGTAACAAAAGACTTCTCTCAGGAACAATCTCTTGCTACAGGAAGATAATTATAAATTAGAATAATCCCGGCTATAACGGAGCATCTGCTCGGCATATCCTTCCGTATAAGAAATATGTACGTCTACAATATTTCCTTCGGCATCTGTCTGCGGCGTGTAAACCGGATTCAAGAAGCCTTTATAAGGAGCCAGATGCAAGCTGCGGTAACGTTGCAACACTTCGGCATGCAATACCGGATCAACTTGTACGCCATACTTTTCTACAAGCTGGCGTGCCGCTTCATAATCGCCCTCACTCTTGATACGCTGTATCTCGGCCAGCAGCTCACCAAACAGCAAACGCAACTTGGCATAATCGTTGATACGTACATAAGTCTTGCCGTCGCGTACAACCATCTCCACTACATGCTCAGCCTTTCCGTGTTCCAAAGCCCAGCGAGCAATCAGTTGGCGGTTACGCATGTGCGCCTCTTCTACCGTACATCCCGGTTCTATGCGTACAAGCTGTGTCATCAGCCCGTTCATCATATACGAATAATATTCAGCTTTGTATGCCTCAGCATCAGGTACAAGCCCCAGCTCTACCATCTTGGCATCAGGCAAGTAATACAGTCCGAACAAATCGGCACGTGCTTCTTCTATTGTCGAGCCATGTGCTTTCAGTGCATCAGGATCTACGCCCGGAAGCAATTTACCCGAACCATGCCCCAGACATTCATGCAAGTCGGTATGCAGGTCATCGGTTATGTCGGCGTATTTCTCCAGCAACAGACGTTCCGTGTCACTATATACAAACTCTTCACGGAAACCGTTTCCACGGGCAGCCTTGTTATAGGCATCTGTCAAATTGCCGATAGTAACCGACTTCGACCCATGTACGCTACGTATCCAGTTTGAGTTAGGGAGATTAATTCCGATAGCAGTCGACGGATATAAATCGCCCGCCAGAATAGCTGCCGTAATCACCTTTGCCGAAACACCTTTCACTTCTTCTTTTTTGAAACGTGCATCAACCGGCGAATGGTCTTCGAACCATTGTGCATTACTGCTGATGGTTTCCGTGCGGTGAGTAGCCTCCATGTCCTTAAAGTTGACTATCGACTCCCAACTGGCTTTCATGCCCAGCGGATCGCCATAGCTTTCGATGAAACCGTTGACAAAATCTACCAGCGAACCGGTATCTTTAAGCCATGCTATGGAATATGCGTCGAACACCTTCAGGTCGCCGGTACGATAAAATTCCACAAGCAGACGAATAACCTCACGCTGTGCGTCGTTTTCGGCTACAGCTTCTGCTTTTTCCAGCCACACTATTATTTTCTCAATAGCAGCAGAATACATGCCCCCAACCTTCCAGACCTGCTCATATACACAGCCGTCCTTTTTTACCAGCCGGCTGTTCATGCCATACATTACCGGTTCCGGATCATCTGCCTTCTTCTGAGCGGCATAAAAATCTTCAGCTTCCTGCTGGGTGACTCCCTCGTAGTAGTTGGCAGCCGAAGTCTGTACCAAATCCTCTCCATCAGCCTGATTCACACGCTTGGGCATGACAGAGGGATCGAAGATTACCGGAAACAACTTATCGCACATGGCCTGACGTGTTTCTCCCTCTTCAAGGGGAAGCACCTCTTCAGGCAACGACTTGATTACCTCTTCCAGATATGCTGCCGTAAACGCCGGCACGAACTTGTCGCACGCATAATGATGATGAATTCCGTTCGAGAACCATACGCGTTTCAAATAGACTTCCAGCGCACGAAACTGTTCAGTCGTCCGGTCACCTTTAAAAGAAGTATAAACAGCCTCCAGCAAACGGCGTATTTGCAAATTAAACTTACCATTCTGATCAAACAAGATATCTCTTCCTTCCAGAGCAGCCTGCGAAAGATAATACACCAGCTGTTTGCGGCGTAACGACAACTGCTCGAATCCGGGAACCCGATAACGCAATATCTGCAAATCGGCAAACTGTTCTACAGTGTATGAAAACGAATTTTCTGACATATCTCTTTTTTCTTTATATATAAACATCCATTATCTAATAAAAAAGCCTTAAACTAAATGTCATTCCAAGCGCAAAGAAAGAGTAGTCAGAAAAAAGCCTTGCCTGTACCCCTTTCTTCCGTAAGTTTCCAATTTTAGGGTAGCCCCTTTTAGACGGGTGCC
>UMHF01049241.1_pt1 | contig 64395 bp, 52 predicted proteins | sample 1965431 | NCBI WGS metagenome assembly UMHF01 (sample SAMEA4836088, study PRJEB28245) | human gut metagenome | biome: gut microbiome; material: fecal sample | place: Denmark | collected 2008
CTCTCTTCACGACTGCCGTATCACGCGAAATGTCGGATGAACCCTTTTGCATTCGGTAAGGGAAAGTCGCGCTGGTATTTCAATATGCGGTTGATCGCTTCGCCCATTATTTCAGCCTTTCTCTCAACAGCGCTTCTGCGTAAGAAATCCTTTTCGAACACATCGTATCTCATAGGATAGTCTGCAAAGAAACTATCCATTTCGTCGATGGCTCTCTTGATGTCGTAAAGACAAACAGCTATATATTCATCCATATATCAGCTGTTTTTTTCGGTCGACAGATGCTTTGAACAGCGGATTGAGATTGTCGCCATATTCTATTAAATCAACCTTTCGGTTAAATAATTGCTCCAGTGCATCTTTAAGCCCGAAATAATTCGAGACATAATCGAATTCCGGGTTGTCGGGATTGTGTGGCACAAAATCAACAAGCAGATCGACGTCGCTATGCTCGTTGAACCTGTCTGTCAGTATAGAGCCGAACACCGATAATGTTTTGACCTTATATTTCAAGCAAAGGTCAAATATACGCTGTAGGTTGATTTCGATTAACTTCATGGATATATAGTTGCTGCCGCAAATATAGTGATTATTATTTATATAACGTTTCAACTGTCTGTTCTGTCTTCGCCTTTAAGGCCCTTAAAGATATAAAACTTATACAAAACTCAGGAAAGACAGCAGAAGCCCGAGGCGATCCTCGGGCTTCTGCGTTGCGCTTCAGGATGGGCTTGAACCAACGACCCCCTGATTAACAGTCAGGTGCTCTAACCAACTGAGCTACTGAAGCAGTTTTATATATAATTGTACCTATGTGTATTGCGCTTCAGGATGGGCTTGAACCAACGACCCCCTGATTAACAGTCAGGTGCTCTAACCAACTGAGCTACTGAAGCATTAAGTTTGACCCTCCGGTCAATTGCGCTGCAAAATTACTAACTTCTGCCGAACTGTGCAAATTTTTCGTCAAATTTTTATTGCGAAATTTCTACAGAGCTTTCTCCGACGCTGAGCGAGCAGGCTGCGCCGCAAACCAGAGGAATGTTGTGGGTCACGTGGCCGACGGGAATATCGTAGGCTACGGGGTAGGAATAGTCGCGGGTCAGGTCGGCGACGATATTGTTGACCGAAGCGAAATCGGCGTCGGGGGCGCATCCCGAGAATTTGCCTACGATCAGTCCGGCCAGATCGGCGAGCACGCCGCTCAGGCGCAGCTGATAGAGCATGCGCTCTATCTTGTAGATAGGCTCGTTGACATCCTCGATGAAGAGAATGCGGCGCGGTTTGATGACGTCGAAGGGGGTGCCGACCAGGTCGCTGATAACCGACAGGTTGCCGCCGACGAGAAGGCCCGTGGCGTCGCCCGGCCGGTTCATCGGCGAGGGGTCGAGGCTGTATTCCAGCCCTTCGCCCGCGAGGAAGTCGAGAAGGGCGCGGTTGTCGGCGTTGTCGCCGCCGTGGTCGGCGAGAGCCTTCGCCATAGGGGCGTGGATAGAGGCTATGCCGCGCGAGGTCAGCAGGGCGTGGAGCGCCGAGATGTCGCTGAAGCCTATGAGCCATTTCGGCGTCTCTTCGAGCGGTAGGCGCGCGAGGCGTTCGAGAAGGTGGACGGCGCCGTAGCCGCCGCGCGAGCAGAGGATGGCGCCGACCTCGGGGTCGGTCAGCGCCTCGGCGAGGTCGCTGTAGCGGTTGTCGGCCGTGCCGGCGAACGAGCCGTGGCGGTCGAAGGCGTGGGGCGACACTACCGGCTCCCAGCCGCGGTCGCGCAGAACCGGCAGGGCGTTATAGACATTCTGGGGCTTTATTATGCTCGACGGCGAGACGATGGCGATCTTCGCCCCCGGGCCAAGCGAACGGGGTATTATCATACTGATACTATGTACTTAACGCGTCAAAGGATAGCGTATCCGGGCGTAGGGACGTGCCTTTGGCACGTTTCACATGCGACTGGCAATCAGGGTGTTGCAATGCTACGTGCCGAAGGCACGTCCCTACGCCAGGGCGTTTCTGACGCCGGTTTCTTCTAAATCATACGGTCTGGACTGTGATGGCGAGTTCGCGGGTTATCATGTCGGCGAAAGCCTGAAGCTCTTCGCGGCCGACCTTTTCGAGACTCTCTTCGGGGGTCTTGCGGTCGATGCCGTAGAGCATCACCTCGCGCGGGCGTATGCGGCGGTAGGCTTCGAGCAGCGCTGCCCGTTCGGCCGGGGTAGTGTTGTCGACGCGCACGCCGTTGTGGAAGCCGCGTGTCTGCATGGTCTGAATGATGCAATCGCCGCCGAATTGGCAGAGGTCGTCGATGGCGCGGCCGACGGTGAACGCCGGCGACGTCGGACGGTCGAGGGCGCGCATCGTGGCTTCGACGGCGCTGTCGAGCTTCACAATATTGTTGTCGACACGCCTGAGGGCCTCGACAACATCGGGGCGCCGCAGCTGAGCCGAATTGCTCAGGACGCTTATCTTCGCCTCAGGATAGAATCGGTCGCGCACTGCAATGGTGTCGTCGATAATGGCGGCGAAGTCGGGATGGAGCGTCGGTTCGCCGTTGCCCGAGAAGGTGATGACGTCGAGCGCATCGCCGGCGGCGTGGAGCGCCGCAAGGCGTTCGCCGAGCAGGCGGCTGACGTCGGCGCGTGCCGGCAGGCCCGTCGTGCCGGGGCCCTGGGCGTTGTAGCCTGCCTCGCAGTAGAGACAGTCGAAGCTGCATACCTTGCCGTCGTTAGGCGACAGATTGACCCCTAACGACGCTCCGAGGCGCCGCGACCGGATAGGCCCGAAAACAGTAGAATGGAATAATACTCTTTGCATAGCGCAAAGATAGCGAATTTATAAGAATTATAAGATTTATAAAACTTATAAGATTTATAACCGCCGCGCAAGCCCTCTCCGATAATGTGAAATGATGTTAAAATTTTGGTTTACCGCTCGCTTTTATATCAATTTCGGTTATATTTGCGGCAAACAATAAGGCCCGAAAGCCTACAGTATTAAATCAATCACTAACTAACAATTGGTTAATTTATGAAAAAAATCTTTACTCTCGCTTTGGCAGCCGCAGCAGTTGTCGGTGCAAGTGCTTCTCCGCTCAGCTTTAAGAGCGCTCCTCAGATCAAACTGACACAGTCGAAGAATCAGCTCACCGCTACTTCGATGAAAACAATGTCGGTTGCTTCGCGCGCTGATGAAACAACTCCCGAACTCACCGGCGGCGAGTATGTTGCCCAGTTCGCTATGGACTTTCAGGATGGCTTCGGCTCGGCCAACCCCCGCACTGCCAAAATAACAAAGGACGGCGAAGGCTATGTTCTCGACTTAGGTCTTAACGGCCTCTTCACCGATGTGACTGTCAATGATGTAAAGGTCGAGAAGGTTGCCTTAGAGGGTAACGACGGCACAACTACCTATTTCTGGGGTATTCCCAGAGGTCAGGTTGTGATGAATCAGGTTGAGCTTAACGACGGTAACAAGGTCGACGTTTATATCGGCGGTTACGCTATCTACGACATGGATCAGACCACCGGCGCTTATGCATACAAAGGCAATTCAAGCGGAATGGATCCCATGTTCGAATGCTCGGCAAGCGGCGACTTCCTGGAACTCATCCAGTTCAACTGGAAGAACACGACCGCTCCCGTCAGCGGCATTTGGTTTGCTGCTGACATTCAGGGCGAGACTTATGACATCGGTCTCGACGTCATGGCTCCCGTATATTATCAGAACAACGCCAGCTACAGCACAACCATGGCAGGTGAAGAAGGCGACGAGGATATTTCCGGCGAATGCTATGTATTGCCTGTTACTGATCAGCAGCTCGGCAGCGGTTACGCAGCCTACGGCGTTGTTGATTGCGGCGGCGCTATCATAAACATTGTCGACGGCAAGGACGCTACCTGCTATCCCAACGTAGCTCTCTATTATGCCGGCAACGCCATCTACTGGGGCGATGCTCAGAACTCTGCCGACAACTTCGCAGCTGCAGGCAGCTTCGCTGAAAACGGCGACACCAAGACCATCACCTACGATGACCTCAGCTGGCTTCTCGGCAACGGTCAGGAACTCGGTTACTTCAAGAACACCACCATCACTTTCGGTGGCACAGGTGCTATCAACGAAGTAGCTGTTGACAACAACAACGCTCCTGTTGAATACTTCAACCTCCAGGGTGTTCGCGTCAATGAGCCCGTAGCCGGCCAGATCGTTATCCGCCGTCAGGGCAACGAAGTATCGAAACTTCTCGTGAAATAAGATTTAAGAACATTTGCATATTGTTTTTGTGGGGGCGCGCCGTCGAGGCGCGCCCTCTCGTGTTTTATTTTCGGGGAATTTTGTAACTTTGCGGTCGAAAACGACCTTTCGCCATGCGCATTGACATATTGACCGTATTGCCCCAGATGCTTGAGTCGCCGCTGAGCTGCTCGATCATCGACCGTGCCCGCCGTCGCGGGCTCGTCGACATCCAGGTTCATAACCTCCGCGATTACACTACCAACCGCTACCGCAAAGTCGACGACTATCCCTTCGGCGGCGAGGCGGGAATGGTCATGCAGATCGAGCCTGTCGACCGCGCCATCAGTGCTCTGAAAGCCGAGCGCGACTACGACGAGGTCATCTTCACGGCTCCCGACGCCGAGGTGCTCTCGCAGCCTCTGGCCAACCGGCTGTCGCTGATGGAGAACATAATAATTCTCTGCGGCCACTACAAGGGGGTCGACCAGCGCATCCGCGACCACCTCATCACGCGCGAGATTTCGATTGGCGACTATGTGCTGACCGGGGGCGAGATTCCCGCCGTTGTCATCACCGACGCCATCGTGCGCCTGCTGCCGGGCGCGCTCGGCGACGAGCAGAGCGCGCTGAGCGATTCTTTCCAGGACAATCTCCTTGCTCCGCCGGTCTACACCCGTCCGGCCGAATACAAAGGGTGGGGCGTTCCCGAAGTGCTCCTGTCGGGCCATCAGGCCAATATCGACAAGTGGCACCACGAGCAGGCTATCGAGCGCACGCGCCTTCTGCGTCCCGACCTGCTCGGCGAGTAGCCCCCAATTCTCCCAAAACTCCCAAAACACCTAATAAATGTCAACCGAACAACAACGATTCGCGATGCTCGCCAAGACCTTTCAGGGTCTTGAAGACACTCTCGCCGAAGAGCTCCGTCTTCTCGGGGCCGACAACGTAGAGCCGGGGCGCCGCATGGTATCTTTCGAGGGGGATCTCGAGATGCTCTACCGCGCCAATATGTGCTGCCGCACGGCCCTGCGCATCCTCAAGCCCCTGTTCAGCTTCGAGGCCTCAGACCCCGATGAGCTCTACGACCGCGTCAAGGCTCAGGAATGGGACAAGGTTCTCACTCCCGAGAAGACCTTCTCGATCGATGTCACCGTCTACAGCGACGAGTTTCCCCATTCGCGCTATGTGACCTACCGTGTCAAGGACGCCATCGTCGACTATTTCCAGGACCGGCTGGGCGAGGGCGTGCGTCCGGGCGTAAGGCTTCAGGACGCCGACGTCATGCTGAACGTCCATATCTCCGGACGGCGTGTGTCGCTGTCGCTCGATTCGAGCGGCGAATCGCTCCATAAGCGCGGCTACCGCGTGGCTTCGACCGAGGCTCCGATCAACGAGGTTCTTGCCGCCGGAATAATTCTGCGCAGCGGCTGGCGCGGCGACTGCCCGCTTGTCGACCCTATGTGTGGTTCGGGAACATTCCTCGTCGAGGCCGCCCTGATAGGCGCCAACATAATGCCGGGCATCTACCGCCGCCACTTCGCTTTCGAGCAGTGGCCCGACTTCGACCGCGAGCTTTTCGAGAGTATCTATAACGACGACAGCGCCGAACGCGAGATTCCGTTCAAGATCTACGGCGCCGACGTCGATCCGCGCGCCATCGCCATAGCCGAGCGCAACATAAAGAGCGCCGGAGTCGGCCGCTTCATAGAACTGGAGCGTAAGGCGCTCGTTCAGTGGACCGAAGCGCCCGACGAAGGATTTCCCGGAATAATGGTCACGAACCCGCCCTACGGACAGCGCATACGCGTCGAGGATATGGAAGGGCTCTACGGCCTGTTAGGCACGAAGCTCAAGAACGTGTTCAAGGGCTACCACGCCTGGATAATCGGCTACCGCGACGATTATTTCAACAAGATAGGGCTTGCGCCGAGCGTCAAGCTGCCGACCCTCAACGGTTCGCTCGAATGTGAACTGCGCGAATATGTTATCTTCGAAGGGAACTACGACAGTTTCCGCGCCTCGGGCGGCTCGCTCCGCACCGAAGCTTCGGTTGAAAAAGCCGAGCGCGAAGAGCGCAAGCGCGCCGACCGCCGTAAGAAAAGCTTTAAGGACTTTAAGGACTTTAAAGACCTTAAAGGTTCTAAAGACTTTAAAAGAAGCAAGAAAAAGCCGCGCCGCGACTTCGACGACGAAGAATCGGAGAATCCGCTGGCAAAGCGCCGCAACCCCCATGCCCTCAAGGATATAATAGGGCGTAAGCCGAAGCTCGGCGACAGCGCCGGCCGCCAGACCGTCATGCGTCCGCGCCGCGGCTGGAAACGTCCCGGCGGCGACAATAGTTCCGACAGATAACCTCATTAAACCGACAACGACAATGGCAATACAATACCGCGTTGACCCAAGCGCGTTCATTAAGCAGGAATTGAAAGAAAATCCGTTTGTGGCTCAGGATCCCAGGACCGAACAGCGCGAGCGTCCGCTCAATGTGCTTCTGCTCGGATCGGGAGGCCGCGAGTCGGCGCTGGCCTGGAAAATGGCGCAGAGCCCGCGTATGGGCCACCTCTTCATAGCTCCCGGCAACGGAGGCACCGGCGCCTTCGGCACCAACATCGCTCTGAAGCCGACCGACTTCGACGCCGTGGCAGGCGCCATCGACGCCAACGCTATCGACCTCGTTGTTGTCGGCAACGAAGACCCGCTCGTGGCCGGTCTGCGCGACTACCTCGCCAAGGAGCGTCCCGGAGTGCTCGTCGTAGGGCCCGGTGCTGACGGCGCACGCCTCGAAGGAAGCAAGGAATGGGCCAAGGAGTTCATGACGCGCCACGGTGTTCCTACGGCGCGCTACCGTAGCTTCACCGCCGCCACCGCCGCCGAAGGGCGCGCATTCCTCGGCGAGCTGAAGCCTCCCTACGTGCTCAAGGCCGACGGACTCGCCGCCGGGAAGGGTGTGCTCATCATCGACGATCTCGAAGAGGCGCGCCGTTCGCTCGACGAGATGCTTTCGGGAATGTTCGGCAACGCCTCGGCCACGGTTGTCGTCGAGGAATTCCTGAGCGGAATAGAATGTTCGGTCTTCGTGTTGACCGACGGCCGCGGAGGCTACAGGATTCTGCCTGTGGCGAAAGACTACAAGCGTGTCGGCGAGGGGGACAAAGGCCCCAACACCGGCGGCATGGGCGCCGTCAGCCCCGTTGTGTTCGCCGACGACGCCTTCATGGCCAAGGTCGAAGAGCGCATCGTGCGCCCGACAGTCGACGGTCTCATAGCCGACGGCATCGACTACCGCGGATTCATCTTCTTAGGCCTCATCAACGTCGGGGGTGACCCGATGGTTATAGAATATAACGCCCGCATGGGCGACCCCGAGACCGAGGTCGTCATGCTGCGCATCGCCTCAGACCTCCTTCCGGCCCTCGAGGCCGCGGCCCGCGGCGATCTCGGCGACGTCAGGGTCGACATCGACCCGCGGGCGGCCACCACGGTCATCGCCGTCAGCGGCGGCTATCCCGGCAAGTATGCCAAGGGACTGCCGATAGCCATCGCCGACAGCCTGCCAGAAGGGGTGACACTCTTCCACGCCGGCACGACCGCCACGGCCGGCGGTCTCGTGACCTCGGGCGGCCGCGTTATCGCCTGCAGCGCCATAGCCCCGACCGTCGAAGAGGCTCTGGCAGCGAGCTATGCGGCCGTCGACGCCGTCAGCTTCGAAAACAAGAACTTCCGCCGCGACATAGGCCGCGACCTCCTTGCTCTGGGCTGATGACAGCGCGTGAGGCCAATCTGTCGGCGACGCTGCGCTCGACCCCGTTTGCCGTCGCGCTCGCTCTGGCGGGCGTGGCGATGATAGCGTGGGAGTGCGGCGGCACGACCGTACCCGACCTTACGGCCTTGCGCAGTTTCCTGCTTCCGTCGCCCAACCTGTGGTTCGCCGGAAGTCCCGCCACCGGTTGTTTCGTCAACCTCGCCTGTCTGGCGGCAGTCGCCATGCTGATGGTGTGGATCAACGCGCGCTTCAGCGTCGTGCGCGACTATTCGGCGACCTTTATCGGCTTCTTCCTCGTCATGACGGCCGCCACTCCGATAGCTGTCGCCGCCTTTACCGGGGCTACGATGCTGGCGCTCGTGGTTCTGGCGGCGGTGGCGATGCTGATGTCGGTCTACAGCGAGCCGCGTCTGTCGCGCCGAATCTTCCTCGCTTTCTATGTCGTAGCCGTGGCGTCGTTCACGCAATATGCCTTCGTGGCCTACGCCGTCATCTTCGTGGCCGGCCTCATACAGTTGCGCGCCTTCACCGAGCGCAGCCTGACGGCGGCGCTTCTGGGCATCGCCGCCGCGCCGCTCCCGGCGATATGCCTGGCGCTATGGCTCGGCATCGGCGGCCTGCGGCGCCCCGAAATCGTCAATATCTACCAGACATGGGCCGGGGAGGACATCGTCAGGCTCTGGGTCACGGTCGGGTTCACCATCGCGCTCGGCTCGGCGCTCGGCATCGTAAATCTGCTGAAGATCTACAGCCTCAACGCGCGTTCGCGCGCCCTGAACGGTCTGTTGTCGACGGTGTCGTTCATCACGGCCGCGATGGCTGTGATCGACTTCACCAATATGCCGGTCTATATCGTGCTTCTCAACGCCCTGACAGCGTTTCAGGCAAACTATTTCATGAAGCTCTACGAGCGGCGCCGCAGCTATCTGCTCGTTCTGGCGCTGCCGGTTGTATATGTCGGATTTTTTGCATGGATGGCTGCCGTATGAAACTGATTGTCGAAAACAAGATTCCGCATATAGCTCCGCTTCTGGCGGAGCTCCCCGTAGAACCGCTTTTTCTGCCGCCCGGGGCGATCACCCGTGATGCAATAATCGATGCCGAAGGACTTATCGTCAGGACGCGCACACGCTGCGACGCCGCGCTGCTCGACGGCACCGCGGTGCGCTTCATCGCCACCGCCACCATCGGCACCGACCATATCGACCTCGACTATTGCCGCCGGCGCGGAATAACAGTGGCGTCGGCGCCCGGCTGCAACGCTCCGGCTGTGGCGCAATGGGTCTTCGCCGCCCTCGCCGCCGTGCGTCCCGACGCGCAGACGCTCGGAATCGTCGGCTGCGGCCATGTCGGCTCTATCGTCGAGCGCTGGGGCAGGGCAATGGGGCTGCGTATTCTCGTCAACGACCCGCCGCGCGCCATGCGCGAAGGCCCCGAAGGATTCTGCGACCTCGCGACGATAGCCCGCGAGGCCGATGTCATAACCTTCCATACTCCGCTCGACGCCACCACCCGCCATCTCGCCTCGCGAGAGTTCTTCGCCGCACTGCGCCGCCGCCCGGCTATCTTCAACGCCGCCCGCGGCGCCATTGTCGACACATCTGCCCTCGTCGAGGCCCTCGACAAGGGGCTTGCTGGCGCCGCCGCCATCGACTGCTGGGAGAACGAGCCGAATATCAGCGCCGCGCTTCTGGAGCGCGCCGCCGTGGCTACCCCGCATATCGCCGGCTACAGCCGGCAGGGGAAGATGCGCGCCTCGATTATGGCCGCCGACGCCCTGCGCCGCTATCTCGGCATGGCTCCGACCGGAGCAGCGGAAAGTGTCCACCGCGTGCCCGAAACAGTCAGTCTCGCCGAGGCCGCGGCGTCTTACGACATCGCCGCCGACACTGCCCTCCTTCGCGCCCGGACGGCCGAGTTCGAAGCCCTGCGCAACGGCTACAGCCTGCGTGAAGAGCTCTGACGGGCGCATATTGCCACTATATTAATCAGGGATGCTGCGGCTGACTGTCAGCCGCTTAGCTGCTATATAGGCTATATTCCGGGCCTATAGGATTGTCGCGCGCATGGAGCAAGGTAAATTTGCATCACACCTGATTAAATCTATTTATTCAAATGAAAAAACTACTTTTATTTACCTTGACGGCATTGATGGGGACTACGGCAGGGAACGCCGCAGTCACTCTCGCCTGCTGGGATTCATCGACAGGTGCCTCTAAGTAGGGCAGCAGTGCATTAGTAGCCTACGCGACCGAAAAAGGGATTTCAACGACAGGCGACAACAAGCAGATTCAGTTCACCGAGATCGAAGACGGAAACTACGTGCTGACCTTCACACGCGACGTTGTCATGAGCAACGGCGACCGCTTCTGTATCCACGACACCGACAATGGTGACAAGTGGATCCACTTCCACGACTCGACATTCCCGGCCTACAACAGACAGTGGTTGACCGTGTCTTCGACATCGAATTCAGCTTCCCCGAGCTCAGCTATACGCTGAATCCTTCGGCCTCGGCCATAGAGATGAGTACCGACAAGACCTGTTTCTGGAGCCGCGTTAGCTGGAACGCCGCGAACAACAAGATTTCAAACAGCGCAACGCTCCCCGTCTACACCTATGCCGTCAGCCACTACGCCGACAACACATCCGAGGCCGCTGACGACGCCGTCTACAGCTACATAAGCGAAGGCAACACCACACTCGACGGCACCAATCGCGACAGATGGCTCGATCAGGACGAATCGACCTGCGGTCTGACCCATTTCCACAACGCCGGCACGACGCCCGATTTCGACTACTACAACCACTACAATGTCGAGGCCGTCTATAACTTCGCCTACGGCAGCAAGGGACTCTGGCGCGAGTCGCGCCTCATCGACAACGGCGACGGCCGCTACGACGCAGAGGCGTTCTCGAAGACCGAAGGAACCGTAAGGAGCCGGGCTGCCGCGGATCTCACGACTCCCGTCGACGTGACGACCGCCAAAGGTTTCAAGTACGTCATACGTCCGATTGTCGCTCCCGGCAAAGCTACGGCAACATTCACCAACGAATCAAAGACGACAGGCATCGAGACCGTCGGAGTCGACAGCAATGCCCCGGCAGAATATTTCGACCTTCTCGGACGTCGCGTGGCCACGCCGCAGCCAGGCCAGCTCGTCATACGCCGTCAAGGCAACACAGCAACAAAAGTAGTTTTTGAATAAACTGATTTTACACAGGAAAGGGCGCCCTCGTCGAGAAGGCGCCCTTTTCAGTATGCGACGGGTTATGTCTGTCTTAAAATCCTTCCGAGCAAATTATCTTGTCCGGGCGTAGGGACGTGCCTTTGGCACGTTTCACATGCGACTGGCAATCAGGGTGTCGCAACGCAACGTCCTGATTGCCATTGACTTGACGGACGCGATGAATCGCGTCCCTACGCTCGGATCGGTCGATTTGCTCGGTAAAATCTAACTGAACAACATTATTGTCCCTGATTCTTCTTTATCTGGGCTTTCTTGAAGTCGTCCCAGCGTTTTTTCTGGTTCCTCTTCGCCTTTATGGCGGAGATGCCCGTGATTGTTTTCAGCAGAAACAGGGCACGGTTGCCGATGCGGAAGTTGCGGCTGTTGTCGATGTCGCTCAGCAGGCGGTGGTCATAGGTATATCCGAGACGCGCGCTGTCTTTGTCGAGGCTGTCGACCCGGTCGACAAGTTCGCGTACCGACGCCTCGAGCGGCGGGGCGTCGAGCGGCTCGTAGATTCCCATTGTCGACGCGTCGAACTTCCGGTCGGCCCATTTGCGCGCCTCTTTCTCGGTTATGAACTCCTTGTCGATGATATAGACTTCGGCGTTTGTGTTGACGAAAAACGACTGGCCGACGCGGTTGAAGCGGAACATATCGTGGCCGCGCCCCTGCGATTCGATAGAGAACGAGTAGCCCGTCAGGTCGATAGGGTTGAGCGTTTCTCCGACAACGTCGCCATAGTCATATTTCGCTTTGAATGACCAGAAATCGAGGCCCGTGCCGAAAAATCCCTCAAGGTTCGGAATCCACCGGCGGCTCAGCGAGTCGGCCATGACATCTACCTCCACCGAAACCTTGTCGTCGTTTTTTATCCATGTCTCGGCCGGACTGTAGCGGCCGCGCCGCTCGAAGAGTCCCGAGGTTCCCTTCAGACTCGCGGGAAGCTCTATTTCGGGAGCGATCCCCATCCAGTCGGACCACGAGAAATGGTGACGCCCTATGTCGCTGACGCTGTCGAGCCCCGCTTCGTTGGTAAAACGGTAATACGAACGGCTCGCCAGTATCCGCGGAGTTGACCAGCCCCGGAACTTCGTGTCGTTGCCGGGAGTGAGCATATAGTCGACCATCTTCTCGCGGAAGAGGAAGATTGTGTCGCTGAGGGTTGTCATGGTCGAATACTCCCTGACGTAGGCCAGAATGTGGAACACGCGGCGATTGCGTGTCTCGATGACGACTTCGGGCAGTTCCTCGGCGAATTCGCGCAGGAAAACGGTGTCGGTCGGCGCCGATTCGAGGATCTTGTCCTCGAAACCGAGATAACGGAGCGTTATCGGATAGCTCCGTTCGGCGACGGGGGGCAGCACACCCCGGCGCCCGGTTGTGGCGATAGCGCGGCCGTCGCGGTCGTAGACCGACGCGTTGGGGAGAGGCACGCGCGACGCCGAATCAGCCACGACCACCGGTCCGGCCTGCGCGGCAACGCAGCCCAGAATCATCAGAAAGATAAAAGCAAACCGCCTCATATCTATATGACGCCGGCCGCGCCCGGAAATTACACCCCGGCGCATCGACAAACGCGAACTTCAGACACTCGCAACCTGAAGGATCGGGGTTCCCAGTGCATTTTCGATCGACGAGATTGTGTCGATAGTGAAATTGTGGGTTCCTCGCATCCACTTACTGATTTCAGATTCTTTTTTGCCGAGCATATTGGCAAGGTCTTTTTGTTTTAGCCCTTTTTCGTCCAGTATGCTATGGATTCTGTCAACTATCAGGAATGACAGATCAACACGTCTGCGGATTTCGGGTGAAACTTTAGCCCGTCGAGCTTCTATTATATTACTTCTTTTCATCGCGGGTAAAATTTAGATTTCCTATAATATCCTTGTCGACAATATAGAGTTTCCCGTCTGAGAGCCGGGATGATATGAACCGGCTTGTGTCGACAAGCATCTCTACATAATCTGATAAGGTTTCACTATCTTGCCACGTGGCGCAGTCTTTGACGCCTCCGTTGCCGAAAATGAGAATTTTGTCCGAGAGACGGATGCAGTAGAGACGCAGATTGCTTGTTTCAATCGGTATAGCGCTTACCCCATCGCCAAACTTTCCCTCATAACGAAAATATCTTTCCAAAGCACCGTTTTCGCCTATCCTGTCGAGCCATGCGATTATGGTGTCGATGTCTTCGTCATAACCGCATCCTTCAGGAAATTACTCAAAAAACCTTTCAAGCTCAGAGAGTTCTTCCTTATCAAGAAGCACGCTATAGAAGTTTACAGCGTCATGTTCTTCAATCAGTTCGATGGAGTATTTTTGCGTCATACTTAACTTATAGATTAACTGCGCTAAATTACTGACTCTTTTTCAATATAACAAATAAATTCACCTTAAAGTTAAGTTGCCAGAGCGTTTTATACATAAAATCGGGAATCTGAAAGAGTAGTGCCGTAATGACGGGATTTTTACGTCCTCGTCATTACGGCACTTTTTCAGTTATTAAGAAGAGGTCAGAAGATGACCTTGGTGGCTTTCGAGCCCTGGACGCGGATGAGTATCTGACCGCGCTCGGGGTTGGCTACGCGAGCGCCCATGAGGTTGTAGTAGACGACGGGGGCTTCGCTGACTTCGGCGACGGCAGGGGCGTCGATTCCGGCGCGCTCACCGATCTTGAAGGCGCGTGTGATCGTCTGAAGCTGATAGTTGTCGGCCGATTCCTCGACGCGGATGCGAACGTCATACCATCCTTCGGCTGTTGCTGTTGCGAGCGACGAGGTGTAGTAGGAGCCGAATCCGGGGGTATAGAAAGCGTCGGGATGCTCTTCGAGGGTCAGCTCGGTGAAGTTATCGGTGCCGGTCGGGGCGATCTCGACCTTTACGAGGGCCGGCTTCGTCGGCGTGAAAGCAAGATTATATTCTGTGGGATAGCATTCGAGACCGGCGGCCGACAGACCGATGATGGCCTTCTCACCCGAGGGGAATACCGAAGAGATGCGGTTGTTCTCGTCGCGGAACTGGAGCATCGTCAGCGAAGCGGGCCAGGGTTTGTCGCTCTTGGCGTCGAAACAGAGCTCGCCGCTGTTGCCGGCTCTGATACCCTCGACCTCCATATTGGGATTCTCCCATGTCAGGCGAGTCTTTCCGAGATTGGCGCCATTCTCGTCCATCCACTCCCAGAGGCTGTTGCTATTGGTGACGGTCTCGACCTGAGCGCCGTTCTGATAGAATTTGTAGGAGGTGACGGCAGCGTCGACGCCGCGCGATTCTCCGAGACGTCCGCAGAAGTTGAGTCCGATGCTATACATCATATCGTCGCCCCATTTGGTGTTGATATAGTAGCTTACGGCTGCGGGAGAAGTGCCGTAGAAAATGTCGTCGAGATTGCCCATAGTTGCGTTGTAGACTGTGTTGCCGGGCAAAATCTCTGAAGGGGAATTGAGCCATCCGAGACCGAAAATAGCCAGCGAAGTGTTGTCGCCGTCGAAGATATTCAGATTCGTTACTTCGTTTTGAGAATAGGAGGCTTCGTTCTCGCCCGTTTCCCAGTATTCATTGATGTTTGTTTGGTGGGCGATGTTCGCGATTTTTGTGCTTAAAGCATCGTTGCTTGCCGAGATATGCAGGAAGCTCTCGCTGGATCCACCCCATCCTTGGGCCATCCAGCTAAGTTCGCCGTTGATAGCGATATTTGAATAGATAAAAAATGCTTCGCCGCTATTCGGATCTTCTTCGCGAATCTTATCGGTGATCTCCTTTGTCTTTGCTCCGAGCGGACTGTATTTGAATTTTACGTCAGAGTTGCGGTAGGTTGTCGGGTCGTTCGTGAAGGCCTTGTTGCCGTTGGGTTTCAGAGCGCCGAGCGCGTAGAGAAGGCGGCTGTTTTCCCCTTCCGAGAACGTTTTTGTCAGACCGACGAAAGTATAGTCATCGCTTACGTCCGAGACTTTGAAAACGCACTCACGGAAAGGATTGTAGGCTCCGGCAGGGCTGTCGTCGGTATAGGTGATGCAGGAATAACCGCTGTCATGTGACACGATGGTCTGCCCTTTGTAGAGCATGAGGAAATCGAAAGAGAGGCCGCCGGTGATGTTACCCTGTTTTTTGAGAGTGAACTGCCAGTCTTCGGTGACATAGTATTCCGACGGACAGAACAGTTCCCCTTCGGGAGTCTTGGGCTCGTAAGTATAGGCGTTTGTTGCGGTTGCGGGGTCGAACTTCAGTTCCATATCGCCGCTGACAGTGACATTCTGCTTAATGACGTAAGCATTGAAGTCGGTGACGTAGTCCTGAAACAGATTGTTGTATTTCAGCCCGTAGAACGATGTCATAATGTCGTAGGTGCCGGCGGGAACTTTTACCTCGATATAGTTGATGTCGAGTTCATTGCCTTCGTCGTCGTAAGGCTCGTAATATCCCTCTTCGGAATATTCTCCATTGTAGATTACGGCGCTGTTGGGTTGCCACTTTTCAGGGTCTTTGTCCCAGTAACATTTGACGGTGTAGAGGGTTTCGTCGGCGCGAGATGCCGTCAAAGTAGCTTTGTGTTCGAGATTCTTTGTCGGAACGAGTTTGGCATTGACTGTTTCGGGCGCATGGGGCGCCATAAGGTTTGATTGTGTCGGCGTCGGTCTGGCCGACATGGCAGTCAGGGCTGTCGCCATTGAAAGGAGTAGTAAAAAGTGCTTCATAGAGATAATTATTATGGTTGCTGATGTCGCAAAGATATGCCTGAATCGTTGGTTCCCAATGTCTACCATGGTGGACACGTAGTGGACAAGGCGATATTTTCTTGTCTGACAAGTTAATTTTTGGTTACTTTGCTGCCATGAGACGCTGTTTCTATATAATCCTGTCGTCGTTATTGCTGCTTGCCGGATGCTCGCGTGCGAAGACTGTGCCGGGCTATGAGCGCTGGCGGTCGTCGGGCAACGCCGAGTTCGATTCGCTGACGGCCATAGTTCTCGACTGCCACACTCAGGCATTCGATACGAGCGAGAGCATTATTCCACAGATGGAAAAGATAGCCCGGGCCGACAGCAATAACAGGATTATGCAGGCGCGTCTCGACATTTTCCGCTACTCCCACGGTTACAATGAATCGTCGACAGCATCAAGACTTGCAATGTTAAGTCATGCGATGTCGCTTGTCGATTCGGCGCAGTATCCTCAGGACTATAATGCTCTGCTATGGTATTACGGAAGCACTACATTCGACAAGCACCGCGGCCTGAGGATGCTTGAGAGTGCGCGGCGCTATTTCAGCAGCGTCGGGTCATACGGCAATGAAGCGGGAGTGCACAGCGCGATATTCGGTATTCTGTTCCATCTCGGCAAGCATGACGAGGCTTATAGACACGCCCTGATGATAGACTCTCTGTTTGCTCTCGATAGCGATGAGATAAGGCGGAATCTCAATCGGATAAGCATTTCCATCTGCCTACCGGGCGATTCCGCTCAGAAGCTTATGCGCGAGTTGCTCGTCGACTCGTTGTGTAACTCCGATCCCTACCATCGTATGCTTATCCGGCGTAATTTGTATCTGTTTTCCGACAGTGTGAAATATCTCGATAGCGTCGACGCCGTTATTGACCGTTACAGCTATCTTGCTACGGATAGGTTTCTGACAGTTCAGTTGCGTGCCGACCATCTGTGCCGTCACGGCCGACCGGTCGAGGCGCTGGCAATCGGGCGCGAGGCGATGGCGATGATGACCGACAGCACGCCGACGCGCTTCAAGGAACAGGGAGCTTCGATAATGAGCGACATCTACCGGGCGCTCGGCAACGCCGACAGCGCGCTGAAATACATGGATGAGGCAGCGTTCTGGCGCGATTCGCTGATGCGCGAGACCCACCGCGACGAGGCGCTGTCGCTCAATATGGACTTCGAGATAGAGCGTCGTCAGCTCGACATGCGGCTGAAAATCGAGCGCGAACGCATAGTCTGGGCCGTTGTCGGAGGGCTGTTGGCGGTCGCAGCTCTGACGGTGATATTGGTTTTGCAGCGGCGCAACAGCCGCCATAAGGTCGATCAGATGAAGCGCGAGGCTGAGCTGAAGCAGGAGCGCTACCGCATGACGGCTCAGGTTGCGTCGCTCGAAGAGAAAGAGAAGCTGATAAACGCCGTCAGGACGATTATGCGCGACAGCGGCGACATGCCGGCCGAGACGGCGAAGAAGCTCGACTCGACGCTGCGTCTTCACGATTCCACCGAGGTTGAGCGCGAGAGCTTCATTCAGATCCATGACCGCCTCAGTCCCGACTTCACGCGCCGGCTGAAAGAGGCCGTGCCCGACCTGAGCGAGTCGCAGCTCAGGCTGGCGGCATACGTGGCGTCGGGGATGACGGGGCAGCAGATAGCGCGTGTGCTCAGCATTTCCTACGACTCGGTGAAGAAAGCGCGCTACCGCCTGCGCCAGCGCCTCGGCCTCGGCCGCGGCGACTCGCTCGAAGACGCCCTCCGCCGCTTCAGCGAGTAGTTGCCCGACAAGTCCGAATAGGTTTTGGCAAAATCGTTGCATTATCAACCCCGTCCGGGCGTAGGGACGTGCCTTAATGCCATTAACTTAAAATTCTTCCGAGCAAGTTATCCTATCCGGGCGTAGGGACGTGCCTTCGGCACATTTCAAAAGTGATTGATTGTCAATGCGCTACGTTAGTGGTGCGTCAAACGTGCATTTCGTATATGATTGGAACATCGTGTCGCAGCCAAACGTGCCGAAGGCACGTCCCTACGTCCGGGCGTTTCGCATGCAATCGATTGCCAGCGTTTTGCAGGGTTTAGCGTCAAACGTGCATTTCGTATATGATTGGTAAACATCGTGTTGCAGCCAAACGTGCCGAAGGCACGTCCCTACGCCCGAGCGGTTTTTATTGATTGTTATTAATCACATTTTGGATTACTCGGGGGAGTAGTTCTTGGCGAGGCCGCCTTCGGCGGTTTCTTTGTAGAGCGAGGGGATGTCGTGGCCGGTCTCTTTCATGACCTGGGTGAGGCGGTCGAAGGAGACGCGGTGGCCGCCGTCGCTGAACGAGGCGTAGATGTTGGCGTCGAGGGCTCGGGCGGCGGCGTAGGCGTTGCGCTCGATACAGGGAATCTGAACGAGGCCGCAGACGGGGTCGCAGGTCATTCCGAGATGGTGCTCGAGGCCCATCTCGGCGGCATATTCGATCTGGGCAGGCGAGCCGCCGAAGAGCTGGCAGGCGGCTGCGGCTGCCATGGCGCAGGCTACGCCGACTTCGCCCTGACAGCCGACTTCGGCGCCGGAGATCGAGGCGTTCTGCTTGACGACGTTGCCGATGAGTCCGGCCGTGGCGAGGGCGTGGAGGATGCGTTTTTCGGGGAGGTTGCGGCTTTTCCAGATATGATAGAGCACACCGGGGAGCACGCCCGACGAGCCGCAGGTCGGGGCTGTCACGATTACGCCGCCCGAGGCGTTCTGCTCGCTGACGGCCAGAGCGTAGGCGAAGGTCAGTCCGCGGCTCTTGAGGTTGTCGCGGTAGCCTTCGGCCTTGACGTGGTATTGGGCGGCCTTGCGGCGCAGGTTGAGCGGGCCGGGGAGGCGTCCCTCCTGGGCGAGACCGTCGGTGACCGACTGCTTCATCGTCTCCCAGACGCGGTGGAGATATTCCCAGATTGCCGGGCCTTCGCATTCTTCGACGTATTCCCAAAAATCGCGGCCTGTCTGCTCGCAGTAGGCCATTATCTCGCTGAGCGAGTTTTTAGTGTAGACGTCGGGGGTTTCGGCTTCGTCGGGGTCGCCTTCGATTTTTATGGCGCCTCCGCCGACGCTGTAGACGGTCATCTCCAGCGCCTTGCGTCCGTCGGCTGTGAGGCCTGTGAGTGTCATGGCGTTGGGGTGGTAGGGTAGGAAAACGTCGGGTTTCCAGACGATTTCAACCTTATGGCCGCGGCGTTCGAACTCGCTGATTATGGCGGCGTCGGTGAGGTGGCCCTTGCCTGTCGCTGCGAGCGAGCCGTAGAGCGTCACACTGAAGCTGACGGCGTCGGCGGGGCAGCGGCGCAGGAATTCTATTGTGGCGGCACGCGGGCCCATCGTGTGGCTCGACGAGGGGCCGTTGCCGATACGGAATATCTCTTTTATGGATTTCATGCTATATAATAATGTGGGAGAGGGTCAGTATTCGCTGAAGAGGCGCGGCTTGATGACTATTCCGAAGCGCACGCGGCTGCGGAATTGATTGTAATCGAGCATACATTCGCCGTAGCCGTTGTAGAACTGGAGAAAGAGGAACTGGTTGTCGCGGCGGAAAATGCGGTAGCCCAGCTCTATGATGGTGTTATAGTTGAGCTTCCAGCCGCGGCGCTTGACGAGCACCACCGAGGCTGTGAAGCGCCGGTTGCGCGAGGTGAACTCCGTTCCGACCTGGTAGATTCCGCTGTAGTCGAGGATGTCGCGGTTGTTCTGGCCGTCGACGATAGGAATCCAGACCTTGCCGTGGACTGTCACCTGCGGGTCGATCATTATCGAGGCTGCCAGAGAGATTTTGTTCCATGAACGCGAGGCGAGTCCGTCGCGGCCGTTGCTCTCGTGCTCGGCCATGAGAGTGACCTTTCCGACATAGCGGTTCTTGACGAAGAGCGGTTTGGCGAGGCCTATGCCGGGGTTGAAATTGAGGTCGACCATCGGCATGGAGTTCTCAAGAACGTTCCACCAGCATTTCTGCGAATAGAACAGATAGAGATAGGTTCCGAATGGGAGCGTCGAACGCGTCAGCCTCTGCTGGATTGAGATCTGGAACTTTATGTCGGTGTTGGTTTTCGTCGGAGTGTGGTTCACCGCCGTGCCGAAAATAAAGTAGTTGTCTTTATAGAGCCCGAAATAGGGGCCTCGGTCGAAAGCGCGGCGCACACTGTCGGTGTCGACGCGCTCAAGCGAGTCGGTGACGATCTGGGCTCCGGCGGCCATCGATACCGCCGCCAGAAAAACAGTCGCTATCAGACGCAAAAGGCGGGTCATATCAGCGGCAAAATTACAAAAAATATCGTCACGCCGGGCAGGCGCCGGCGATAATGGCGACAGCCTCGGCCGGGTCGGCTGTCAGGCTGTAGTCGGCGTGGCCGAAGAGTAGATATTCAGCCTCGCGCAGCTGGGCGTCGAGAGGATTGTAGTAGCCCCGGGTGTTGAGTATGACGATCTCGCCCTGCCAGAGGCCGAGCTTGCGCCATGTCAGGGCCTCGAGAAGTTCCTCGAAAGTGCCGATTCCGCCGGCCAGAGCAATGACACCCGAGGCGAGACCGAGCATACGGGCTTTTCGCGAGTGCATGTCGGGCGTGACGATCTTCTCGGTCAAGGCCGGATGGGCCCAGCCGCGGTTGTCCATAAATTCGGGAAGCACGCCGACGGCGCGTCCCCCTGCCTCGATGCAGCCGTCGATAGCGGCTCCCATCATTCCGAATTTGCCACCGCCGCATACCAGTCCGAAGCCGGCGCGGGCTATCGAGCGGCCGGTCTCGACGCCCGCTTCAATGAATTCCTGATCGATTCTGGCGCTCGAAGCGCCGTAAACAACAATATTTTTCATTTCTATGGCAAAGATAACACACGTTAACCTACTGAAACATAACCGGCTATAATGAATTAACAATTTTTAGTAATCGCAAGTGCTGTTTTTTATTTGCGTTTCGTTTTGAAAATTTAACCTTTCGTTCTACCTTTGCAACGAATCAAAGGATTATTATATTTTATAATTTCCGCGATAAAATCGCAACCACACGATTCACGCTTTATACCAGCAGCTACTTGACAATTAACCGAAAACCATAATACCTAACCAACCAAATCTCTGATATGCACAGAAATCTTGCAGTTTCAGCCTTGGCCATGGCCGTTGCCGTGACAACGCTGACATCCTGTGACCACCAGGAGTTCACCAGTGAAAAGGAGGATGCAAAACGCATCGACGTTCAAGTTCTTTCGCCCGAGCTTCAGAAGGTGCGCGACTACGTGCCCCTCTATGCTGTAATCGCCCACCGCGGTTCAACATTCTGGGCTCCCGAGGAAACCGAAGCCTCGTGGCGCTGGGCCCGCAATATGGGTGCAGACTATCTCGAGAGCGACATGCAGGCAACCAAAGACTGTATCGTCCTTGCCAACCACGACGAGAACCTCGCCCGCACGACCAACGTCGAAGATGTCTACAGCGAATATGTTCCCGCATCGCGCAAAGACTTCTACCGTTCGTTCAAGAAAGCCGACGGAACCCAGGCCTTCACCGAAGCCGACATCCAGGAACAGTATAACCTCGATGTCGCCAACTTCCGTCCGTACTACACGATGAGCTACTACTACCACGAGCTTCTCGCCCTCGACGCCGGAAAATGGTTCAACGACTCAAGCCCCGAGCAGGCCCGCGAAGGTTTCACAGACAACCACCTCTATGTAAGCGCCCTGCGCGACCAGATCGCATACGCCGAGGGTAAATGCCTCAACCGCGACGCCCAGGGCGAGCGCGTTCTGACCTACAAGATCAAACCCGAATATGAAGGCATGAGCCTCAAGGAGATCCGCGAGAAGATGCCGCAGGCCAAATATATGGCATTCGTGGAATATGACTGGGCCAACGCATACGTAGCCGACCCGAAGGACAACGGCAACCGTCCCGGCATCTACATCGAATTCAAGGAATCGTGGCTGAACCCGTCGAACATGGAGCAGCTCGTCTACAACGACCTGACCGCCTGCGGCTGGAACATCATCGAGAAGCCCGAAGCTGAAAACGCTCCCTTCTATGTAAATGGCAAGGTCAACATCGCCAACACCAACGGTAAGGTTATCCTCCAGACGTTCTCGTTCGACGCCCTCCGCCGCGCCAACGACATCTTCAAGGGCCGCGTGCCGATGTGCTATCTCCTCTGGGAAGGCACCTACGCAACCGACGTGACCTACGCCACTCCGACCGGCTATGCCGCAGTCATCAAATGGGCTCAGGACAACGGCGCCCACATCATCGGCCCGGCTATCTCAGGCGCTCCCAACAACTATCCCGAGATGAACGCTCCCTGGCAGGCCTACATGATCCGCAAATCGGGCATGATCAACCATCCCTACTCGTTTGACTCATATGCCCAGATGGGTAAATACATGGGTGTATACAACTATGGTATCGAAACCAAATTCGACGACCTGATGAAAATTACCGTCGACCCGACCCAGTACACCGTGTTCGACTCGCCTGTCTCGCTGCCCATCTATATGGACGGATTCTTCACCAACCGCACCGAAATGTCGCTGCGCTATATGATCGAACAGGGCTTCCGCTGCAACGCCAAGCTCCCCAACCCCTTCTACACCAACAAGATCTACAACAACGCCGAGGCTCCCTCGGTTGTGCCTGACGCTGAAACAGTTCTTGAAGACCTCGGCTACTACAGATAAGCCGCTTCGGTTGACTTTCGATATAATTCATTCAACGACTAACGACAAAAATCCAAAACAATGAAGAAATATTTCGCGCTGCCCCTTATGGCCGCTGTATGTCTGACCGCCGGAGCCCAGGACTTTGACAATTCCCCGACCGTCAACATCGAGAAAAACGATATGAAATTCACCGTAGGTGCCCGCATGATGGGCGATGTAGCCTACTATCACAGTGATTTCACCAACCTGAAGTCAGGCGCTTCGCTGACCGATGCCCGCATCCGCACATCGTTCACCTACCACGACTGGTACTTCTATGCCGACTTCGGCTTCGGCGGCGGCAAGTTCTCGCAGAAGAACATCTTCGCCCAGTGGAGCAAAGAGAACTCTGTAGGCGGCGTCAACTCGATCAAAGCCGGTTATTATAATGACCCCGGTTCCATGGCCCGCAACACCTCGCTCGGTTCATACCACTTCATCTCGCGCCCGGGCTCGGCAATGGCTCTCGGACTCGGCCGTGAACTCGGTATCACCTACAAGTTCCGCAACAATATGTGGTTCGCCCAGCAGGGTATCTTCACCGACAACAGCTACAACGAGCAGTCGGTCGGCTTCGGCGGCGTAAGCCTCTCTGGTCGCTGGCTTGTTCGCCCGATCAACACCGAGGACATGACCTTCCATATCGGTGCCAACTTCAGCTGGACTCACCTCGGCGGTGGCGAAGTCACCAACAACATTATGAAGAAGACCCTGACCCTCGGCCAGCCCATGGAAACCTACGTTGACGGTAACGAAGACATGGTAAGCGCCGTTCTCCCCTGGGCTAACAATGTTGTGAACGTCGGCGCAGAAGTTCTCTTCCGTGTTCCGAAATTCTTCGCCCGCGGTGAATTCCTCTACAAACACCTGACCAAGAAACGCGACAGCTACTCGCTCTTCGAGGATGCCCAGAACAACATCGACGCATGGGGCACATACGAAGCATGGCTTGCTGCCAATCCTCTGCGTAACAACAATTTCTACGGCGGATATATCGAGGTCGGTTACCAGATCTTCGGCAAAGGCTACCGCTATAACAATGCCGACGCCGTTCTCGGCGGTCTCGACGGCAAAGCTCTCGAAGTTGTTGCCCGCTGGAACTACACCGGACTCAACGATGTTGTCGACGGCGAATATTACGACGTCAGCCGCGACCAGTACTATCCCGACGGTTACAAGGCTGACTACCCTTACAAATCGTCGAGCGTAGGCGGCGGTAATGTCAACAGCTTCACCATCGGCGTGAACTTCGCTTTCAATAAGTATGTCCAGGTTATGGCCGACTACACCTACAACCGTCTGAGCCGCGACAAACTCCCCTTCGACCGCGACATCCACGCTCTCCAGGGCCGTCTGCAGTTCACATTCTAAGCAAATCCGGTTCTCCGAATAGTCGAGGGCGCCCCGCGGGGCGCCCTCGTTGTTGTTTCTGATGTTTCTGATGTTTCTGATGTAGCTATCTTAGATGGAAAAAGAGCGCCGCGCGGCCTGAGGCCGTGCGGCGTTTTGTTGTCGGGGTGAAAGGATTCGAACCTTCGACCCCCTGCTCCCAAAGCAGGTGCGCTAACCGGACTGCGCTACGCCCCGATAAACAACACCGCAAAGATACGAATTATTTGCGGTGTGTGCAAGTATGGCGATCAGTGACGGACGATGCGGATGAGCCACTGCTCGGGGGTGTCTTCGACGTATTCCACGGGGATCCCGGCGTCGGTGAGGCGTGTGGCCATCTCCTGAGCGGGCGGAAGCTGGTGGGCGTGGATTCCGAGCTCGGCATTGGCGGCGTTGGCAGCGTCGCGTCCGCAGCTCTGGGCGAGTGTGACCGAGCCGGCGCCGGCGAGATTGTGGTAGTAGAGGCGCATGATCGTTTCCATCGGCTGTTCGAGATGGGGGAGCACGTCAAGAAGAATCACGCGGTCATAGAGCGAGTGGACGGGGTCTTTCTCGATGTCGGTCAGCATGAAGCGCACGGGCAGCGGGAGGCCGGCGTGTTTGTCGTGGGCCACGGCGAGCATTTCGGAGGCGATGTCGACGGCGTCGATGTTGCCGAAGGGGCCTATTGATTTTGCGAGCAGGGGCAGGAGGGTGCCTGTGCCTGTTCCGACGTCGAGCACAGTGTCGCCGCGGTGAACTTTTGCGAAGTCGATGATATGTTGCAGCTTGGCGTTGTCGGGGCGGTTGGGGCGCTCGTCGTAGCCGGCTGCTACGGAGTTGAAGAATTTAGCGGTTGAAGTCATTTGGCGAATGTGTTATAATTTTGGGCTAAAGGTAGCCAAAAAAATCCAAACGGGCGCCAGCTTTTTAGATTTTTTAGAGGTGGATGGAAAAAGAAAGGGCGCCCGGCGAGGGGCGCCCTTGAGCGGCACGGGGCCGCGGGAAGTGCTTATTTCACGAGGATCTTTTCAACTTTGTTGCCCTGACGGCGGATGACGATCTGGCCGGGAGCGGGCTCTTCGAGGCGAACGCCCTGGAGGTTGTAGTATTCAACCGGGGTTGTGTCGATGGTTACAACTTCTTCGATACCGTCGCTGGTGACGTAGGTCACTTTGATAGCGGTGCACGAGGGATTGTAGGTTGTGCCCGACGAGTTGGGGTTGCTCTTGAGGAAGTGGAAGTCAACCGAAGCGGCTTCGCCTGTCCAGATGTTGTCGGTGAGGGTTCCGGTGCTGGCGGTCGAGTTCTCGAAGTTCGAGGTGTACTGGCAGACGAACTCGATGCGTTTCAGTGTGACACCTGTTCCGGCTATAGTGGCGGTGTTGTCGCCGTAGAAGCGGAGGTCGGTGACATTCTTGGACGAGGTGAACACGCGCGGGGCGTTCTTGTCGTTGGTGCCGCGGCTGAGGGTTATCGAGGTCTTGCCGGCGGTGAATGTGCGGCCGTCAAGTTCTATGCCTTCGCCCGAAGCGGGAGCTTCGAAAGGATCGCTGAGGGTTGTCGGATCCTGGAAGTTGTAGGTGGCAGTCTCTTCGGTGGGCTGGACGGGGCCGGGTTCGCCGCCTTCGCCGTAGGTAACGATGACTTTCTGCATCGAGGGCGAGTATTTGCCCTGCGAGTCTTTGGCCCATGAGAAGGTTACCGAGGTAGCGTCGCCTGTCCAGACAGCGTCGGCGAGCGAGCCGCTGTCGGCCTTAGAGTTGTCGTAGTTGGCGGGATAGGCTGTCACGAACTCGATGCGGGTGATCGAAGCGCCGTTGGTCGAGCTGATGGTTGTCGAACCGCCGTTGTAGACGCGGAGCTCGACTTCGCTCTCTTCTTTCGACTTGTAGAGGCGCGGCGAGGTGTTGTTCGTACCCTTGTCGTTGACGAGGGTGATGACACCTGAGGTGAAGGTTACACCGTTGACGTCGACAGCGTTATCGGCGCCTGCGCCGGGCATCGACTGTGCGGGGCTGAGCGAGCCGGGCTGGGTGAAGTCGAATGTAGCTGTGTTGTCGCCGGGGTTGACGGGAGTGCCGCCGTTGTCTTCGAAGCGGGTGGGGAAGAGGACAACCTCGATGTTGTCGCCGATCTTGGTCTTGCCGATGAAGCCGTAGATGTCGGCGTCGTCAGCGGCAGCGACGTTGGTCACGGTCTTGCTCCAGCGGTTCCATAGGGTGAAGGTGGCTCCGTCGGCGGTAACGGTGAACTGGCGGTCGGTTTCGGTAGCTTCGACTTTAGCGCTTTCGAGGCGGACATAGTGGAGAAGGTTGGCGTCGGTCACCTTGTCGCCGGTGATGAGCTGGGGAGCTTCGGGAGCGCCGTTGATGCCTTCGGCGAATGTCGAGGCAACGGGGATGATTTCGGGCATTCCGTTGTATTCCTCATAGTGGCCGGTGGCGCCGGCTGCGATAACCTGGCCGTTGGTGTATTCCTGAGCTACGTCGCCATAGACGAATCCGTAGGTGTCGGCCTGCTTGACGAAAAGATCCTTGCCGTTCTGGTAGAGGACTGTCAGAGCAGCGTTGATAGCCTCGTCGGCAGCGGGTTTGGCCTGCATCCATTCGGCGAGCGAAGAATAGCCTTCGCCGGGCTGGGGAGGTGTCGGGGTGTCGCCACCGCCCTTGACGAAGATTTCGATCTTCGAGATGCGGATTTGTCCGGCTTTGGTGTCGCCGTCTTCGCCGAGAGTGGCTTTCTCACCGACGGTGAAGGTGATCGACGAAGCGTCGCCGGTCCATGTCATCTGGGTGTCGCCCTTGGCCTGGGTTGCCATGGCGCCTACAGAGGGAGTGAATGTCGTGTAGCGGTATTTGGCGTCTTCGGCGAGGGTGAAGACGATCTTCTCGATTTCCTTGCCCGAGATTGTCAGGTCGTTCTTGGCGTAGAGGCGCAGAGCTGCTGTGGCAGCGTGGTACTGCGGGTTGGTCGAACCGCCGTTGTTGACAGCCTTGGCGTTGATGCCGTCGACTGTGACGTCGAGAGCGTCGGCCGAGTGGTTGGCGTAGACGATAGTGACGTTGGTGGGCTGGTCGGGATTGTCGGGATTATCGGGGAGTTTGTCGCCCTTGACAGTGATCAGATAGAAGGCCGAGCCGGCGAGATAGTTAGCGTTGGCGGGCGAAGTGGCCGTTACCATGGCGTTGCCCGGACCCATGAGGGTCACAGCGCCTGAGAGAGCGTCGACAACGACGGCATCGGTGTTGTTCGAGGTGTAGAGAACCTCAACGCCTTCGGGCTTGGTCAGCACGGGAGCGGTGAAAGCTTTGCCGACTTCGGCTTCAACGACGCCGGGAGTGAAATACATGACAGGTTCCTCGCGGACAACGGGCTGGTCGGGAGTCGGAGCAGCCTCGACGGTCAGCGAATACTGGGCCGAGCCGGCGAGATACTTGTCGTTGGCGGGGGTTGTGGCAGTGATGATGGTAGTGCCGGGAGCCACGAGAACGAGAGCGCCGTCGGTGCCGTTGATGACGGCTACCGAAGAGTTGCTCGAGTTATAGCTGACAGCGGCGTCGGTAGCCTTGACGAGCACGGGGGCTGTGAAGGTCTGGCCCATGACAGCCTTGGCGGTAGCGGCCGAGAAGGCGAGTCCTGCGGGCTTGGGAGCTTCGGGCTGCTCGGGATCGACGGGGGTCGAGGCGGCTTTGACGGTCAGCACATACTGGGCCGAGCCGGCTTCGAATTCGTCGTTTGCGGCCGAAGTGGCCATGATTGTGGTTGTTCCTTCGGTCAGAGGGGTTACAGCACCTGTGGCGGCGTCAACGGTGGCGACAGCGGGAGTCGAGCTTGTGTAGCTGATGGCGGCTGTCGTTGCGAAGGTGAGCGTCGGGGCGGTGAAAGCCTCGCCGATGGTAGCTTCGGCGGTAGCGGCTGCGAATTCGAGACCTGCGGGCTGCTTGACAACGGGAACGTCGGCCTTTTCGCCGTAGATGGCGGGCAGCGAAGCGCTTGCGGCGACGTCGGTTGTCACGCTCGAGAATGTATTATGGTTGCTCTGATAAGCGATGATGTTACCGCGGCCCACGTTGGTGATCGTAGCGAGGCCGTCGGCGAAAGTCACTGTCCAGAGAGCGTTGGTGGCAGATGCTTTGTCGGCAAAGGTGTTGAAGCTGTTGTGGGTAGCGTCCATGCCGTAGTATTTGCCGTTGACGTCCTTGATATAGAACTGGCCTGCCTCGTCGCCAGCTTCGAAGGTGAAGAGATTGGCATCGGAAGCAACGAGCTTACCGTCGGCGAGAGCGACCTCGGTTGTCGGCATGTAGTAGCCTGTTGCAATCGGGCCTGCGAGACGGGTATTGTCGGCAAGGAGGAAGTATGAGCCTCCGGCTTCAATGGCCGAAAGAAGTTCTGCGGTGACGGTCTTTACAGCAGTGAGGGTGAGCGTAACGATGGCACTCGGCTCTTTGCCTTCGGCAACGGCGATAGCCTTGATGACGAAAGTCTCGCCTGCTGTTGTGGCGGCGGGAACGTCGATACCGGCGGCGGTGTAGACTGTCGACGAGGTTGTCGGGGTGGTGTTGTCGGTAGTGTAGTAGACGGTAGCGCCTTCGGGAACGTTCATCTTAACGTTGAGGGCATCCCAGTATTCGGCAGTGGCGCCGGTAAAGCCTTCAAAAGTGGGAGCTTCGGTCATGTTGGCGGGAGCTTCACCGGTGAAGCTGTAGCTATTGACCCATACAGCGCCGTTTGTGGTTGTGGGATTGTTGACGTCAATCGTGACACGATAATAGCAGTTGGCTTTCGGTTCGGCTATGGTCATCGTCACATCGGTGTTGTTGTATGACGAAGGAAGTGTAGCTGTAACCTTTGTCGTGGAAGCCTCGGGGAAAGTTGCGTCAGCAGAAACTTCAACGAAAATACTGTTGATGACAACGCTGGTGGCACCAAGCTTCTGCACATTGACAGCGACAGTCTTGACTGCTATGCCTAATTGTTTGACCGAGGTTAAAGCTGAAATGGTGTGGCCGTCAAAATCGTCCTTTTTTTTGCCGCCGATTTTGATGTAACCCCAGCCATTATTGCTATTGTTGGCGTTGGTAATGGTCCAGTTGCGATCATTTGAGGTTGTCGTGCCCGTATAAGCGTTGGAATTGGGCCATGTCGGACTGTCTTTTGGAAAATCGACCGTGACCGTAGATTCCGCAGCCCATGCGGCTATAAAGCCGAAGAGGCACAGAAAAGTCAGTAATAGTTTTCTCATGTTTAATTTATTTGGTTAACTTATAGATGAATAATCCCGATAGGCGATAGTCGCCGCAAAGTTATAAAACGCTGTCGAAATTTTCAAATATTCAGGGAGAGATTTCAGCTGAAAATCCGGCAAATTTAATCTAAATTTAATCTGAGCCGGGCGGCGCGCTAAAATAAGCCCTATAGGCCATATAGACCCTATATTTATAAGCCTTATAAAAATTATAAATCTTATAATCCCCAGCGAGCGACAATTATTGTGTTTGACAACATATTGTTTGGCTATTTCGTCGAAAAGTGCTACTTTCGTAGCCGACCCGCGAACCGGGCCTGTGTCTATTCTTAACTTCTAACCTTTAACTGATTGAATGAGTTACCTTAAATTTGATAAAAGCCTGATGATTAATCTCGAGCAGTCGCTCCGCAAGGAAATGCTCCGAACCAATCAGTCAGGCGCTTATCACTGTACTACGGTCGTTGACTGCAACACGCGCAAGCAACACGGCCTGCTGGTAATCCCCATCAAGGAATTCGGCAATACGAGCCACGTGATGCTTTCGTCGATGGATGTCACCGTTATTCAGCACGGCGCGCCGTTCAACCTCGATCTCCACCGCTATCAGGGGGGTGTCTACTCCCATCAGGGGCACAAATATATCCGCGAGTATGACTGCGAGAGCGTTCCGCGGACAACCTATCGTGTCGGAGGTGTCATTCTGACTAAAGAGAAAATCTTCATAAGCCACGAAAACCGTCTGCTTATCCGCTACACCCTCGTCGAGGCCCATTCGCCGACAATGCTCAGGCTGAGGCCCCATCTGGCTTTCCGCGAGGCGAACGCCCTCGTGCAGGCCAACGACAAGCTCAATACGGAGTGTCCCGAATGTGCCAACGGAGTGTCGGCGTGTCTCTATCCGGGCTATCCGCGGCTTTACATGCAGTTCAACCACCGGCCCGAGTGGCACTACGAGCCGAACTGGTATAACGGCTTTGAATATGTCAAGGACATGGAGCGCGGCGTCCCCTACGTCGAAGACCTGTGGGTTCCGGGCTATTTCGACATTCCTATAAAGAAAGGTGAGTCGATAATCTTCTCGGCCGGCGTCAGCGAGATTCAGCCGCGTCAGCTCTCGAAGATGTATGAGCGCGAGATAGCGTCGCGCACGTGCCGCTCGTCGTTCTTCAACTGCCTGAAGAACGCCGTGAAGCAATGCTATATCAAGGAGGACGACAAGATGTATCTCATCTCGGGTTTCCCCTGGGGCAAGATTCTTGCGCGCAATACCTTCATGGCGCTTCCGGGCGCTACCATTGCCATAGACCATAAAGATGACTATCACGCCATAATGGCCACGGCCGCCGAAGAGCTCGAACGTTTCATGGCCACGGGCGAGACTGTCGGCAACCGCATCGCCGGCATCGACCTGCCCGACATTCCGCTATGGACGCTGTGGGCGCTCCAGCAGTATGCCCGCGCCTACGGTTATGAAGAGACGCGCGAGCGCTATCTCGGACTGGTGGCCGGTCTCGTCGACTACGTTGCCGAAGGACGCCACCCGAATCTCTTTATCGACGAGCGCGGAATGCTGTCGACCGACGGATCGGTGACTCCCGTGTCGTGGATGAACGCCGCTCTCGACGGCAAGCCCGTAGTGGCCCGCAGCGGCTATCTGGTGGAATTCAACGCGCTCTGGTATAACGCACTGGTGTTTGCGTCGAAACTCGTCGAGGAAGTCCCCGAGATGGCCGAGGCCGCCGGACGCTGGACGGCCCTCGCCGAAAAGCTCAAGCCGGCGTTTACCGACACCTTCCTCAACGACTACGGCTATCTCTACGATTATGTCGACGGCACCTACGCCGACCCGAGCGTGCGTCCCAACATGGCTGTGGCCATCGGACTCGACTATTCGCCGCTCGACCGCCGACAGCGCAAGAAAGTACTCGACGTCGTCACCCGCGAACTGCTGACCCCGAAAGGGCTGCGCACACTGTCGCCCAAGAGCTACGGCTACCGCCCGTTCTATCTCGGCTCGCCCTACGATCGCGAGATGGCTCTCCATAACGGGCCGGCGCGCCCCTGGCTCATGGGCTTCTACGCCGACGCCTATCTGAAAGTGTTCGGCATGAGCGGAGTGAGCTATATCGACAGGATGCTTATCGGCTTCGAAGACGAGATGGGCAACGGCTGTGTAGGGTCGCTGAGCCAGCTCTACGACGCCAATCCGCCCTATGAGGGACGCGGCGCCATCAGCCACGTTACCAACGTTGCCGAGATTCTGCGGACCCTGCGCACTCTGAAGAAATTAAACCTGTAAAAACCTCCACACTTCCGCTAAATGAAAGCTCTAATGTTCGGGTGGGAGTTCCCACCGCATATTCTGGGCGGTCTCGGCACCGCCAGCTACGGCCTCACTCGCGGCATGTGGCAGTGTGGCGACATGGATATAACCTTCGTCATCCCCAAGCCCTTCGGTGACGAAGACCGCCACTTTGCCAACATAATCGGCACAAGCCAGACTCCGATAGCCTGGCGCGACGTCGACCGCGACTATGTCGAGCAGCGCATCGGGCGCGTCATGTCGCCCGACCTCTACTACCGGCTGCGCGACCATATCTACGCCAACTTCGACTATATGCGCACCAACGACCTGGGATGTCTCGAGTTCTCGGGCCGCTATCCCGACAATCTTGTCGAAGAGATCAACAACTATTCGATCTGCGCAGGCGTCATAGCCCGCACGCTCGATTTCGACGTCATACACAGCCACGACTGGCTGACCTATCCGGCCGGAATCCATGCCAAGCAGGTCACAGGCAAACCTATGGTCATCCATGTCCACGCCACCGAGTTCGACCGTTCGCGCGGCAAGCCCAACCCGACGGTGTTCGGCATCGAGCTCGACGGAATGCGCAACGCCGACCATATCATAACCGTCAGCAACCTGACGCGCGACACCGTCATCAACAAATACGGCATGGATCCCGCCAAGGTCACCACCGTCCATAACGCCGTCACACCGCTCAGCCCCGACCTTCTCGACATAAAGATGCCCAAAGGGAAAGACAAGGTCGTCACCTTCTTAGGGCGCATCACAATGCAGAAAGGGCCCGAATATTTCGTCGAGGCGGCTGTGAAGGTTCTGAAAAACAACCATAACGTCAGATTCGTCATGGCCGGCTCAGGCGACATGATGAACAAGATGATCGATCTGGCCGCGCGTCGCGGCATCGCCGACAGGTTCCACTTCCCCGGGTTCCAGAAGGGACGTCAGGTCTATGAGATGCTTGCCGCCAGCGATGTCTATGTCATGCCCTCGGTCAGCGAGCCGTTCGGCATCTCGCCGCTGGAGGCCATGCAGATGGGTGTGCCGTCGATAATATCGAAGCAGAGCGGCTGTGCCGAGATTCTGACCAATGTCATCAAGACCGACTACTGGGATATCGATGCCATGGCCGACGCCATCAACGCCATAATAACCTATCCGGCGCTCTACAACCAGCTTCGCAGCGATGGTCTCGACGAAGTCAACCGCATAACCTGGGACAAAGCCGGCCGGAAGGTTATCGACATCTATCACCGCGTCACCGGCAAATAAACCTATCACTACCTTATTTTATAGAACACGACAACAATGAAAGCAATCTGTTTTTATTTCCAGATACATCAGCCGTTCCGCCTCAAACGCTACCGCTTTTTCGACATAGGCAACGACCATTATTATTTCGACGACTTCGCCAACGACGATATCATCACTCGCATAGCTGCCAACTCCTACATACCCGCCGCCGAGAGCCTGCTGCGCATGATCGAGGCTACCAACGGCGCTTTCCGCTGCGCTATCTCGGTGACAGGAACGGCTCTGGATCAGTTCGAGCAGTATGTGCCCGAATTCATCGACCTGCTGAAGAAGCTGGCCAAGACCGGCAAGGTAGAGTTCCTTGCCGAGACCTACGCCCACTCGCTGGCGTCGCTTGCCGACCCTGAGGAATTCCGCCTGCAGGTCAAGGCCCACAGCGAGAAACTCCATACCCTGTTCGGCGTCAAGCCGAAAGTTCTGCGCAACACCGAGCTAATCTACTGCGACGACCTCGCTCCGCAGATCTACGACATGGGCTTCAAAGGGTGCATAACCGAGGGCGCCAAGCATATTCTGGGCTGGAAATCGCCCAACTACGTCTACAGCGCCGCCTCGTGCCCGAAGCTTAAACTGCTGCTCAAGAACTCGAAGCTGAGCGACGATATCGCCTTCCGCTTCTCGAACACCGAATGGGACGGCTATCCCATGACTGCCGACAAATATATCGACTGGATCGCATCGACACCGGCCGAGGAACAGATAATAAACCTGTTCATGAACCTCGAGACCTTCGGCGAACTGCAGCCCGCTTCGTCGGGAATATTCCAGTTCCTCGAGGCTCTGCCGCGCTTCGCCGCAGAGCGCGGCGTTGAGTTCTGGACGCCGACCGAGGCTGTGCAGAAGCTGAAATCTGTTGCCGAACTGTCGGTCATGCACCCCATATCGTGGGCCGACGAAGCGCGCGACACCTCGGCATGGCTCGGCAATCAGCTCCAGCAGGAGGCGTTCAACAAACTCTACAGCGTTGCCGAGCGCGTCCGTCTGGCTACCGACCGCAAACTCCACGAGGACTGGCTGCGCCTTCAGGCCTCCGACCACTTCTACTATATGTCGACAAAACATATGGCCGACGGCGATGTCCACAGCCATTTCTCGCCCTACGACACCCCGTTCGACGCCTTTACGAATTATATGAACGTGTTGGCCGACTTTATTGTGCGCGTCGAAGAGCAGTATCCCCTTTCGATCGAGAACGAGGAACTCAACGCGCTGCTGACGACGATACGCAATCAGGAGCGCGAGATCGAGACCCTCAACAAAGAGGCGGCGTCGATGCGACAGAATATCGAGCATCTCAACGAAGAGCACCGGCTTCGCGAACCCAAAAAGAAAGAAGCGGCCGAGGCTCCCGCCAAGCCTAAGAAAGTAGCGGCCGGAAAACCGGCTGCCAAAAAGGCTCCCGCAAAGAAAGAAAAAGCAGAGAAGTAAAGAATATACTCAGAGGTGCGCCCGCCCGCCTTGGGCGCATACAATGCCGGAGGAGTTCGTGACGAATTCCTCCGGCGTCGTTGATGGCGCCCGGGATAATGCGGGAAAGAGGGGGCGGGGGAGCGCGGCGGCGTAGCTTTGCCGGAAATATTCACTGCAATGGTTTACAGCTACGACGAGATGGTGGAGCTCTGGCTTCTCCACCGCTATCACGAAACGGCGCGCACGGATGCTCAGGTTGTGCGTGCCGACGGCATCGACCTGCGCCGGCTTGCCGCCGACGAGATGCGCTCCTGGTTTATGAATCTGCTCGACACTGCTCCGCGCGAACTTCTTGATCCTGACGATATAAGCGATGTGGCGCCTGTTCCCGTGCGTCTCGCCGACGGACGTCTGGCGATCACGCTTCCCGAGAGCTGTCGGCGCGTTGTCGGGGTCAGACTTGCCGGCTGGGAGCGGTCGGCGACGATTCTGACCGACAGGGAGTCGGCCGCGGCGCGGCGGCAGTGCTCGCCGATGAGCCGCGCGGGCAGCCATTGTCCTGTCGCCGTTGTCGACGGACGCAGACTCATAATGTCACCTTCGGAACCGCCTGAGGTCGAACAGCTGCTTGTGTGCCTCGCTCCGGCCGAGGGAACGCGCGGCGTCTATCGTCTCGACCCGCGCGCACTGTCGACTATTCCGCACATTAATGACTAAACCTTTATTGATACGAAATGACAAACGAAGTATTTCTTACGGCGCGGCAGGCATGGGGCGAATGGGCCGGCCTGCGCGCACGCCGCGACCGTTTCAAGCGGTTCGTCTACGGTGATCAGTGGAGCGATCCGGTGACGTTGCCCGATGGCCGGACCGTCAGCGAATATGAGGCTATGGCTTCGTCGGGAGCTCATCCGCTGACGAACAATCTTCTGCGACAGATTGTGAAGACAGTCGTGGGCCGCTATCGCACCGACGTCGCCACGGAAGAGCGCAGTGGCGGACTCGCTGACATAGTCTCGATGAACAGTCTCGACGAGCTCGACGCCCGTGCCCTCGAAGAGTTTCTTATCTCGGGCTGCGCCATTCAGCGCATAACGGCCGAGAAGAGAGCCGAGGGGAACGGGGTGTGGGTCGACAATGTGGCTCCCGACCGTTTCTTTGTCAACAGTTTCACCGACCCGCGCGGCCACGATATCGAGCTTGTCGGGATGCTCCACGACATGAGCCTCGGCGAGGTCCTGATCCGTTTCGGCGGGGGCAACCGTCGGCGCGAGAAGCGGCTGGCGGCCATCTACAGCGAGAGTGCCCTGACGGGAGGATTCCTGACAAGCTGCGGATGCGAGGATTTCGACGTGGCCGCGCGCGCTGACCGCTGCCGCGTTGTCGAGGTGTGGACTCTCGACTCGGTGGAGCTGCTTGCCTGTCACGACCGTCGCGCGGCGCGGCTCGTGCTTGCCGACGCTTCGGAACGCGACCGCGTCGAGAGTATCAATGCCCGGCGCCGGAGACTCGGGCAGCCGACCATAGCCGTGCAGCGGCGTCGCTCTGTCAGATGGCGCGGCAGCTGGTTTGCCCCCGACGGCACACTGCTCGCCACTCAGCTGTCGCCTTACAGTCACGGCTCTCATCCGTTCTGCGTGAAGCTTTATCCGCTCATCGACGGCGAAGTTCACCCGTTTATCGAAGATATCGTCGACCAGCAGCGTAATATCAACCGGTCGATAACGCTGATCGACCATATTCTGGGGACTTCGGCCAAGGGAGCGCTGCTTTATCCGATAGAATCGCTGCCGCGCGGAGTGGAGCTGAACGATGTGGCGGCGATGTTCAGCCGTCCGGGCGCGGTTATTCCCGTCAGTCAGACGCGCACGCAGACAATGCCGCAGCTGCTGTCGACCTCAGCCAATCCCGCGGCTGCCCAGCTGCTGCGGATCGAGATGGAGATGATGGAGAAGGTCAGCGGCGTCAGCTCGGCCCTTCAGGGGCAGAACGTCGAAGGGCTCGGAGGTTCGGCGCGCCTTTACGCCGCCCAGGCCGAGAACGCCGCGGCTGCCCTGCGCGATATTTTCGACACATTCACCTCTTTCAGAACCTCGCGCAACGCCAAGGCGCTCGCTTCGGCAATAAACAAACCCGCCGGCGCGGGCGTTGATAAGAGAAGGGAAGAACCGACGGCGAAAAAAACATGACGAATGTTAATCGCCGATTGACCAATATTCACTAACTTTGCGACGCTCAATCGGGAGCGCCCCGTTTCGCGCTTCCGAACGTCACCCTAAACACTCATCATCAACGATGGAACAGAAACAACTCGACCGCCTCAGCTACGCCCTCGGCCTTAGCATGGGCAACAACTTCCGCGCCAGCGGAATCAATGAAATCAATGTCGACGACTTTGCCGCCGGCGTGGCCGCAGTGTTCTCGGGCGAGAAACCCGCCATGAGCTACGAAGAGGCCAAGGAGGAAATCCGCGTCTACTTCACCGCTCTCGAGAAGAAGCAGCAGGAAGCTGCCGCCGCCGCTTCGAAAGTAAACGAAGAAGCCGGAAAGAAATATCTCGAAGAGAACGGCAAGCGCGTAGAAGTGAAGACAACCGCCTCGGGGCTTCAGTATGAAGTGCTGACCGAAGGCAAAGGCCAGCGTCCGACCGCAGCCGACGAAGTCACCGTGCACTATACCGGGCGCCTTATCGACGGCACTGTTTTCGACAGCAGCGTAGAGCGCGGCGAACCCGCTACCTTCGGCGTCACTCAGGTTATTCCCGGATGGGTCGAGGCTCTTCAGATGATGAACGAAGGCTCGAAATGGCGCCTGTTCATTCCGTCGAATCTCGCCTACGGCCCCAACGGAGCCGGCGGCGTCATCGGCCCGAACGCAACGCTGATATTCGAGGTAGAGCTTATCAAAGTCAACAAGAAATCAAACATCATTATCTAAATAAACCCTTTTCAACCAAAATGAAGAAAATTATTCTTGCTGCCGGCGCATCGCTGATGATGCTTGCCGGAATGGCATCCTGCAACGGCTCGTCGAGCAGCGCTGCCGACGCCAACGACTCAACCAGCACAACCATGGGCGAATTCAACGGTTCGATGCTCAACCAGCAGATGGCATCGGTTCCTGAGGAAATGCGCGCCAAATACAACAAAGACGAAATTCTCAAGGGTATCGAATACATGATCAACATGGATACCACCAAAACCAGCTACTTCACCGGCCTGAGCATCGGCCAGAACCTCGCCGGAATGCTCATGCAGATGGAAGAATCGGGAATTTCGGTTGACCGCAAGGCTTTCATGAACGCCTTCAAGCAGGCTTTCCTCGCCGACAGCGTCGGCGATATGGTCTCGATCCAGGCCCGCTATCAGAAGGTTATGAACGCCGTTCAGCAGCAGATGATGGCCGAGCAGCAGAAGAAAGCCGAGGCTGAGGCCAAAGCTAAGGAGAACAGCCCCGAGGCCAAGAAGAACAAAGCCGACGGCGCCGCCTTCGTAGCCAAGAAAATGAAAGAGGACCCCTCGATCAAGAAGACCGCCAGCGGTCTGGCCTATAAGGTTCTCGAGCAGGGCACGGGCGAAATGCCTACCGATGCCGACCAGGTTGTGGTAGCCTACAAAGGCACCCTCATCAACGGCAAGGAATTCGATTCGAACGACAACGCTACCTTCCCCGTGCGCGGCGTTGTCCCCGGATTCGCCGAGGCTCTGAAAATGATGAATCCCGGCAGCCACTATGTTATCTACATTCCCGCCGAGCTTGCCTATGGCGTTGACGGCACTCCCGACGGTTCGATTCCCCCGATGTCGACCCTCGTGTTCGACGTGACCGTGAAATCGATCGCTAAGAAATAAGCTGATAAACAAACCTTAACGAGCGAGAGGCGCCGCCGCACTGAGCGCGGTTCCTCTCGCTTGTCATATCCACGGAAAAACATTATGCAAGCTTCGGCATGGCTGACGGTGGCGCTGCTCGTCGTCAGCAACATTTTCATGACATTCGCCTGGTATGGCCATCTTAAACTTCAGCAACTAAAAATCATAACGTCGCAGACGTCGCTGATCTGGGTTATCCTGATCTCATGGGGCATAGCTCTGCTCGAATACTGCTTCATGGTGCCCGCCAACAGAATAGGGTTCGAGGGGAACGGCGGCCAGTTCTCGCTTATGCAGCTGAAGGTCATGCAGGAATGTATAACCCTGGTTGTCTTCACTGTTTTCACCGTCGTGCTTTTCCGCGGCGAACCGCTCCACTGGAACCATCTGGCGGCATTCGTATGTCTCGTGGCCGCAGTTTATTTTGTGTTCATGAAATAGAATCCCGTATGCGGTTTTTTATGGGAACGGCCGAGGTTTTTGTGATTTCGGCGAAAAATCACTATCTTTGTGCGCTTTATTGGCTGCCGCGACTGTCGGGCGGCCTTACGGCATACTAAAACAAGATAAATCAAATCATTAAATAATCAATGGCAACCCTTGAAAAAATCCGCAGCAAATCAGTGCTGCTATTAGTCATCATCGCCGTGGCCCTTCTCGCCTTTATCTTAGGCGACTTCCTGACCTCGGGCCGCTCGTTCTTCAGCAACAGCACCACTGTAGCCGAGGTCGGCAACTCAAAGCTTTTCGGCAATACGAAAATCAATATCAACGAGTTCCAGAGACGTCTCGAAGAGGCCAGCCAGCAGGCTCAGGCCCAGGGCCGCAAATACGACAGCGCCGTGCTTCAGCAGCAGGTTCTGACGCAGATGATTTCAGAGGCTCTGTTCAACGAAGAGATGGACCGTCTGGGCATCAAGGTTACCGACGCCGAACTCTCCGACGCCATGCTCGGCCAGAACGCCGGCTATCTCAACAGCATGGTTCAGCAGCAGTATGGCGTTGAAAGCGCAGCCCAGCTCCACGACATGGCCTTCAATCCCTCGAAATATCAGCTCGACGCCGATCAGGCAGCCCGCCTGCGCGCGATCTGGATTGATCTTGAGAAAAATATCGAGGAACAGCTCCGCGGCCAGAAGCTCCAGACTCTGTTCATGGGAACTCTCGTGGCCAACGACCTCGATGCCAAGGCTCTCTACGACGAGAACGCTTCGACAGCCCACATCCTCTACACCAAGAAAGATTATTCGAGCCTCGCCGACGACAAATATCCTGTCACCGACGCTGAAATCAATGCCGAATATGCCGAGCGCAAAGGCCGCTACGAGCTCGCCGAGCCGATCCGTCAGGTCGAATATATCGCCGTCGACATCACTCCGAGTCCCGCCGACATCCAGGCCGGCCAGAAGCGCGTAGAAAATGCTCTGGCAGGTCTTAACACCAAGGAAGGCGCTACCGGCGTCGAAGATATGGACGGCTTCCTCGCCGAGCGCAAATCTCTCACCCGTGGCGCCATCACCGATCAGGCAATGAAGAGCTTCGTCGACAGCGCCACAGTAGGCAAAGCCGCTCTGGTAAGCCATCGCGGCAACGACTACACACTGGCCAAGCTGATGGGTTCGACTTCGCAGGTCGACTCTGTGCTGATCGACTTCCTGATGGTTCAGGGCACCCGCGCACAAGTCGCTAAGATGGTGGCCGATCTCAACGGCGGCAAATCGTTTGCCGACGCTGCTAAAGACAGCCTTGTGGCAGGTTCGCAGGACAGCACCTGGATTCAGATGACAGCCGCCGACATGGCCTCGCTCCGTCCGGCTATCGACGGCGCAACCCTGGGTCAGTGGTTCACCCCCGACACCCTCGCCGAGAACGGCCGCATTTTCCGTGTGCGCCAGCGCAAGGCTCCGGTGACCGTCTACGACATTGTCGAAGTCAACTATGTGCTCGAGCCGAGCAACGCCACCTTCAACAAGCTCTTTACCGACCTCGACAAATATGCCAAGACAAACAACAATGCCAAATCCTTCAAGGAGAACGCCGCCAAGGCCGGCTATAACGTTCAGGAAACTCTTGTCGGAAACTCTTCGCCGATGATCGGCAACCTCAACGAAACCCACAATGCTGTCGCATGGGCTCTCGATGCCAAGAAGGGTCAGGTTTCGCCCGTGTTCGGCGAACAGACCGACGACCGCCTCATTGCCGTGGCTGTGGCCGATACCTATGAGGACTATATGCCCGCCAGCTACAGCGATGTCCGCTCTGAGCTCGAGACACGCGTGCGCAACGCCAAGAAGGGCGACGCCCTGCTGAAGCAGTATCAGGGTAAAGCCAAAGACGTTGCCGGTTACGCCAAGGCCATGGGCGCTTCTGTCGACACCACCACCGTTACCTTCGGCCAGATCTTCATTCCGGGTCTCGGCCCCAACGAAAGCGCTCTGACAGCTGCCGCTGCCGCTGCCAAGAAAGGCCAGATGGTCGGCCCGATGAAAGCCAATAACGCTCTGGTTGTGTTCACCGTTACCGACATCGAGACCGAGGGCCGTCCGTTCAATGCCGACGAAAGCGCAGCCCAGTTCGTTCAGACCCGCGGTGCCGGCGCGCTGAGCCGTAACATCGTCAACATCATCAAGGGACGCCGCAAGGTTCAGAACAATATCCCCCACTTCTTCAAGTAAGAACAGCTCCTGAAAAGAGATACCCGCGGGGTCCGGCAGTCAGCCGGGCCCCGCGCTGTTGTTTAGGCTTTATCCCGAAGTATCCCGATTAATCCTGATTAATCCCGATGAACCCCGAAATTTCCATTTTTTTTGGCTATTTTTGCGGAAAATAGTCTTACCATGAAAAAAATTGCCACCGCACTGTTGTTTACGGCCGCTATGGGCGCCGTCGCCGGAAATGTCGATGTTGAATGGGAGGTTGTCGGCCACGCTCCTACACAGGAATGGCGCACCGCCTACACCCAGCGTTTCACGCTCCGAGGCGATCTCGCGCGCTTGAAGCGCCTCGGCTTTTCGCAGGTCGGGATGGAGATGAAAACGATTAATCCGGCCGACACCGTGGCCGAACTCATCCCCGGCTCCTATTACATAGCTTCGCCGCGCTTCGCTGCGGGCGCCGACAGCGTTGTCGTCGACGTAGTCTGCCACGGAACCTGTCCGCAGGCCAGTTTCCGTACCGACGCCGTGTTCGGCGTCGATGCCGCCGGAAAGCCCTTCGATGTAGGATTCCGTCAGAAGTTCAATGTCGGCGATCCGCGGCAATGGTCGATGGAGGGGCGCGACGAGATGGTCTACGGCCCTGACATCTATGCGCTCAACGAGGCCCTTCAGCTCGAAGCCGCAGCTCCCGGGCCGTTCGATATGGCGCCGTCGCTGAAAAACGTAAGAATCACGTCGCAGAAGAAATGCCGCGACGGCAGAATATTGTCGGAGAAGACTGTCAAGGCCGACAATCCCGAGTTCTACCGGCTGACGATAACCCCCGCCGGCGTAGAGATCGAAGGCGCCTCGCGTGCCGCGCTGGCAATGGCGCGCCGCACTGCGAAACGTCTGTTCGAGACGAATCCTTCGGGAGTGCCCGAGGCCGTTGTAGAAGACTGGCCCGACTATCCCGTACGCGGCATGATGATAGATGTCGTGCGCAATTTCCACTCGCTCGCCCAGATGAAGAAGATTGTCGACGGCATGGCAGACCTGCGCCTTAACCGCCTGCAGTTCCATCTGGCCGACGACGAGGGCTGGCGCCTCGAGATAGCTCCCCTTCCCGAACTGATAACCTACGGCTCGCGCCGCGGCTATACAACCGACGAGCGCCTCTTTCCGGCCCAGATCTATTCGGGAGCCGGCGATCCCGACGGCGAGCTGAACCACGGCTATTACACCCGCGCGGAGTTTGTCGACTTCCTGCGTTACTGCGACGAGCGCGGGATAACGGTCGTGCCCGAATTCGAGTCGCCGGGCCACGCCCGTGTGGCAATCAAGGCTATGGACTTCCGCGAGCGCACTACGGGCGACAGCAGTTTCCGTCTTCATGAACCGGCCGACACAAGCCGCTACCGCTCGGCCCAGCAATACCGCGACTGCGTGCTCAATCCCGCGCTCCCCGGCCCCTACCGCTTCTTCGACGTTGTCAGCGACGAGGTCATAGCGATGTATCGTGAGGCCGGTGTAGAGCTTCCGGCATTCCATATCGGCGGCGACGAAGTGCCCGGCGGTGCCTGGAGCGGTTCGCCGGCTGCCACAGCCTTCAAGGCCGAGCATGGAATCGAGGACGACAGCGGTCTCCACGCCTATTGGGTTGAGCGCATGGCCGAGATGATGGCCCGCAAGGGGGTGAAGATCGCCGGATGGCAGGATATAGCTACAGATTATAACGACAGCTATTCGGCTCGCGTAGCGCCGCAGGTCGATTACGTAAACCTCTGGGTCGACCGCAACTTCCGCAAGGGGGTCAAACATGGTTCGATGGCTCTGCGCAGCGGGTTCACGCCCCTGATATGCGACTTCGGCCATTTCTACCTTGATTTCGCCCATTCCACCCATCCCGAAGAAGAGGGCCTGAACTGGGGCGGTGTCATCGACGAGTTCAAGACTCTCGACGGCTATGCCGGGAACGTGGCTCCGCGCTCCGACGCCGACAAGACGCGCATCCTCGGCGTTCAGGGCCAGCTCTGGGCCGAGACACTGCGCTCCGACTCACAGATGGAACGCTATCTCTTTCCGCGCCTGTTCGCTCTGGCCGAGCGCGGATGGAACGCCGATACCACCTTTACCCACGGTCGCTTCAACGCCCTCATGGGCTATCGCGAGCTTCCGCGCCTTGCGCGCCGCGGCTACAGCTTCCATCTGCGTCAACCCGGCATGAAGCTCGAAGGCAACCGCATTGTCATGAACAGCCCCTATGCCGACGCCGAGATCCGCTACACCACCGACGGAACGACGCCGACCTTATCATCGCCGCTCTACACCGGCCCCGTCGAGGCTGCCGACCCACAGGCCGTGCGCGCCCGCCTCTTCTACCACGGCGCCGAGTCGGTCACGACCCTCCTTCCGCGCCGGTAAGACCGAGAAATTCGTTTGTACGGACGCGATTAATCGCGTCCGCGCTGTCAATACGCCCAACCTAAAGATGACCGCGCGGTCGATGGCTGTCAATCATCGTCCGCGCAGTCAATCTTTTTATCGTTGAAAGTGTCGTTACGCCAATTCGCTACATTATTGTCAATGTAATTCATGATGTTCGTGTAGGCACGCTCGCTCCGTATTATATATTCGTGAAACCTTTGTTGCCAGATTTCGGGATTGCCTGATTGGCTTGGGTTTTGTCGCGCACGTGCCTGACGTGTCACGCCGGCCTTAAATGCTCCTACCACAGAGGCCAGACGGCTGTTGTGATGGAAATCCTGTGACTCAGGCGCTTCGTGGCGGCTTTGTCTAAGACAGCCGAGTTTTTGCGGGGAGGCGGGGGAGGCTTGGAAGGCTTTGGACGTTTCGGGCGTTTTGGAAGTTTCGGACGCGGCGGACGCGATGAATCGCGTCCCTACTGGGGTCGTGGCAATCGATATCACCATATGGATGTGGTTCGGCATGACGACGTGGTTCGGAATTTCAACGTCGTTATAATATGAAGGGATCTTCTCGATGTTTTCTTTGACGAGACTACCTAATGTGGACGCTATGAATTGCGCACCGACGATTTTGCCGAATAAATGGCGTTTGTCGGCACAGCAGATTGTAACGAAGTAGAGCCCTTCGTCATAGGGATGCCAATTGGCACGAAATTGGTGGCGGTCAGCCATTTTCCATTGTAGTTGAACGACGATATGCAAAGTTAGCATTTTTCCGCAATTCACGGCCCGCCCGTGTTCCCGCCCCCGCAAACTTCGATATTTTCCGCAGGTGGGCGTGGATGACCGCCCGCGCCCCCGCAAAACTTTTATTTTTCAGCCTGATTTGAATAAATATTAGTGAAAATATATATCTTTGCGATTGCTGACCGCATCGAAGCCCCGGTCACGGGAGTGGGGGGCGGGAGGCAAGACATAATTGAAAGCGTTTATCCGCGCTGATTCTTGACGAATCGAAATTCTCGCAAAATTTCAATCAATAGTCAGGGATTGAGCAACGATGGATGCCCGTGGGTATGTAATTATCTTGCAATCGGCAAGGTGTTCCGTGAGGAATATTGCCGGAGGCATTGATTGCATATACAAGCGTAGGGCTTCTTCGTTGCCGTCCGACTATTGATGGGCAATGCGAGAAGCCTCAGAGAGTAGGATGGCAACCGATACAGATTCCTACGCTTTTTCTTTGTAAACCAATCAAATAGCCAACGAGGGGATGACCGCGGCAACGTAAATATCATGGCAGATAAAGTATTTTTTTTTATTGTGGCTCTTATGCTTGCTTTATTGGTTGGCATGTGGGGTAATACGCGTAAAATCGGGTTCGGTTGGGCGTTCGGGCTTTCTCTATTAAATCTATTTATCGGAATTATTGCCGTAGCCTGTTCCAAGAAAAAGACCGCTGATTCAAATCCTCAAGATATAACGAAATGAAGATAGCCGGTTATATCTTTCTAATAATTGGAGGACTGAGTTTTTTTGGAGCCGCTTTCAAAGGGAACAGTGCCTTTGGCCCATTATTTTGGATTGCTCTTGGGGCATTCCTTGTTTACAGAGCCAATAATAAAGAGTCCGAACAAAAAGAAAAGATTCGGCAGTCTGCTGAATATCGGGAAAATTCAACAGTGGAAAGTATGCCGAATAGTAACAATGACCAAAAATTGGATTCTCTTGAGGATATTATTATCCCGAACTCGCGTTAATAGATTCTATGGGCGCATTTTTATTATCAATGTTAGCATTTGTCGGCTGTTGTTTTATAGCTGGCGCATTAACACGTAATACAGATGGAACTGGCAAGGACAAGGATCACCCTATTATAACCTTTATGAGAGGTTTGGCCGTAGTTGCTAGTATTCTCTTTGTTATTGGACTAATACTTGGAATATTGTCATTATTTATTGATATATTTTAATTTTACTTTTACTTGGATCCTCCGTAATTGCTTTTATCATGTGTGCAGAAAAGAGACTTTGTCCGTTTTGCGGAAAAGATATTACCACAACTTATCGATTAACTAGGATAATACCACAAGAAGAAACTATAAGAAGAGAATTCTCTCCTGGTTATACCATTGGTGGTAATTATCTTAGAGAAACAAAATATATCCGAAAATTTGAAGCGTTATGTTGTGAAGAATGTTACGATGAATACAAGAAATATGATACCTTAACCGATAGGATTGCGATGTTTGCAATACCTATTGGTCTAATTTTAGGGATTGCATATTGCGCATATTACCGTTCTACTCACAATTTTGAATTTGGAATTGGAACGTTTTTTCATTACCTTATTTGGTCATTATTAGGTGTTATTATTTGCTCAATCCCTACCATGCTGGTAAATATACTACACCGTAAAAAGACGTCATACAAACATGCTAAAGAGTGTAATGCCAATCTTGAATAATAGGCCTTTACATATTGAAGTAACATTATGAACAAACTTAAATTATTAATAATCGCTGCGCTTATAATCGTTATGGGGTGTGTCTTCCAGTCATGCGATGACAATGATGATCCGATAGAATCGGAAGTACGTTATGCCACAATAAATCGCGGCGAGTTTTTCACTGCGAATATGGGAACACTGACCTTTAGGATTGTTAATAACTATCCATATATATTACCATCGGAAGGCCTTAGCAACTATGTTGAAGCGCCTATGATAGCCTTTCTTGGACAGTTTAATTCGTTGGATGAGGTTACAATGCCATCCGGCGCTAACTGGCAAAAACAATGCAATATAGAAAACAACAGCGGTTATGTGGCTAAAGTCAAGTGGTATGACGCGACCAGTCGGGAGGATAAGACGGGCTATATTTTAATGTTTGTCGAGGATCTCAGTGAGCCTGATTCTGATTCACGGCCCGGTGTTTTTCATAATGAAATAAATGTGGCATATCGTCTTCTGGTATATTGATAATGACAATATTTCAGCAAGAGCATCGTCGGCGCGGACGCGATGAATCGCGTCCCTACTATCCATTTTGACGGCGCGAAGATATGTCGCAGCCCCGGCTTCCGGAGGGAGGTCGGGGCTGGCGTGGGAGCTGCGGGGAGGTTAGCCGTTGTAGTGGTCTTTGACGGCTTTCTTGAATTCTTCGAAGACGGGGTAGAAGTCGGAGAAAATGCTGTTGTCACCGGCGCATTTCTTGAGCACGTGGTGGAGCAGGCGGATGCCGACTACGAGTTCTTTGGCGTGTTTTTCGGAGATGTCGCCTTTTTCGTTGACTCTCTCAACCATGGCGGCGAGGTCGTGGTGGCCGCCGAAGTTGAAGTTCATGACTTCCTGAATTTTACAGTCGACTACTTCGGAGATGTTGAAGTGGTAGGAGCGTTTTTCTTTGTCGGATTTACAGTTGCAGTCCATAATATATAGTTTTAGAATTTTGTTGTTCTCTTGAATAACAACCGTTTATCGCGGATGGTTGCTCAAAAAGAGTTAAAAGAGGGCGTCGCATCGTTAATATCAGATTAGTGTCGGCCGGGACGCGGCAAATTGTTAAAATAATTTTATGGGCGGCATTTCTTAATTCAGATTAAGGTGATTATAACAATTGCTTGATATTTTCGTGGCGTTGCGATAAGGCGTTATGCTTTTCGGCGCTTTAGGTGGCAAAATTTGCCGAAATGCCGATAAATCGTATCTTTGAACATTACATATTACCAATCACAATAACTGTTTTATGAAAAAAATTCTATTACTCACATTTATGCTGGCATCCATGTCGTCGTTATGGGCGGCAGGATTCAAGACGCTCAATGTCGATCTTCGCGACGGTTCGAGCGTTGCCATCACACTGGCCGATGACCTCGCTATCAGTTTCGACACCGAGAATATGGTTGCCGAAAGCGCGGCTTCGGGCAAGGTCGAAATTTCTCGCAATGATATTGTCGGCATGAGCCACGGTTCTGACGCTGCTATCGGCAGTGTCGACGCCGACTCCCCCGAGATAGAGCAGGAGGGCCGAAAGATTGTTGTCAGCGGCGTTGCCGACGGCACGGAGGTAAGCATCTATCGACTCGACGGACGGCTTGCGGCCGCCGACGAGGTTGTCGACGGCCTCGTCGAGATATGCCTCGATTGCTTTGTTCCGGGCGTTTATATTGTGAAAATCAATGATATGTCGTTCAAAGTAGCAGTCAAGTAAGCATGAAAAGACAGTTTACAACGGGACTTCTGGCCATAGCCGGAGCAGCCGCAATCTTTGCCGGCATAAGCCGTATCGATCTGACCGGCGTATTGGGAAAAAGTATCGGCCGCATTTGGCTCGACGATACCGAGAAGATAACATATCAGAAAGATGACGCCGCTGCCGGCGATTATTCCCAGATGACCGTCAGAGAGAAAGACGGGACGGAAAAGACCTACAAGCTTTCGTAGATAACGAAAATGACGCCTGTCGAGGCTCTTCCCGAGAGTCCGCTGACTGTCACGATCACGCCTCACCACTATAATCTCGAATATACGGTCACCACGACCGAAGACGACACCTGGTTCACTGTTTTCGGCTGCCCGAAATCGAAGCTTGCCGGAGTTGATAAGCGCGAATGGTATATGGGCTACTGGGCTCAGTTCTACGAGGATGTCCATGCTTTTGCCGATTTCTGGGAAAAGACTGTTCCCGAGGTAGATAAGAAATCGATTCTCTACCATGCCGACGGAGCCCGCACGGAATGGTGGGATCAGGATTACCAGATAACTCCCGAGATGGACATGGTGTTCATTGTGATTCCGGCCAAATATACCGAAGACGACATCGTTATTGCCGCCGAACCGACGGTGATCGAATGGCGCACAAAGAAACTTGAGGTTGCGCAAGTCGATTATACGTTCACCTACGATCCGGCTCCGACATCAAACAAGGTTGAGGTAGGCGTGAAGAGCTCCGACCCGACAATTCCGTTCGCTGTTGCCATCTTCAACAAGAGCGAGGTCGACCAGAACGGCATTGAAAATACCGTTAGACTTCACCTTGCCACTCTCGAACAGCTTGCCTATTCAAACGGGTCGGGCGGATGGCCCTCGCTGACTAATTTCGGAGAAGGTTCGGCGCGCCGCTCCAATATCGATGTCGGCGATCAGTTCGTTGTCGCCGCCTTCGGATGTGAGATCGGCCAGCTTGTTACCAATATCCAGACATTCGATATCACCGTGCCTCCGGTTTCTCCGACCAGCAATGCTACTTTCGACGTCGCGGCCACTCGCCTTAGCGGCGCCGAGATGAGCCTCGACGTCAAGCCCTCCGATAAGTCGCTCCGCTGGATAGCCCTGATTGAAGAGGAAACGGCTTTCGCTTCGACGACAACCGAGATGTGGATTGCCAGGAAGCTCCAGTTTCTGACCCGCATGAACGGAAACCGCTGGACAACCGATACCGACCATATCCAGACCGGCGACGCCGTGATCAACAGCCACGACAATGTTATTGACGGCGTTTATTTCGACACAAAGAAAGAGTATCGCCTGATGGTGTTCGGCATCGACGAAGAGGGGGGACGCACGACCAATGTCTACACCCAGACGCTTTCGACCAAGAGTTCGGAAGCTCCCGACGAAGTTACTTTCGACATAAAGATTTCTGATTTCGATGAGGATCTTCAGCAATATACCGCCACGATCACTCCGTCGGACAATAATGTCAAATATGTCATTAACAATGTTTCGGCCGACAATTATTATGTCAAGACCAACGGACGCACCGACGAACAGATCATGCAGGATTTTGTCGATGTCAACGGCACGTATCTCACGCTATGTAGCGGCAAGCAGACAAAGAAATTTTCGATAAGCTCGGCTTTTGACTCCGATGCAGGAGCATGGGGACCCGGCAAGAACCGTCTTATGGTGTTCGCCTATGACGGCGAGATTCTCTCTAAGCTCTATATGCTGGAGATCAACGGTGTCAACGGTGAAGTAACCGTTATCCGACCCGAATAATCTTTGAAAAATATGCTGGAAGGCGCGGCCGCTACCTTATGGGGCGGTCGCGTTTGTTCAGAGTTCGCCTGAGGTGATGATCTGGCGTTTGATTTTGCTGAGGTGTTGTTCGGTTATGCCGAGATAAGAGGCTATAATCTTCGACGGAACGATACGGAAGATGGCTTTCCAGCGGGTGTTCAGCTCGGTTTTCAGCCGTCGGCCGTGATTGTCGGCAGACGAGTCTCCGGGCAGCCATTCGCCGTCGACGAGTCCCGAGAGTCGTTGTGTAAGCTGCAGCAGACGGCTCTTGGCGTCGCCGCTGAGCACCTGATTGCGGCATTCGTTGTAGAAAAGCTGGTTCTGGTGGGCGCTCATTACCCACAGGGCGAATTCGTGAGACCGCCGGAGCAGTCCGTCGAAGTAAGCCCGCGGAATGCGCAGCACCGTTGTCGGGCAGCAGGCCTCGAACCGGTAATATGAGGGCTCGCCGCTGTAGTAACAATGGAAAGAGATCAGCAAGGTTCCCGGCAGGGCGAATCCTACGGTCTTCTCTATATTCTTGTCCATATACGTGCCGCGGATGAGACCGTCTTTCACCACATATATGTCGGGGTTGAACTCTCCGGCATCGATCATCGGGCCGTAGGTGTCAAGGCTCACAGGCACGCCTCCGGCCAGAAATTCGTCGAGTACCTCGTGGCGCACGACGTATTTGGCCTCGAGTTCCAGAAGTTGCCGCAGGCTGTCGGCCGGTTCGTTCTCTTTCTTCATGTGAGCGTTTATTTGAGCCAAAAAATTAATAAAAAAATCGGAGAAACGGGTAATATCGGTTTCATTATATTGCAGGGCGGCGGCGTGGCATAATTCCGCAGGCCGGTGTCTGTGGGCCGGAAAAGGGTGAGGGCGGATGTCCGAACAATCCGGCGGCATGAGGCGTTTCAGAATGTAGACCGTAGATATTCGGATTATTAACCTAACAATAAAATTTTAAGCTATGGACAAAAAGAAATACGTATGTGAGGTGTGTGAATGGGTCTATGATCCCGAGATTGGAGATCCCGATAACGGTATTGCTCCCGGAACATCGTTTGCCGACCTTCCCGACGACTGGGTCTGTCCCGTCTGCGGTGTTGGCAAAGATGAGTTCAGCCCGGTAGACTGACAGTTTGAAAGAATAAAACAGCGGCGCATCACTGACCGATACGCCGCTGTTTTCGGTTGTCAGGGGAGTGTTATCAGGGCTTTTGTGCCGCGCGCGGAGGATGTCAGTGTGAAGTCTCCGCCGTGGAGGCGTGCGATCTGGCGGCTGAGGCAGAGACCTATTCCGCTGCCGCCCGGCTTGGTCGTGAAGAACGGCTGGAAGAGGTTCTGCATGACTTCGGGCGGAATACCGCGGCCGTTGTCGTCGATGCTGATGAAGGGATGGCCGCCGCTGGCCGACACGCTGACCTCTATGCGCGGCTCAGGCGCCGATGCGACAGCTTCGACGGCGTTGCGGAGCACGTTTGTCACCAGCCGGTTGAGCAGCCCGCGGTCGGCACTGAGCGTCATGCCGACGGGGAGAGTGTAGCTGATCGTGTCGTCGGGCAGTCCCGACTCTCTCAGAAAGATCATGAACGATCGGCGCAGCCCCGAGAAGAAGTCCTTGACGTCGATTTCCGTTGTCTGTGGGGCGGGCAGGTGGGTCAGTTCGTAGTATGATTCGAGGAAGCGGCTGATGCCCTCGCTCTCGTCGCTGATAAGTCCGACGGCCTCGGCGAAGTTCTCGCCCTGATAACGGGCCGGATTCTTTTTCATGTCGGCGCTGAGCGACACGACGGGAGCTATGGCGTTGCGCATTTCGTGGGTCATTATGCGCAGTATGCGGTCGTAATAGAGCTTGCGCGTCTCCAGTTCGAGGCGCGCTGAATTGTAAAGCCCGGTTATGCGCCGCATAGCCTGTGACATGCGGCTTATGCAGGGGTCGCCGCTCTCGGGGAAGCGTATTGTCGGGTCGTTCATCTCAAGCGCTTCGACGAATTCCGACATTGAGAAAATAAGCCGTCTGACGAGCCGCCACAGAGCCGCGACCGCCACTCCCGACGGAATGAGCAGAAGCACACCTGCGGCCCACGAGCCCGCGCGGAAGCAGAGCGCCGACAGAACCGCGAAGACAATACTGCCGGCAATGCATCCGAAGAAATTCAGTCGGAAGTGTCTCATTTCTTTTTCAGCTGGTTATAGAGAGTCTGGCGGTTTATGCCGAGCAGTTCGGCGGCGCGCGAGAGATTGCCGTTGCATCGGGCTACGACAGCGTCGATATGGGCCGCTTTGAGTTCGTCGAGAGTCATGGCCTGCTGCTTTTCCTCGCGCTCGCGGGCTTCGCGGGCGTCGGAGAGGATGGCGCGGTCGGCCCGCTCCGCGCGGTTTTTCGCTATGGCCGAGCTGAGCTTGGCTATGAGCCCGTCGTTGTTCCAGGGCTTGGTTATGAAATCGTCGGCGCCGCGCTTCATGGCCTCGACGGCGAGCGAGATGTCGCCGAAAGCCGTTATTAGGATGACGGCGGGAGGTCGGGGCATTTCCTTTATGCGCGCGAGCCAGAAGAGACCGTCGCTGCCGTCGAGGCGGCTGTTGTCGAAATTCATGTCGAGCAGAACTGCGTCGAAATCGCCCTTGGCCAGCAGTGTCGGCAGCAGCCGTGGGTCACCGATGGCCGTTATCGAGTCGAATTCGCTGTCGAGAACAAGCTTAAGCGAAACGCGCACTGCCCTGTTGTCATCGATAATAAGTATCTTCATGACGCAAAGTTACAGCTTAGCGCGCGTTCTGGGAAGTAAATTGCCGCGGAATCGGCGGGAAACGAGGGGGAGTGTCTAAAAATCATACGATTTCGGAGCCCTGACGTCTGTTTTTCGGGAAAACGGGCGGTGAAGGGCTCGGGGCGGCCCTATCTTCGCAGTGTCAAAACCAATCCGACACAATGAGACTTATAGCTCTGATAGCATTTTTTATCGTCGCCCGGCTGACGCAGGCAGGGATGACCCTCAACGACTGTCTTGTCTACGCCCGCGACCATGCCCACCGCAATATCGTCAACTCTATCGAGGTGAGGCAGGCGGCTGCCGACAGCCGTCTGGCCGCTTCGGCTCTGATGCCCGAGGTCGACCTCTCGGCGAGCGGCAATATGAGCTTCGGCCGAAATATCGACCCCGAGACCAACACCTACGACAACCGCAAGACGCTTTATTCGGGCTTCGGCCTCCAGATGACAATTCCGCTGTTCGACGGCCTTGTCGGCGTCAACAACCTCAGGGCGGCCAGGATCGGCAGGCTGCGTCGCGAAGAGGGCGCCCGGGCCGACGCCGACGAAATCTCGATCGAGGTGATAAAGGCGTTCTATAATGTGTCGTACTGCAAGGCAATGGTGGGGCAGATGGAGCAGCAGCTCGAGCGCGATCTGCGCAATCTCCGGGCTGTGGAAAAAGGTGTGGAACTCGGTTCTAAGAGCGGTGCCGACCTGGCCGAGGTCGAAGCTATCGTGGCGGCCGACCGCTATGAGCTGACCAATCAGAACAGCCTGCTGGAAAAGGCGTATCTCAGGCTGAAGAGCTGCATGGGGATGCCTCTGGACGACGGCACCGTGTCGGAACTGACCGAAGAGGAATATGAAGGTGAGGCAGACGCCGGTTTCGAGAACCCGCGCATTGCCGAGGCCCGGCTCGCACTTAAAGAGAGCCGCTATTATCTGAAAGCGGCCAAAGGACGGTTCTCGCCTGTGATATCGCTGAATATGGGGGTGTCGACATCGTATTACAGAATCTACGGCGACGGATATCAGACCCCGCGGTTCTCGCAGCAGTGGCGCGACAATATGGGGCGCTACGTAGGATTCACCGTAGGGGTGCCGCTCTTTACAGGCCTGTCGAGGATAAACGGCGTCAGGAAAGCCTCGCTCGAAGTGAGCCGCAGGGAGATTCTGCTCGACGAGGCCCGCTATGAGGCCGACCGCCAGAAAGCCGAGGCCCGGCTCGACCTCGAAAGCGCCGTCGAAGAGCTCTGCGCCGCCGAGGCGCGCGTCAGGGCTGAAGAGGCTGCCTACAGTGCCGTGCAGCGCAAGTTTGAGCTTGGCGGAGCGTCGGCAATCGACCTCTACACCTCGGGGGCGAAACTCGCCACGGCGCGGGCCAACTTCGAGGGGAAGCGTATACGCCGGATAATAAGCCGGATTATGTTAGGATATTATAACGGAGAGAAACTTATAAAGTAATGGATAAGGAGATAAAACCGAAAAACAGGTTTCTGAAGAAAGCCGCGGTGGCGATAGCCGGCGCCGCGATCATAGCGGCGGCGATATACGCGATAACACGGATTGGCGACAATACCTATAAGGCCGATGCCGACAGTGTCGCCATCGCCGAGGTCACGAGCGGAATCTTCAACGACTGCATCCGCCTTAACGGACGCGTCGAGACGGGCGTCACTGTCCAGGTGTCGGCTCTCGAAACGGGCATTGTCGACCGCAGATGGGTCGAAGAGGGCGCGATGGTGAAGGAGGGGGATATAATCCTGACGCTTCACAATCCTAACCTCCGCCAGCAGATTCTCGATTCTGAGTCGCAGCTCGCCGAAAAGCAGAACATGCTCCGCGACACCGAGCTGGCCATGGAGAAAGAGCGGCTTCAGGTGAGGCAGGACATTCTGTCGACGCGAACCGACTACAGCCGCAAGCAGCGCATAATGAAACAGCACGAACAGCTCTACAAGGAAAACCTCTGCTCGCGCGAGGAATATCTTCAGGCCCGCGAAGACTGCGAGCTGGCGCGTCGCAGTCTCGCGCTGCTTCAGGAGCGCCTCAGTCAGGATTCGCTCTACCGGCGCGAACAGATAAGGATGATGCGCGAGAGCCTGCGCAATATGCAGGAAAATTTCAGCCTCGTCAGGCAGCGGGCCGACAATCTCAACGTCAGGGCGTCGCACTCCGGTCAGCTCGGCAACCTGACCGCCGAACTCGGCCAGAACATTGCCGCAGGCCAGCAGATAGGGCAGATAAACATTCTCGACGACTATAAGATAGCAGTGAAAATCGACGAGCACTATATCGACCGCGTAGAGCCGGGACTGAGAGGGCGAATCGAGCGCAACGGCGCGAAATACGACGTTGTCGTCAGCAAGCTCTATCCCGAGGTTACCGACGGCACATTCCGGGCCGACCTCAGAATCGAGGGAGCACGCCCGGAAAACATCAAGGTCGGGCAGACTTTCTATATCGACCTCCAGCTCGGCGAGCCGGCCCGGGCGCTTCTGGTTCCGCGCGGCGCCTTCTTTCAGAGCACCGGAGGAAATAAGGTGTTCGTGGTCAGCAAAGACGGCTCGACAGCCACCCTGCGCGACATAAAGATCGGGCGCCAGAATCCCCAGTACTACGAGATTCTCGAAGGATTGACGGCCGGAGAGCGCATCATCACGAGCTCCTACAAGAATTTCGGCAACGCCAACAGAATAGTCCTGAAATAAACCAATCAACAACCGATAGACAATGAAACTTGAAATCAGCAATCTCGAGAAGATATTCCGCACCGATTCAGTCGAGACAGTGGCTCTCGATAAGGTGTCGTTTACAATCGCCGACGGCGACTATGTCGCGATAATGGGCCCTTCGGGCTGCGGTAAGTCGACCCTGCTCAATATTCTCGGTCTGCTCGACAACCCGACTTCGGGGAGCTACCGTCTCGACGGCGAGGAAGTCGCCAACCTCAGAGAGGCCGAGCGCACGGCCTGGCGTAAAGGGCGCATCGGATTCATCTTTCAGTCGTTCAATCTGATAGAAGACATGAGCGTGCGCGACAATATAATGTTGCCGCTCAACAATCTCAATCTCGGCCGCGACGAGAAGGACCGCCGGGTCGACGAGGCCATGCGCCGCATGGGGATAAGCCACCGCAGCCGTCACTATCCGTCGCAGCTTTCGGGCGGTCAGCAGCAGAGGGTGGCGATTGCCCGCGCTATCGTAGGGCGTCCGGGGCTGATTCTCGCCGACGAACCAACGGGAAACCTCGATTCGAAAAATGGCGGCGAGGTGCTTCAGATTCTCGATGAGCTGCATCGCGACGGCGCGACGATAATAATGGTCACCCACTCTCAGCGCGATGCCTCGCAGGCCGATTATATCATCAATCTGTTCGACGGCCGGATAGTTGAAAGTCTGAACAATAAAATGTAACCGCGATGCTGAAATTCTTTGTCAACGACCTGAGGCGGAATCTTACAAAGCTGTTCTGCCTGACAATAGGACTGGCTATCGGGCTTCTGCTCGTGGCGAAAGCGTATATCGAACAGTCTTACGACAGCTTTATACCCGAAAACGGGAATGTCTATATCATTACCGAAAGTGTCATCACTCACGGCGAGTTTATGGAATATCAACAGACGCCCGGAGCTATCGCGCCGGGGCTGAAGCGCTATGCGCCGCCGGTCGAGAGCGCCACCCGCTTTACCCAGATAACCGGGGAACTGACCGTAAAGACTCCCGACGGACAGCTTTTCGATGCCGATGCCCTTATACTGGCCGACACCTGTGCGTTCGACGTTCTCCGTCAGCCCGTCATAAGCGGCAATCCGAAGGAGGCGCTCGCGGTCGAGAACCACTGTATGATTCCGCGCTCTCTGGCCGAGAAGATCGGCGGCGATGTCATCGGAACCACACTGTCGAGTCCTGAACTGAACGACAGCTATTCCGTGATGATCGACGGCATTTATGAAGATTTTCCCGTCAACTCGACATTCACCAACGCCATATATCTTTCGATGCCTTCGATCGGAAATTTCATGGGCGACGGAACGGAAAACTGGGTCGGCAACGACCGCTATAAGAGCTATGTGCGCCTTGTCGACGGAGCGACCGCCGAAGATGTCCGCCCCTATATCGACCGTATGATACGGAAAGAGCTTCCCCCCGAGGCCATAGAGGTGTTCCATATGAATTTCGGGCTGATGCCGCTGACCGACGTCTATACCGCGCAGGAAAGTGTCAGGACAATGATATGGGTGCTCAGCATTCTGGCATTCATAATCCTCGTCAGTGCGTCGCTCAACTATCTCCTTATCGTGATCGGCCAGTTCGGCCGGCGCAGCCGCGAGATGGCCGTGCGCAAATGCTACGGCACGAGTAACGCCGCCATATTCGGCCGCATAATGGGGGAGAGCCTGTTCTTTCTCGCTGTGGCTATAGTCCTCGCTGTGCTGATAGTGCTCTGCCTTTCCGACCAGTGTGAGATGCTGCTCGGCTACAGCGTCTTTGATCTGCTTTCGAGCGGACGGGTGTGGCTCGTCGAAGGATGTGTTATTCTGGGTCTGCTTGTGATAACGGGTGTCGTTCCGGCGTGGATGTACTGCAAGACCCCTGTCTCGAACGTGTTCAGGCATAATCCGCGCAGGCGCCGGGTCTGGAAACTTGCGCTGCTTTCGGTTCAGTTCTTCGCCGCCGGTCTGCTGTTCTGCCTGCTCGTGCTCGTGTTCCGCCAGTATCGCATGATGAGCCACGGCGATATGGGTTACGACAGCGGGAATATCGCTTCGGTCTATTTAGGGACGATGCCCGATAATGAGCGCGGCGCTATGGTCGCCGAGCTCTCGCGCCTCGGCTGCGTCGACGCCGTGACGTCGGCCGATCAGGACTTTACCTATGGAGCATCGGGCAATAATGTCTGGATTCACGACGACCCGCGCAAGGACAATCAGGTCAATGTCGCCGACATGTACTGGGCCAACGCCAATCTTTTCGATGTCATGGGAATGGAGTTCGTGCAGGGAGGCACATTCAGGGAGAATGCCGATTCGACCGTGAATCAGGTTATTGTCGAAGAACGGTTTATCGACGTCATGAAGACCCACTTCGGAGCCAAAGGCGACAATATCGTTGGCAAGCGGTTCTGCATAACAGAGCACAGCGGTGACGGCGGTTCGATAGAATTCACCATCTGCGGCGTCATAAAGGACATAAGGCGCGGCGGATATAACAACGACTATGCCGATCCGCGTGCTGGAGTGCTGTTTCCGGCAACCTCAGTGCGCCAGAACGTCTACGTCAGGTTCGGCGAGCTCACGCCCGAAACCCTCGCCGAGGCACAGAAGATTGTCGACAAATTCGGAAACAATAAATATCTTGTTCCCTATAAGACGCGCGTCGAGGCGCTGTCGGCTCCGGTCAAGCGTTTCGGGTTCTCGGTGATGGCGGCCGGTGTGGCTATACTTCTAATAGCTATAGTGGGCCTGATAGGCTATACGGCCGACGAGGTGCAGCGGCGCGCCAAAGAGATAGCCATACGCAAGGTCAACGGCACGACCGTCGGGCAGATACTGCGGCTGTTCTGCCGCGACATACTGCGTGTAGCGGCGCCGTCGCTGCTCTGCGGAGGAATCGCCGCAGTGATAATCGGACGCAACTGGCTCTCGCAGTTTACCGAACAGGTTTCGCTGTCGCCACTGACCATGGCCGGCTGTCTTCTGATATTGCTCGCCCTGATAGTTGCTGTAGTAGCGCTGAATGCCAGGCGTGTAGCCAGCAGCAATCCCGTCGATTACCTCCGCGCCGAATAACCGGCGCGGAGGGGGCCGTTGTTTCGCAAAGATTGCTATCTTTGCGAAAAATAACCCGACTATAGGGCCTATAAGCCCTATATGCCTTATAATCAGAGCTCATGCCTGAAACTTTCCTAAAACCAAAAGGTAACTATCGCGACTTAATCGCATTCCAAAAAACGGAATGCATCTACGATATCACCTATTTCTTTGCTCATAAATTCCTCGCGGTCGGTGACCGAACCATCGATCAGATGATTCAGGCTGCCCGAAGCGGCAGGCAGAATATTGCTGAAGGATGTCAGGCTGGTACGACATCATCTGAGACAGAGATCAAATTGCTCAATGTCGCGAAAGCAAGCCTTCACGAGCTTCTTCTAGATTATGAAGACTATCTTCGTGTAAGAAATCTGAATCTTTGGGATATTAACTCTGAAAAATCAGTCAGAACACGGAGAATTTGTGCAACCCGAAATGATTCGGCTTATTACAGAGAGGCTGTGAAAGTCAGGAGCGACGAGACTATATGCAATATCGCCATTACTCTGATCCATCAGGCCGACGTTCTGTTAAGGAACTATATAGACCGGCTTCAGGAGGATTTCCTGCGCCGGGGCGGCATAAAGGAGCAGATGTATCAGGCGCGCGTCAGCTACAGGCGACAATAAAGAAGGGGACGGCCGAACCGGCCGTCTCCTTCATCTTTTAAGATTTCTTTTCTGAAGGCGAGCAGCGACACTCCGCCGTTGGTGTTGTCGAAAATACTTCTGAACTCTACATTCTCCGGGCCTGCATAGACCTGAGACAACAGGTTGTGCACCTCTCCGAATTTGTAACTTGTCTTTAACATAGTTGTGTGTTATTTATAGTTGTCTGAGAAAATTACTCTGGCTCTGTCGGCTGCCAGCCGGCGCCGGCAAGAAGTTCCTCGACCACCACGGCATTGTTATGCGCGCGGTTGTGAGAGGAATAGAGCAGCGTCACTTTCGGCTTGTCGGCGATTGTCTGGAGCATGGCCTGAAACGCCGGATTGGCGTTGAGCTCGGCCTTGTAGCGACTGGCGAATTCGGGCCACAGGCTGTCAGGCGACGTGTGGAACCATTCCCGAAGTTCGGTCGACGGAGCGATCTCTTTGTCCCACAGATCGTAATGAAATGTCTCGTGCGACAGTCCCCTGGGCCACAGGCGGTCTATGTATATTCTGAATCCGTCGCCTGGAGAAGCGGCGTCGTAGGCGCGTTTTATGTCAATTTTGTGTTCCATAGCATATCTAAAACGAACCCAAGTCCCCGATAGTTCATTCGCGCGGAATATCGGCGTGTGGCGAACCGCGGCGCGGGGTCAGGCGTTGAGATTGTGATGCGCTTAATGTTTATGATAACGACATTTATGCTGCTCTGCGGATGTTCTGTCGCAGAGCGTGGATCAGAACGACATCAAACTATAACATATAAGGACATGAAAGAGATATATTTTGCCGGAGGATGTTTCTGGGGAACGGAACATTTCTTCTCACTGGTGCCCGGAGTGAAAGCTACCGAGGCCGGATATGCCAACAGCCTTACCGCCTCCCCTTCTTATCGCGAAGTGTGCACTGGTGCCACCGGGGCTGCCGAGACCGTCAGGGCGGTCTATGACCCCGAGGTTGTGTCACTGCCATTCCTTATCGATCTGTATTTCAAGACGATCGATCCGACTGCTCTGAACCGTCAGGGCAACGACGTCGGCACGCAGTATCGGACGGGGATATACTATAGCGATAGCGCCGACCGGGCGGTCATCGACGAGGCCGTCGACCGGCAGAGATCGCGGTATAACGGCCCGATAGCGGTGGAGATCAAGCCTCTGGAGAATTTCTATGCGGCTGAGGATTATCATCAGCAATATCTCGTGAAGAATCCGCGGGGATACTGCCATATCGATCCGGCCCTGATGAAGATGGCCGCGAAGGCCGAAGACCCGTCGCTGAAACATCCCGGTAAGACTGCCGGCCGATACAGCAAGCCGGCCGACGAGGAACTGCGGCGTCGGCTGACGCCCGAGCAGTATGCCGTTACGCAGCTCAGCGCTACCGAGCGGCCCTACGTTAACGAATATGACCGGGAATTCCGGCCCGGGATATATGTCGACATCACTACCGGGCAACCGTTGTTCGTATCGTCTGATAAGTTCGACTCCGGGTGTGGCTGGCCCGCGTTCAGCCGCCCCATATCGCCCGACGTGCTGACTGAGCACGCCGACAATTCCCACGGGATGCGGCGCGTCGAAGTGCGCAGCGCCGTCGGCGACGCCCATCTCGGTCACGTGTTCAACGACGGCCCGCGCTCGACCGGAGGACTGAGATACTGCATCAACAGCGCCGCCCTCCGCTTCATACCTGCCTCCGAGATGGCCGCCGAAGGCTACGGCGACTACCTCCCCCTTGTCGACGGCCGTTAGCCCGCCGACACATCGCGGCTTGCAAAATGGAGCTGTCGCAGTTCTTTATTGCAAAGTTAGATTGTGAAAACATTCAGATCAATAAGCTTATCACACACCAATAATTTTCTCATCCACGGATTATTGAACAAAAAAGCGATTGACAAGTTTATTCCGTTACTCGTCAATCGCTTTAATATTAATTATTTATGTCTTGGGCGCGGGCGATTTTTATATTAAAAAGAAAGTGGGGCGAACGGATGCAAGGCATGCCATGATTGATCAAAAGGTTTGGTAGATAACAAACATCATCTGTCAAGCATGATCTCCTACAGAATATCGCACTGCTTCCGGAGTGAATTTCTTACGGGCCATAGCCTGAAGGTTATCGGTTGTATCGCATTCATCCACAATCTCAACTCCGAGCATTGTCTCAATTACGTCTTCCATAGTCACAATGCCGCGCATACAGCCATATTCATCGGTTATTACCGAAATATGTTCTTTCTCCTGAAGCATTCTTTGCCATATGTCCGAGACTTTGGTATTCTCCATAAAGAATGGAATCGGACGCACAATGTCCTGTAACGGCACGGTAAACTTATCCTGTGTAAGCATTTCAAGCACATTCGCCCTGCGGACGTAACCGACGATGAATTCACGGCTTGTTTCAAAAACAGGAATGCGTGAGAAGGGCGCAAGGGTCTTGTTGTCGTAAAACTCCTTCATGGTAGTGTTGGTCGAGGCAGAGGCAACAACTACATAAGGTGTCATAATGTCCTCAGCTTTCACATTAGAGAGCTTTAGAAAATTCTGGATGACTTTGTTCTCTGCATCTTCGATAACGCCCTCGTCAGTACCTACATTGACCATTGCTGCAACTTCCTCTCGACTTACAGTCAAAGGTTGTATTTTAGGCGAAACGCAACGGGTGAGCAATTCCGAGAGCCACACAAGTGGATATGCTATGATTATCAGGACTTTGATAATCTTTGCAGATGACATGGCAAGAGTCCGCCAATATGATGCGCCTATTGTCTTCGGGATGATTTCCGATAACACGAGAATAAGCAGTGTGAGAATGGCGGATATAATGCCAAAACAGGCTTCTCCGAACACTTTGAACGATTCTGATCCTACGCCAGCCGCGCCTATGGTATGCGCAACTGTATTGAGCGTCAGGATTGCTGCCACAGGACGGTCAATATTTGTTTTGTACTTCATCAGCAGAGATGCGGCCTTAATCCCTTGACTTTCTTTCATCGAGATAAATGATACTGGAGTAGATAGCAGCACGGCTTCAAGCACGGAGCAAAGAAAGGATACTCCAAGAGCTCCCAAAAGATATAATAATATGAGTGTCATGAATAGATGTATAAGTTAATACTGCCGGAGACATACGAAAATATCTTCGGTTGATATAGAGCGAGAGTCAACTTATACCGGATTATTCACGAAACACACAGTTAAGAATTCTTGCCGGTAGATGAAAAATGAGTTTCTGGATCTTTACATATAGGGAAACATGGGGCCTCGCGATATCTGACGCCAACGATAGTTCCGGCAGTTTCTCGGTAAATTGCGGCTGAGGCAGACTGCTGGCTACAACACAATATTCAATCTCCGGCTCTAATTTAACCTCAGGAGTCTCACAGCACTCTCCCTGAATAGGGACAAGAAATAGAGTCAGAGTCGCTATTAAACATGATATTGTCGCAATGGCTCGTGTCATGGAGTCTTCATTCTAATTTATAACGCGCTTTAACGATTATTGTTGTGGTGAAGTTTCATGAGCCCATTACAATAGTGCAAAATAATGCATTTTTGGTTAATGCCATTCCCAGCAATATATGAACAATACATATGAGAACAGCTACAGTACCTGACAATTTTTTTGTCATTTTGGCGGACGTATTTGACAGTCCGAAGAAATTACTACTTTTACTCATGGTTATTGACGGATAGTTTGGCGACACCAAAATAACCATTTAGGGCCGACTCCTGCAAATGGAATCGGCCCTAATTTTCAGTTGCCCTCAAAAGTTTAGCGGACAGTAATAAATGTAATTATATTATGTACAAAGTGAGATAGATTTCAGAACTTGATGACCAGTTAAATATCCTCGTGAACGAAATCCGGGACGCTTTCATGCACTGTATTATGTACGAGTGTGAGTAATGATGTAGGAGAGCTCTTACATCACTATCACACTCTTTGCTGTTTCTGCTGTATGCACGATGTAGTAGCCTGCCGGCATCTGTATCGTTGTCACACCATTGGCGTCGACGGTTTTCACCTTGCGTCCCATAGCGTCGAAAATTGTCACCTTGCCGTCGGCTCCTGCCACTACCACAGCACCCTTAGTGCCGTAGATTACAGCCTTGCCGTCGGCCTCCGGTGTCTCCACGCCGCTTATGATGTCCTTCGCTGATAAAGCCACAAGCTTAACGCCACCATTAGCCTCGGTGTCGGCCACAAGCACACCCTCTATCTTTTTGGTCGAAGTAGTGAAGCCTACACCATTAGTGTCAATCTCCAGACCCTTGTCGTTCAGCTTGCCGACTTCACCCTCTCCCCAAAGCTCATACTTGCCATCTTCGTTCAGGTTCACAAGGCCTACGTAGTAAGCCACCTCATTCACCTTGGCCTTCACATAGAAGGGACGATAGCCATTCTCCAGGGCAAGAGATTCTGTATTCTCATAGTTGCCATAGAACACATTTGCCACGGTGAACATGTTGAGATTCGTTACATCAACAGCTGTACCTACAGCCGGTGTAGAGGCCACCGAAGTAAGTGTCGCGCCATCATATTCGGCAATAAACGAACCCAGCTCGAAGCCGACATAATCTAATGATAAACCTTCGATAGCCACCCAATCGCGCTGATTATATTGGTCAAGCCTATCGCTATCTTCGCTTGCAATGAGAGTACGAGTTTCTGCCGGCACAGAAGGAGCTGCCGAAGGGCCGGAAGTGCGAGCATAAAGCACACCACCATTCACCATAACACCTTCAAGGCTCACATTCACCTGATAGAGATTGCCCGCCTCCATCGATATCAGTTCAGCATTAGTATTCGCTATTGACATCTCGCCATTATACAAGGCCGTGAATTTCAAAGCATCGCCGGCTTTCGACACGATTCCGGTGAAAGAACACCAACGATCACCAACCAATGTGATGGATGCAGGGTCGTAATATACATTCATGGTGAGCGGCTCGACTGCTGTCTCATTTTCGCTTGTCGCGCTCTCAGCCGACTGTAATACGAAATATTCTTCCGCCTCGTGGATATTCCCAGCTTTCAGATAGCCCGTAACGCTGCAATATTCGGCAGCTTGCGGAGCCACAAGCCAAATGTCGCTTACAGCAGCATTCTCGGCATGGATATTGAAGTTTTCCACGCGGAATTTGTTGATGCCCATATCACCTTCTTCGGGTAGTACTCCTTCGTTGAATGAGATAACCGGGTAATCAGTATTTGAAACTACAGTTGCCATATAGCCGCTATCGATACCTTTTCCGACGAAGTGAGATGACAAGCCTGAGATAGCCACCCAGTCTTCCTGATTGAAGTCAGCCTCTTTGTCGCTCAACTCTTCAGATTTCTTATCCTCATTGAAGGTGTTCTTTGAAGAGCCGCTGTTGCCCTTAGTAGAGGCATAGAGATATGTGCCGTCGTGATAATGACCATACAGAGCGGTGTTGATTATATATTCTTCATTGTCATTTGCACTCAGCACCTTGTCAAGACCGTTCTCGGTGCCCACATATTGGCGTGTAAATTCAAGTGAAATCGGTTCGCAGTAGTTTGTGCCATCGCTGACATATGCCACAACTGTGCAAGAATAAGATATTTTTATTGGGCCAGTGTAGACATAGACGTCGTGTACTTCGTTTTCTGTAGCAACTCCAACATTGCTTTGAGGAACGATGTAATAGTAAATCTTACCTATCACGTTAGGATTGGTGAGTGTCAAATCGAAAGACTGATTAAACACGCCCGACTCGTTAGAAGCCTTCGGAGCATCGAAAATTCTATTGCCGAAGCCTTGCTTGATAGTGGTGAATTTGCTCCATGGTAGAGTGTTTTTATAAGCATCGAGGCTTCCAAACGGCACATAGAGGGTGCCGTCAGTATAAGTCGAAGTGTGAAATTTTAGTAGATGACAAAATTTAAATTTATGCTGTTAAACATTT
>UMHF01002096.1_pt1 | contig 54063 bp, 38 predicted proteins | sample 1965431 | NCBI WGS metagenome assembly UMHF01 (sample SAMEA4836088, study PRJEB28245) | human gut metagenome | biome: gut microbiome; material: fecal sample | place: Denmark | collected 2008
TGCTAAGAGAAAGTGTATTTCTCAAAAGCGAGTGCAAAAGTACAAACTATTTTCTATTCCACCAAATATTTCAAGAAAAAAGTTTCAAAAACAGCAAGATTTTAACATTTGATTACATATTGCACTCTGAATTTCACAATTTCTCCTCATAATATACATACACGCTTGTGCGCCTGCACAGGCTCGTATACACATACACATGCAAATATAAAAATTGAAGAAATCGTATCAAATAACACCAAAGTGAACAAGAGCATTCTTTACCCCATCCTCATCAACAGAGGTTGTAATATAGTCTGCAACTTCTTTAAGATTATCACCAGCATTCCCCATCGCAACACCGATACCAGCCTTTTTAATGATGGAAATATCATTGCCGCCATCGCCGAAAGCCATGGTTTCATCTATGTTCAAGCCCAGATAATCAGCCATTGCCTGTAACCCTTTACCTTTATCAGCTTGAGCAGCAGTAATATCGGTAAAAGCAGGATGCCATCTTCCGGAAGTACAATTTTCCAATGATGGCATCAACTCACTCTCTTGTTCAACACTACAGAATGGAGTAAGTTGCAAGATATCCTCATCTTTCAAATCGTCAATATTCGTTTGAAAATCAAGGGAATCAACCCCTAATCCTTCCACAAATATTTTTTCGACAACAGGGGTTAAATGATGAATCGCCAGATGCTTTTCTCCTACAACTATGACAGAATAATCATCACGATCAGCCGCTTCAATCACTTTTTCCACATCAGAACGCAGAATCGGACACTGACAAACAGTATGATTTTCCACAAAACATCGCGCACCATTAGTCGTTATATAGCCATCGATCAGATGTTCTATCTGTCCCAGATTAGTAATAAGTATGATAGGGCGACCTGTAGATATATATATTTTGACACCATTTTGCTTCGCTTTTTCCAGCGCTTCAACAGTACTTTGAGGGATGCGATGTGTTTGAAAACTTACCAGAGTACCATCTATATCAAAAAATAAAGCTTTGATTTTTGAATTCTTGTCCATATTTTATCCTTTATCCATATTATACATACTATTTCGGTGTGCAAAGATAGCCATTTTTTTGAAAGAAAAAGCAAAAATCGCATGATTTCTTTGGAGTTACCGATAAAAAAACATACCTTTGCAAAGAGAAATTAAGATCTATAACAAATAGAAGTATTACAATCATTGAAGAAGAGGAGGGAAATGAGATTTATCATTTCAATCAAGAATCTCTTTCAAAATATAGGCAATAAAGAAAACTTTGTAAAGACATAGATAAAAAGAAAGTTCTTGAAAGATATAATAAACAAGAAGTTTCTCGAAAAGATATTGACAAATAAGAAAACTCTTTAAAAGATAAACAAATATGAAAACAATCCTATTTAATGCGATGTTAGCCATCACCATGATGATGTGCTCATGCGAAAAGTTTACCTCCGAGGAAGAAAGTAGCAAACCAATTCCTGGAGAAAACAATGTTAGTCTTGAGATAAGTTCAAAAGACCAAGTAAAGAAAGTATGTAAGAAGGTTAGTTTTGGATTTTTCAAGGACGATGCAAAAGCAGGAACCATCAGTCAAACGTCAGACGATTCCGATTTTGGAGCCATCCATCTCAATTTGGCAGCAGGAACTTATGAAGTTGTTGCCATCGGTCACAATGGCTCCGGCACTACGATTTCTTCTCCAGAAAAAATTACTTTCACAAGCAATAAAGTAACAGATACTTTTCATTATTATGGAATTTTGGACATCACCGATGGAGAAAAAACCACAGAAAGCATCACGCTAAAAAGAGCCGTTGGTATGTTTCGTTTAGTCATCAAAGATAAGATTCCAGAGCAGGCTAAGAAAATCAAATTTTATTATACGGGAGGCAGCAGTACTTTGAATGCCAAAACCGGTTACGGATGCGTGAACAGTAAACAGACTGAGATTTTGGACCTGGTGAAAAACCAGCAGGTTTATGAAGTTTATACCATTCCTCACGAAGGAGACAAGAAATTGACAGTTTCCATCGACATCTTAGATAAAAATGATTTTACAATAGCCACAACAACCTTTTCGGATGTTCCCATCCTCAAAAACTATATAACGAAATATAGCGGTAAATTGTTTACTGGCTTATCGGGCGGAACAGGCGACATTGACATCGACTTTGTTTTTGATCCAGAATGGGCAGGCGAAAACGAATATGAATTTTAAGATCTGTATCTATCTGATAATTGAAATCATCTGATAGTTAAAATCACCAGATAGTTGAAGCCACCTGGTAGTTGAAGTCATGAGCCCACTTTAAAAAGGGGCTCAGTTATTTTACATCGAAGAAAGAAGAAGAAATCAAAAAACAAGGAATAATTTTACACAAGAACAAACATAAAAAGAGGGCGTGTCGTAAATCCATGACACACCCTCTTTTTATGTTTATTCATACTTTTTGTAGAAGACCAGCAGGCAGACGGCTCCCATCAAAGCCATAGGTACACCGATAAGAGCAGGGAAATGATAACCCAAGGCGAGTGCAAACAATCTAAAAAAGCAATTTGTTGATGGAAGGAGAAATAAATATCCATTTTTTTCGCAATACCAATGGGTGACAGGGGTGACAGACCCCTCCACAAAAAAAATGAAAACTCGTGTCACAGGTGTCACCCAACAAACTGGCTCCAATAAAAGGCTTGACAGAAAACGGTGACAGGTGACACTTTTATATACTCTTTTTTTTATGACTTACCGCGCGAAAATAGATAAAAGATTGATAATCAGAGGGAGACATCCAAATTGGAGGGTAGTGTCTCCAATGTATAAAAAAAAGATGAAAAATAGGTGTCACCGTCACCTTTTGAAAATCTTGTAAAACTTTATGCTTTTCAGAAACAACCTATTTGCAGGAGCGAAATGACTTGTTTACGAGTCCGAAATGACTTGTTTGCGGGTCTTAAATGACTTGATCGCAGGTCCTAAATGACTTGATTGCAGGTCCTAAATGACTTGTTTGCAGGTCTTAAATGACTTGTTTACTGGTGCCAAATGACTTGTTTCCAAACACACTTCTTTGGAAGAAAAGCATCAAAAGGGATAGAAAGGGATAGAAAAGCATAGAAAAGCATAGAAAAGCATCAAAAGGGATAGAAAAGCATCAAAAGGGATAAGTAACTCGGAGAATCTGTGTAACTTTGCGCCATCAATCGAAGGATTGGAAATATTAATTGAGCTCACTTTAAAAAGGGGCATATTTTGAATTCAGTCTGACCAGTGTGGTCATTCTGAGTGAAACATAGCAATCGGCTCCGCTGGTGAATATCTGTCGAGAAATCGCCTTGAAAAAGCCGAAAGCTTCTCTGATAGACCCCAAAAGGGCAAATATCGATCTTTGAAATGTTGAAACCAGGAATATTACCATCCATCGGAGGTTCATCCACATACATCTGCTATATGCATGCATACGATATTTAAGCATCCACCTTGCATCTTACCTGTCTTGAGCTGCAAGTCATACGTCTTAACTCCTTAACTCCTTTAACTTCCTGATATGCGAAAGTTTAGTTCGTTATAATATAATCGTTCATCAATCTTAGATGTTCCATTTTTCCACAAATATAGATATTTTTCAATTATTAAGAATTGATAATACAAAAAACCTTTGATTTTTAAGAAATTATCCATAATTTTGCACAAAAATAATATAACTCATATAGTTTTTGTGTAATGAAAAAGATTGTAACTTTTTGCCTGTTATTTGCCGCAATGCTCCCTATGAAGGCTCAAAATGTATTGAGCCTTGACAGTTGCAGAGCCATGGCATTACGCAATAATAAGCAAATCAATGCGTCAAGACTCAAGAAGGATATCGCTTACAACCTGAAGAAATCAGCAAGAACCAAGTATCTCCCCAAAGTAGATGCGTTGGGCGGATATGAATGGTTCAATCGTGAGATTTCCCTTCTCAACAGTAACCAGAAAAGTGCCATCAGCAATATCGGATCCAACTTAGGAGCTGGAGTTACCAACAGCCTGAGCACCATGATGGGCGAGCTTGTCAGTCAGGGACTTATCTCTCAGGAGGCTGCCCAGCAGATTGGTCAGGCTCTCGGAAGCAAGTTGCCGGGAATAACAGAAAAGCTTAATGGAGCTGGTCAAAATCTGGTAGATGCCTTCCGCACGGATACCCGAAATATCTGGGCCGGCAGCATCATGCTCCGTCAACCTATTTATATGGGAGGAGCCATCATTGCAGCCAACAAGATAGCTGATATTGGCGAGCAAATGGCTGCAAACGATATTGACATGCAGACGCAAAATACGCTTTACAATATCGACCAGGCATACTGGATGGTTGTTTCCTTGAGACAGAAGCAGAAACTTGCCACCAGCTATAGAGATTTAGTCAAGAAACTGGATGATGATGTGCATAAAATGATCAAACAGGGTGTAGCTACAAAGGCAGACGGTCTCAAAGTCGATGTGAAGGTAAACGAAGCGGATATGCAGATTATGCAGGTAGAAGATGGTCTGACCCTCTCCAAGATGCTGCTCTGTCAGCTCTGCGGTATTCCGATGAATCAGGACATTCAGTTGGCTGACGAAGAAAAAGAATCACTTGCCCTTTCCGGTCAGGCGATAGATATTCATCAGCAAGAAGCGGCAGCATCCGATTCTGCCAAGAGTACCCGTCCAGAGTTAAAGATACTTCAGAATGCGATTGACCTTTCCAAAGAAAGTGTGAAATTGATACGTGCTGCTTATTTGCCACATGTAGCTTTGACTGGCGGTTATACGATTTCCAATCCTAACGTTTTCAACGGTTTTCAGAAGAAATTTTCAGGAGTATGGAATGTAGGTATCCTCGTACAAGTACCTGTATGGAACTGGTTTGACGGCACCTATAAAGTACGTGCAGCAAAAGCAACCTCCCAAATTGCTCAAATGAATTTGGATGATACGAGCGAAAAAATCCATCTTCAAATCACCCAAAGTCAATTCAAGGTAAAGGAAGCTGAAAAGAAGCTCAATATGGCACAAAAGAACATCAAGAGTGCTGAAGAGAATCTGAGATGCGCTAACTTAGGATTCAAGGAAGGAGTGATGGATATTACGGATGTTATGACTGCACAGACTGCCTGGCAGAAAGCCCAAAGTCAGAAAATCGATGCTGAAATTGATGTAAAACTTACCCAAATCGGCTTGAACAAGGCATTGGGTATTTTACAATAAACAGGGGATAAACTGTTTGGACCATCCAAAAAAGAACTGTTAACTCTGTTGACTGCATATCTGATTCAATTGAAAAAATTCTGAAAATTGAAATTCAATTGAAATAAGGATTCTGAAAATTGGGATTCAATTGAAAAAGGATTCTGAAAATTGGGATTCAGATAAAATATCAAACAAGAAATAGGATTCAACACATTATCAAATATAAGGAATAAAGATCATGTCTAAGAAGTCACAACACAATAATATACTATTGGCAGTAATCGGTTTTACTGCTGTAGTCATCATCGTAGGCGTTATCGGTTTCTTCACTTTAGAGCACGATGACGAAACGATTCAGGGAGAAATCGAGGTTTCTGAGTATAGAGTTTCCTGCAAGTTGCCAGGCCGTATCGTAGAGATTCGTGTCAAGGAAGGCGACTACGTGCATGTAGGCGATACGCTCGCCATTCTCGAAGTACCAGAGGTAAAATCTCAAGAGAAAATGCTCCAGGCTACCAATGAAGCAACCATGGCGCTGCAGGATTTAACGGATGCCGGAGCCCGCAAGGAACAGGTACAGGGCGCTTATCAGCTCTACCAGCAGGCGATGGCTGCTGCAGAAATAGCTAAGAAAACCTACACCCGCATCCAGAATCTCTTCGATGAGGGAGTGATAAGCGGTCAGAAGCGCGATGAAGCTTTTGCTGCCTATAAGGCTACAGAAGCTCAGGTGCAGGCTGCCAAGAGCCAATACGAAATGGCCAAGAATGGTGCCAGAGAGCAAGAGAAGAGAGTGGCTGCCAGCAATACTAAAGCTTCTAAAAGTGCAGTGGATGTAGTCAAGAACTTGCTCAAGGAAACCATTCAGGTGGCACAGATAGAAGGCGAAGTTAGTTCTGTCTATCCTAAGGTTGGCGAACTGGTAGGCTTGGGATCTCCTATCATGAGCATCTCCATCATGAACGATATGTGGGGCACATTCAATGTACGCGAAGACCGTCTGGCTGGTCTCAACAAGGGTGCAGAATTCACAGCATTCGTTCCTGCTTTCAACAAGGACATCAAGATGAAGGTATATTATCTGAAAGACCAAGGCTCTTACGCTACATGGAAGGCGACCAAGGATAATGGCGATTACGACCGCAAGACTTTTGAGGTAAAGGCTCGCCCTATCACCAAATTGGAAGGTCTGCGTCCAGGAATGTCTTTGATCATTAAAAAGTAAAGAGAAAAAAGTGAAGAGTGAAGAACGAAGAGTGAAGAATTCAATTGTTTATAACATAAATTCAGGCTATTCGTTAAGTTCAAAATTCAACTTTTAAAGTTCTATGTTTAAGAAATTATATCATATTGCCCTCAGAGAATGCGGCATCATGTGGAAGAACCCTATCTATTTCTTCTGCATGATCATCTTCCCCATCGCAGTGGTGATTTTCTTCACCACCCTGATGAAGGATGGCGTGCCTACCGATATGCCTGTGGGCATTGTAGATCAGGACCATTCTGCCACATCCCGCCAGTTGGTGCACAAGCTCGATGCCTTCCAGACCACAAAGGTTGTGTCTCATTACGAGAACATTGCTGAAGCAAGACATGCGATACAGAAGAACGAAATCTACGCCTTTCTGCTCATTCCAAGTGGCACGGAAGCCGGTCTGATGGCTTCCCGCCAACCTAAGATTTCCTTCTACTACAGTAGTGTATCTCTTGCAGCCGGTTCCCTACTCTTCCGCGATCTGAAGACCATCTCCACTTTAGGAGGAGCCGCAGCAGGAATGGCCAAGCTTTCAGCATTAGGCAAGACGAATGACGAGATTATGACCTTCCTGCAACCTATCGCCGTAGATTTGCACATGATTGGCAATCCATACGTCAATTACAATTACTATCTCTCTACCGTGATGGTTCCGGGACTCATCATGCTTTTCATTTTCCTGATTACACCTTATTCTATAGGTACGGAACTGAAGTTCAACAGGGCCAGAGACTGGATGCGAATGGCAGGCAACAATCCTTATCTCGCCATCGCGGGTAAGATGCTGCCCCAGACACTCATCTTCCTGAGCATCTTCCTGCTATTCGAGTTCTACATCTATTATGTATTGGGATTTCCTCATCCGGGTGGCGCAGCGCCTATCATTTTGTTAGGCATTCTGAGTGTATTATCCTGCCAGTGCTTTGGCATTTTTGCCTTCGGTCTGATGCCATCCCTGCGCATGTCGATGAGCATTTGCTCACTTTGGGGCGTGGTAAGTTTCTCCATCTGCGGAGCCACCTACCCACTCTTTGCCATGGATTCACCAATCGAGGCTATCGGACAACTTTTTCCAATGCGCCACTACTATATGATTTACCAGATGAACATCTTCAATGGGTTCCCGATAAGCGATGCAGTACTCCACTGGAGCGCCCTCGTTCTCTTCTGTGCCCTGCCTATCCTTACCGTCTGGAACATCAAGAAGGCAATGCTGGTTTACAAGTACTTGCCGTAGGAAAGTGAAGAACGAAGAGTGAAGAGTGAAGAATTCAACGGCTTTACTAATCATAAAGTTCAATGTTAAAAGTCCAATATTCTATGTTAAAAAGTAGTTTATTATATAAGATCATCAATGGCATCTGGGATATGTGCTACATCTGGAAAACGGAAATGCGCAATGTGTTCCGCGACGAAGGTGTACTCATCTTCTGCGTCCTGGTTCCATTAGGCTATCCGCTTCTCTACTCGTGGATTTACAACAACGAGGTGGTGAGAGAAGTGGATACGGCTATTGTGGATTTGAGCCACACCCATACCTCCCGTGAGTTTATCCGCGATTACGATGCTGCGCCAGACACCAAAGCCACTTACTATTGCAACAGTCTCGATGAGGCGAAGCAACTGGTACAGAAGCAGGCGGTACACGGCATTGTCTATATTCCTGCCGACTTTGACACGAAGTTGAACCGCGGCGAACAGGCGCATGTGGGAGTCTATTGCGACATGAGTCTGATGCTCACCTACAAGGCGATTTATCAGACTGCCCAAGCCGTAGCAAGCCACATCAACTCAGGCATTCAGATTTCGAAAAGTGGTGGTTTTACGGATCGAGACGACGAAATCACTACCGAGCCATTGGCTTTTGATGAGGTTCCGATATTCAACACCACCGCGGGTTATGGAAATGCCATTCTGCCGGGTGTGCTGGTACTCATCCTGCAGCAAACCATGTTGTTAGGCATCGGAATGGCGGCAGGTACTTCGAGAGAGTTGAACAGAAATCGCGAACTGATTCCTATCAGCAAGCATTATGGCGGTATTTTCCGAATTGTATTTGGCAAGGCGTTGGTTTATTTCATGGTTTATGCCGTATTGGGTATGTATCTCACATTGGTAGTTCCGAAGATGTTTGGCTTTGTAAGCATGGTTACGTGGACCACGATTTTAGGTTTTCTCCTGCCTTACATTCTGTCGTGTGTTTTCTTTGGACTGATGCTCTCGTGCCTGGTAAGATACCGTGAGAATGTGATGCTTCTGGTAGTATTCACCTCCGTTCCCCTGCTTTTCATGACGGGTATTTCATGGCCTCAGAGCAATATTCCAGCCTTCTGGCAAGGTTTCGCCTGGGTATTCCCATCCACATTCGGCATCCGAGGATTTCTGAGAATCAGCAGTATGGGCGCAAGTCTGTCAGACATTCTTCCTGAATTCAGAGCATTATGGTTACAGGCGGGCATCTATTTCCTTGCCACCTGTCTGGTATTCAGACTGCAGTTGCGCTCTGCAAGAATCAAGGCAAACCTCCCTGCCGAAGTTGCCGAAGAAGAGGATGAAGCGGAAGAGCTCATCAAAAATCAAGAGATAAAAGTTACGGATTGACGATACAACCATCGAAAATCTTGATGGCACTTTTTCAAGGTGGTGCATAAGTCCATGATGTACCCACTTTTATTTTTCCCTGCCCACGGAAAAATTCTTGCGTGGGCAGGGAGAAATATATTACTTATGTGTACCAACAATCTTGGTAGGAGCCTTCTCGGCATTTCTGCGATTAACCACCGTCACGATACTCTGGGCAAGACTTAGGAAAGCCTGACCGGTAACGGAATCAACCTTGGTTGCCGCAGGCGCACCATCATCACCACCCTCGCAGATGCTCTGAACGATAGGAATCTGAGCGAGCAAAGGCACATTCATCTCCTTAGCGAGATTCTTGCAGCCCTCCTTGCCGAAGATATAATACTTGTTCTCTGGCAACTCGGCAGGAGTGAAATAAGCCATATTCTCGATAAGACCGAGGATAGGAACGTTCACCTTGTCGTTCTGATACATGTCTATACCCTTGCGAGCATCAGCCAGAGCCACCTGCTGAGGAGTACTTACGATAACCGCACCCGTAATGGCAAGAGTCTGAAGCAGGGTAAGATGAATATCGCTGGTGCCAGGAGGAGTATCGAGGATGAAATAATCCAGCTCGCCCCAATCAGCATCACCAATCAACTGCTTCAAGGCAGAACAAGCCAATCCGCCACGCCACAATGTTGCAGTAGTAGGGCTCACGAAGAAACCGATACTGAGCAGCTTGACACCATATTTCTCGATAGGTTCGATGAGATCTCTGCCATCCTTGTGAACAGAATAAGGACGCTCCTCCTCTACACCGAACATCTTAGGCATGGAAGGACCGAAGATATCCGTATCAAGCAAGCCCACCTTATAGCCGAGCTTAGCCAAAGCAATGGCGAGATTGGCAGAAACCGTACTCTTACCAACACCACCCTTACCAGAACTAACGGCAATCACATTCTTCACCTGAGGCAGCAATTTGCCCACTTCAGGACGCGGAGCAGACTTATACTCAGTAACAATCTCCACCTCCACATCCGGAGAAATATGATAATGGATGGCAGCCTCAGCAGCCTTCACCGTACTCTTGAGGAAAGGATCTGTATCACGAGGGAAAAGCAAAACTACCTTCACCTTCATGCCATTGATACTTGGCGTATCTGCCAACATCTCACTCTCGATGAGGTTCTTCTTGGTACCAGGATAAATCACAGTAGCAAGAGCCTCTTCTATCAACTTAGGATATAATGTCATTATATTTATGTATTTGTTTTGTGCAAAATTACCAATAAAATATGTAATAAGCAAATAAAAACTAAATAATTTCAGATATTAAACACTTTTATGTATCTTTGCAGAAATCTGTATATACCAATGCAAGAAATATCAATTAAAACAATGATAAACATTAAGAAGATTTTATTGTCTGCTGCTTTTGTCGCTCTTGGCGGCATTTCAGTACTGGCAACCAGCAAGAGAAAAGAACCAGCCGTCCCTGCTCCTTCCACGATTTATTGGAACGATGTTTACGGCAAGGTTTACTACAGCAAGAACGCCAATGTTTCCCCTATTGTCAAGATAGCCCTCAATATGTTCTCAGACGACATGAAGGCCATCTTAGGTTATCCGGCAAAAGAGAAATCAAATGCCAACATTCAGATTTACCAGCTCGACCAGCTTTCCAACAAGGAGTTTTCTTCCATCGAGAAGCTTGGAGTTCCGCTCCACCAGTTTATCACCCAGAAAGATGCATTCTGGATCGGTACCCGTCAGGGCAAAATCATCGTCGTGGGAAGCAACGCCAGAGGAACTGCCTACGGCATCATGGAACTCTCCAGTCTGGCTGGTGTTTCACCCTGGACCAACTATTATCATGTGGCTCCTTTGCAGAAGAAGACGCTCTCCCTTGCCGCAGGATTTGAATCCCTGCAGGTTCCAGCCACAACCTACCGCGGACTCATGCTCAACGACCATGCATGGATGGGCAGAAAGAACCAGAGCCGTCTCTGCCGACTGATGCTCCGCCTAAGAGCCAATACGATATGGGAAGGCGAAAAGCATGGGGAAACTTCGGGAAAGCATGAGACAAGTACCGGAAAGCATGATATGAACATCGACAAACAGGTAACAGACAGTTTCGACATTCTCGTGGCAGAGAACGGAAAGGTGACTGAGACCGTTATCGGCAAGAAACGCAACAAGAAACATAAGAAAAGTCTGGAACTCACCAAGCTGATTTGGGAAGACAAACAACTCTCTTTTTCAGACCTTTCGCCAGCACTGATGCTCAACGAACTCGGTGCAGACAGTCAGGACAGCGGTTCCCGCAAAGGCAAGACCCACAAGTCGCACAGTTCACGCAGTCATGAAGACGAGGCCTGGATAGCCGATGTCAACAATCCTCAGGCAGGCGCCTACCAACTTTCCCTTTTCATGGAGCAGGCTTGGAACAGGAATGCAGCCACCACAGCCAACCTGGAAAAGCACTATGAGCAATGGCTCAGCAAGCTCTTCGGCGCTGCTATGGGAAGAAAACTGATGCCACTCATGAAGGAATACTACCGGCTCGTCAACATCCGTCCTACCGGATACATGACCATGCCTTTCGGCGAATACGAGTTTCATTCGGGCGAATTCGGCAACGAACTGGAGCGATATCTGTATGATTACGACCTGCTGAAGACCAAGGCAACCAACGTAGGAAACACCCTCACAGCCTATCAGCAGCAAGGATTCCGCAACATGATACTCAATCCTATCCTCATAGCAGCCCTCACAGCCGAGAAAGAATTGGAGGCACAAGAGGCACGCCACATTGCCCGTCCGGGACTTTTCAGCAAGGATGATGAAGCCAAAGCTGCCGCAGCGCTGAGTCTTACCGCCTATCAGAAACTGAAAGCAATCGACCCTTCTGCCCAGCCCCCAGTGCTTCCAGGCACGATGACGGCTGCAGAAATCAGGAAAAGTCTGCAGGATGCTTTCGACAGATCGGAAGACCTGAAGCCGTTCAGCTATGCGCTCATCAAGGATGTAATTGCGAAGAATGCCTACCAGTGGACTTCAGCCACACAGAGAAGCATACAGCTATTGCCTTTCACGGGACACAGTACGCAAGCCGTCTCCATGAACAAGGGTGCCATCCTGAAATACGTGGTCAATACAGACATGGAAGGCGACGCCCGTTTCACCATAGGAGCGATTCCTGACTATACCAACCAGAAAGGAGATATGCGAATCAGCGTCATGATAGACGACCAGGAACCCGTTACGATTTCGCTCAAAGATGCGTATAATCACAACAACTGGAAGATGGATATTTGGCGCGGACAGACCCGAAAAAGCTTCTTTACCACACTCAAAAAGGGAAATCATGTGGTAGAAATCAAGGCTTTGGATGATCATATTATTCTCGACCAGTGGATACTCGACTTTGATGTGGACAGAGAATATTACGTGATTCCAGTCAGATAAATGAGAAAAGATAACAGGCTTTTAAGTTCTATTTAAACACAATTCGAGCCATCTATTACGACCGAGCTTGGTCGTAATAGATGGCTCGCTTTAATCTTAATAGAGGCTGTCAATTGTCAACAGTTAACTTTCTATTCCTTACTTTTCCAAAGGATTTTCTACAGGGAAAGGTTTGTCAGTCTTTGGCTTTTTCAGATACTTCTCGATACTTTCCACGATCATGGCGCGTGGAGCAATCACCGTAGTACCGACAGCCTTTCTCACGGTATTGAGCACATTCTCATCGCTGGAAGTACCCAATATGTGCATGAAATCAGACTTACCCAACTGTGGAATATCCTGTACGAGCACCATCTGCTCTGCACCGGTCTTTACATCCACCTTGTACAGGCAAGATGAGAATCCGGCAGGTTCTCTCACGATATAAGCAGTAGTGAGTCCCTGCGCCTTAGCCTCCTTCAGGAAAGCCTGCTTCATCTTGTTCATCGACATGGAACCTGTTCCTGTCAGGGCAACAACGCCCGGCACTGCATCCGTACCGATCACATTGGTAGGATCTGTATAGAAGCGGTCGTTGGCAGTAGTTTCCATGCAGTTGATAGAAGGCGTTCTACCACAAATCAGGTGCTCCAATATACCATTTTTGATAATCGGCAAGTTAGCCTGAGGCTTCAGTCCGTCAGCATCGTTCTGATAATAGCCCAAAAGACCCATGCCCTTGTAGTTGGCAAGATCACCACGCTGGGTGAGCGAGAGTTTCTTATCGATGATGCGCTTGCCCCAAACAAGGCTTCCCATACTGCTGTTTTCCTGTACAGATCGGTAGGAAACGATAATAGGATAGATATAATTAGCCACAGCCTTAGCCACAGCATCGCCCTCGAAGAGCATCGGACCGATATAGAAATCGTTGAGCGGAGTAGCCTGCTTCACCTCCATCAGTCGCTCAGCAAACTTCTCGATGTCGGCAATCAAGGCAGCCTCATCCAACTCCTTATCAGACGTAACCATACGGTAATAGCGGTCGTTCAAAGTAGAACCGCTGGTGGTGCGCACATTAGCGTGAGCACTGATTTCAGCATAGCCATTGCAAGCCTTCTGCTTGATGCCTTCCGTATTGAGACGGTAGATGTCGTTGTTCTTGCAGTGGATGTTCACGTACGTATTGTAGAGAGCAGGATATTTCAGGAAGATAGCCGAGAGTTTCTGAGCCAGATTTTCCAGCTTCTGATAGCTGATAGGGTCCTTAGGCTGCGCATCCACATTCACATTTGGCTTCATCGCAAGCATATCAGGAATGCCCTTTTCCTCCTCCGGACGAGGATTGTTCTGCATGTAGTTCTGCTTGTAAGCCTGAGAATTCAGACTGTACTTATACATCATGTCAGAAGCCTTCCAGAGTTCACGGCGGATATTGTCGTAATCTACCTCACTGCTGAAGTAGAGGTTGGCAAACTGACCCGGTTTAATATCGCTGGTGTTCTGATAATCGCCCAATTTCAGAGAAATACCACCCATGGCAATGACAGGATTCTTCTGTGCCGTAACAATTCCACCTAAGGAAGCCATCACTTCGAATTCCTGGCTGCGGACCATATTGTAATCCACGTAGAACGCCTTCGGATAGTTAGGATAGAAGAGTTTCTGCTGGGTGCGCTGCAACTCGTCAGCCATCGCCGCAAAAATCGTCTTGTCGTCGGCAGCACGCTTGGCCTTCACATCAGTAGTAGGTTCAGCAACCTTCACCTCAGTATTCTTCAATTCAGGAGCAGGGAGGATGCGAGCCTGCTGATCTTCCTTCTGACGGCGCTGGGTTTCAATCTTCGTCACGAAAATCATCGGAGAGGTAGCAGATACTGGCACCCATCCCGACTCTGCGCCGCAGACACCCGTAAAGGTACTCACGCTATTGCTGGCAGCGGTGATGTTGGAGAACATGGAGAGCGGCGTACCGATGAGGTCAACGCCTCTTACGAGCTCGTCCTTTCTGCCATCTACATACACACGATATACCTCGATAGGGGTCACATTGAAGGAGTTCAAGCTACCGCCCTCACCCGTGTAAGTGAAACCGCTGGTCACCGTCTTGAAGAAATATCCGTAAGGCTTCTTCTGCTTTTTAGCCTCATCGATGAGCATCTTGCGGAGCTGCTCGTCGGTGTATGGCTTAGTGGTCTCCACGATCAAGTTGGACTGGCGAGACACAGGGTCGTTGCCGCCCACCATTCGACCGTGGCCATTGCTCACTGGGAATCCATCGAGAGGCACACGGCTCATCAAGAAGTTGGTGAGCACGCCGTTTGTCACGTTCATCACCTTCTGCGCCTTCACGCCCTCATCATCATACTTGTAGTAACCATTCAAGGCATTGCCATGATAGTACTGCAAGGTAGGGTCACAGAACACATTGAAAGTCTCAGGCAAGAGTTTCTGACCTATCATCTTCTTGAAGGTCTGACCACCCGACTTCATGCGATGACCCTCCAAGCGGTGACCGAAAATCTCATGGAAGAAGACACCACTGGCAGGACCCGACATGATGGCAGGACCGGTATATGGGTCGGCGATAGGTGCATTGCGAAGAGCCTCCAATCGCTCCACCATGTTCTTGGCGTCAGCTATCATCTGAGCCTCGCTTGGGAAGTCTTCGAGAGTATAGGAGAGATAGTCCTGGTTGAGCGGACAGTTCATGCCATCGGGCGCCATCACCGAAGCGGAAATCATGACACGAGCCACACGACGGTTCTGCACGATTTCAGAGCCATCGGTATTGACGAAGTAGTTGCGATATACCTCAAACTGGATATTGGCAGTACCCTGCTCGATATTCTTATACTGCTTGAACACATTGGTAATCTTATTCAAGCGGTCTTGCCAAAAGTTGATGTCGATGTGCTTCTGTCCTTCTGCTAAGTCCTCCTCGTAGTAGGATTCCACCGGAGCCTTGGAGAAACAAGGAGCCTTGTCCTCGTTGTCCTGACCTGTCAAGGTCTTCGACTTCGCCTGCTCCAAGTTGCCGAGCGCCACGTCATAGCGTCGGAGTGTCTCCTTCCAGATAGCCTGACGCATGGCAGGAATCACCTGTCCGCTCAGTGGGATGAGCACGCCCTGTCCATTGCGAGCATTCTGTCCGGTAGCGCCACTGCCCTGGTTTTTGTACTTGAAGTTGTCGAGTTCGTAGCTACCGAGTCGAATCTGTGGAGTCACCATTCTCTGTCGGCTACTATCGGCAGAAGCCACACCAAGGTTGCTCTGTACCACCACCATCTTGGAGTCCTGGAGTCGCAAACTCATGAAATAAGGAGCCGTCTTCTGCTTGCTGAGCGACTCCATGCTATACTTCAGTTCCTGCTTGAGGGTGGTGAGGAGCGAGTCGCTCCCCTTCCCTTGCGCTGAAACCTGCAATGTCATCCCCAAGGAGAGGATGGCAATGCCTATTTTATTAGCTTTCAAATTAAACATAAATATATAATGTTACTTATTTATCATCATCTTCCAACAAAGCAGCCACCTTGTTCACGTAAGACTTATAATAAGGTGAGTCTTGGATGTCAGGAGAGAAAGCATTTGAGAGACGCTGGTTATAAGCCTTGTCCAGAATGTTGAAGAAGTCTCTTTCCAATGCGTATGGAGCGAAAGAAGAGTTGTTATGGTCGAGGATGAACTTCAACTTATTCTCCAACATACTGATTGGAGACAAATCTTTCTGCTTGGCTATCTTCTCATACTCAGCTGCCACCTTCTTGTCGGCATCAGTAGATGCCACATACTTTGGCATCTCAACAGTAGGAAGTTCTACCTCCTTATTAGCAGTTACCTTCTTAGCCTTGAAAGGCTTGCTGAGGATGTCCTTCACTGTCTTCACCAATTCTTCGCCACGCAAGTTAAACTTGACGATGTTTCCCTGTGGGTCAATCAGCACGGTATGAGGTACACCCCGCACATTGTACAGACGTACGATGTCGGAGCCCCATCCCTTCAAGGTAGAGACATGAATCCAGTTCTTGTCGGTCATTTGATTCTTGTTGATGCAGTTCACCCACTCGTCCTTCTTACTGTCGATGGAATAGCTGAGCACCTTGAAGTTGTCGGAAGATGCAGCCTCAGCCAATGCTTGCTTCACGAAAGGAATCTCACGGCGACAAGGCGCACACCAGGAAGCCCAGATGTCCAAGAAGACAAACTTGCCCTTCAACTGAGACAACGACAAAGACTTACCATCTAGACCTTTTGCAGAAAAGTCAGGTGCTGCACTCCCCTCTCCCATCTGGTTGGTAAGGAGCTGATTTGCCAATTCCTTGTAGATAGGATGCTCGTGCAATCTCTCAGGCATAGCCTTCATGAAGACATCATGCAGCACCTGTGGCTTATACATATAATAGAGGTCGTACTTCAAGATAAAGAGGGCAGCTTCGCTGTCGATGTGCTTCAAGAAGTAGTCCATCACATCTACCTTATAATATACGCCATTGGCATTGAACATCGCACTATGATATGGCATGTATTTCATGTCATCCTTGATGATGCTATCAGGCAAAGACTTGCGCAAATTGTCGATATTGCGTTTTGCATCATCAGCATTCTTGCCGTGCAACAAGACATACCCCTTGAATATGTCATTGTTAGTCGTTCCCTCTGCCTTGGCACCTGTAGGGAAATTGGCATCGAAAGGAAGCACCTTGATATTTCCTGGCTCCAAGAGAAGCTGTACTGCACCATTGTCAAAGCCCGTAATCATGGCAGCCTCCGTAAATTCAGGAGCAGTGCCCTCGAAATGGAAACGGCGATTCTTGACAATAGCAGAATCCAAGAGCACCTCCTCACCATTGACGATATGCTTGAGATACACCTTCTGGATAGCCTTCGGCTCATAACGCATAGAGTCACGAGTCATCTCACCATCGATGGTGAAATGTCGGGAGCCTTGCGCCATCAGTGGCAAAACGCCCATGATGCCAAGTGCTAATAACATAATCTTTTTCTTCTTCATAATTATTATCTTGTTAGTTATTTGTTAGTTTCTCATTGAGGAAAGCATCCAACTTATCTCCTCTGAGGTTGGTTGCGATGATATGGTTCTCGCCATCGAGGATGAAGATGGCAGGCACACTCTTCACATCGTAGGTCTGTGCCACCTCGCACTTCCATCCCTTCAGGGAACTGACATTGATCCATGGCAATCCATCTTGGCTCACCGCTTTCTCCCAACGGGCTTTCACGTTGTCGAGCGAAACACTGATGATTTCCAATCCCTTCTCATGATACTTCTCATAAATCTTCTTCAACGAAGGATTGTTGAGGCGACAAGGTCCGCACCAAGAAGCCCAGAAATCAACGATTTTCACCTTCGACTTCACTTGACTGAGGGTAACGACATTGCCTTGTAGGTCTTGCAAAGTGAAGTCAGGAGCCTTCTTGCCTTGCGTCACCTTCTCCATGCGTTGGATGCGCTGCAACATGATTCTGCCGCTAGGGGTATTCTTAGCCCCCTCACCCATGGAGTTATATAAGCGACGAGTTTCCTCTAGATTCAACTCTGCCATCAAGGCATTGCTATTGTAAGTATAGGCAGCCAACACATCGTCATGCTTCTGCAAGAAAGCCTGCGTCTCGGTATGAACCGACTGACGAAGCGTTTGCAGAGAGTCGTTGGTAGCACTGGCACTGCGGAACTTATTGGCAGCTCTCAAAGCATCGTAACGCTCTTGCATTGCCTTGGCTTGCTCATGCAACTCAGCCGAGCGCTTGGAGAAAGCCGTCCACTCATCTTGCAGAGCGCCTCCCTTGACATAGGCTCTATTGTCATTGCAGAGGAAAGCTTGGTACTTGGCATTAGGTTCCGCAATGAAGTTGAAACCACCACCATAACCTTTCACAACCAACTGCGCCATGACAGGTTCCTTGACCATCGCTTTCAACTGAAACTTAGGTGCCTTGAAAGAAGCCGCACCCAAGGTATCCACTTGATTCTCACCCACCTGAGCCACCAAAACAAGTTGCCCGGATGGTATTCCCTCTATCTTGCCCGACACGGTCATATTAGACTGGGCGTAAACCTGAAATGCACCACTCGCCAAAGCGAGCAGTGCCATAGATATGCGTTGTATCATTGACTATCTTTACTAAATGAATACATGTGAGCGAACTGCACATCAAGGATTTTGCCGAAGGCATTGCCGTCAGCATCCTTGTCACAGAACATCGTATAACTCTCATCCACATCGGCAGAAGTAGTGAGCTTGATTTCTGCCACTGCACCATTGTCACCCTTGTTCATACCGATGCTGAGGTAAAGACCTAAATCACCGAAGTTGGACGACAACGTACTATTACTCTCTGAGTCATAAGTACGGAACTTGATGATGCTTACTGTATAGCCCACTGGAGCCGTATAGATTACTTCCTCATCACCATTCGACAGATTGTGACGAATCACTTGGTCATCCTTGGCATAGAAGATATAGTTGGTAGAGAACCAAGGGTTGTAAGTGATGCTAGCCAAGTTGCTGCCCGGATGGAAATCAGGAAGGCGCTTGCCTGTGATGGTATAGGCTGCCTCTGAAGAAGAAGCATCCTCATCGTCACCACCTCTTGTAGCCTTCGCCTTACTATTCTTTCCACCATCGACAGAAGTCAACTCATAGAGATAGAAGTTGTCTGCATTGTCCTTGAAGATGAATTGTGGCTTGGCATCCTCGAAAAACTCAGAGTGAGAAGCGATGAAAGCATATACAGCCTGCTTGCCCACTGGTGACAACGAACCCAAGGAAGAGAAATCTACATGAGCATCCTTGACCGCCATAGAACTCTGTGTACCAGCAAGGCCATCCATACTCCAAGCAGGAACATTGTCACCATTCGACTGATAGATGAATCGGTTGTTCTTGGCATCCCACAAGACGAAGTTGTCTGCCGTAACAGTAGCTGCGGTCACCTGATAATCACCAGGATGGAGTGTGTTATCATAGGAAGCAGCACCAGGCACCATGAAGTAAGGAGCCATCTTGCCAATATAGAACTGACCATCACGAGAAATCAAACAGTCAAACTTATTAAACGTAGCACTACTGCCCACATCAACGAGTCGGCTAGCCACAAAAGGGGTTGACCCTGTCGGAACCAATGGCACATCAAAGCGCTGGAGTCCTTTCAAGGTATTGTAAGAATAACCACGTCCATCAGCATTGAACACCATCAAAGCAGCCGTTGCCGTTCTGGAAGAAATATAAGTGGTGAAGCCCAACTTAATGGCATTAGAGAATACATTATCGGTAGTTGTTGGAAAGGCAGTCTGATAAGCATTGCTTCTACTCTCCAAACTGCTTCCTATCTTCTCCACGTTACCCAAATAGGTCTCGCTACCCTTCTGATGCAAGAAGAACAAGCTATTCTTGAACAAGAGACGAGTCTTTACATTCAAGTTGGCATAGTAATCCAAATCGGTGGTCTTGTCCTTTACTACCATCATCAAGTTATAACTTCTATCGGTATTGGCAGGGAAATCCAAATCGACATAACCTCTTGTATGAAGTGTGTCACGGAGCGTCTTGGTTGTCTCACGACCTGTCATCGGATTGGTTTCCGTTACCGTATAGGAAGAATACCAAGTGAAGTCAAGGTTGTCATAGTTGTCAGCCAAGGTCTGCTTTAAATTGGCTTCCACTCTCTGCACCTTGTCTTCCGTCATAGGCATCTGGATTTCGATGACGCTACCCGACACGCCCTCGTATGCACTCGGCGTGTAGGTCACATCACTGATATCGACCTTGTTGAGATCATCGAAATGATAATCATAGTTGCCTTTATCCTCATAGCAGGAAGTGAGCATCAAAGCACTCATGGCAACATATAGTATTTTTTTCATAATCCTTCTGTTTTAGAATATTTATTTTCTCTTCTGGCTCTTGGCTTCTGGCTCTACTACACCATCAGGGAACAAGTTTGGTTCCGCTGCCTTAAACATAGTGTAGAGATAATAGATGACCTGCTCGCCATGGTACATCCCATTCCAGTTGGCATTAGCGTCCCATACTGGAACATTCTGCATACTGGCATCATCCCATTGCAATGACACTGGGAAGAGTGTGAATGGCTTGAAACTATCACCTGCCTCTTGCTTGGCTATCTGAATCATCTTCTTGTACTTGTCTGCGGAGTAAGCACCATAATATTTCTCTATCATAGGCTTAGTCTGCTCATCTGTCCAGAAGGCTGGTTCCACAACGTCATAATCTACGCCATCCACCATTGGAACACTAAACGCAGAGTTGAATCCCCAGAAGTTGTAGCCTTGCTCAAACAGATTGTTGTAGTTCTCCATCATGAGGCGAACGGCATTTTTGTTGGCTGCCACAAGAACTTGCTCATTATTAGATCCCAATTCTTGCTCCTCATTCTGAGTATTAATACCCAAGCTTGAAGCCAAAGTACCAAAGCCATAACCATCATAATAGCCAAAGTACTTGTCCTGAAGAGCACCCCAATAATCTGGTTGGTCGTACTCACCATAATAGTAATCACCACCCAAGAAAGGAATGTCGTATGGAATCGCTTCGTTAGGATTTTCCTTATGCCACTCTCTTACGGCAGTAATCAAAGCTGGATTGTAAGTATTGCACTGCACGTCACTTCTATCATTGCAGAAATCAGCCTTTCTCAAAGTTTTGGCGATAAACTTATACTTATCCTTGCTATAAGCGCCATAGATGTCATCATCCCAATTGGATGGCTCGGTATATGACTCTGTAGTATAGATAATGAAGCTGTCGAAGTCCTTCATGCTCTTATCCCCTTGCTCAAAGGAAATCTTTGCCGCATAAGTGACATTTTCTTGTGCAGGGCGAGCTACTGCTACATACACGGTAGTGTCGTATGCACCTGCCTTCAACTCCACCTTTGGCAAAGTAACCGAAGCCTCATCATATCCATCTACAGCATCAGCCTTGAGGGTAATAGGAGTTACCTTGTCTGACAAATGACCCAAGAGACGGATACGAACAGGTACATATCCCACCTCTGGCTCTGTAACTACAGAGTCGGCGAAGTTGATAGTGGAAGTCAAGTCATCCTTAGAGTCATAATTGAAGTAGAAGCCATCCGATTCACCTTCAAACAAGGTTGGATCTTCCTTGCTACAAGCAGAGAAGACACCTGCGAGGATGACCATTCCCAATATGTATAATGTATTTAAATGTCGTTTCATAATTAATTGTTTGATGTATTGTTAGATTCCTCATCTGTCCATCCATATTCCTTCTCACCATCTGGCAATGGGAATACATAACGGTTTTCCGACATGCTCACGACATCATCGGTATTTACATCGTGAGAGTAATCAAGAGAGGTGATACCATGACGTTTCAAGAAATAGAAGTATTGACCCTCTGCATAGAACTCCTTACGATATTCCTTGCTCAAAGCCTCAGTTCTAGCATCCTCATTAGCAAATGAGGTATAAGCTGAAGAGTTGGAGATACCACGACGACTTCTTACGATGTTGATATATCGTGGTGCATCTGCCAATGGTGACATCTCGCAAAGGATGTAATACATCTCCGGAAGACGAACCAATGGGATGATGCCATCGTCATTCTTCAGATACTTACGACTGATGACACGACTCACTCCATCATATACATAAACTCCAGCACCACGACGGGCACGGATGTCAGCATCACGCTCGTTACCCTCTGCCTCGAAGATACGCTTATAGTTTGCCAAACTTGTCCAATACTGAGTAGTGAAGCTAGGTCCTTCGGCAAAATAAGACGAGAGATTGTCGCTCATCTGATACTTGTTGATGCCAAAGAGTGTCTCTGTATATTGAGCAGGATCATTGGTATTGGAAGTCTGCAAAGCCAAACCACTATGGTTGATTACCTCCTCTGCACTGGCAATAGCCTTGTCTGCCTCTCCTGCATAGCAAGCCACACGAGCCTCCAAAGCTTTCACCGCATAATAGTTCATACGATTTCTACGCTCATTGTCTGCCAGGTTGGTAGCCTTGTCTGCTGCCAGGTATTGCTCGGCTTTCTCCAAGTCTGCCTCTATTTTCTGTACGATAGTCTCGGCTGAGAGGCGAGGAAGTTTCTCACTGTTTGCTGCCTCACGATATGGAATTGTCAAGGTTGACTTACCTGTCTGATAATTCATAGGTCCCCAGCCACGCAACAAGTCGAAATGGAGATAAGCTCTCAAGGCGTATGCCTCACCATAGTAGAGGTTGCGAGTCTGTTCATCGAGAACTCGTGTTCCATTCTTATCCAACCACTTGATGAGGTTATTGGCATTGGCAATCAAGTTGTAAGACTTCAGCCAAATTGCTGCCAAACGAGACTTGGTGTAGTAGCCATCTGATTGCTGTTCATACTGATAGATTGCCTCACGATCGGTAGTTCCGTCTGGAATGCAGTCGTAAAGTTGAGCCAACTGGTCGATAAGGCCAAAGCTCATGTCGTGTCCGTAGCTGTCTTCATCCGTCAAGGAGATATAGATACCAGCCAAGGCACTCTCAAAACCCTCTGGTGTCTCAAACAACTCTTCTGCCTTCACGTCGGTCTTAGGACTGACATCAAACCAGTCTGAGCATGAGGTCAGGCAGGCAGAAGCCACTGCTATTACACCTATATATAATAATCTGAATTTCATAATTTACAATATTATTTGAAGATAAGTGACAGAGATAATGTATATGAGCGAGCGAATGGATAATCCAAACCTCTCTCCATCTTGATGCGAGACAGTCTGAACAAGTCGTTTGTCGTGAAGTTGAGCGACAAGACATCAATGTTCATCTTGCGCAAGAAGTTGAACTTCTCATAGCGCATACGATAGCCCACGCTCATGGTTGACATCTTCAACTCGTCATCATCCATGATGAAACGGGTACTCTGCTCTGTCTGACTAGCACTGGCATCCAAGGAGAACTTCTTGAAATAGGTAACATCTCCTGGCTTCTGCCAACGGCTGGTCATAGCACGCTTGTCCAAGTTGTAAGCGATGTTACGATTCTCAATCTTGTCCACCAAGGTAGAGTTATATACAATACCACCCCACTTATAAGTGAAACCGACATTGAAGGTCAAGTCCTTATAGTTGAGTGAGCTACTGATGGTACCGCTCACCTTTGGATTGGTATCACCTACTGGCACCTTGTCATTACTGTTCCATTCAAAGGTCTTCTGTCCATCACGTGTCAAGAACACTTCCTTACCTGTCACAGGGTCAATACCCAAGGAACGAACCGTAAACAAGGTGGTGGTAGAATAGCCCTCTTGCAAGATTGGCAGTGGCGCACTCTTGGAAGCCAACTGGCGCTCGTTGATCTTACGGAGATAATCCGAGATCTTACGAATCTTGTTCTTGTTATGGTTGGCGTTGGCATTGATGGTCCAATAGAGTTGCTTACGCAAGTTCTGGTAAGCGATGACATTCAAAGACACATCGAAACCGCGGTTCTGCAACTCACCTGCATTGATGTTCTGAGAGTTGAAACCGGTAGATGGAGCCAAGTCATACTGGGTCATCATTTGGCGAGTGATGTTGTTGTAGTAGTTGAACGAAGCATTGATGCGGTTCTTCCAGAAACCGATGTCAACTCCCAAGCTCAACTGGTCGGTCTTAGCCCACTTCAAGTCAGGATTGTTCAAACCCTGCAACATTGCACCCAAGGTTCCGAATGAGTTGTATGGTTTCATCGTATTGGTGAAGGTATAGAACTCAATGGTCTCGTAAGGACTAGAACTTTGCTCACCAGTCACACCATAAGTAGCACGGAACACCAAGTTGGAGATACGACCTTCGAGCCATTTCTCTCGATAAGCATTCCAGCGTACACCGGTTGACCAGAATGGGGTAAAGTTATTATTGGTATAGCGAGAGGAGTTCTCCTCACTCAAGTTGAAATCAACAGAGTATCTGTTGTCATAGCTATATGAAATCTGTCCGATAAAGCTCATGGTACGTGATATGGCTTCCGAACCACTTGGATTGGTTGACATCTTGTTACCGAAGATGAAATCATCCATGTGACGGTCAGGATAACCAGTGGCAGAAAGGTTCACATAGTTATTGCGATCCTCATTCACAGTCCAGTTGGCAAACATACTGATCAAGTGCTTGTCGATAGGCAAGTTGTAGTTGATACCCATGTTGCTAGACCAAGAGGTGGACTCACCAGTGTTCTTGGTATAACTACCCTTCAAAGTCTTGTCTGTCTCGTTGGCAAAGTTTGTATGGTCAGCAGGCAAGAATCTCTCTGTACGTGCAGTTCCACGAGTATATTGCAAAGACTCCGTGAAGCGCAAGTTGTCGAGAATCATGTACTCGAAGTTCAAACTGCTGGCTATGCTGAGGCTTCTAGAGAAGTCCTTGACACCGATATTTGAGTTGTAAAGTGGGTTAGTTACGGTAGTACTTCCCGCAGCAGTAAAGTTATCCAATATCTGGTCATAACCTCCTTGCGCATTGGTCATGCGGTAGTATGGGTTTGCCTGACTATAAGATGAATAGGAACCGTATGGAGAATTGTTACCAGATGTTTCCGACAAGTTGATGTTGGCTCCTACGGTAACACGCTTTTTACGATAAGTCATGGAGAAGTCAACACCCTTGGTATTGTTGGATGATCCCTTCATCACACCTGGTTGGAAGGCTGCATTGACACCCAAGCTATATCTGAACACATCCGTACCACCTGCGGCAGTCAAGGAGTGACGTGTCTGTACGGCTGTACGCAAAGGTTGTGAGAGCCAATAGGAATCAACACCTGCCAACACATTGCGACGCAATTCGTTATAGCGGTTCATGCTGCTTACGCTATTAGGGTCATAAACACCTGCCATCCACTCAGTCTGCAACTTCTCGGCTGCATTCATCATGTTATAATCGGTCAAGTCTGGTGACTGAATAGTCAATGTTCCATTGTAAGCCACAGACAAGGCGCCATCAGGAGCCACCTTTGTAGTGATAACCACAACGCCATTACTTGCCTTCGAACCATAGATAGAGGTAGCGGCAGCATCCTTGAGGATTGTCACATCGTCAATACGCTCTGGGTCGAGGGAAAGGATACGAGTCATAGGTACTACGAAACCATCGAGTACAAACAAAGGTGTATTCGGACGACTTGATACGTTGTCAAGCAACAAGTCCATAGAATTCATGTTAGACACAGAACCCAACGATTGGTCACCACGCATCTGAAACTCTGGCTGCGCAGTAGGGTCAGAACCATTCGAGTTGTTCTCCTTCACCTTGAAACTAGGGTCAAAGAACTGAAGGCTCTTCAATATATTGTTTGGATCGATACGGCGCAATTCGTCACCCTTCACCGTAACATAGTTACCAGTAAAGCTCTTCTTGTTGCGTCGGCTGATACCTGTAACAACCACCTCATCCATATTGTTGGCATTGGCTGTCAACACAATCTTCATATCACGATTTGGACGAAGAATCTGGATAGACTTGGTCTCGTAACCGATATAAGAAATACTGATGGATGACTTACGGTTGATGCGCAAACTGAACTTACCATCCTCATCGGTAATACATCCAGAAGCGCCCTTCTGCTTGGTTCCATTGGTGACTGATACGGTAGCACCCACCAATGGTTGGTGGTCGTCACCTCCAATGATAACACCACCAATAATAAAACTCTGCGCATCGTCTTCTTGTCGTTCGTAAGAAGATATGACGATGGCACGGTGTCCACCTTGGTAGTCGATGCGAACATTTTGGTTACCAATCAATTCGCCCAGCACCTTGTCAAGTGGTTTGTCCTTGACATTCAAGGTGGTGAGATCATTGATACCCACAAGTGTCACACCCTGGAAGATCAAATCGGCATTGACCGACTTGGCTACTTTCGTCAGCACACTTCCCAATGTCTCATTACTTACTCGCAATGTCACCTTTTCCTCTTTCCATCCATCATCTGAAGGACGTACTTTTTGCGCATTGGCTGAAAGTGGAGGGAACATCTGAACAGGCGCTCCTACCAAAAGGCTTGCGAGACAAGTAGATTTCAATAAGAATTCTCTTTGCTTCATGAACTTTTCGTTTAATTGAACTCTCTCTTATGTTGTTTATATTTATTATTTCTATTATTGCATCAAGGTGTCAAGGATGTCTGCATGATGTTTGTCTGTGCAATACTTTTCCTTGTAGGCTTTTAGCAGAGGTTCTACACGCTCTATGTTCTTGCCACCTTGAATATAATTGGTCAACACCGAATATAGTACAGCATCTCTTCGTGCTCCATCATAATAGGAAGCCAACTCATTGAACATAGCTTCCAACTCATTAGGACGCTCATATTTCTCTCCTTTCTTTTGAGCTGCCTTTGATTTCTCGTAAGCCATATTCAAAAGCAAGAAAGAGCAATAGTCAGGACAGTTTAAAGAGGCGGCATCATCACGTAAAGTAACGTCCTTCAATATGTTCCAATAATCGCCAACACCCTGCTGAGCAATAGGAAGTTTACGAGTTTCCTCATACATTGGAGGATACTCGATGAAAGAAGAAAAGGCTTGTCCTTCTGCCTCAGCCATTACGTAATTGGCTACCTCATCGGCTACCTTTGCCTTGGATTCCGCTACTAGTTGCTTGGCTTTGACTAGCAACTTCTCGGAGTCCTTGATTCTATCCACAGGTTTCACATCCACAACAATACAAGCCAAAAGTTGTGACTTATAACGGATGCTCTTCTTGAAATCATTGAAGGCGGCATAAAGTTGGTTGGCAGCAACTGCACTCTCGCTTCCTGAGAAAGAAAGATTCTTCACTTGCTTTCCAAGATATTGCACATCCACATGCAAACTATCTCCTGGCATCAACAAGACGGTAGTTCGTCCATTGATAATCATCGATACCATCTGGTCGCTGTTGAATGAATACACATGCTCCTCACCTGGGTTGGTATGGAACTCTTGTCTGATAAATGGACTTTGCACACAGTCGAAATACACCATATCTCTTTGATAGCCATCAATATTGGCACTCAAAACGGTACGCTTGCCTTGTGCAAAAGAAACTAAGGAAAGACACATCAATCCCATTGTTAGGATGAGTTTTTTTCTCATACAGATTCTTATGTTAAGGGGTTAATTAATAAATTAGACTTTAGATATAATATCGTAAGTCATCGTACATAAATCAAAAAAGCGTCCCCTTCAAGCATCACAGCCCGAAGAGTGCGCTCTCATTCATTTTTTAATATTTTGCCTATAACAAAATTCTTTATCATTATTCGATAACCACAGTTGTCCAACCATGCTTGTCCTCGATGGTACCATACTGGATGCCACGGAGGGTATCATACAGATGCTTAGAGATAGGACCTGGCTTCTCACCGAAGTTGTAGCGCTTGCCTGTATCCAAGTCGTCGATGTAGCTGATAGGACTGATCACTGCAGCAGTACCGCAAGCACCAGCCTCCTCGAATGTATCCAACTCATCCTCTGGAATCTGTCGGCGCTCTACCTTCATACCCAAGTCTTCAGCCAACTGCATCAAACTCTTGTTGGTGATAGATGGGAGGATAGAGGTACTCTTAGGAGTTACGTATGTATTGTTCTTTATACCGAAGAAGTTGGCAGCTCCACACTCGTCCATGTATTTCTTCTCCTTGGCGTCGAGATAGAACTCGCAAGCATAACCCTTCTCGTGAGCGATAGAATTGGCTCTGAGAGAAGCAGCATAGTTGCCACCCACCTTATAGATACCTGTTCCGAGAGGAGCAGAGCGGTCGAAATCACGGATGATGACGTATGGGTTGGTAGAGAATCCACCCTTGAAGTATGGACCCACTGGAGTTACGAAAATGAGGAAGCAATACTCAGTAGCTGGGTGCACACCCACCTGAGCGCTTGTACCAATCAAGAGAGGACGGATGTACAGGGTAGCACCACTCTCGTAGGTAGGAATCCATTCCTGGTTGAGGCGAACCACCTTTTTGACCATTTCCTCAAACATTTCTGTAGGCACCTCTGGCATAAGAATACCACGGCATGTGCTCTGCAAGCGGGCAGCGTTCTCGTCCATGCGGAACACGCGCACCTTGCCATCAGGGCAACGGTAAGCCTTCAAACCCTCGAAAGCTTCCTGACCATAGTGCAAACAAGTTGCAGCCATGTGCAATTTCAAATACTCATCAGAGCAAACTTCTATTTCGCCCCATTTGCCGTCGCGATAGTAACAGCGAACATTGTAGTCAGTCTGGCGATAGCCGAATGACAAATTAGACCAATCCAAGTCTTTCATAACATCTTATTTTTAAATGTTCTACTAATATTTAGCCGCAAAATTACAAAATATTCCGTTAATCTGCAACTTTTTCGTCTAATATTTAGCAAAAACGTTAGTATTATTCGTTTTTTCTTACGCAAAATGCATATTTACATAGATTTATATATGTTCTTACGCAACGCATTTATTCCTTCTTCCATTTTTCTTTCACTTTTGAAGATTCTTTTTATGATTCTTCGCTCAGCAGTTTCTTGATTTCTTCGTCGGCCTTGGTGAGTTTGTCCCTGCAAAGCTTTACCAGCAGTTTGGCACGCTTCAACTGCTCTGAGAGCTGGTCAATATCCAGTTCATCATTTTCCATTTTCTCTACGATTTCTTCAAGCTCTCTAACAGCCTGCTCGTATTTGATTTCTTCTTTTGCCATACGCTTTATCTGATTATTATGCTTTTATTCTAGTTAGTTTTTCGATACTTCCGACTTGACTGCTCCATCCGCAAATTTCGTTTCTATGATGTCTCCTTCCTTCAACTGCCCTGCCGAGCGCACGCTTTTCCCGTCTTTCAAGGTAATACTATAGCCGCGCTTGAGCAGCAATTCCGGGTCTTGCGCCTTCATGCGCTGGGCGAGCATCTGCAGTCTATGACTTTCATTGAGCAGTTTCCTTTCGGCTATCGGCTGCACATTCTGCGAAAGGATTTCGAGATGGCGCTGCGCCCGCGACAGTTTTTCCTGTACATGAGAGGAAAGGCGAGCCATCAGTCGGTCAAGCCTTGCACCCTGTTTTGTCTTTACCAATGAGAACTGCACAGGAATTCCGCTGCTCAATCTTTCGAGCCTCATGCGCTCCACTTGCAGTCTGTGCTTCACATTCTGCACGATGGTTTCCTGAGCATCCATCACGCGAACATACACTTCCGTGAGATGGTCGATGAGGAAAGCCGCTGCTGCCGTAGGGGTCTTCACACGGCGGAAGGAAATCATATCGAGCACGCTTTCATCCCGTTCATGTCCGATACCCGTGATGATAGGCAATGGGAAATTGGCCACATTCTCTGCCAAGGCTAAGGTATCGAAACCCGACAGATCGCTGGTTGCACCTCCACCTCGGATGATGACCACGCAGTCCCACTGTTCCCACTCAGCATTGATCTGATTGAGGGCAGCAATGACGCTCTGCTCTACTCCCTCGCCCTGCATCGTGGCAGGAAAGAGAGATGTGACGAACTGCAATCCATATCCATTATCAGCCAACTGGTTGCAGAAGTCTCCATATCCGGCTGCCGAAGCACTGGAAATAACGGCGATGCGCTGACAGAACATCGGGAGCCTCAGCTCTTTCTGCAGTTCAAAGACTCCTTCTTCCTTCAAGGTTTGGATAATCTCCTGCCGCTTTCTCGCCATATCGCCCAAGGTATAGTTAGGGTCAATATCATCCACAATCCATGAGAAGCCGTAGTTTTCATGAAACTGCGCATGTACCTTGAGCAGCACCTTCATTCCGGCATGAATTCTCTGTCCGGTCACCCGTTCGAAATGTGGCTTGATAAGCATCCATCTGTTTCGCCAGCAGGAAGCGTGTGCCTTGGCTATGGGCGTATTGGAGCGTTCATCCTTCTCGATGAGTTCCATATAGCAATGTCCTCCGTAAGCCTCACGGGCCTCGGAAAGTTCTGCTTCTACCCAATAACTGTCGGGCAATGACATCGAGATAATCTCACGGACTATCGAATTCAACTCAAAAAGTGATAAATGTTTCACCATACAATACTTCGCTATAGAATTCTTCACTCTTCACTTACTTAATCGCCTTTCCGGTCTGGTAAGCCTTCCAGAAATCAGGCACCCCATATCCATAGATATTATCAGGATGCTGCTGGTTATTACCAGCCATCTTCACCAGTTTGATGATTTGCTTGGCCGTCTTATGCGGAAGCGCCTGCCAGAGGCAAGCCGTCATTCCTGCTATCAGAGGCGAGGAAAACGAGGTGCCGTTATCATTGATGATGGCCCCTCTGCCCGTAATCACGGAAGCAGGACTTCCAAACGCCATCACATCCGGTTTGATGCGCCCGTCGGCAGTAGGTCCCACGGCACTGAAAGCAGCATTCTTGCCCTGCTCGTTGATGCTGCCCACAGTAAGAATATCCTTGGCGTCGGCAGGAAAATTGATTTTCTTCCACACACCCATACCATCATTGCCGGCAGAATTCACGCAGATGATTCCCTTATCAGCACACATCGAGGCCGTATGGGAAATCAGTGCCGTCTCGCCATCCTGTTCCCAGTATAGATGATTCGTCTTCACATCATCAAAGTCGTGGTAGCCCAAAGAGGAATTGATGACATCAACTCCCAAACTGTCGGCATACTCGGCAGCAGAAGCCCAGTAGTCTTCCTCGGCAAGACTTTCCGTACGCTCATCCTCGCAGCGTACCAGCACGTATTGCGCCTCAGGAGCCACGCCCACATAGAGATTGGGAGCATTGGCTGCCATCGTGGAGAGCACCATCGTGCCATGTTCCATCTCTTCGAAGATATTATTAGACTTAGGAACTACGAAATCCTTCAACCCAGCCAGTTTTACCCCATGCAGGGCAGGAATCCTGTCCGCATTCATAAAACCGCCATCTAAAACGGCTATCATCATTCCGTTGCCATAGAATCCCCGCTCATGAATACGCAGACCGCCTAAAGACTTCAGTTGCTCGGCAGCAGCCCCATAATGGGTAGACCCAGACTCCCAGCTATTGAGTTCCTTGCGGAAACTGGAACGCTTGCGCTCGGTGATGGAATCGGGCGAGGAAAATACTTTCAACTTCCTGGTGATAAAAGAAAGGGAATTGAGCTTGTTGAGTTCTTTCTCCTTGTGAATCTTCACCAGCAAGGTATTGTTCCATTTGCTCTGCCCCACGATTTCAATCCCCGTCCTGCTCACAGAATCGAGGTAAGCAGGAGCGATAGGCAGATCTGTGACATCTACCGAAAGTCCCTGACGCTTACGGCGCTCTATCGAACGGGCAGAAAGAAACTGCTCCGGACGGCTCACCGAGAAGGGAGTATGCTGCAGGTCCTTATCACGAAGATACAGACGATACATCATACATCTGCCGCCAGGGAAGGAAACCATATCCGTCTCTGTGATACGAAAAACCCTATCTTCGTGAGCCATCAAAGAAAGAGCCATTATCAGAAATGCATAAAGCATTAAATACCTTTTCATCTTTATCAGGTTTTCTTATTGTTCTATTGTTGTTTATGTTGTTTCTATTGTTGTTCACTCTTTGTTCTACGGCCATTGTGTCGCAGTCGATGAAAGCCAACATTACAGTCGATGATTTCAGATCATCCAATCGTTGTTGCCAGCATTTCATCCGATAGAAATATTGTTGATTACGAATTGCAAAAGTAATGTTTTCAAATGAGAATGCCAAAAGAAAAGTAAAGTTTTTGAAAGATTGGTAAGTTTTTCCCTATATATATAATAAGGTATGGAATATTTTTTGTACTTTTGCAGTCAAAGTATTCAAACATCAATGGAAAATAAACAAGCAACATTAGAATTGGGCACCAAACCGGTGGGCAAATTATTGGTACAATATGCCTTGCCTGCCATGATTGCCATGACCGCCGCTTCGCTTTACAACATCGTGGACCGTGTATTCATCGGACAGGGTGTGGGAGCAATGGCGATTTCCGGTCTGGCCATCACCTTCCCGTTCATGAACCTCACAGCCGCTTTCGGAGCCGGCGTGGGCGTAGGAGCTTCAACAGCCATCAGCGTGAAGTTGGGACAAAAGGATTATACTACAGCCCAAAACATTCTGGGTAACACAATTTCTCTGAATCTCATCATCGGTATCGGACTGAGCATTATCTGTCTGCTCTTCCTCGACCCTATTCTGAGATTCTTCGGAGCCAGCGACCAGACACTCGTCTATGCACGTGACTATATGGTCATCATCCTGCTGGGCAATGTGGTGAGCCACATGTATTTCGGCATGAATGCGCTGCTCAGGGCAGCCAGCAAGCCGCGGCAGGCCATGTACGCCACCATCTTCACGGTGATGATGAACGTGATACTGGATGCACTTTTCATCATCGTGTTCAAATGGGGAATACAGGGAGCCGCCATCGCCACCATCCTCTCGCAGCTGATGGCGATGATGTGGCAGTTCAAACTCTTCAGCAATAAGAACGAACTGCTCCACCTCAAGAAAGGTATTTACAGACTGAGAAAGAAACTGGTAGAGAACATCCTCGCCATCGGCATTTCGCCTTTCCTGATGAATGTCTGCGCCTGCATCGTCGTCATCTTCATCAACAACCAGCTGGTGCGTTTCGGAGGCGATCTCTCAGTGGGTGCCTACGGCATTGCCAATGGTATTGCCATGGTATTCGTCATGTTCGTGTTCGGCATCAACCAGGGAATGCAGCCTATCGCCGGCTACAACTACGGAGCTCAGAAAATAGACCGACTGATGAGGGTTTTAAACCTCAGCATCATCGCTGCTACGGGCATTATGGTAACCGGTTGGCTGATAGCCATGTTCCTGCCATACTACTGCGCCAGAATATTTACTACCGACAAGGCGCTGATAGAATTAGGCATCAAGGCCATCCGCATCGTGATGTGCTGCTTCCCGATCATCGGTTTCCAGATGGTCATCACCAACTTCTTCCAGTGCATCGGCAAAGTGAAGATCAGCATCTTCCTCTCTCTGTCAAGACAGTTGCTCATTCTCCTGCCACTCTTGGGACTGCTGCCATTGTTCTGGGATATAGAAGGCGTATGGTACAGTATGCCAATCTCTGATTTCTCTGCCGCCGTGATTGCCGCCATCGTCATGTCATGGTATATGAAGAAACTGAAAAGAATGCACAGAGAAAATCTGCTGCAGCAGGAAATGACGGAAGGATAAAGCATCATCATACATTCATCAACTATAAAATAGAGAATTATGACTAAAATCATCATAAACGTAGGTCGCCAGATAGGAAGCGGTGGCCATATTATCGCAGAGAAGCTGGCAGAAGCCTTCGGTTGCAAGTGCTACGACCGTGAACTTCTCAATCTGGCAGCCAAGGAGAGTGGATTCTCAGAGAAATTCTTCGAGCAGAACGATGAGCAGAAGGGATTTTTCAAAGCACTCTTCCATACCCATCTCCCTTTCCTGAGCGACAGCAACTTCTATCACAATGATTTCTCACAGGAAGGTCTGTATAAATTTCAGAGCGATGCCATCAGAAAGGCTGCCGATGAGGGCAACTGCGTATTTGTAGGAAGAACAGCCGACTATGTGCTGCGCGACTATAAGAACGTGATTAACATTTTCATCACCGCCAATATCGACGACCGCATCAAGGCCGTTTGCAAGCGCAAGAACATCGACCGTGCCGCTGCCCGCAAATTCATCACCAACCATGAGGAAGAACGTGCTTCCTACTATGGCTACTATACCGGCAAGAAATGGGGACACAGCGAGAGTTACGATCTCTGCATCAACAGCAGCCTGCTGGGACTGGAAGAGACTGAGAAATTCATCGAAGAGTTTATCAGAAAAAAGTTCAAATTATAAGAATTCTGACTCAGAAAGAAATTCAACTGAATAAGAATTCAGACTCAGAAGAAAATTCATAAGAAATTTAACTCACAATATAATGAAGAAGATTATGCTTTTGGGCTCAGGCGAACTGGGCAAAGAATTTACCATCGCCGCAAAGCGTGCTGGACAGTATGTCATCGCTTGCGACAAGTATGACAATGCTCCTGCCATGCAGGTTGCTGACGAGCGAGAAGTGTTCTCAATGCTCGATGGCGACGCATTGACCGCAGTGGTTGAGAAACATCACCCAGACATCATCGTGCCTGAGATTGAAGCTATCCGTACAGAGCGCCTCTTCGACTTCGAGAAAGAGGGCATTCAGATTGTACCTTCTGCCCGTGCCGTGAACTACACCATGAACCGCCGTGCCATCCGCGATCTGGCTGCCAAGGAACTGGGTCTGCGCACAGCCAAGTATTTCTACGCTAAAACATTCGAGGAATTCAAGAATGCAGCCGACGAAATCGGTTTCCCATGTGTAGTGAAGCCATTGATGAGTTCCAGCGGTCATGGCCAGAGCTATGTACACAATGACGACGAACTCGTGGAGGCTTACAAGGAAGCTATGGAGGAAGGTCGTGGCGATGTGAAGGAAGTCATCATCGAGGAATTCATTGATTTCGACTCTGAGTTCACACTCCTCACCGTAACCCAGAAGGATGGTCCTACCCTCTTCTGCCCTCCTATCGGACACATCCAGAAAGGTGGCGACTACCGCGAGAGCTGGCAACCCTTCCAGTTGCCAGAGGAAGCATTGAAGAAAGCACAGCATATTGCAGCCGAAGTGACCAAGGCTTTGACCGGTGCTGGTCTCTGGGGCGTAGAATTCTTCCTGAGCAAGCAGGGCGAAGTGATTTTCTCTGAGTTGAGTCCACGTCCACACGATACAGGTATGGTAACTCTTGGTCACACCACCAACCTGAGCGAGTTTGAGCTCCATTTCCGTGCTGTGATGGGCTTGCCAATAGCAGGCATTCACCTGGAACACGCCGGATGCTCTGCCGTTATTCTCTCACCAGAAGAAAGCACCGAGCCGCTCAACTACAATTTCATGGATGCGCTGAAGGAAGATCATACCCGTATCCGCATTTTCGGAAAACCAGTGGCTCACGTAGGCCGCCGTATGGGCGTCGTTCTCTGCTACGGAGAAAAGGATGCTGACCTCAATCAGCTTCGCGACAAGGCAAAGCGCCTGGCAAAGACCGTTTTAGGCACCGATCCTTATATGAAGAAATAATTCTTAAAAGAATAAGACACATCTAACCCTACAAACATTAGATGGTATATAATTCATTTTTATTCATTTGGTTGTTCCCTATCATTTTCATGGTAGGGAACAATCTTACTGTTCCCTATCGCAAATATTTTTTCCTGATAGTCTCATACGGCATTTACATCTATTACAACAAATGGATGAGCCTCACTCTTATCGCCGTGAGCCTCATCTCCTACTTCTTTGCCAAATATCTGGAAAGGAATCAGAACAAGTATCTGAAGAAAGACCTGAGAAAGAACCTGAGAAAAGACCAGGAGAAGAAGAACTGCGGGAAAGAAGCTATCTGCGGAAAAGGAACAATCTGTACAGGAGTCATTGCAACCATTCTTCCGCTTGTCGTTTTCAAATACGGGCATTTCATCTCGGAAAATCTTAGTTCCTTCACGGATAATTTCGGCTTCATCTCAGATGAAAACCAGTTCTCCATCATTGCCCCATTAGGCATTTCCTTCTTCACCTTCCAGGCTCTGAGCTATGTATTCGATGTTTACCGCAAGAAATATCCAGCCGAGCAAAATCTGTCGAACTATCTCACTTACATGGCTTTCTTCCCTTCCATGATAGCCGGTCCGATCAACAGATACGACCAACTGATGCCCCAGTTGAACACGGTACAGGGTTTCAACCGTCCACTGGCAGAAAAAGGATTGAAAATGATACTTTGGGGAATGTTTCTCAAGGTAGTGATTGCTGACAGATTGCAGCTCTATATCGACCCGGTTTTTGATAGTTTTCTCCAGGAAAGCGGTTCATCACTCCTGATGGCAGCCATTCTCTATTCCATCCAACTCTATACAGACTTCGCCGGCTATTCGCTCATGGCCATAGGCGCAGCAGCCACATTGGGCTACAATCTCAAACAGAATTTCCACAATCCCTACTTCTCCATCGGAATCACAGACTTCTGGCACAGATGGCACATTACCTTGGCACATTGGCTCAGAGACTACATCTACATCCCACTGGGAGGAAGCCGTTGCTCGAAAAAACGGAACTATGCCAATATCCTCATTACATTCGCAGTAAGCGGAATCTGGCATGGAGCCAACTGGACCTTTATCGTATGGGGACTGCTGCACGGACTGTTCCAGGTCATCGAAAAAATGCTCGGTTTACAAAAAAAGAAAGAATCCAAACTCTCTTCCACCGACATAGAATCCTCCGCCCTCAAGCCGAGATATTTCTCCATGAAAAACAGAAGCATCCGGTTGGCAAGAATCGTCCTTACGTTTTTCCTCATCACATTCCTGTGGATTTTCTTCCGCATGAATACGATAAAAGATGCGTGGATCGTGATAGAAAAGATATTTACCAGTCAGGATATGCATTTCGGAATCTGCGAGAAGTTTATCTATGTCTTTATCGCCATCGTATTCATCAAGGATCTGATAGACGAAATCCGTCCTTCCTGCAATCCGTTCTATCATTCAAAGACATGGGTGAGATGGGGCACCTATCTATTCATCTTTACAAGCATCCTACTCTTCGGAGTTTTCGATGCGGGTCAATTCATTTATGCCAGATTTTAAAGTCATGAGAAAGTTTTTTGGTAAAATATCGATATTCGTCCTGTTGATGGCACTCATCTATGTAGCCCTCAGCACAGGCTTTTACTTTCTGGAATCACATGCCAAAGGGGAAAGTGGAAGACTGAAATACATCCATGACCAGTTGAAAGCAGATCATCTGATCATGGGTTCATCGCGCGCCCTTCACCATTATAATCCCCAATATCTTACACCTTATTATAATATAGGGGAAGACCGCATGGGAATCATTTTCAATTATGGCAGACTGCAACTGGTAGAAGAAAGGAACAAGGTGAAATCCATTATCTACGACGTGGAACCAGACTACGACCTGCTGGAAGATGACAACACAACGTATCTCGGCAATCTGCGTCCTTACTATTGGCGCGATCATATCAGCTCTATCTTCCATGACGTGGATGCAACGGAACGCTTCAAAATGCTATTTCCGTTCTACCCTTTCAACTCGCGCCTGCTGAAACTTCTCGCTGATACAAGAGCAGAAGACCGTACAGACAAAAAGGGATTTGTGCCCTACGAGGGTTGCCAGGCCATCATACCGGAAAACCTGCCGCAAGACAAGCATGACAAACTGAAATATGAATACCTGCAGAAACTCATCATGACCTGCCAGCAACAGCAGATCCGACTGATATTTGCCGCCTCTCCCCAACTCTCATACCAGAGCGACTCGGTGTTCATACCTCTGAAAAAGATCTGCAAAGCTCAGAAGATTCCTTTGCTGAATCATTTCTGCGACAAACGCTTCACAAAGCACAGAGAATGGTTTCACAATGCCAATCATCTCAATGAAACAGGAGCTGATATTTATTCTAAAATGATAGCAGAAGAGTTACAAAGAATCAACGGCAAACAATAAACTCGCCGATTATGCGTTCTTTCTATAAATGCGAGTATATTAAGTCATGAAAGAATTAGGAAGAATCATACAATTAAATAAAAAGGAGGAAGAAGGTTACTGTTCCTGCACCGATAAGGATGCGGGTCTGCCGTTCGTGCCCAAACGCCTCTACTGGATATACGACGTGCCGGGAGGAGAAAGCCGCGGAGGACATGCTCACAAAAAGCTGAAGCAGATCATCATAGCCGCCAGCGGTTCCTTTACCGTTCATCTGGACGATGGACATGAGAAAAAGGACTACTTCCTGAACCGCCCTGACCAGGGACTTCTGCTCGATACGGAAATATGGCGAACCATTGATGATTTCTCATCAGGAGCCGTCTGTCTGGTCTTAGCCTCCAGACTGTATGAGCCGGAAGACTATCTCTATGAATATGAAGACTTCATCGATTACATCCAAGAAAGAGAAGCCGGGAAATAAAAACTTCAGCCAAAATGATAGAAATCAGAAGATAAAATGATAGAAATCAAAAGATATACACCCCAAGAGAAACAAGACTGGAATGACTTCGTGGCAAAATCCAGGCAAGGCACGTTTCTTTTTGACAGAAACTATATGGATTATCATCAGGACAGATTTCATGACCATTCCCTGATGATTTTCTATAACGGAAAACTCTGTGCTTTGCTGCCAGCAAATGAAGTTGTAGATAAAACCCTTGTTTCACATCAGGGACTCACATACGGCGGACTGCTGACCTGCAACAAAATGACGGCTGCCATCACCTGTCAGGTATTTGATGCTATCAATATCTATCTGAAAGAAAGAGGTTTTCAGAAAGTCATATACAAAGCAATACCTTGGATTTACCACAACATTCCATCGGAGGAAGATCTCTATGCCATCATGCAAACATGTAAGGCCAGGTTGTTGGCAAGAGAAATCTCTACCACCATTCCCCTGATGCATAAACTGCGTTTTTCCGAACAAAGAAGAAGAGGAATACATAAGGCCAACCGCTGCAACTTGTCTATCCATGAAGCAAACATGAATGATATCTGGGAGTTCTGGAACATTCTCAATACTAATCTCCAGCACAAATATCATACTGCTCCGGTTCACACCTATGAGGAATTGAAACTTCTGATGACACGATTCCCAGAAAACATCAAGGGCTATGTGGTAAAGGATGCAGAAAACCACAACGTTCTCGCAGGAAGCCTCATCTACATCACCCCGCAAGTGACGCATACCCAATACATCGCAGCATCACCTCAAGGGAAAGAAGAGGGAGCACTCGACCTTCTCTTTGATGAGTTGATCAACCAAAAGCAATGGAATACGACCTATTTTGATTTTGGAAAATCAACCGAGCAGCAAGGTACTTATCTCAATGAGAATCTCATCCACCAGAAAGAAGGATTTGGAGGAAGAGGCGTCGTTTATGATACTTACGAATGGGAACTGTAGAAATTCTTCAAATACTTGAAAATAGAAACTTTAGAAAGAACAATATAAGAAAATCCCGGAAACATCTTGACTGAGTTTCCGGGATTTTCTTTATATATAGATTCTGCTAAATGAACTGCAAAAAGTCAACAGTCAACAGTTAACAGTTGTTTTTTATATACCTATGACTTTTTAGCAAAGCACGATTGTCACACCTCTGGCAGCCTGCGCTCCCATAACAAGAGCCTGTTCAATATCAGCAGTCTTGCTCGGTCCACTGATAAATATACCGAAATTATATTTCGGGTCCATCTCGATGCGGGCATAAGCCTCATGCATATTGTTTACCACAGACTTCTCATCAAGGATAATAACCAGGTATTCTGAAATGAAAAGTTCAGCCTTCTCCTTCATGGTCTGAGGAATCCAGACACAACCATTTTCAGCTACGCCCAACTGTCCACGGACTACGCAGACATCCGTACCATTCAGTTCGTTGGCCTCAGCCACAGTATCCGGATTGCGCAAAACGACTTCATCCGTTCCCCCATCAGGAGTAAAAGCCTGCAATTTTTCCAACTGAATATCTGGCAGATTGCTGGCAAACACCTTCGCCTGAGGATAAGCCATTCTCACAATCTCGTTGAGCATATCGTCATCCTTGCTGGCTCTCATCACATGAGCACCCACAGACTGGCTCATGGCAACAAACTGCTGCAAAGTATCCTCATACTGAATGCCTTTGATTTCTACAGAAGGCTTATCGAATTGAACATGCGTATTCTTACGCAACTTATTCAGGAAATCTTCTTTTTTCATTTTACTTTCCCCTCCTTCCATAATTGATGAAACGACTTCTTCGCAAACTCAGGCATAGCATGGCCCACGCCCCAAGCATTCAGATTACTGAAATGTGTGCAACATTCTGGAATCAGATTGACAAGTGGCGCAAATTTCAAGGCTGCAGTATAAAGTGAAGGACGGTCGAAGAGATATTCCATACCGCTGGACATCGCCTTCTTGATAGGATTAGCCTTGCCCAATTTGTCAAGGCTCTGACGCCAGACATAAATCTGAGAACCCGGACCCACCTTGGAAGGACAGACATTATCACACGACAGACACAAGGTGCAGGCAGAAACATTATCCGCATATTTCTGAGGATTCTTCAGCATACCCAAATTCACACCCACAGGACCAGGAATGAAATAAGTATAACTGTATCCACCGGAACGACGATAGACAGGACAAGTATTCATGCAGGCGCCGCAACGCATACACTTCAAAGTCTGCCAATGGTCTTTATCTGCAAGAATATCACTCCTGCCATTATCCACCAGAACCACATGCATTTCTGCACCCGGACGAGCCTGACGGAAATGAGAAGTAAAAGCCGTAGTAGGCTGACCTGTACCGCAACGGCAAAGCAGACGCTGGAATACCGCCAAAGACTTGTAATCAGGAACCAACTTTTCAATACCCATCGCCACAATATGAAGCTTAGGCATGGAAGTCGTCATATCAGCATTACCTTCATTGGTACAAACCACGCAATCACCCGTTTCAGCCACTCCAAAATTACATCCAGTCATTCCTGCTCCAGCCTCCATAAACTGGTCGCGAAGATGATGGCGGGCACAGCGGGTGAGATAAGTTGGGTCATAATTTCCTATTTCCTTAGAGATTCCTTTCTCCTCAAACATCTTGCCCACTTCTTCACGCTTGAGATGGATGGCAGGCATCACGATATGGCTCGGTTTCTGACCTAAGAGTTGGATAATACGCTCACCCAAGTCGGTTTCCACCACATCAATACCATGCTTCTCCAGGTAAGGATTCATCTCACACTCTTCGGTAAGCATAGACTTTGATTTCACCATTTTCTTCACATGATGATCATTCAGAATGCCGAGCACAATCTCATTAAATTCCTGCGCATCCTTTGCCCAATGCACCTTGACACCACGACTCTCCAGATTCTTGGAAAAAACATCAAGATAATCTGCCAGATGGGTAATCGTATGCATCTTAATTTCAGAAGCCAGTTCGCGAAGATCTTCCCATTCCGGAAGTTCATGCGCCATCTTATCTCTCTTTTGTCTTACAGACCAGAAGGTAGCATCATGCCAGGTGGTCTTTTCTACATCTGCCGTAAACTTAGCGGCTCTCTTGGAATGTTCTGTACTCATAGTCCTGCAGCTAAAATTTGTACAACATGAATGAATTGAATAGGCATTTTCTCCTTCTTGGCAATGCCTGCCATGTGCATCAGACAGGAAGAATCCGGACCGGTAACATATTCCGCTCCCGTTGCCATGTGGCGTCTGATCTTGTCCTCACCCATACGGGTAGAAACAGCCGGCTCTTCAATAGAAAACATACCACCGAATCCACAGCATTCATCCTTACGTTCCGGTTCATGAATGGTAATTCCATCCACCATATTCAATAAATCAATAATCTTATTGAACGGCTGGACGTTTCTCTCTGAAGGTGATGACAGCCCCAATTCCCTGACGCCATGGCAACTGTTGTGAACACTTACGGCATGAGGGAACTTGCCCGGCACATGATCTACTTTCAGCACATCATGCAGGAATTCCACTATATCCATTATCTTACCGGAAGATACACACTCATGCTTACCATCCAGAATCTTAGGATAATACACTTTTACATAAGCTGCACACGAGGCAGAAGGAGCTACAATATAATCGTAGTCTCTAAAAAGATCATCAAAAGCCTCAATGACCTTCTCTGACTTGTTTTGGAAACCAGCATTCGCCATCGGTTGACCGCAACAAGTCTGTTTCTCTGGATAGTCCACATCCACACCGTAGTGTTTGAGCAACTTGTATGTAGCCACACCAGCTTCAGGGTATAAGGCATCTACATAACAAGGGACAAATAAACCGACTCTCATTATTATATTAAATCTTGTTCTATGTTAATTTCTTAAGCTACAATTTTGCATAGCGAGCGCAAAAGTAACAAAATTATCCGAAAAATAAGACATTATAAAAAAATAAAAAGTAATAATTGATATTATTTAACGAAGAACTGGCACAAGAAAAATTTGGTAAATTCAAATAAATGTCGTAACTTTGCAACCCAAAATAGTGTATTTGCCTTTTGTACCCAAATTGCAAAACTAAGCATAAGACATTTCAGATGATACTTATAGAATTTATTACTTATAGTTAGAATATACTTATAGTTATTAAATATGAAGAAACAGCTTAAGAAAGTCCTCGTTCTGGGTTCCGGTGCTTTGAAGATCGGCCAGGCAGGTGAATTTGACTATTCCGGTTCGCAAGCTCTCAAGGCTTTGCGTGAGGAAGGTATTAGTTCAGTCCTCATCAATCCAAACGTTGCTACAATTCAGACCAGTGAAGGTATTGCTGACAAGGTTTATTTCTTGCCGGTGACACCTTTTTTTGTGACTGAAATCATCAAGAAGGAACGCCCAGACGGCATCATGCTCGCTTGGGGTGGACAGACTGGTTTGAACGTTGGTACTGAACTTTACCTCAGCGGTGTGCTCAAGGAGTACGGTGTAGATGTGTTAGGTACCTCTGTAGAGGCTATCATGAATACTGAAGACCGTGATCTCTTCGTGAAGGAGCTCAACAAGGTTGACCTCAAGGTTCCTGTAAGCCATGCTTGCGAGAACATGGAAGAAGCTGTGACTGCTGCCCGCAATATCGGCTACCCTATCATGATTCGTTCTGCCTATGCTTTGGGTGGTCTCGGTTCTGGTGTCTGCAAGACTGAAGAGGAATTCAAGGAAATCGCTGAATCTGCCTTCACTTTTGCGCCTCAGGTTCTCGTTGAGGAGAGCTTGAAGGGATGGAAGGAAATTGAGTTTGAGTGCATCCGTGATGCCAACGACCGTTGCTTCACCGTTGCCTCTATGGAAAACTTCGACCCATTAGGTATTCACACTGGTGAGTCTATCGTGGTGGCTCCTACCTGTTCTCTTACCGACGAGCAGGTGAAGATGTTGCAGGACATCGCTGTGAAGTGCGTTCGCCACCTCAACATCGTGGGTGAGTGCAACATCCAGTATGCTTTCAACGCTGAGACCAACGATTATCGTATCATCGAAATCAACGCTCGTTTGAGCCGTTCTTCTGCTCTTGCTTCTAAGGCTACAGGTTATCCGCTCGCTTTCGTTGCTGCTAAGATTGCGCTCGGTTATACACTCGACCAGATTGGTGAGATGGGCACTCCTAACTCAGCTTACGTGGCTCCATCACTCGACTATATGATCTGTAAGATTCCTCGTTGGGACCTTACCAAGTTTGCCGGTGTAAGCCGCAAGATTGGTTCTTCCATGAAGTCTGTAGGCGAAATCATGTCTATCGGCCGTTCTTTCGAGGAGATGCTCCAGAAGGGTCTCCGTATGATTGGTCAGGGAATGCACGGTTTCGTTGGCAACGACCACACCAAGTTCGACAATTTGGATGAGGAGCTTTCCAACCCTACCGACCTCCGTATCTTCGCCATCGCTCAGGCTTTGGAGGAAGGCTACACCATCGAGCGCATCGAGGAGCTGACCAAGATTGATCCTTGGTTCATCGAGCGCATGAAGAATATCGTAGATTACAAGCACAAGCTTTCTGAATATAATACTCTGGAGGAGATTCCTGCCGAGGTATTGCGCGAGGCTAAGGTATTGGGCTTCTCTGACTTCCAGATTGGCCGCTTCGTATTGAAGACCAAGGATACCAACATGGAGAAGGAAGTTCTCGCAGTTCGTGCTCTGCGTAAGAAGCTGAACATTCTTCCTGCCGTAAAGCGCATCCCTACTGTGGCAAGCGAGCATCCTGACCTTACCAACTATCTCTACATGACATACGCTGTAGAGGGTTACGACATCAACTACTACAAGAACGAGAAGTCTGTCATCGTTCTCGGTTCGGGTGCTTACCGCATCGGTTCTTCTGTAGAGTTCGACTGGTGTTCTGTAAACGCCATCAACACAGCCCGCAAGTTGGGTTACAAGTCAATCATGATCAACTACAACCCAGAGACCGTATCTACCGACTACGATATGTGCGACCGTCTCTACTTCGATGAGCTTTCATTCGAGCGTGTACTCGATGTCATCGACCTGGAGTCACCACGTGGTGTGATTGTTTCTGTAGGTGGTCAGATTCCAAACAACCTGGCTATGAAGCTCCATCGCCAGTCTGTGCCAATCTTAGGTACATCTCCTGTCAACATCGACCGTGCCGAGAACCGCGGTAAGTTCTCTGCCATGCTCGACAAGTTGGGTATCGACCAGCCTAAGTGGAGCGCCCTCACATCTATGGAGGATGTTCAGAAGTTCATCGACGAGGTAGGCTATCCTGTTCTCGTTCGTCCATCATACGTCCTTTCTGGTGCAGCCATGAATGTTTGCCACAACGATGATGAGTTGCGTCGCTTCCTGGAGGCAGCTTCTGAGGTTTCCAAGGAGTACCCAGTGGTTATCTCCCAGTTCATGACAGAGACCAATGAAATCGAGTTCGATGGTGTGGCTCAGAACGGTGAGATTGTAGAGTATGGTATTTCAGAGCACGTAGAGTATGCAGGTGTTCACTCCGGTGACGCTACCATGACCTTCCCTGCTCAGCAGATTTCCTTCGCTACAGCCCGTCAGATCAAAAAGATTTCACGTGCCATTGCCAAGGAGCTCAACATCTCTGGTCCTTTCAATATCCAGTACTTGGCTAAGGGTCGCGATGTGAAGGTGATCGAGTGTAACCTCCGTGCATCCCGTTCATTCCCATTCGTGAGCAAGGTATTGAAGCGCAACTTCATCGAGACTGCTACCCGCATCATGCTCGACGCTCCATATCAGAAGCCAGACAAGTCTGCTTTCGATATCGACCGCATGGGTGTGAAGGCTTCACAGTTCTCATTCGCCCGTTTGCAGAACGCAGACCCTGTTCTCGGTGTAGATATGAGCTCTACCGGTGAGGTAGGCTGTATGGGTGATACTTTCGAGGAGGCATTGCTCAACTCATTGATTGCTACTGGCTACAAGATTCCTTCTAAGGATAAGGGCATCATGCTTTCAAGCGGTGGTGCGAAGGAGAAGGCTTCTCTGCTCGACGCAGCTCAGGCACTGGTGAAGAATGGTTACACCATCTACGCTACAGCCGGTACAGCGAAGTTCCTGAACGAGAACAACGTGAAGGCTACAGCCGTAGGATGGCCTGATGAGGACCACAAGGATCTTCCTAACGTGATGCAGATGATTGCCGACCACAAGTTCGACCTCATCGTCAACATTCCTAAGAATCACACCAAGCGTGAGCTCACCAATGGTTACAGAATCCGTCGTGGCGCTATCGACCACAACATTCCTCTGTTCACCAATGCCCGCTTAGCTTCAGCCTTCATCGAGGCATTCTGCACATTGAGTCAGGATCAGTTGCAGATTAAGAGCTGGCAGGAGTACGAGTAATCTCACACGGGATTAATTTTTCTCACGCAGATTACGCAGATATTTATAAAATACGCCCTGTAAGGCAAGGCACAAGTTCCAGATTGCGCCCAAGCCTTACAGGGCTTTTTTATTCTCTGCCATGAGAAAAAAAAGCCGAAATGATGGCTTTCTCATTATTTTATTGTACCTTTGCAAACAGAAAAGGAAATAATAAAGAATGATAGTTTGTATTGCAGAGAAACCAAGCGTAGCTAAAGATATTGCCCGGATTATTGGAGCAACAACTGCGCGCGACGGTTATATGGAAGGTAATGGTTACCAAGTAACCTGGACTTTCGGCCACCTTTGTGAGCTGAAAGAACCGGATGATTATACTCCAATGTGGAAACGCTGGAGCCTGTCCGCATTGCCTATGATTCCCCAGCGTTTTGGAATAAAACTGATTAACGACGAAGGAATCCGCAAGCAATTCAATACAATCGAAAGGCTTATGCAAGCCGCTGACAGTATCATCAACTGTGGTGACGCCGGACAGGAAGGTGAACTCATCCAAAGATGGGTGATGCAAAAGGCACAAGCCAAATGCCCGGTCAAGAGATTGTGGATTTCATCCATGACTGATGAAGCCATCAAGCAGGGCTTCCAGGAACTGAAAGACCAGACCGAATATCAGTCGCTCTACCTCGCAGGCCTTTCACGTGCCATTGGAGACTGGATTCTCGGCATGAATGCCACCCGACTTTATACTTTGAAATATGGTCAGAATCGACAGGTGCTCAGCATCGGTCGAGTACAGACCCCTACCCTTGCTCTCATCGTAAACCGACAGAAGGAAATCGACAATTTCGTTTCCGAACCATACTGGGTACTTGCTACCATCTATCGCAATACTCAGTTTACGGCTACCAGCGGCAAGTTTACCAGCAAGGAGGAAGGTGAAAAAGCATTCAGCACCATCGCAGGAAAACCTTTCACCGTTACAGACGTGAGCAAGAAAAAGGGAAATGAAGCTCCACCACACCTCTACGACCTCACCTCACTTCAAGTGGATTGCAACAAGAAATTTGCTTACTCTGCTGATATTACGCTGAAACTCATCCAGAGTCTATACGAGAAGAAATACACGACTTATCCTCGTGTAGATACACAGTTTCTGACAGATGACATCTATCCGAAATGTCCACAAATACTCAACGGAGTAAGCCAGGCCAAGATCATGAGCCAGCAAAAGTACCTCCCGCTTGTCCAGCAGCTCGCCGCTACAGGAAAAAAGTTGCCAAAAAGCAAGAAGGTATTTGATAATAGTAAGGTGACCGACCACCATGCCATCATCCCAACAGGTGTTCCACCTACAGGACTCACCGATATGGAGGCAAATGTCTATGACCTGATCGCCAAACGTTTTATTAGTGTGTTCTATCCGGATTGTAAATTCTCTACGACCACCGTATTGGGCGAAGTCATCAATGAAGATGGGCCTAAACCAGAGAAAATCGAATTCAAGGTAAGCGGCAAGGAAATTCTGGAACCAGGATGGCGAGTTGTCTATGCGAAGGATGCGAAAAATGCCGATGACGATGATACAACTGATAATGCCAACGGAAACGATGGCGGAAATAACGCCAAGAAGGAAGTGGTAGAAGAAAGAACGCTCCCTTCTTTCGTAAAAGGCGAATCGGGTGAACATACACCAACTCTCACAGAGAAATGGACCACACCACCTAAATATTATACTGAAGCAACCTTGCTCCGAGCAATGGAGACCGCAGGAAAATTCGTCGAGGACGAAGAACTGCGTGCGGCATTAAAGGAGAACGGAATCGGACGCCCTTCCTCACGCGCCGGCATTATAGAGACACTCTTCAAGCGCCACTATATCAAGCGCCAACGAAAAAACTTGATGGCTACTCCTACCGGAATCGAACTCATCGACACCATCCACGAGGAATTGTTGAAAAGTTGTGAGTTGACTGGTATTTGGGAGAAAAAGCTCCGAGACATCGAGCATAAGACCTATGACCCAGCCGACTTTATCAATGGTCTGAAAGAACAAATCAACCAAATCGTCAATGACGTATTGTCTGACAACAGTGCTCGCCATGTGACGATTACAACGGAAGAGGACCTCAAGAAAAAAGAGCCAAGAAAGAAAACCGCTCCAAAGAAATCACCCAAACAGGGTGATACGGCAGAAAAAACGCCTAAAAATGGTGATACGGCAGAAAAGACAGAGGCAAAATCTCCAAATCTTCCTGCAGATGACAGTATCATCGGAAAAACTTGTCCTATCTGTGGGCAAGGAACCATTATCAAAGGAAAAACGGCATATGGTTGCAGCAACTGGAAAGGCGGTTGTCAGTTCAGATTACCATTCAGTCAGCAATAACAACTGGAGTTTATTTAAAAACATGGAACAGAAGAATAAATCTCATATCGGCTTAGCATTTTTGTCAATATTAGTAAGTAGCTTACTATTGACCGCATGCGGTATTGATAAGAATATCAAAAAGGGAGAAAAGTATCTTGCTTTAGGTGAGTATTATGATGCTGCCGACCAATTTAAGCAGGCATATACAAAAACGCCGACAAAAGAAAGAGAAAAAAGAGGGCAGCGAGCCTTAAAAATGGCTCTCTGCTATGAGAAAATCAATGCTACTCCTAAAGCTGTGGCAGCCTATAGAAATGCTATCAGATATGGACAAGCCAATATCCTGAATCGCTTAAATTATGCTCGGCAACTCCTAAAAAACGGCGATTACAAACTTGCTCAAACAGAATTTAAATCCATATTAGATTCTCTCCCAAATGAAGAAATGAGCAAAAATGGCTATGATATTTTAGCACGAAACGGACTGAAATCAGCACAAACTGCACCAGAATGGAAGAAAAAAGGGAGCAGATATACGGTAAAGAAAATGGATATTTTCAATTCCAGAAGAGCAGACTATTCACCAATGCTCTTTGGTGATGAATTTGACCAACTCTATTTTACATCTACCAGAAATGAAGCGCTTGGAGATGAACTGAGTGGTATTACAGGAACAAAAAACGGCGATATTTTCATATCAGAAAAAGATGACAAAGGAAAATGGAGCAAACCAGAAGCCATCAGTACGGGTCTGAATACGGAATATGATGAAGGAGCTTGCTGCTTTACACCTGATGGACGGGAAATGTATCTCACACAATGCACTACCGACCCGTCTTCTCCAAGATATGCACAAATAGTAACCTCCCCACGTTCCGATGCGGCTTGGGGAAAAGCCACAAAACTGGAAATTACCAAAGATACCCTCAGCAGTTTGGCGCACCCTGCCATCTCTCCTGATGGAGAATGGTTGTACTTTACTTCAGACATGCCTGGAGGAATGGGAGGATTGGATATCTGGCGAGTAAGAATTACAGCTGCAGGCTTGGGAGGTGTTGAGAATTTGGGGGAACCTATCAATACCCCAGGAAATGAATCTTTCCCTACATTCAGACCCAACGGAGACCTTTACTTTAGTAGCGATGGACATGTCGGAATGGGTGGATTGGACATCTATATTGCCAAAGTGGACCCAAAATCTAAAAAATATAAGGTTTTCCATCCTGGCTACCCTCTCAACTCGGAAGGTGACGACTTTGGAATGACTTTCGAAGGTCCACACAATAGAGGCTATTTCTCTTCCAACAGAAAGGACGGAAGAGGTTTCGACCACATTTATTCTTTTGAAAACCCGGAAATTGTAACAACCATCAAAGGCTGGGTTTACGAAATGGGTGGTTATGAGTTACCTGCTTCCCAAGTAATGGTTGTCGGAAACGATGGAACATATAAGAAACTACCAGTCAAAGGTGATGGCTCATTCAGTATGGTCATCAAACCACAGGTAGATTATCTCCTGATGGCTTCTTGCAAAGGATTCCTCAATCACAAAGAAGAAATTCGAGTAGATTCTGCTAAGGAAAGTAAGGAATATACCTTACAATTCCCATTGGCTTCCATCACGGCACCGGTATTAATAGATAATATCTTCTATGATTTTGATAAGGCTACCCTTACTGCCAACAGTACAAAAGCACTGGATGAATTGGTAAACTTATTGAAAGAAAATCCAAATGTCACCATCGAACTTGGTGCGCATTGTGACTATAAAGGAAGTGCAGAATATAATAAACACCTTTCTCAACAGAGAGCACAATCGGTAGTCAACTATCTGATCCAGCACGGAATTGCCAAAGACAGACTTACCCCAATGGGCTATGGAAAAGAGCAACCTAAGACTATCAGCAAAAAGATGGCTGCTAAATATCCATGGCTTAAGGAAGGCGATAAACTGACAACAGATTTCATTCTGAAACAGAATAAAGGAAATCAGGAAATCTGCAATCAAATGAACCGTCGCACAGAGTTTATCGTACTCAGAACGACTTATGGGTTATTTGATGAAAAAGGCAACTTAAAAAATCCTCCTAAGCCTAAGAAGCAGGAGATTTCCAAAGAAGAGGAAGATTTGTTTATATTTGAATAAGAATGAAGCTAACTGGTTGCAAAGAAACAAAATATTTTTTTAATTTGCAAATGATTTTGAATTAACAAGAAAATAAATGGCAAGATGACAACAGATAGAAGCACAAAATTACCAGAGGATTTCAAAACTTATACCAAAGAACTTATGGGGGAAAACCTCTTCAATCAACTGATGAAAGGAATTGATGAGAATGCAACTGTCAGCATTCGTCTCAATCCATTCAAATGTTCTGAAGAGACGGTTTTAAACGAAGGAACTACCTCTGAAATAATTCCTTGGTGCCCTTCAACAGGCAAATATTTATCGGAACGAAAGAACTTCACTTTCGATCCTCTTTTCCATGCGGGTCTATACTACGTACAGGAAGCCTCATCCATGATTGTTGATTTAGCCATCCGACAATATGTCAAAGAACCTGTCACCATGCTGGATCTCTGTGCTGCACCAGGTGGTAAATCTACATGCGTAAGAGCAGCTCTTCCAGCAGGAAGTCTTCTTTTCAGCAATGAACCCATGAAGACAAGGGCTCAAATTTTATCAGAAAACATTCAAAAGTTTGGGCATCCGGATGTTGTTGTCACCAACAATTATCCAAAAGATTACAAAAAATCAAAATTGAAATTTGATGTGATACTTGCCGATGTCCCTTGTTCGGGTGAAGGCATGTTTAGAAAAGATGAAGAAGCCATCAATGAATGGAGTAAAGCCAATGTAAATAATTGTTGGAAACTTCAACGGGAAATCATAAGTGACATTTGGAACTGCTTGAAGCCTGGTGGAATACTGATTTATTCTACCTGCACCTTTAATGCCCATGAAGACGAGGAAAACGTAGAATGGATAAAAGAGGAACTTGGAGCTGAAATTCTTCCTCTGAATATCGAAAAAAGTTGGAATATTACCAAGAGTCTTATCAATGATGAAGCCATGTATCATTTCTTCCCTGGTATAAGCCGTGGAGAAGGATTGTTTATTGCCGTATTACGCAAAAATGGCATATATGAAGGCGATAAAAAGAAAAAGAATCTTGGCAAGAAGAACGCAAAAGGAAAGACCAAAGAACCTTTCACATTAAAAAACAACTGGTTAAGAAATAAGGATGAGTGGAATTATACATTAACAGAAAATGATGTATATGCTATCAGCAAGAAATGGACAGAGGCTGTAAAAGAAGCAAACCAATCACTAAGAGTACTTCACGAAGGAATCAAAATCGGAAGTATAAAAGGTAAGGATCTGATCCCAGCACAGTCACTTGCCTTATCGACAGAATTGGATAAGACTGATATTCCACAAGTAGAACTCTCATACGAAGATGCAATCAACTATCTCCGTAAAGAAGCGATTACTTTGCCTCCAACAACACCTAAAGGATACATGATAGTAACTTATCAGAATGTCCCATTAGGTTGGATGAAAAATATAGGCAATCGTGCCAATAATCTGTACCCACAGGAATGGAAGATTAAAAGTTCTCACATACCAGAGGGTGATAATCATATTCTGAAATGCAAATCAATATCATAGCATGCCTGGACCAAAACGGTGCGATAGGCTACAAGAACCGACTGCTCTTCCATATCAGAAAGGACATGGAAAGATTTAAGCAACTTACATTGAATCATACCATAGTCATGGGGAGGAAAACATACGAATCTCTCCCCCATGGCGCACTCCCTTTGAGACGGAACATAGTGATAACCCAACAGGAAATACAACTGGAAAACTGTGAGGTGTATCACTCATTGACAGATGCGCTTGAAAAATGTACAGACGACATCATATTCATCATAGGAGGTGAAAGTATTTATAAGCAATGTATGCATCTTGCCGATAATCTGTATCTCACGATAGTAGATAAAAAAATGCCAAAAGCAGACACATATTTCCCTTCTATCAATTCAGGAAACTGGGAAATAATAGACAAAGAACAGCATAAAGAAATAGATGATGCCAAAAAAGAAATTTACTCCTTTTCTTTTATTACATTCAGAAAAATAGGAAATAAAGAAACCACTTCACCACCGAAGCCATCACATACGTCTTGCCAGTACCCAAGCTCTCAGTAGAGTACAAGAATTTGAAGCCATTCTTTTCATAAAAATGAAGCACATTTTCCTTATTGGAAGCATCATTGTAACAGGATATGGAAAGCCTCCACAACTATTTTGCAAAAGGTCCTTTTCCTCCATGTTCTTTCATATATTTACGTGAACGTTCCATAATGCGATCAATATCCTCAAAAGAAAAGACTAATTTTCTCCTCTGTGGATTACGCTCATTCTCCTCTGCCTCACGAACAAATCGTTCAGCAGTCTCACCTGTCAAAACAGGAATGCTTCTTATCTCTAATGCCATAATCTTCTCCTTTTAAACGTTCATACTCTAATGCAAAATTACGTTTTTTCTTCAAAACCACCAAGAAAATCACAAGAAATAACCATTTTTCAATATTACCCAAAGTGGACAGATATGGTCTGGATATACCAGAGCCATACAGAATATTAAGATTAGAAGACTGTATAAAATTTCTAAGAATTTCTAATGTCATAGTTTATGATATACGAAATTTTTATTATCTGATAGTATCAGTGACTCTGTACAGATTGTAGTGACCGCATGTTACCGAGACACCGCTATCACCAGCTACTAGCTTTTATTTACTTGATAAGTATCAAATCAAAGTACATTAGACGAGTCTTTAATGGCTTATCAGAAACAATACCTCTATATAATTTTTCCTGCTCTTCTGTGCTGAACATAAAATCAAAACCATTCTTCTTATAAAAAGCCACAGGCACATCTTCATTATAGGCATCAACTACCAAATAACGACACCGTTTTGTCTGCTAAAAATCCCACAATACTAACTTTAAAATTTTGCTTTTGCCAAAATAGCCTTCATCTCAGCACGTTGCTTTGAGAAATCTATGCTACCACGCTTCCTCAAAGTTTCTCCAGCCCTTTCTCTGAAAGCTAAAGCCTCATCACCTGTCAGCATTGGGATACCACTAATTGCTAATGCCATAATCTTCTCCTTTTAAACGTTTAACTCTACCGCAAAAGTACGCTTTTTCCTCGAAACCACCAAGAGAATCACAAGAAATCTGCAAGTTATCAGAAAATTAGCCTCAAGATCAGTAATCTATTCTCCCATTATAGCAAGCCCACCCCATATTGTCTCCACCTTTCCCCTGGCGGTCCCAGCCCGCACAACCTGGCGCAGACCTTTGATGGTCCGCCATCCATAGAGCGTAGCGGTTCCGAGCACCGAGAAGGTGCGGTTACATCCCTTGCCCTTTTGGAAAGGGCGAGGGCTTGGGAGTGGGTTAAGGACCCTCCCGCAGGGGGAGGGACAGGTGGGGCAAATATAGCACTGTAGGGCGGTTTTCCTCTTCTTCCCTGAGGGGAGAAGACCGAGATGAAAGGTGGAGCCTTCCTTAAGGGTAAGGAAGGACGGGTAGGTTTTCGAAAAAACTCCTTTAGGCTAAAGGGAGGCAGAGGGTTTCAAAAGTGCATACCCTCCAATTACCCCATAACATACTAACGGTATAAGAAAGGCAATCGCCATACTGCCTGTAGTATCTGCTATATACCCCATGATTATTGGAGCAACCGCACCACCCACTATCGTCATGATAAGCAACGAA